>Ga0316628_100002361_pt1 | contig 13948 bp, 11 predicted proteins | sample OWC_Aug_M2_C1_D5_FD_207648 | JGI IMG/M metagenome (GOLD analysis project Ga0316628, IMG submission 207648) | Wetland soil microbial communities from Old Woman Creek delta, Ohio, United States - OWC_Aug_M2_C1_D5_C | ecosystem: Environmental > Terrestrial > Soil > Wetlands | place: USA: Ohio... | reverse complement strand
TTTATCTAAAGTTAGCTTTAAAACCCCAGCAATTCTTGAAAAGGCATTGGATATCCGGGTAGAAAAAATCGCGGCAGATAATGATGTTCAAGTGGATCACAGGCTTTTCTTAAAGGAAAAATTCGAGCAGCTTGTGGAGAAAATGTCTAAAAAACAAAAAGTAGTCATCCTGGTCGATGAATACGACAAACCCTTGATCGATTATATAGAGGCGGGGAAAATCGAGACCGCCAAAAAAATCCGGGACGTTTTAAAAAGCTTCTATAGTGTTATTAAAGGCCTGGATGCAAACCTTCGCTTCGTTTTCATTACCGGTGTATCGAAGTTTTCCAGGGTATCGGTATTCTCCGATCTCAATAACTTAGTCGATATCACACTGGATGCGAATTATTCCACTCTCCTGGGATATACGGAAGCGGAACTTCAGCATTATTTTTCCCCCTATATAAAACAGATGGCCGAAAAACAGGGGATATCCGAAAGCGATTTAATCGAAAGCATCCGGAAGTGGTACAAGGGGTATTCCTGGGATGGGGAAAATTTCGTTTACAATCCCTTCTCCATATTGAACTTATTCAATAGCAGCAGTTTTAAAAATTATTGGTTCTCCACCGGGGCCCCTACTTTTTTAATTAAATTAATAAAGAACCGTAAAAGTGAACCGATGGAATTTGAGAATTTACCGGTGAAAAGTTATACCTTTGACAGTTATGACATCGAAAACTTGAATATCGCGGCCCTGCTGTTTCAAACCGGTTACCTGACCATCAAGAAGATCACGATAGAGGATCAGGTGGAGACCTACCATCTATCTTATCCCAACCAGGAAGTGCGGGATTCTTTTTTGAGCCACCTTTTTGGAGAATACACCAAAAAAGATACGGACTTTGGCACGCGGCTGCTGGAGCGAATAAGTAAAGCGGTGAAAGCCAATGACATAGACAAGTTTATCCGGGAGATCAAATCCCTGTTTGCTTCTATTCCTTATCGGATTTTTATAGGGAAGCGAGAAGCCTATTACCACTCGCTGATTTATCTAATATTAAAATTAAGCGGGGCCTCGGTCAGTTGCGAAGACCCCACCAATATCGGCCGCATCGATGCCGTGTTGGAGACCGAGGAAAAAATCTACATCATGGAATTCAAAATGGGCAGCGAGAAAGAGGCTATAGCGCAAATTAAAGAGATGAAATATTATGAAAAGTACCTGGGAAGCGGGAAAGAAATCATTCTCCTGGGTATCGGATTCGATCCCGGGAAACGAAACATTAGCAATTACTTGCTGGGAAGTCCCTCAGTCTCCCCGCCCAAAAACCAAGTACACAGAATAATAAAGAACACATATAACAATTTTTGGCGGTGGATTTAGGCCGAATATATCCCACGTGCAGACAGAAATAGCCGGAGTAAAATGGGAAATTATACAGCGATTATCAATAGGTTTAGCATTTACATTCAGTATATTGACAAGGACCACCAACAGTGGTGTTAGGGCAATTACAGGTATTTACACAAATTTGATTGGGGTTCTGGGTCGTGCAATTAAAAAGCACGGTTGGACAGGGACAGGTGTTAAAGATAATACAAACACTGATCTCGGTACTGCCACCCTTTATTTGACCTAATAGGCCCTCATTCAGGTTGGCAACGGTTTTTTTGTTCAAAGTCAGATGCTTGCGAAAGCTTTTCTTATTCATGATGTTCCTCCTATATTTCATATGTTTTATCTAAATAGCCTGAAATACAATGAAGAAAAGATAATACCACAAAATCTAAAAAATTTCAAATCAAATTCCAAAATTCCCAGAAATTCTTGTATCACGGCAGTTGATGATTGGTGATGATGCGGCGACCAAATGTCGCATTCAAATGCCGAATATAAGGATTGGGATTCAACGCCTGATCGATCATATAAGCAGAACCGGTTAACACCAAAATCTGCCCCGGTTTAAGGTTTTCTTTTTCCCGGGCCAACGCCGCCTTCGGGTCTTCAATCACTTCGATAAACCGGAAATCCTTTCGCAGCTGCACCGCCAGCTCATTCGGGTCCTGGCCCGCATAAGAAGCACTGGTAATAACAATGTGTTCAGCTAACTCCAAAATAGGCGCAAATACCCGCCGCACCTCCCGACTCCGGGTCAATCCAATAATAAACCGAAACCGCTGAGACGGATAACTGAATTTCAGTTGTTCTACCAACCTGAGAATTTTATCTTCATTATGGGAAACATCGGCAATAATATTAGGTGTGACTTTCCAAAACCGCGCCGGCAACTCGGCAGACATTGTTTCGGATCTAAACTCAAATTCCGGGTAAAAATGCCGAATGACCTTCACAGCCAAAGCCAGGTTCCACAGCTTGTATGCTGGCTGCTCTCCTGTTACTGATGCAATTGTTCTTGATTCATCTTTTTCCACGATGTAAACCGGAGCGCCTTCGGCTTCGGCGGTTTTTCGGACATAGGTTAAAGCCGGTTCTTCTGCACTGGTAAAAAACGGGACCCCAGGCCGGGCAATACCGGCTTTTTCTAATGCCCGCTGCCAGAGTTCCGTTCCCAGTGTTTTGGGGTGGTCGCAGCCTACATTGGTTAAAATACAGGCATCCATATCCAGGGCCATTAAAGGCGTGTACCGCCCACCCGCACCGACCTCCATCATCCCCCATTTTACTTCATATCGATCAAACAGGTGCAAAGACAATAATATCCCTAATTCTGCAAAACTTAAGGATTCCCCGGGATGGTTTTGTATAAATTTCTCCTGGAAAGGCAGCAGAATTTCCCGGTATATTTTAACGATATCCTCATGGGAAACCATTTGAGTGTTAAGATGAAATCGCTCTGCATAATCGAATACATGGGGTCCGGTCCAGGAGCCGGTATTACCGGCAAATCGTAATCCCTGTTCCAGGTAATAAATCACAGACCCCTTGCCATTGGTGCCGGTCACATGAATCAACCGGGAAGGATGACCATTAGGCCAGAAATGATCGACCGCTTCCCGCAAAAACTTAATCCGCGTTTTTTTCCTGGCCGCCCAATGGCTGTGATAAATTTCGTCCAGGGTTACCAGGTATTTCGGCTCAAACAAACCAGGTTGGTACGAATCTTTATTTTCTGACATGCTGGAATTTTAACCTATTATATACTTTTCAAATACTCTGTAAACCCCTGGGGTAATACAAACGCCGCCTTGTGAATTTCTTTGTTGTAGTATTTTAAACCTGTGAGCGCATCGGCTTTTACCGGGTGGAAATCTTCAATGGGATGGTACTTTTTGGAGCAGAAACTAAAACCGATCAGCCCGCTGGGGTAGGTGGGGACCAGGGTGTAATAGTAGAAGTAATGGGGAAATATTTTTTTACTGAAAGAGACAATATTCTTGATGATATGCCGGTGGTATTGGAAGGATTCGGATTGGGTAATCACAATCCCGTCATGGGTCAGGGCATTGGCCATATTTTTAAAAAATTGTTCCTGGAAAAGCACCTCCGCCGGCCCGATGGGGTCGGAGGAATCTACGATGATGACATCATAGAAATTTTCTCTTTTTTTGACAAATTCAGCGCCGTCCTCTAAAAATACTTCCACCCTGGGATCGTCAAAGGTGCGGCTTAACCCAGGGAAGTGTTTTTGGCAAATTTCGATGACCTGGCCATCGATTTCGCAGAGGTGTACGGTGTGGATTTCTTTGTGTTTGAGTACTTCCCGCAGCGTACCGCCGTCACCACCGCCAATGACCAACACTCGCCCGGGATGGGCATGCACATTAAGGGCCACATGAGCGATCATTTCATGATAATGGGCTTCATCAAATTCAGTCAGCATAATCACTTCATCATGAACCAGCATTTTTCCAAAAGGGACAGTATCATAGACATCGATTTTTTGGAACCTGGATTGTACTGATTCCAATAATTCTTTATATTGGATTTTTATCAATCGGCCTTCTTTTACATCCAGTTGTTCTTCAAACCAGTTAGACATATGATCCTCCTTCTATCCTGGTATTGCGCCCTGGAGCTGCCCGGGAATTCGGATTAACTTTCCAATCGTTCCCGGACAGACTCCTTAAGGGCTGGTTTTGGAATGAACTTATCCCTGGTATTTTTCTAACGCTGCTAATCACCCGGAATTCCTGTTACAGGGCCTTAATTACGTTGTATCGTTGTATCGTTGTTATGTTGCTACTTTCTCAAAACCACGGTGAGGTTGTAGTCTGTACCTTTAAAGAAATTTTTCGCAAATTGGGCCGCTGGTTCCGGTTCGTAGTATTTACAGCTAAATATATCGAGATAGACAGTGTTGGATTGGTTGGCAAAGTGTGCGGAGACCAGGGAGGTTTCAATCAACTGGGTCATGGAGAAACCAGCTACCCGTTCATCTTCACCGAAATGAACGATTACCGTGTCCCCGAAGCGTTTCATTTCGATCAACTCACACAATCGAATCACAAAATCTTTGATGGTATCAGCATCGCGAATCAGGTCGGGATCACAGCGATGAATATCGATACTGGCCTGGATTCCCCACGCCTTCATGTGATCAAATTCTTGTTTGTAATTTCTAGTTATGGATTCTCGTCTCATTTTTTACCTCGCCTGTCTTAGGTTTGTGTACCAATTTAATTGGTAAGTCCAACATGCCTCTTTTCATTTCCGTAACCGAGAGATTCTTAGCTTTAAATTCCTGCTTTAAATAACGCAAAGCCGAATAATAATCGATTTCATCGCCGCACGTGAATATGTCCAATGCACAATAACCGTATTCCGGCCATGTATGCACTGAAAAGTGTGACTCCTCTATCACTACTACCCCACTAACCCCGTGTGGGTTAAATTCATGTACCACTGATTCTACCATTTTAGCACCGCTTATGTTAACGGCAGTAATCAGGGCGTCCTCCACCGACCGAGCATCATTGATGAAATCTCGATGACACTCATACAATTCGACGATTAAGTGATTACCTAGGCTTTGCATTTTATGCTCTATTCCTACCTCCTTCTATTTTTTTTGTGCTAATGTTAAAGGCCATTTTCTCATATTTTTCATTTTTTTGCAATGGTTTTGGCTGCATCATCAATCTTTGTCCCAGTCTATATCAGACCATATATCCCTCCTGGTTTCTGATAACTCATCATCGGTTTCTTCTTCCTCATGGTGTTCGGGATATATATTAACTTCTTCGTTCTCATCATCTGCTTCCATTGGGTCCATATCTTCATCATCCATATCGTCCATATCATCAATATCGGCTACCTCCAGTCCGTCTTCAAATTCATCGTATATATTATCATCCTCATCCGTATCGACGTCCCTGCTTTCATCATCATAATCATCGTATAAATCGTCAAAATTGTCATCACTGGGACCTGTAAAAATTTTTTTAGTTTTACCCATATATTACCTCACCGCTGCACCGATAAAATTTATTTTTAAAATGAAGTGGAAAGATATATTGATATCGTTTTGTTCCCTTTGGGGACCAGCGAAAGAAAACCTAAGTGAAAACGATTTTTTCATTATTTGTAATTCCTCGCCAGACCACGCTAACATCATACTTAGTGCTTTTAGTCATTTTATAAATCATCCTGATACGAGGTACATATATAATATTTGTTTTAGTAAATGTCAATGGTTTTTGGAAAAAAAATTACGATTTTTAATTTTTTTTAGGGAATTCAGCAATTCTAATTTTGGCGTTTCCTGGACGGGCAAACACAAGGTTTGCCCCTACGATGGCACGTGAACCAGCATTGGACGTAGGGGCGAATCTTGTATTCGCCCGAACCTTCGGCAAAATTAGAATTGCTGTAGGGAATTCCAGGGGCTTGACTTTTACCGTGATTCGTACTATAAAATAAACTAAACCAGAGGTACGGTACATGGGGTAATAAAATGTGCGGTGTATTAGGAATTTATGATAATGAAGCTGTGATTGCGAAACTTTACGATGCCATGCTGACGATTCAGCATAGGGGACAGGATTCTGCCGGGATTTTAACCTACGATGGTAAATACCATCTGAAAAAAGGAAACGGATTGGTGCAGGATGTTTTTGATGAACGGAATATTCAACGATTAACCGGTTATGTCGGTATCGGCCATACCCGCTACCCTACTGTGGGCGGGGGTTCCGTGGAAGATTCTCAACCTTTTTGGCTTAATTATCCTTTTGGTATTGCCGGTGCTCACAATGGGAATGTGACCAATTTCCTGGAATTAAAAAAAGAGCTGTTTATCAAATCCCGTAAAATTATCAATTCCAATTGCGATGTAGAGGTGATTTTGAATATCTTCGCCGAATATATTGAGAAATTCAAATCCGGGGAATTAACCCCGCGAATCGTTTTTGATGCTGTTCGTTATGTATACCGGCGAGTCAAGGGCAGCTATGCGGTGGTGATTCACATTGCGGATAAAGGGATGTTGGCCTTCAGGGACCCGTATGGTATCCGTCCGCTGCTGTTTGGGGTTCGAAAAGATCAATTGGTGCCGGCTTTTGCTTTTGCTTCCGAAAGTGTGGCCCTTAAAGTAATGGGTTTTAAAGACATCCGCGATGTGGAACCCGGTTCTGCTATTTTTGTAGACAGGCAGAAAAACGTCCACGAAAAACGCATTTATGTAAAACCTTTCAGACCATGCATATTCGAGTATATTTACTTCGCCCGGCCGGATTCCTATTTGAATGGGATCAATGTCTACCAGGCCCGGACCGAATTAGGGAGAACCCTGGCCAGGAAAATAAAGAACGCTCGATTCGATATCGATATGGTGGTTCCTGTGCCGGATTCGGCGCGCACCGCGGCCATTGAAATCGCCAGGATTCTAAAACTAAAATATGTGGAAGGCCTGGTGAAAAGCAGGTATATTGGGCGAACATTTATTATGCCTGGTGATTATTTGCGACAAAAATCGGTTCGGCATAAATTGAATCCTATCAATGAAGTGTTTGAAAACAAAAATGTGCTGCTGGTGGACGACTCGATTGTCAGGGGGAATACCTCCCGTTCCATTATCCAGATGGTTCGAGATGCCGGTGCGCAAAAGGTTTATTTTGCCTCCTATTCCGCTCCCCTTACCCATCCTTGCGTGTATGGCATCGATATGCAAACCCGGGGTGAATTTATTGCCAAAGATTCCACCCCGGGCCAAATTGCTGCCAAATTAGGAGCAGATGCCGTAATATACCAGGATATCCAGCAAATGGAAAAAGCAGTGAGAAAACAAAATAAACGCATTAAGGCTTTTTGTAAAGCCTGCTTTACCGGACAATATCCCACTGCGGAAGTCTCGGCGCAAACGCTCAAAATGATCGAAGAAGAAAGGGATCAGCACAAAATCAATTCCCAAAAGATGAATTAAAATGACTGACTTTACTCATGTTCCTGTTCCAGCCCCGGGCGATTTAAAGGAAGGTGATATCTATTCCATCCTGTTTGATATTTATAAAAATTCTATTTCCGGTGTACTGGTGATTAATACGGGAAATGTCGAGAAAAAAATGTTCATCGAGAGAGGGAAAATTGTTTTTGCCGCTTCCAATGGGAAAGAAGATTCCTTAGGCGATTACTTGCTTAAACATAACCTTATCGATAAGGATATTTATCACCAAACCAGTCAATATATGGAAAAAAGCAACAAACGGTTTGGCCGTGCTTTGATCGAGTTGGGATATTTTAATTACGAACAATTGTGGACCTGCATCCCCAACCATTTACAGGCGATCGTCTCTTCCTTTTTCGATATTAAATCCGGGACATATCGTATGGAGACAGGATTGGAGAGACAAAAGGAAAATATTGTGCTGGATATGGATATCCTGTCTGTTATCGTGGAAGGGATGCGTCGTTTTGAATCCAGACCCTTCCTGGAAAAAAAATTTGCCGACCTCGAGCACCTTTATGTCACCGATTCCAGGACCATGACCCAACTGGATTTAAAACCCTACGAAATACACGTGTTCGATCTGGTGAGAAGAGGACCCCAGGTGAAGGATATTTTAAAAGGGAGCGAATTGTTGGAGTTTGATACCCTGAGGCTGCTGTATTTATTCTTAATACTTGAAATCATCTCTCCGCAAAAACACGCAAAAACCAGGGAAAAACCAGGAATATCACCGGGAAAAGAGGACAGGCCGGAAAGCAGCGGGATCAATGCCGGTGCCTTTAACTCCTTTAAAGAAGCACTGCAGCATTACAATATGAAATATGAGATCATTTATAAAGTCATGTTAAAAGAGATCGGTCCTATTTCGCTCTCACTTCTTTTAAAAGCGATTGAGGATATCAGGGAAAATTTACCTGCATATTTCCAGAAGATCCAATTGAACCCGGATGGAACGATCAATGAAGAATCGATTTTAAAGTCTGCCTGGTATCATGACTTTGATGAGCATATCGGTGATTTTTTAAGGGCCCTGGAGGAGATTTTTTATACGGAAATATATGCGGTAAAAAAGCACCTGGGGGTTGAGTATGAGCAGCAGGTGTTAAAATGGATCAACGGGATAGGAAACTAATTCTATTAAAAAAGCAATTGCTATTTTTATTTCTGCTGTTCATCCTGTTGTATATCTGTTACCAGGTTTGAAAAGGGGATGAAGAAGATGAAGATAATCCAGGTTCTTGGTCCCACCGGTGTAGGGAAAAGTAAAGGGGCGGTTGGTTTAGCAGAAAGTATTGACGGTGAAATTATTTCCGCCGATTCCATGCAGGTGTATCGGGGCTTTGATATAGGGACCGATAAAATCAGTCCGGCATTACGCCGGGATATCCCTCACTACCTGATCGATATCCTGGGGGATTGTTCTCAATTTAATGCCTCTATATTCCTGGAAAAATCCTTTGAAATTGCAGAAGATATGGTCGGCAGGGGAAAGGTCCCTATTGTTTGCGGGGGAACCGCATTATATTTAAAAGCCATGATAAAGGGAATTTTCCCGGAAGGTAAGCAAAAGCGAGTGTCAAGGAAGACCCTGGAGCGGATCGTGGAGCGACAGGGTTTACTTCCACTGTGGTCTAAATTGAATCAAGTTGACCCGGAGTATGCCCGGAAAATTGGGAAAAATGATAAAATACGGATTATCCGGGCCATGGAAATCTTTTATAACAACGGCGTCCCCCCTACAAAACTTTTTGCCAGGACCCAAACTCCCTTTAAAGATTATGAATTTATACGGGTGGGATTAAATATTCCCAGGGACCAGCTTTACTCCAGGATTGAGCAGCGGGTGGATGATATGATTAACCGGGGATTGGTGGAAGAGGTCAAGCGGTTGAAGGAAAAATACCCCCCCGGGTGTCCGCCGTTTAAATCACCGGGCTATAAAGAGATTTTGATGGTCCTCGATAATGAAATGGGTTGGTCAGAAGCCGTCGATCTTATCAAACAACGTTCGCGAAATTTTGCCAAACGACAGTTGAGCTGGTTCGGACAGGAGAAAGATATTCGATGGTTTGAGCCCCATCAAGGGGAGGAAATCGAAAAATATGTGCGGCGGCAATTGTCAAAATAGCGCCAGGGAAATGGTACATATTTTCATAAAAAATTGTTGACAAAACCCATTTCTCACACCATAATATTAATACCAATCAGACCTGCCAAAAATTACTGAAATTGATCAAGATATACTGTACAAAGTAGTGAATGGCTAAATCGTTAAACCAGTGACATACTTCGAAAATAGGAGATAAAAATGAAACATAAAAACCCTCTCAAAAAATTAACATTAAGTAAGGCAAGCATTGCTCATTTGAATGACGAGCAAATGGATTCCGCCCGCGGAGGAAGCAGCGGCGATACAGGAGCGTGGACATTGGGATGTCCAATTTACAAGACCGCCAGATGCTGATTTTCCCTGGAGAGAATATTCAACACAGACCAGGCACAAACAGGTGAAACTTTTTGTCTGTGAAGAGTCTGATGCACATCTACGGATAAAAATAGGTGGCGGATTTTAGTCTTTTCGGCTTGACGTTTTAACGGATTTGTATTATATTTATCCGTCACGAGGTGTAGTTTGAAAAAAAATTTGTCTGGCTGTACATTAGTTGTAATATTTTCACTATTCCTGTTTTCCGAAACAGCCCTGGAAAAAATCGAAAGGCAGCTTCTTGAAGTCCAGGGGAAGGAAAGAATCAACCTGTTGCTGGAATTAACCAAAGGTTATAAGAAAACGCAGCCTCAAAAAGCTCTTAATTTCGGTAATGAGACGTTGGCACTACTCGATAATTTTCCCGACCCAAAGGTTCGTATTGCTGTTCTTAATAGCCTAAGTGATGTCTATCGTTTTTATCGAGATTATAAGAAAGCCAGGGAATTGACCCAAAGCAGCCTTTCTATTGCCGAATCAATCGATGACAAACCAGGTATGGCCTATGCGTTGTATTCCATGGGAGAGGACAGTTTTTATTTAGAGGAATTCAGTAGTGCCCTGGAATACCAGTCAAAAAGAGCAAAGCTTTATGAGCAGTTGAACGATCAGATCAATCTACCCCGGGCATACAATTCTATCGCTCTTATTTACTGGAAATTAAGCAACTATGTCACGGCAATGAAATATCTTTTAAAGTCTTTAAAAATTTATGAAAAATTGAATGACCAACAAGGAATCAGTGGTATAAATCTTAATATTGGGCTTATGTATTGGAATATGAAGGATTGGGATAAAAGCCTGGGATATTATGGCAAATCTCTTAAAATCTTCGAAGAACTAAAGGATAAAAAAAACATCGCCCTAACGCTAAATAATATCGGCCTGGCTTACCAGCACAAAGGGCTGTATCCAAAGGCCCTGGAAAATTTTCATCGGGCGTTAAAAATTAGCCAGGAATTGGAAGATAAAACATTAATTGCCAAAGTCAATCTTAACATGGGTGCTGCTTACAAAACCATGAAAAATAATCAACAGGCACTGGAATTTCTTAATCGGTCCCTGGAAATGAAAAAGGAATTGAACGAGAGACAGGGGATTGCCAAAGCTCTCATTCTTATAGCATCGGTAAATTTGAGGTTGAGCAAGTACAACGAAGCCGCCCAACAGGCAAGGCAAGCCCTGGATTTAGCGAAACAGATCGATGTAAAAGAAGAAATCAGGGAGGCTTACCAGGTATTATCTCAATCATATGACGCCCTGGGAGACCTCCGCAGCGCCCTGGATTATTATAAAAAGTTCAAAGTATTAAACGATGAAATATTTGACGAAAACAGCGCAATGGAAATTGCCGGTTTGGAAACCAACTTTCAAATCGAAAAAGACAAAAAAGAGATCGAACTGCTGAAAAAAGACCGGGAAAATCAAAGAACAATGCTCATTTCCCTTGTCCTTTTTGCTTTTTTAATCCTTACCCTGGCCTTTGTGATCTACACCCGCTATCGTTTAAAGGACAGGGCTGCCCGGGAACTGAAAAAAGAAATCGATGAACGCACCCAAACCGAAGAAAAACTGCGGGAGAGTGAAGAAAAATTCAGGGCTTTAGCGGAAAAATCTTTCGTGGGCATCTGGATCACCCAGGACCATGCGGTCAAGTACGCCAATCCCAGGTCTTTAGAAATTTTCGGATATACCCGGGAAGAAATGATTGGTAAAAGCCCGTTAGCATTGGTTATTGAAGAAGACCGGCCTAAAATGGCCAGGCAGTTGGCAGAGGGAATGTCAGGGAGCAACAATACCATGTTCTACCAATTCAAAGGAATCACTAAAGAAGGAGAAACTCTTCACCTGGAGTCTTATGGTGCTTTAACCCATTACCAGGGGCAGCCGGCTGTACTGGAATCCGTTATCGACATTACCAGCCGTAAAAAAGCCGAGGCAGAACTCCTCATGAGCAGTAAATTGGAATCCGTGGGTATCCTGGCCGGGGGTATTGCCCATGACTTTAATAATTTATTGACCATTATCCTCGGCAATAACTCGTTGTTAAAGTTACGCCTTGGCGATCAAGATCCTTCTATTTTCGAACCCCTGGAAAATATAGAAAGAGCTTCGGACCAGGGTGCGAATTTAGCGCAAAAGTTCATTACATTTTCTTCGGGTGGATGGATCACACGAAAAAAAATCACCTTAGCCAATATTATAAAAGAAGTCTTCAACCTTTCCCCGGAAATTAATAAAAGCCTTTATGACGTTATTATTCCCCCTGACCTGGAGCCCATTTATGGAGATGAGCGTCAATTGCGGCAGGTGTTCACCAACCTGCTGCTCAATGCCTACGAGGCTGACCCAGATAAAAACAAAAAAATTACTGTTACAGCAAGAAATATAAAAATAGAAAAGGAACCCCCCTTTTCTTTAAGAGAGGGCAAATATATAAAAATATCGGTTATCGACCACGGCAGGGGGATTCCAGCGGAGTCGTTGGAAAAGGTATTTGATCCTTATTTTTCTACTAAAAATACAGTGAGCCAAAAGGGTCTGGGTTTAGGCTTGGCCATATGTTACTCTATAGTCAAAAAGCATGAAGGCCACATCGCTGTCACCTCCGAAGTGCAAAAAGGTACCACCGTGGATTTGTATCTACCGGTTTATAAATAGAGGCTAAACGCTTAAGGTTCTTCCGGCTCTTCGGTAATGGGGAGATGGACAAAAAAGGTGGTGCCTTCATTGACTTTACTTTTAAAATAGAGTTTTCCTTTGTGCCTTTCGACCACGATGTTTTGTGAAAAAGGAAGTCCTTGACCGGTTCCATAGCCTACTTTCTTGGTGGTAAAAAAAGGCGCAAAAATTTTATCTTTTATCTCATCCGGGATGCCGATGCCGTTATCGGAAATCTCGACGATCAATTCATTGTCTTTTCTTTTGGTAGAGATTTTGATTAAACCGTGTTTCCCGGTTTCGGCAACAGCATCGACGGCATTAATCAGCAGGTTGAGGAACACCTGGTTTAATTCTCCCATGCAGCAGTAGAGGGGAGGCAAACCCGGTGCAAAATCGGTTTGCAGGTCTGCCGCGTTTTTGATCCGTGTATGTGCCACTACCAATGTTGTTTGCAGCATTTCATTTAAATCCGATTTCTCGTAGGCATCTTTGCCGATATGGGAAAATTCCGTCATGTATTTTACGATCTGCGAAACCCTGGTCACACCGTTAATAATGTGGTCCAGGGCCAGGGGAATTTCATCGACAAAAAAATCGAAATCTTTTTCCCGGAGGCTGCGGTTTAATTTTTCAGTATCCACATTTTCCCCGGATTCCGCTGCATTTTTTATGGAGTCCTTGATCTCAACACACGATTCCATCAAGGAGTCAAAATTCTCCAGCAAAAATCGCACATTATCACCGATATACTGGAGAGGCGAACGAATTTCATGGGCAATTCCCGCGGCCATCTGTCCCAGGGCTTCCAGCTTCTGGGAAACCAGGACCTGCATTTGCTCTTTTTTCCGGTGGGTGATATCTTCTGCCAAAAAAAGGAACCCGAAATTTTTACCGCCGGTATCCATAATCGGATTGATAGTGGCCAACAGTTGTTTGGGTTCTTTATCTCCTGGGAAATTGACCTGGATTTCGATATTATTGACGGCTTTATCCTGGTGCTGGGCCATTTCTATGATTTCCCTCAATTTATAGGCTGGAACATACTCTCTTAAAATGTCGACAAATAATCGTTCTTTCACCCGGGCATTGGGGAGGTTAAAAAATTTTTCTGCGGAATCGTTCCATTGAGATATTTTCCCATCGGCAGCCACGGTGATAAAAATCGAAGAGATAGCAGCGATCAACTTCTCATTTTCAGCGCTGCGGAATTCGGCGATATCTCTTGACTTCTTCATTTCATCCCTGGATTGTTTTAAAAGCTCTTGCACCCGCTGCTGTTCTCCCAGTCTTTTTCTTAACCGCCGGGTACGGTAATAGTAACCGCCAAATAACATCGATATAAAAATCGCCCCCATAAGTACCCGGAACCACCACGTCTGCCAGTACGCCGGGGGAATATGGATTTTAA
>Ga0316628_100002360_pt1 | contig 13953 bp, 7 predicted proteins | sample OWC_Aug_M2_C1_D5_FD_207648 | JGI IMG/M metagenome (GOLD analysis project Ga0316628, IMG submission 207648) | Wetland soil microbial communities from Old Woman Creek delta, Ohio, United States - OWC_Aug_M2_C1_D5_C | ecosystem: Environmental > Terrestrial > Soil > Wetlands | place: USA: Ohio... | reverse complement strand
AATAGGTATCAAAAACGGAATGAATAGAAATCTGAATTTTACGTTTTTTTTGATTATGCTTTTTTGCAATTTACCATCTTCCCATTTTAGCTTTCTATGTAATAACTTTCGTTAGTTATAAGCAAAAGTGGTTACAGCATGCAACACCATGGTATAGGGTTTGTGCTGCTTGGTTTTGTGAAGTTCTTGGCTACAATTAGTCTTTGTCTTGTTGACTGGAGGTTTAATTGTGGGTTGGGAGTTGGATTTTTTGACGACTTGGATTACTATTGACCCAAGAGAAAGACTGGCGTCTATACTCCTATCAAGCAACAGGAAGCCAACCGCTTATTTTACTATAGATATGAATCACGAACATTTAGCTTAAATAAAAGTTAAGCTGATATCAAAACCAACAAGGGAAAACCATGGGTTTTGAGCAGTTTTTCTTGGTTTTTTCAACCCTACTTTTGTTCTTTGACCTACTCTTTTTGGTGAAAATGAAGTCTGGCGACAAGAAAAGAATCAGATGGGGTTTTTGGTTTTCGATTGCTGCCTTTGTTTTAATCGCAATTGGTTATTCAATGTACCTGGAAGCATTTCTAACCAACAATTTCGCTGTAAAAGAGGTCTACTCTTCGAGTTCAACTTCACTTAGTGTAGGCGAGAAAATCTATGCTAGCTGGAGCGGCGCTGGAGGATCAATACTGCTTCTAGTTCTGATAATAAGTACACTGTACTTGGTTCTTAGGAGCTTTGCCTTCAAAAAGAACGACACCTTAAGCGTAGGAACCAGCAAAATACTCAACATCACTTTGCTGTTTTTTCTCATAGTCGGTATTGCTAAAAATCCTTTTTCCAGATTTGCTTCAATACCAATTGAAGGGCGTGGTCTCAACCCAGCCCTGCAAAGTCCATGGATGGCCGTACACCCGCCGATAGTGTTTGGGGGATATGTTTTTGTATTATTGGCCTTCGCCCTTGTTCTCGCAAAAATAACCACCAAAGAAAGCGGACAAGAAAAGCTTCTCCGAATTTCAACGTACGCAGCATGGTTGCTCCTGACAGTGGGAATTGCCCTCGGAGGGCTATGGGCATACGAGGTTTTAGGCTGGGGCGGTTACTGGTCATGGGATCCAGTGGAGACAGGTTCTTTGCTAGCCTGGCTTGCATTAACAGCCTACTTCTTGCTCGACCCCATTACCAAGCAAGGAAAAGGATTAGCAAAGGAATTAATGATTCTAGTTACATTTGCAAGTCTAATATTCTTAAGCGCTTTAACTCGAGGGGGACTAACACAGTCAGTTCACGCCTACGCTCTTTCGCCAGCCGGGCCAATACTTCTCATTTTCGCCGTCGTAATGGGCGCCTACTTTTTCTACCTCAAAAGAAAGAGTCACAAACCTCTCTTTATGTTGGAAATTGACAAATCATCGGTGGCTTCGATTTCTCATCTGATTGCGTTTTCGTCGCTTTTGCTGATTTTCTTTGTATCCTTTTTCGGGGTAGCTGCTCTCATTGTTCAGAGTATTTTTGCCTCCAGCGTTCCGACGCCATCCGTAGATTTCTACAACAATTGGAATTTTCCATTTGTTCTCATTTTTGTGGCGTCACTGATTGGCTTAACTTTGCCCAAACGAGTAAGCGTGAAAGTTTTCATTGCCTTAATTGGTGTAACCTTCCTTGCAGGGTTAATACTTTCATTTTTGAAAACGCCCACTTCAAGCAACCTAGCCAACGCAGGTCTACCTATTCTGCTGCTAGGCTTTAGCGTAATATCTTATCGTCTGTTGTTCATGTTGATAAAGAAAAAAAGGTCTCCGCACCAACTTGGTAAGGCTCTCGTTTTAGCTGGAATTTTTTTAACATTGGTTGGCGTCTTGATCAGTGCTGGTGGCAAGCAAACTTCTCAGTTCTCAAGTCTCACTTCAGGCTCAAGTATAAATGCAGTAGGGGTGCAAATTCAATTTCAAAATTTCACCGTTTACCAAGGAACAGGAAACATTCAACTTCAAGATGGTTTATATTCCGAGAAATCCTCCCTAAAAATTGATGCAAAACTGAACAATGGTGGAACATTTTATGACTCGTCTATCTGGGTTGAACTTTATCCAGCTTACGGAATATTTAGCAAACCAACCATTATAAGAACAGCCACAGGAGACCTGTATTTGCACATTGAAGAAACTGACTCAATTTCTAAGTGTCTCACTAATTCTTTGATTGGTCAATCGAGTCCGCCTGAAGACTTCGATTTCACAGTTGACCAGGTTCCGTTTATCTATATACTTTGGATTGGAGTAGGATTGATGGTTTTGGGAATAACAATCTTACTGATTGCAGAATTTCTAAATTCCAAGCCAAAGAATTAACCTGAACAGAATTTAGCAAAAAACAAAGACTCAACTTTCTTTGATTGTTACCAAACAATCACAAAAACTTAAATCAAAGCAATGGCTTAAGAAAAGCACGTGTAGCGAGCGCTAGAGATGATTCTTTGGATTTTTTCTTTTGTTATCCAATTCAAACGTCTCAACTATGCTTCTAAGGAAGCGCAAGTGAGTTCTGGGGAGCGAAAGAATGGTTGGTGAAAAATTATTGGAAGACCAAGGCAAATATGGTGCAACGACTACACAGGCTGTTGGTCCCGAAGGAGCAAAGACGGATGGAACCATCTCCATTCAGATTGAAGGTGTCAGCCGCACAACTATGAAGAAAGTATTTTCGTTCTTGCTTTGCTTTCTGTTAGTATTCGCGAGCCTTCAACTGTCTCAGATACAAGGAGAATCTGACGAGAACAGTCTCACGCCCGTAGAATTGCTGGGAAAAAGTTTATTCTTTGACACTAATATGTCAACACCATCAGGACAATCTTGTGCTTCATGCCACGCTCCAGAGACAGGATTCACAGGACCAGAATCTGATATCAATGCACACGGTGCGGTCTATCATGGAGCTGTTGTCACTTTATTTGGAAACCGCCACGCACCCACCGCTGCATATGCAGGCGGCAGTCCGCAGCTTTACTATAATGAAACAAAAGGCCTATGGACAGGTGGTATGTTCTTTGACGGTCGCGCAGCAGGTTGGACAATTGGAGACCCTCTTGCTGACCAGGCGCAATGGCCATTGGTGACCGCTTTTGAGATGAACAACCCATTTCCCGTAGATGTAGTCCAAAAGGTCAAGATATCTAACTATGCGAGTCTTTTTGAGGAAGTTTGGGGAAATGGATCGTTGAACGACGTTGGTGGAGCATTTGATAAATTAGGGAAAGCAATAGCGGCCTACGAAAGATCAACTGAAGTTAGCTCCTATACATCCAAGTATGACTCCTTTCTTGCTGGTAAGACACAGCTTACTGATTTGGAGGTTCTTGGTCTCAAGTTGTTCCAAGGTAAAGCGAAGTGCGATAGTTGTCACTTGAGCCAGCCTGGACCATCCGGTGAGCCGCCGCTCTTCACAGATTTCACCTATTGGAATCTCGGCTTCCCTAAGAACCCGGAGAATCCTTTCTACAACATGTCAAGCAAATTTAACCCTGATGGCGAAAACTTCATAGACTACGGACTTGGAAACTTCCTGAAAAATGCAGGGATTATGGCTCGCAATGAGAGTTATCCTCCAGAGGTCTACGAACCCGAGTTAGGCAAGCATAAAGTTCCGACTCTCCGCAATGTTGATTTGAGACCTAATCCAGAGTTCGCCAAATCATATGGACACAATGGCTACTTTAAGTCGCTCGAAGAGATTGTAAATTTCTTTAACACTCGGGATGTGAGAGACTGGCCTAAGCCAGAAGTCTCCGTCAATCTTGACTCATTGTTTGTAGGTAATCTTGGATTGACCTCAGACGAGGAATCAGCGATCGTGGCTTTCATGAAGACATTGAGCGATGGATACATTTCTGAACAACTGTTGATTGCAGTGCCGGAGATCGTCATTGCCATTGTCGCAGTGATACTCGCAACTAGCGTCGCTATCATTGCCCTGAGGAAATACAAAAATCACAACCGAGCACGCTCAATAGGCGTGGGTTAAGCCATTAGTTCACGTGTCAATGTCCGATGGACAAGCCAAGCAACTTGGCGATGCAAAAACTTTTAAATTGTGACGACTAGTAAACAATCAAAAGAAAAATTAATAGAGATAAAGGTGAAAAAATATGGGATTTGGCAGTTTCATTGGTGGTATAGCGCTCTGTATATTAGCAGTTTTGTTAGGATTTTTTGGAGTTGCAGTTTTATTAGGATTTTTTAATTTCTTCGACGCAAGCTTTGTTATCCCATTAGGAATAGGTATGATAATTGTAGCACTCTTCCTGTTTGTATATGGATGGTATTTATACAAATCGGCAAAGCCACGTGGAACATTGAATGTCCACAATCAATAAAGATTTTAATAGAATTGGTGACAATCTCAGGAATAACAATGGAGAAAGACCTTACTCGTAGTATTCATAAGTTTGCATGGGCGATATGAAGAACTTTTTGAGTACTCAAAAGAACGACTTCAACTTTTCTGCATTGATATAGTAAAAATGTGAAAGGAAAATAAGTGAAGGTTCATGAAAATAAAATTCTTAGGCGCAACCAATCAAGTGACTGGATCAAGCTACCTTCTGGAGGATACAGGAATAAAGATCCTAGTCGACTGCGGAATGTTTCAGGAACGCAACTACTTCAACAGAAACTGGGATGCCTTCCCTGTTCCCGCAGACCAAATACAATACGTCCTGCTCACCCATGTTCACCAAGACCACTCCGGACTCATCCCCAAACTTGTCAAAGAAGGGTTTAACGGACAAATCCTACTGACCCAAGCGTCTAAAGAGCTGTTTCCCATAGTGATTTTGGATTCTGCGCGAATTCAAACAGAAGATGCTGCTTTCAAGAAAAGACGCCACGAAAAAGAAGGACGAAAAGGATCCTACCCCGAAATTCCGCTATACACAGTTCAGGACGCAGAAAAATGCTTTCCTCTACTCAAAGCAGTTCCATACGAACAGTTTTTGCCGTTAAATGACCAGGTCAAGGTCTGTTTCCGCGATGCAGGCCACATCCTTGGCTCAGCCATGATTGAGGTCGTTTTTCAAGATGAAAACGGGTCGAAAAACATCATTTTTTCGGGTGATATCGGTCAATGGGATAAGCCGCTTCTAAACAACCCCTCTGTCTTTGATAGAGCAGATTATGTTGTCATGGAGTCCACCTACGGAGATCGCGACCACGATAGTCCACAAGATATTGATAACAAACTCACCAAGGTCGTTAACGACACAATAGAGGCTAATGGGAACATCGTTATCCCGACCTTCGCCATCGAGCGCGCCCAAGAACTCTTATACCACTTTAGCCTCTTGGTCCATGCAAAAAAAATTCCGTACATTGTTATCTTTCTCGATAGCCCCATGGCCGTCGAAGTCACGAAGGTCTTTAAACAAAACAAGAACTATTTTGACAAAGAAACAACAGAGCTTTTCAAGAATGACCAATCCCCATTTGACTTTCCAGGACTAAAGCTTGTCGAATCCATTGAAGGGTCGAAAGCAATTAACCTGATTAAGGGCTCAACAATCATCATGGCTGGCTCGGGAATGATTAGCGGAGGACGAATTAAGCATCATCTGGTTAGAGAAATAAATCGCAAGGAATCTACCCTTATTTTTGTGGGATATCAAGCGGTCGGGACGCTGGGACGACAGATCTTAGATGGCTTCTCTCCCGTTCGAATCCTCGGGCAATCCTATCCAGTGCAAATTAGAATCGAGAATTTCGAAGGCTTGTCTGCCCATGCTGGCATGAGTGATCTGCACCGCTGGCTCAACAACTTCAAATCCTCGCCCAAACACGTTTTCCTAACTCATGGCGAAGAAGAACCAATCAAAAGCCTAGAGAACTATGTGCGATCAAACCTCGGATGGGATGTAACCGCTCCAAAATATTTAGAAGAATACGAACTCTAACACCCGCAAAAAGGTCAGGTATAGTGATTAATGTTTGTGGGATGAATTTCAAATGGCAATTCTCTTAATCATGAGCATATCAGGAGAAGATTAAACAAAAATTTGCACTCCCAAGTTAACGTAATTTTAATCCAACTAACGATGTTTTAATCAAAGTTAGCTGTTTTCAGAACCAGCTTTTTGACCGAAAAGCCCTACACTTTACATAAACGATTAGCAATGTCGGTTTCATCTTCATGCGTCAACAGAGCATTTATTATTAGTTGTCATTTCTAATTAGAATCCCTGATATTTGGCAGTCTTTGCCAGTGTGGTCGCATTCGTAGGCGCCTAATTGATAGTTGCTGCATTCCCTAAACTTCTTGCAAGTCATAGTTATTTTGCCATCTTCTCAAGTTCTCTACTTAACAAATCGTTTTGCCAATTATATGCAAAGTGGCGATTCTTGACACATATCAACCTGAAGAGTATGAAACAAGATAGAAAACTGCAATTCCATGCTCAGACGCAAATTGACGCTGGGAATGCAATTTGACGAGAATTTGCCAGAAAAAATTACTTTTGCTATACTATGATGGAAGGTGATCGGGGTCAATCGTTTCGCGCTCTTCTTACTTAATAATGACTTGTTTATAAATATTGAATTTAGTGCTTTTAATGCGTTGCTTCTAACATTATGCGCTTAAAAATTTCGGCGCCATGCCTAACACCCAGTTTCTTCTCACCTAATCTTTCTCGATATTTAATGGGAATTTCCGCGATGCTAAAACCCTCCAGCTTCACATGATGATTAAGTTCTACCTCGACGTCAAAGCCTTTGGATTTCACGTTCCAGCGTCTAAGAATTTCCGCACGCAGTGCACGTAACCCTGTCAGTGGATCGGCTAACCAGACGCCATTTAGGATGTTTTGAGTAAAACTTATGAGCCTATTACCAAGGTAAAAAAAGCCATTCAAACCCTTTAGGTCCAAGTAACCACTGAATCGGTTACCGCAAACCATACCCACATCAGGGTTCTTCTCGAGTATCTGAATCATCTCAGGAACGTGTTCAGCGGGGTACGTATAATCTGCATCTGTGATAACCACGTAATCAACTGTTAAATTCGAGTGCTTAATCGCTTTTGCTATCGCATTACCCTTGCCTAGTCCATCTTGAAGGACAACGTCGGCACCCATGCTCTTAGCTATCTCAACGGTTCGATCCTTACTTCTGCCGTCAACAACCAAAATCGGAGGATTCCTTAGAGTTTTATTTAGCTCTAATAGTGTGGGACCTATGCCTTCCTCCTCGTTCAAAGCAGCCATGATAACTTGCGTCGAAGGGAGATCTTGCACTTCTCCTTTTCCACCTTATGATCCACGCTTTTATCCAATAATATACGTTAACTGAAATCTTTATTTAAGGAGATATGAAAAAAATGGAAATATTTCAACACTTTCAACCTTAATTTCTTATTCCGCATCATTTACACTCCAAAAACTGAAGCCTGTTAGGATTCCCGCTCTCAGTTGCTAAAGCTCAGACTTCAAAACGAAACTTGAAGTCAACACCAACAAATCTCTTGCTGAAAGAAGTTGTCCGTTTTCTGCAGCAACGGAGTTTGCGTTTTCCATTTTTAGTTCACCAGCGCCGGCTCTATTTTGTGCTTCGGTGGGTTGGGTTGTTTGGTTGATTAAATTTTAGTTTACCCTGCAAAAATTTTTTACACTGGAAAAAATTGGAGACCTGAAGTTTTCCTCAGGTCATTATGTGTGATGGGTTAAAGCTACAACCAGCCCAATTATTCCGCCGAGTAAAACCAGCAAGCCGCCCAGTCCACCGCCGATGAGTCCCACTATTATCAGCACTATAGCCCAGACAAGAGTAGTGACACTTCTTGCACCAATGAGCGTTGATTTTAAGATGTTGTGGTTCCCCAATTGCAGTCACGCAAGAATTTATGGCGCACTCGCCCGCGTGCACCCTAGCCTCCTTCATTAAAGCAAAACCAAGGAACTAAATCAGTCTCCACATTGAATGAAATGAAGCGCGCGCGGATTTACCCCAAACGGTGCGAGTCCCTATCACAAGATTTCGTTTTCGGGCCAATCTAACAGAGTTCCAGACTAAAAGTTTTGGCGACACTGGATTAGTATATGCTGTTTTCTTCGTCAGCAGTAAATAGTCATTTTCAATCCAACAGAGTCAAATCTTAAATTGCACATTTACACAAACTCTGTTTAAGAATTGTTCTATTATTGGCGGTGCTGTTCGTAATTGAAAAATCAAGAAAAAGGTTTGAAAATGCCAAGCTCTTCTGAGAACGAAATCGAAAATTCCGAGTTTTCAATTGTTGGGATTGGCGCCTCTGCAGGCGGATTGGAACCCATCCGGAAACTGCTAGAGAAATTGCCCGTAGATACGGGTATGTCATTTGTTGTTATTCAGCATTTAGCTCCTGGACAAGAGAGCTTGCTGCCTGAAATCCTATCACGGTCAACCAAAATGAAAGTACTGCAAGTCCAAGATGGCATGCAAGTTGAACAGGATAACGTCTACGTAATTACTCCAGGAACAACCATGACTTTGAAAAACGGCCAACTCAGGCTTGTTCCCAAAGGTGGCGCTCTCAAACCAATCAACGACTTTATGATATCCTTGGCTTCCGAGCAAAAAACCCAAGCAATTGGAATCGTGCTGTCGGGTACCGGCAATGACGGAACCGAAGGATTAAAAGCAATCAAAGCCGAAGGCGGAATAACCTTCGCACAAGATCCAGACACAGCCCAATATCCCGACATGCCCAAAAACGCAATAGCCGCCGAAACTACCGATTTTGTTCTTTCCCCAGAACAGATTGCAAAAGAGCTAGGGAGAATCGCTAAACACCCTCAAATAATTCCTTCCGCACCCAAGGTACCACCGCAAGAGAAAGCCGAAACTGAATTTAAGAAAATTTCTGCGATGCTCAAAACTTCTTTCGGAATTGATTTTTCCCATTATAGGGAAACAACCATAAACCGGCGCATCACGCGTCGCATGGTCATAAACAAGGTCGAAAACATTAAGACATACGTCGAGTATTTGCGGACACATCCAAATGAGCTGCAGGCATTGTTTGACGATTTATTAATAGGTGTGACAAGCTTCTTTAGAGAACCGGATACTTTTTTGGCTTTGAAAGAAAAAGTTTTTCCAGAACTCCTCAAAATCAAGTCTCCAAAAGAATTTATGCGGGTTTGGGTTCCGGGCTGTTCAACTGGCGAAGAAGTCTATTCCTTGGCTATATCAATTCAAGAATTCTTAGAGGAAAAAGCCATAGCAGACACACGGGTTCAAGTTTTTGGCACTGATGCAAATGAGAAGAATATTGAGAAAGCACGTCAAGGAACATATCCAAAAAGTCTAGAAGACAACGTCTCCGTAAACAGACTCAAACGATTCTTCACTTCTTACAACGGACACTACCGTATAGCTAAATTAATTCGTGATATGTGCATATTTGCAAAACAGGACATAACAATCGATCCGCCTTTCTCCAATATAGACCTCATTATGTGCCGAAATGTACTCATCTATTTCGACTCTTACCTTCACAACAGAGTATTGCCAATTTTCCATTATGGACTAAAGCCGAATGGTTTTCTAGTTCTAGGCGAATCTGAAAGCGTTGGCAAGTTCCAGTCTATCTTCGAACCGATTACCCCGAAAGGACTAATTTACAGGAAGAAGCAAGCCCAACCGCAAGCGATGTTAAGTGAAGGCACTTTTATCCCCTTCGTCGCCAAAAGAACGCTTACCCCACTCGGAAAAGCGGATCTGCTAAATGTTCTAGGCGAGAGAGTTGACCATCTGATAACAACAGAGTATGGTCCAGCAACTTTATTGGTAAACCATAACTTGGACATACTTGTTTTTCGAGGAGACGTAGCTCCTTACCTGTCACCTGAATCAGGAGTGGCAAGCCTAAACGTAACAAAAATTATCCGAAAAGAATTGAGGTCACAAGTTCAGACGGCTGTGTACAGATCAAGAAAAGAAAAGAAAGCATTCAAAGAAACGGTGCGATTCAAACAAAAAGGGCAACAAAAAACAATTAACATCGAGATAAGACCCTTAGAAACAGCAGAGTACGACGAGCCTTTCTACCTTATCCTATTTGAAGAAGCTAATTGTCAAGACGCACATTCGCAGCTAGAAACTGAAGCGGCAATTTCATCTGTCGAGATGGAGAACCTTAAAGATCGACAGATTCGCGAGCTTCGGGAAGATTTGGAGGCAACCAAGCAATCCTTGCAAACTCTTGTTGAAGGACATGAAGCAACTAATGAGGAGCTGCGGTCGTCTATGGAGGAGGTTCAGTCGAGCAATGAAGAGTTGCAGAGCACAAATGAAGAGTTAGAAACGGCGAAAGAGGAGTTGCAGTCAGGTAATGAGGAGTTGCAGACTCTAAACGAGGAGCTTAAGAATCGCAATCAGGCTCTTGGTCGCCTAAATGATGACTTAACCAATCTGCAAACGAACACTGACATCGCAGTGGTTATTGTTGATAATAATTTGAAGATTAGGCGTTTCACAACTTCTACTCAAGCCCTTTTAAGAATTTTGCCATCCGATGTTGGACATTCTATCACAAACATCAATCCAGGATTTTATATTGAAGACTTGGAAAACATGATTACAGAGGTTATCGCCAAACTGACGGTTGTTAATCGAGAAGTTGCAGGTGCCGAAGATCGCTGCTATGAAATGCGGGTTCGACCGTACTTAACTGAGGACAAAAAGGTTGACGGCGCTGTATTGTCCTTTACTGATATAACTGAACGCAGGAAAGCGGAAGAGAAGCTTGATGAATACCGCAAGAACTTGGAGAAGCTTGTTGAAGAACGAACTAACCAACTCAAAGATTCTGAGCGTTTAGCGGCTATTGGCGCTACAGCGGGTATGGTTGGACATGATATTCGCAATCCTTTGCAGACTATAACCAGCGATGTCTACTTAGCTAAAACAGAATTGGCTTCGACGCCGGAAAGCGAAGGAAAGAAGAGCGCTTTAGAATGTTTAGAAGAAATTGAAGAGAGCTTGGGTTACATTAACAAGGTTGTGGCTGATCTGCAAGACTTTTCTAGAACCATTAGACCAGTGGCTCAGGAAACTGACCTGAAGCGACTAATTGAAAACTTGGTTCTCAAAAGTCACGCACCCAAAAACATCAAAGTCTTTTCCCAAGTGAATGACGACTCGAAGAAGATTGTGGCGGACGCTGATTTGTTGACACGGATTCTGGGCAACTTGGTGTCGAATGCCGTGCAGGCTATGCCTAAAGGTGGAAAGTTGAGCATTCATGCTTACCGAGACGGTGGCGACTACGTTATAGCGATTAAGGATACGGGTGTAGGCATACCTGAAGAAGTTAAAGGCAAACTGTTCACGCCTTTATTTTCTACCAAAGCCAAGGGGCAAGGATTTGGTTTAGCTGTGGTTAGGCGGATGACTGAAGCGTTAGGTGGAACTGTAACATTTGAGAGTCAAGAGGGTAACGGAACGACTTTCGTAGTACGTTTACCTCCCCAAAGAGATAACCATACATGAGTGTTCAAGCAGACTATGAGACATAAAGTGAGGTTTTACTATACATTTGGATCGCTGGGATTTGAACCCAGACCTATCTATGCCTAGAATTGTATTCTAGTTTAACTATATGACATCCTTTGGAGACAAATAATGATTCAAAGCGTAAAGACCATTCTGGATATTCACATATTCTAAGGATGATTAAACAAAAAACTGCACTTGTCACTTAGCATAATCAAAGTTTCCTCAGTATATAGGTAAGTAATCGAAGTTTGTGGCTTAATTTTAGACGTCCGATTCTTCTTATATCGATGAAGAAAACTCTCGACTGATATCCAGATAAGGAAACTTAACGGCGGCGCCAGCGACTGACATCTTTGTCAACAAGTCTACTCTAATCCATGGCGTAATATGTGATAGAATCAGTGGTAGCTAAGTATTCAAGTCTGCTTTTCCTTTCTTAAAAGATCAAAAACACTCTTCAAATCATAATCACCCAACTTATCCTCTATGTTACCCCAAAACGGGGCCAACTTAGTTTTGCTGTAACCATCCCTCTTCTCATACTCGAGCGCCTGCATCACCATCTCAACTAAATCAACCTGCCTCACCAACATAGCTTCCTCTGTCTGCTGCAAACGATACTCATCCATAATAGCAATATACCGGCTCCGCAGAGGTTCAGGCAAAACAGCAAAAACCTCCCTAATCGCTGCTTTTTCTCGCCTCTTAACCTCAACCTCACCCATTCGTTGTTTATCAGAATAATCTAAATCTCCCATTACCACCTCATGCAAATCATGCAAAAGAGCCATTCTCATCAGCTTATCACTATCAAGCCCTTTTAAGTCGCTAAGGCACATTGCCAAAATGGCGCATCTAAAAGAATGGTCAGCAACGGACTCGGGCTTACGCACTCCAACAGAACTGACCCAACCCTTGCGAGCTAACTTTTTTAGCTTGCCCACTTGCTTTCCAAAATCAACTAATTCCTGATGCACACGAAACACCCAACAACACAAATAACCCTATAAATTTAAACTCTCCCGAGTAAAACCATTTTCTAAGAACCCATCACCGCAATTTACTATTAGAATTAAAAAATAAAAAAGGGGAAAGATGTTTTTTGGCTTTTATGGTCGTTTTCTAAGCATTAGGAGCGCTAGTATAGCAAAGCCTATTATGATTACAATTATTATGGCTGCGACTGCAGGGACAAAGTACATGTCTGCTGCAGATTGCGTTGGGGTTTCTGTTGATGTAGGTGTTGGTGCTGCTGGGTCAACGACGAAAGAGGTCATTGCGTTTGATGGCCAGTAGGATTCGGATCCAGCGAATGAAGCGTAGACAATGTACTGCCCTTCGATGTCCGGTTTCCAATTGAAAGTGAAGAATCCGTTGTTGCTTGTGGTTGTTCCAATTTCTCTAAAGTTGCCGTTTGCGTCAACAACATTCAGCACGATTGGAACGCCTGTTGCGTCAACAGGCTTTGGCTTTTGCATGTAAACGTATTCCATCCATGCTTCCATGCTTTCGTCAGATACTGCGGGGACACCGTTGGGGAAGCGTGCAGCTTGCTCTTTTTGTTTTGTGCCAGCTGAAACATCAGTTACTGTGCCTCTAATAACTAGGCTTGAGCCTTTTGCGATAGCAGACATCGGTGCTTCAACAGTTAATGCACTTGGTCCTTTGCCAACACTGTAAACCTGCATGTCATAGCTGTTCATGAACACAAAGAATCCGTCTGCAACACGGTCATAGGTCGTATCCATGCCTGTGCCCCAACCCATCAAAGTCCAGACTTCTGTTCCGTCAGTAGCGTTGATAGCTCGGTATTTTGCATCCTTGTAGTATGGTGAGTTCGGTGAATGCTCCGTCGTGCCTAAGAAGACTTTTCCATCAGCGATAACATCAATGAACGTGGGGTAGTAGCCATAAGATACCTCGAGACCCCCAAAAGTGCTATTGCCAGGTCCGCCATTACCGTAAGTCCACAGTAAATCTCCAGTTTTAACGTCATAAGCGTAGAGTATTCCACCATAGCCAGTGAAGTAAATCTTGCCATAAGCGACAGCTGGGAATGTTCTGAAATAAGCGTAAGCGGTTGCAGGTCCCTTTGGACCCCATAGTAAGCTTCCATCAGTGAGACTGTAACCATACATTACAGCGGTCTCTTTATCTGCTATTATAAAGACGTTATTTGCTAGATCCCAGTTTGCAAGTGAACGAGTGACATTGTTTGGCGCTGTATCAAAGTGCTTATTCCAAAGCACGTTTCCTAAAGAGTCTGGCTTCAGACTTATTGCAGTAACGTTAGCACCATCTAGAGAATAACTTCCGAAAGGCGCATTGGGGTGTGCTCCGAAAGAGCCCTGGACCAGAAGCATTATATCATCAAGGTCTGCACGATCGATTCTCCAGCCTGAGAGCCCGTTAGGCAAGTTAATCGAGA
>Ga0316628_100002359_pt1 | contig 13953 bp, 11 predicted proteins | sample OWC_Aug_M2_C1_D5_FD_207648 | JGI IMG/M metagenome (GOLD analysis project Ga0316628, IMG submission 207648) | Wetland soil microbial communities from Old Woman Creek delta, Ohio, United States - OWC_Aug_M2_C1_D5_C | ecosystem: Environmental > Terrestrial > Soil > Wetlands | place: USA: Ohio... | reverse complement strand
GGAAGCAGCCGGTAGATCGCCAGGATCACGGCGTCCGCGGGCGTGCCGGTGACGGCGTAGTGCCGCTCATCGAAGGCGTGCACGCGCAGCGGCATGTGCACGCTGATGGATTGACTGGTAGCGCTCATCTCCCGGTCGGGCGCCACCACGGTCACCTCGCCCACGGTGAGGAGCGCTTGTTCAAGCGCCTTCAATCCGGCGGCGTAGATGCCGTCGTCGTTGGTGATCAGTATCGTTTTCGTCGCCATGCAGGGTTTTCAGGCGTGGATGCCGCGGCTGAAGAGGGCGTTCGACAGCAAGCCTCATCACTCAGGTCGTGACCTCCAATTCTAACACGGATATGAGCCCGAACGCGGACGGCGCCGGCGCCAAGCTCGTGGACTTGAGGTTCCAGGACAAGACGTATACAGTGACTCGGGGGGGTATTCCCAGACAAGTTGAGATTGCCTTCGCCGGCGGCTCTGATTGGGCGGGGACGGGTCCGGAATCAGCCTCCAGCCTGAGCGCAGCATTTCCGGCCACCCGGCCACGGGGGAAAGGACAAGATGAGAGAAGGACCTTCCATTACGAGTTCTACCGCAGTCCCGGGGAGCAGGATGTCTGCCACGGTACTTCTGACGGCCGCGGTGGCGGCGCTGGGCGGATTGCTTTTTGGATACGACACCAGCGTGATTTCGGGCGCCATGCTCTTCCTCCAGACCGACTTCAACATTTCGGACAAGCAACTCGAATTTGCCGTGGGCATCGCCCTGGCGGGAGCCCTGGTCGGCTCGGGCCTGGCCGGCTACCTGACCGATCGGTGGGGGCGCCGCACCGTGCTGATCCTCACGGGGATCGGCTTCGGCGTATTTGCGGTCCTCAGCGGCCTGGCACCGGGCCTGCCGACTTTCGCCCTCGCCCGATTCTTTGTGGGAGTCTGCATCGGCATCGCCTCCTTGGTCACTCCCCTCTACTTGGCGGAGATGTCGCCGGCGCGCGTTCGCGGTGCGCTCGTCTCGCTCAACCAGCTCGCTATCACGGTGGGCATCATGGTCGCCTACTTTGTGGACTACGCCCTCGCTTCCTCCCAGAATTGGCGCTGGATGTTCATCACCGCGGTCTTTCCTTCCCTCGTCCTGCTCATCGGCATGATCTTCCTGCCCGAAAGCCCCCGCTGGCTGGCGCGGGCGGGTTTTCGTGAGCGTGCCCTGGAAAACTTCCACCGATTGGGACGGGGCGCTGAGGCCGAGGCCGAACTGCAAGACGTCGAACAGGTTCTGCGGGAAGAGACGGGAGGTTTCGGCATGCTGCTCCAGCCCGGCTTCCGCGTTGCCGTGCTGGTGGGGATCGGCCTCGCCATCTTTCAACAGATTACGGGTATCAATACAATTATCTACTATTCCCCGGCCATCCTCCGCATGTCCGGCTACCCCTCGGACAAGGCCGCGATTCTCGCCGCAGCCATCATCGGCGTCGCCAACGTGCTTGTCACCATCGTTTCGATCCTGCTCATCGACCGCCTGGGCCGGCGTTTCCTGCTTTTGATTGGAACCGCGGGCATGGCCGTGTCATTAACTCTGGTGGGCATTGCTTTCCACACCGAGTCCGCGAGTTCCGTGGTGTTCTACGAGGTCATCGCCTACATCGTGTCCTTCGGAATCAGTCTTGGGCCGGTCGTCTGGCTCCTGATTTCGGAAATCTATCCAACGAAGATTCGCGGCAAAGCGATGTCGATTGCCACCCTATGCGTTTGGGGAGCCAACTGGCTGGTGGCGGGGACCTTCCTCTCGCTGATCCATGCCGCCGGCCGAGCAGGCACGTTCTGGATCTTTGCGGCCATCTGCGTCGCGGCGTTCTTCTTCTGCCTCCTGTTCGTCCCGGAGACCAAAGGCCGCTCGCTGGAAGACATCGAGCGCCATTGGCATCACTTTAGCGGGAAGACCGTGTAAGGGCGTTCTGGCTACTTTGGGCGCTTCGGAGGGGGGCCGGGGACAACTGGCAGCATTACTCGGTTAAGTGGTTGGTGCGGGGTCTTGGCTTGAAGCACCCAGCTTGCCATTTTCCGTGGGCTTGCCGGAGTCGCCTCAAATGCACGCAAGTGCCTTCCCAAACGCGCGCCCGGAGCTTTTGATCCTGGGACCCTGGATACACCTGTGGCGAAGTGGCGCTGGTGGGACTTAGCCCGATCCCCTCCGAGGTTCTCGGCGCCGACCACTGCAACCGACCACTGAAGCGTCAAAGCGGTACTTGGTGAAGAAGTTGCCGCGCAGGGGGAAATTCAGGTCCTCCTCATACTCGCTGCTGCACCAGCCTGAGCTCATCCGCAATTGTGCTCGAGGGAGTACCTTGGATCGCGGACAGTGAGCAGTTGCCGCGGAGTTGTGCCCTGCGCTTTCGGCCTTCCCCGCCGGCATTGCCGAGCAACCGGAAATCGCTCGGCCCGTTGAGAGATTTGCCGCGATTCAGTTTCCAAGGGCTTACAACTTGGGCGTTCCCCAAGATGGGAAGACCGCTGCAATTCAGTGAATGAAAGTGGGATGGAGTGGTCGGGGCGCGCGGATTTGAACCGCGGACCTCTTGGTCCCGAACCAAGCGCGCTACCAGGCTACGCTACGCCCCGAAACTGCATTGAAGAGTGACAAGTGAACAGCAAACGCGGGATCAGGTCTTGCTCGTCACTGTTCACTCGTCACTATTCACTGCTCTTATTGGTCGGGACGGCCGGATTTGAACCGGCGACCACTTGCACCCCAAGCAAGTGCGCTACCAGGCTGCGCTACGTCCCGGCATCATGCCCTCGCGGTCACCTAGGGGGTTTCGCCGCCACGAAGGGCAATCTTTCACGCTAGCACTTGCGTGAAAGCATTGTCAAGATACCCTCCAGCTCGCGCCGGATGACCTTCAAGGCATGGCCATCGTGGGGGGCGGGCCCGGTGCGGAACAACTGTCTTTGATCCCCGGCTCCTCGCGACTCTCCGGCGAGCTGTTTCCGCGCGCCCTCGATGGTGAAGCCCTTTTCGTAGAGCAGGCGTTTGATTTCGAACACCGTCTGAACGTCCTCGCGCCGGTAGAGGCGGTGGCCCGAGCGGCTCTTGACGGGCTTGAGAGTGGGGAATTCCGTCTCCCAATAACGCAGGACGTATGCCTTCGTCTCGGTCAGCTCGCTGACCTCGCCGATGCGGAAATAAAGCTTGTCCGGTATCGCCACGGCGTCCAGGGAGGTGGGGTTCGGGTGTGCGGCGGTGGACGAACGACCTCGGGGCATCGATCCTCGATGAGCAGCCGACGGGTCGGCTTCTGCCATCTTAGAGAACCCTACTGCGAGCGTCAAGCGGGGGCTCACGCCGGACGTTGCCGGCAAGCCGCGTATCGATGCGTGAGCAGATGGCCGCCCCCTCGCCGCAGCGGACAAAGCCGTGTCGCCGTTGATAGGGGCTGGGGTATACTGTGCGACTTCCCGGAGCCGCGTTCTTCGCGTCGACTCCGCATTTTGGCTACGAGAGGCTCATGATGGCAAAGCGTCCTGCTCCGCTGCTTTGGGTTCTCTTCCTGGCCTACTTCACCTTTGGGATGATTACCAACGTTCTGGGTGTGGTGATCCCCGAAGTCATCAAGGAGTACAACCTCAGCCTGTTCGCCGCCGGGATTCTGGCCTTTGCTTTTTTCCTGGCCTACGGCCTTTGCTCGATTCCCACCGGCCTTTTGATGGACCGGCTCGGCCCGCGGCCACTGGTCCTGGCAGGAGTGCTGCTGATGGGCTTGGGTTGTCTCGTCGTGGCCTGGGCGCGCAACTATCCCTTGATGGTGGCGATGATTTTCGCGGTGGGCGTGGGCGTGACCGTGCTCCAAACGGCCGGCAATCCGCTCATCCAGCACCTCGACCGCGTGGAAAACTACCATCGCAATCTGACCCTCACCATCGGCTTCTGTGGGATTGGAGCGTTTCTCGGACCGTTCATCCTCGCCTTCTTCACCGGTACCGGGCGGCCCTGGCAAACCCTTTATCTGTTCTTTGCCGCGCTCTCCTTCCTACTGCTGGTCCTGCTTGTCGTTTCAGGCTTCCCCGAGCGGCCGGAGAAGAGCACGACCGCGAGACCCCAATCCTATGGAAAGCTCCTCATGCATCCCCTCGTGATTACGTACTGCCTGGGGATCTTCTTCTACGTTGGGGCGGAGGTCGGGACGGCGTCGTGGATCGTGAAATTCTTCGAGCGCGTGCACGGCCTGAGCGCGGACGTTTCCCATGTCCAGGCGGCGAGCCTGGTCCGCCGGGTGCTGCCCACGTTGCCGGCGCTGGTGGTGGCGCTCTTCTGGGGGCTGCAGGGCACCGGCCGTCTGGTGAGCGGGGCGGTGCTGAATCGGCTGGGAAGCCGGAGAATCCTGCGTCTCTATGCCTTCCTGGCGCTGGCCTCGCTGCTCGTTGCCACCTTCGGGTCGCGCGAGATGACGGCCGTGGGCTTCGCCGCCTGTGGGTTCTTCACCTCCGTGCTCTTCACCCTGATCTTCAGCGGAGCGATCAACAGCTTCGAGGAGAATCAGGGAGCGATCTCGGGGCTGCTCTGCACGGCCTGCTTGGGCGGCGCGATCGTTCCGCCCCTCGTGGGGCTGGTCGGGGATCATTTCGGCATGCGTGCCGCCATGCTGGTTCCAGCCCTCGGTTTCGGCTACGTCTTCGGACTCGCCATGCTGGGCCGGGCGAAATACGATTGACTCCAAAGCGACGGAGAAAACCAACCATGCGAAAGTTGATTGTGGGAATCGATATTGGAGGGACGAAGGTTGCCGGCGGGCTGGTCAACCTGAAAGGCCATCTGGTGAAATCGGAGATTGTGCCGACGCGCGCCGAAGAGGGGTTCCCGGCCAGCTTCGCGCAAGTCCTCAGCGTAATCGAAAGCCTGATCGCGCACGCGGGCGGCAAGGAGAACGTCACCGGGATTGGCATGTGCGCGCCGGGCCCGCTCAACCCGAAGACAGGCCTGGTGATCAATCCCCCCAACCTTCCAGGCTGGCGAAACATTCAACTCGCCAAGATGGTGCAAAGGAAATTCGGCTTGCCGGCCAAGGTGGAAAATGACGCCAACGCCGCCGGCCTGGCGGAGGCCCTCTTTGGTGCCGCCGTCGGTTATCGCGACATTTTCTACGTGACCGTCAGTACCGGCATCGGGACAGGAATCATCATCAACAAAAGGATTTATCACGGCAAGAATGGCGTGGCGGGCGAGGGCGGGCACGTTTCAATCGATTATCACAGTCCTTACCGCTGCGGCTGCGGCACGCTCGGTTGTATTGAGGCGCTGGCTGCAGGCCCGGCCATGGTCCGGCGCGCGCGCGTCCGGCTCGAGCAGGAGCACGGCGTCCCCAGCCTGCTGCGCGAACTGACCAAGGGCCACCTCAGCCAGATCACGCCCCGCATGATTGAAGAAGCCGCCCGGAAGCGCGATCCCATCGCCAAAGGAATCATCGACGAAACCGGCTTCTACCTCGGCGCGTGGCTAGCGGGGATGATTACTCTGCTGGACCCTGAGGCGATCGTCATCGGGGGAGGCGTCGCCCGCATCGGCAGACCGCTTTTTGACAAAATCCGCGAGACGATTCCTCGGTACACAATCAATCGACGCTTTGCGGAGAAAATCCCCTTACTGCCTGCCCAGCTTCAAAAGAACGTCGGCATTTTCGGCGCGGCGAGTGTTTTTCTGCCGGCGGGAGAGGAAGCCGAATGAAGTACTTGCTGCGCGTCCGAGCCGCAGGCCGGCGGGAAACCCACCGCTAGCGCCGTGCACCTCTGGGCACGGAAACCACATCCCCTCGCACCATTTCGGGATATCCACGAGGCAATGTGCACTCCGGAAAACACCTGCTCAGCATCGCTCTCTTGGCGGTCGCACTAATGCCCGACCTGGTGTTTGGAGCCCCGTCGGCGGCGGGAAATTCCCCGACGGTTGCGGCCGGCCGTTCGGCAGGCCCCATTCAACTGGACGGGCGGCTGGATGAAACCGCCTGGCGCGAGGCTGGTCCCGTTGCCGTGCTCACCCAGCAATCCCCTCGCCCCGGCGAGCCCACGGTTTACAGAACTGAGGTGCGCGTTCTCATCATCCGCGACACGATCTACTTCGGATTTCTCTGCCACGACCCCGAGCCCGACAAGATCGCGGTTCACACCATGCAGCGAGATGGCTTCGTCCTTGGCGACGACACGGTCAGCATCGTGCTCGATACCTACGGCGACCGGCGTACCGGCTATCTCTTCCAGATCAATGCCGCCGGAGCCCGCATTGACGGCCTCATCTCGGATCCCGAGCACCCTTCCTACGACTGGGACGGAATCTGGGACGCTCGAACGGCGCGCCTTGGGGAAGCTTGGTCGGCAGAAGTCGAGATACCGGCAAAGACTCTGAGTTTCAAGAAGGGGCTGGAAGGGTGGGGGCTCAATCTGGAGCGGTTTGTGGCACGCGAGCGGATCACGCTGCGCTGGGCTTCCCCGACGCTCGATTCGTTCCTGGTCGATCTGAGCCGGGCGGGCTCTCTCACCGGCCTGGAGGATTTGAAGCAAGGCCGGGGACTGGACTTCAGTCCCTACACGATCGGAAAGATGATCACTGACTTCACCCCGGACTCACGCACGTGGCAAGGCACAGGGGGACTGGATTTCACCTGGAGAATCACTCCGCAACTTGCGGCGGTCCTCACCGCAAACACGGACTTCGCCGAAACTGAAGTCGATGCGCGCCAAGTTAATCTCACCCGCTTCCCGCTGTTCTTTCCTGAGAAACGGCCGTTCTTTCTCGAAGGCTCCAATCAGTTCGAGTTCGGGCTTGGCCTTGGGGAGACCTTTATTCCCTTCTTCACGCGTCGCGTGGGTCTTTTGGCAGGGCAACAGATACCCATCAACGGTGGCCTCAAGTTGAACGGACGCGTCGGCCGATGGAACTTGGGCATCCTGGATGTCCAGACTCGCGAGACAATGCTGGCGCCAGGGACCAATCTGTTCGCGGCCCGCGTTTCGTATGACCTTACGAAGAAGTTCCGCGTGGGGACGATTTTCACTCACGGGGATCCGGCGGGACTGCAATCCAACACGCTCGCCGGATTCGATGCCGTCTGGCGGACTTCGACTTTCGCGGGGAACAAGAACCTCTCCCTGGGGGGATGGACCGCCTTGAGTGCCGGAGATATTCCCCAAGGGCAGCGCACCGGCTGGGGCCTCTCGGCGGATTATCCCAACGACCAGTTGGATTGCTATGCGAGCATCAAGAAGTTCGGCGAGGCCCTGGATCCAGCCATAGGATTCCTTCCCCGACCGGGCACCCGGCAGTATTCCGGCGGGTGTTCCTACAAGCCCCGGCCTGCGGAGAAAGGGGCCTTCGGCTGGATTCGTCAGTACTTTCTCCGCAACTACTACACCCGCGTGGACAACCTGCAGGGCACAAATGAATCCTGGCTATATTCCGCCAGCCCCTTGGAGATTGAGCTTGATTCCGGCGAACACGCGGCGTTTACTTTTGAACCTCAGTTCGAACTTCTCCCTGCGCCCTTCGAAATCGTGCCCGGCCTCTTCATCCCCGCTGGCCCGTATCGCTTCAATCGCTGGCGCGTGGACGCTGAAACCAGCCACCATCGCCGCTGGCGGTTTGAAACCACCGCCGGATTCGGGACCTTTTACAGCGGCCACCTCGCGCAGTGGATGAATCGCGCCAACTGGACTTCACCCAAGGGGTCGTGGCAACTGGGGCTGGAAGCCACGAACAATTTTGGCCAGCTGCGGGAAGGAAACTTTGTCCAGCGGCTCTGGCAATTGGAGTTTGCCCACGGGTGGGGCCCGAACGTGGTTCTCACCAGCTTCATCCAGTACGACACCGAATCTCAAAACCTGGGCGCCAACACCCGCCTGCGCTGGACGTTCAAGCCTGGCAAGGATCTGTTCATCGTCTGGAACCGCGGCTGGCGGCACGTGCTCGATACCCCCACCCTCAGCCTGCTCCCCGATAGCGAGTTTGTTGCCATCAAGCTGCGCTGGATGTTTCGAGAATAGCCCTCGACCTCGACCCATTGCTCGAGAACGCCATGGGCGGGGTGAAGACAAAAAGGCGCTTGACAAGCTGCGTGGCGCAATAATAGTCTACTTACTCGATAGACTTACTGGTGAAACGCTCTATGAGAGTCTCAAAGAAAGGGCTCTACGCGTTGGAAGCGCTGATGGTGCTCGCGAAGGAGTACCCCGACCACACAACCAAGATTCGCGAGATTGCCGCCGCGGAGCACATCCCGGAGAAGTTCCTGGAGCTCATCCTCCTGGAACTCAAACGGGCTCGTCTGGTGGAAAGCGAGCGGGGCGCCCGGGGCGGCTACCGCCTTCGGCGCCCGCCGGGCCGCATCTATCTCGGCGAGGTCATTCGGACGATTGACGGGCCTCTTGCGCCCTTTGGAGACGCCGCCTCGCTCCGGCGGCTGGTGGTGCGCGACAAGAAGCACCGCCCGCTCTACAAGCTGTTTCTCGACGTGCGCAACGCTGCCGCTCGCATCATGGATCACACCTCCCTCGCCGATTTGTGCCGTCGCCGGTGAGCTACGCCGTCGCTATCTCTGTTGTCGCGATCTAAGCGCTGACCGGACCCGATCTGACCGAGGAGACGCCCATGCATCTCCACGCTGCTCGCACTTGCCTGTTGGTACTCCTGCTCCACGCCGTCGCTCCGTTGCGCGCGCAGCAGACTCCCCTGGTAGTCCGCGCCGGGCATTTCCCCAACCTCACGCATGCGCAGGGAGTCATCGGGCAGGCCAACGGCTGGTTTGACAAGGCCCTCGCCCCCCAGGCGCGCGTGGAATGGAAGGTCTTTAATGCCGGGCCGTCCGCAATCGAGGCAATTTTTGCTGGGGCCCTCGACCTGACCTATATCGGCCCCAATCCCGCCATTACGGGCTTCGTGCGCTCGCAGGGCGAGGCTCTGCGCATTGTCGCCGGCGCAACGAGCGGCGGCGCGGCCCTGGTGGTGCGCGCCGATTCCGGCATCCGGAGGGCGGAGGATTTTCACGGCAAGAAGATCGCCTCACCGCAAATGGGCAACACGCAGGACGTGGCGCTGCGCGCCTGGCTTCAGGAGCACGGACTGAGGCTGCGCGAAAAAGGCGGCGACGTGCAGGTGATCCCCATCGCCAATCCCGATCAGCTCACGCTCTTCATCAAGAAGGAAATCGACGGCGCCTGGGCGCCCGAGCCGTGGGCAGCGCGGCTGATCCACGAGGCGGGCGGGCGGCTGTTTTTCGACGAGCGCGACCTCTGGCCGAACGGCCAATTTGTGACAACTCACTTGATAGTGCGCGCGCAGTTTTTGCGGGAGCACCGCGACGTGGTGAAGCGTTGGGTGCGCGCCCACGTCGAGTTGACGGAGTGGGTCAACAAGAACCTGCCGGAAGCCAAGCGCCTGCTGAACCGGGAAATCCAGCGAGAGACCGGGAAGCCCCTGCCGGAAGCCGTCCTCGACGATTCCTTCTCCCGGCTGCAGGTGACCTACGATCCTGTCCGCTCTTCGCTCTTCACGTCAGCGCGCTGGGCCTTCGAGGCGGGTTTTCTGGGGCGGACGCAACCAGATCTTTCCGGCATCTACGATCTCTCGATTCTGAATGAGGTTATGAAAGAGCGTGGCGCCCAGCCGGTGCAGTGAGAGCTGGCACATTTTGCGGAGTAGACCCATGTCAGAAATCCCCGCCGGGACGGGCTGGCCCAAGAACAAACTTCGGTTGCAGAACGTTACGCGGACCTTCGCCACACCGCATGGCCCGCTGACCGCGCTCGAGGATTTCAGCCTGGAGATTCAGGGAGGCGAGTTCTTGTGCGTGGTCGGACCGTCGGGCTGCGGGAAATCCACTCTGCTTAACCTGATTGGGGGATTGGATCGTCCAACTTCTGGTGAGATCTGGAAGGACAGCCAGAGGGTTGATGGCCCGGGAACCGACCGCATCATCATCTTCCAGGAACTTGGCCTATTTCCCTGGCTCACTGTCCTCGAGAACGTGGAATTCGGTCTGAGGATGCAGCGAGTGAACAAGACGGAGCGGCGGGAGCGCAGCCGCCATTATCTCCGCATGGTCCACCTTACGGGCTTCGAGTCAAGTTATGTTCATCAGCTCTCCGGTGGCATGAAGCAGCGCGTGGCGCTGGCGCGGTCCCTGGTCACCGAACCCGACGTACTGCTGATGGACGAACCGTTTGCGGCGCTCGACGCTCAAACCCGCGACTTGCTTCACGAGGAGATGGCGCGCCTCTGGTCAGCCACCGGCAAAACCATCGTCTTCGTCACGCACAACGTGCGCGAGGCGGTGCGGCTGGGCGGACGCGTGATTGTGATGTCGTTCCGGCCCGGGCGGATCAAGAGCACGTTCACCATTACTCTGCCGCGCCCGCGGAATCTCGAGGATCCGCAGCTCACGCTCATGGCGCGGGAGGTGCTCGCGCAACTGAAGGAAGAAATCAACAAGGCCGTCGAGGAAGAGTTCCGCCATGAAGAGAATCCTTAGGCAACTGGCGTTTTACCTCTGCCTGCTGGCGATCTGGCAGGTGATCGCGGAGCTACGCATCTGGCCGCCCTACCTGTTCCCGTCGCCGGGAAGCGTGCTCGAAGCTTTGCAGGCGGGCTTCGCCGACCGGAGCTTCCTGATCGGCATCGGCATCAGCATGAAGAGAATCGCGCTCGGATACGGTCTCTCCGTTCTGCTCGGAATCGCGCTCGGGTTCTTGATTGCCGCCAGCGAATTCCTGGAAGCCACGCTGGGTGGACTGGTTCTGAGCCTGCAAAGCCTGCCCAGCCTCTGCTGGCTGCCGCTCGCCGTCCTCTGGTTCGGGCTGAGCGAGAAGGCCATCATCTTCGTCGTGGTGATGGGGTCGCTGCTGTCCGTCACCATCAATACGCGGGCGGGCGTCCGCCACGTCCCGAAAATTTACCTGATGGCGGGCCGGAATCTCGGCGCGCGCGGCTGGCTGCTTTTCCTTTACGTCCTGCTCCCCGCCAGCCTTCCGCACCTGCTCACGGGACTCAAGCAGGGGTGGGCTTTTGCCTGGCGCTCGCTGATTTCCGGCGAGATGATTTTCGTGAGCCTGGGACTCGGGCATCTGCTCATGATGGGACGCGATTTGAACGACATGAGTCAGGTCGTGGCCGTCATGGCCATCATCATGGCCATCGGCCACGTCGTGGACCGGCTGCTTTTTGAGAAACTGGAGAATCGCGTCCGGCACAAGTGGGGGCTGGTGGGAGCGGCCTAGCCCAGTCTTGATGCACTTCGGCCAGAGGCCGCCGGAAAGCTCTCGAACCTGCCCTGACCGCGGGCCCGCTCGACCTCCGGTGGTGCGAAATCCCGGCTGCGCCTGCCGTACATGCCTAAACCTTCCCTACCCAAGTCCCACCGCAAGCTGTAAAATGGAAATTCGCTTCAGGGAATCCTGCAATGCGGGAAGAACAACGCGCGACAGGCATCGTGCCCTTTGCCCATGGCAGCAGCGTGGAGGAGGCTAACCGCGGCGTCCACGAACTGGCGCATCAGGTCCAGGCGCTGGGCACGTATGATTACGTGCGCGCGGCGTTTCTGGAACTGGCGGACCCGGACCTGGCCGAGGCGGTGCAAGAGGCAGTGGACGACGGGTTGCGGCGCGTTGTCATCATTCCCCATTTCTTGACCATGGGTATCCACTTACGCCGGGATCTGCCTTCGCTGATCGCGCCGTTGCGGAAAAAGTATCCGCAACCGGCCATCGATGTCGGGGAGTTCCTGGAGGGGCATCCGCTCGTGACGGCGATCATTCTCGAACGCGTCCGGGAAGTCATGGAGGCGGTCAAGTTCGCGACATGAGAACCATCCCCAGAAGGGCGACCTGGGCTCTTGCTGGCTGTGCGATTCTGGTCTGCCTCGCCGGCCGGAAAACCCTACGCGGCGCGTCGGATGCGGAGCGACCGAACGTCATCGTCATCACCGTCGACACCCTGCGCGCCGACCATCTGGGCTGCTACGGATACACCAACATTCAGACGCCCCACATTGACGCCCTGGCGCGCGCCAGCGCGCGGTTCACGCACGCCTATACGCCAGTCCCCGTAACTCTCCCGGCTCATTCGGCCCTCTTCACCGGCTCTTTTCCTATGGCCACGGGGATGCACGACTTCAGTGGCAACAAACTCCCCGCGCACGCCATCACGCTCGCCACCGCATTGCGAAACAAGGGATACACGACGGCCGCGTTCATCGGCTCGGCAGTCCTCGACTCGCGCTTCGGTTTGAACCAAGGATTTGACACCTACTTCGACCACTTCGAGTTCAGCCGTCTGGACGAGGCCCATCTGGACCAGATGGAGCGCCCCGGGGACCAAGTGATGGACGAAGCGTTGAACTGGCTCAAGCTTGATCCGCGCCGGCCGTTCTTCCTCTGGGTTCACCTCTACGATCCCCATGATCCGTACAAGCCGCCGGAACCCTACGGCAGCCGCTATCGGAGCCATCCTTACGACGGCGAGATCGCCTTCGACGACGCCCAAGTTGGGAGGCTATTCGCCTTCCTGAAGGAGAACAACCTTTACGACCGTTCCCTGATTGTGCTGGCCAGCGATCACGGCGAAGGTCTCGGGGAACACGGCGAGCGGACACACGGCTTCTTCATTTACGATTCGACGCTCCACGTCCCTCTGCTTATGAAGGTTCCTGGCGCCGCTCCACGAGTCGTGGAGGACGAGGTCTCGCTCGTCGACGTTATGCCCACGGTGCTGCAGGCGGTGTCGATTCCCGCGCCGGCGACGGTGCAGGGGCGCAGCCTGCTCGCCTTGGTCCTCGGCCGGCCGGTGGGAGGCTCCTCGAACCTGTATGCGGAGAGCTTCCTGCCGCTCCTGCATTTCCGCTGGAACCAATTGCGCAGCCTGCGCTCGCGGGGAATGAAGTATGTCGATGCGCCCCGGCCGGAAATCTACGACACCCGCACAGACCCAAAGGAATTGAAGAACCTCTACTCGACGCGACACTCGCTCGGGCACGAGATGCACGACCGGCTCTTCGCCCTGATTCGCCGCTTCACGCCCTCCAGTGGCGGAGGGGCTGACAAGGAGCTGACCGACCCGGCGCTGCTCGAGCGTCTCCGCTCGCTCGGATACGTGGCCGTGTCCGCGGGAACCTTTGCCGAGGCGAGTGGCAAGCCCCTACCCGATCCCAAAGACCGCATTCAAGTCTATGAACTGGTCTCGCAGGCCATGGCCGATGGCCAACACGGCCGCTTTGAGGAATCGCTGCGCAAGCTGCGCGAAGCTGAAAAGACGGAGGCCGATTCCCTCTCTATTCGCTACCTGATGGCGCTCGATTATTACCGCATGAAAGATTTCCCCCGCGCCATCGAGCAGTTCCGCTCCGCGCTTCAACTCAATCCCAAGTTCTCGCTGGCGGCTTATTACCTGGGCGTGGCCCAACTGGAGGTCGGCGATCTGACGGGAGCACAGACCTCCTTCGCGAACGTGCTGGAAATGGACCCCACGAACTTCTCCGCTGCGTACAACCTCGGGGCCATTTACACCCGGCAGAAACGCGTCGACGAGGCCATTCAGTCGTTCCAGCGCGCCGTGAAGATCTTCCCCGACTACGCGGACGCGCACGAGGCCTTGGGTGAGCTCTACCTCTACCTGAAACGGCCCGACGACGCTCGAAAAGAACTGGAACAAGCCGTGGCCGTTGCTCCCGAAATGCGCAAGGCGCATCTTCATCTGGGCCGGGCCTATCAGGCGCTCGGGCGCACGGCCGATGCTGAGCGGGAATTCGCACGCGCCAAGTTGCCTTAGACCTCCGTGGGTTGGCTCCTCCGTCCTGGCGCGGTATAATCACCGGTCACAGCGCTTTGCAGGGCAGAACCTCTCCGAACCGAGCCTGGCCATGACCTCTACTCACACGTCCGGCAATGGAGTCAGAACCGCCATCGGGTCCAGCATCGCGTTGCTGATCTGGGAGCTGGCG
>Ga0316628_100002358_pt1 | contig 13955 bp, 11 predicted proteins | sample OWC_Aug_M2_C1_D5_FD_207648 | JGI IMG/M metagenome (GOLD analysis project Ga0316628, IMG submission 207648) | Wetland soil microbial communities from Old Woman Creek delta, Ohio, United States - OWC_Aug_M2_C1_D5_C | ecosystem: Environmental > Terrestrial > Soil > Wetlands | place: USA: Ohio... | reverse complement strand
TCATGCACGGCAACCGCGACTTTCTCCTCGGCCAGAAGTTTGCGGGCGATACCGGCTGCCAGGTACTCGAGGACCCGACCATCGTGCACCTGTACGGCGCGCGCGTCCTCACGACGCATGGCGACGCGCTGTGCACCGACGATGTTGCCTACCAGCGATTGCGCAGCACGGTGCGCGATCCGGGCTGGCAATCGATGTTCCTTGCACTCTCGGTGGCGCAGCGCATGGCGCTCGCAACCGAGGCGCGCGCAGGCAGCAAGGAGCACGTCGCGCGCATGAGCGCCGAAATCATGGATGTGAACCAGGCCGCGGTCGAGAGCGCCATGCGCGCGACCGGCGTGGACGTTCTCCTGCACGGCCACACGCACCGCCCCAATGTGCACGATCTCACGGTCGACGGTCGCCCGGCGCGACGCATCGTGCTTGGCGACTGGCACGGACAAGGGAGCGTCCTGCGGTGGAACGAGCGCGGGTTCGACCTGGCGGCGCTGCCGCGGGCTTCAGGCTGAGGCATCCGGCACTCCCGAGTGAAAGCGGAACTCGCGGTCCGCGCTCGTGATGAGCTCTGCCTCCACCGCGGCTAGCGCCGAAACACTCGTACGGAAGTCGAGCCCGTGGCTCGCGGCATGGCGCTCGGCGAGCCGCAGGTACAGTTCCTGGTGGCGTGCCTCGGACCCCCTGAGCCCACGATAGAGCTCGGCCATCGGACCCGCGAGCCGCGGAGCAAGCGCCTCAAAGCGCTCGCATGAGCGCGCCTCGATCAGCGCGCCGACGATGAGCAGATCGAGCTTGCGCGCCGGCTCGCGCGCGGCAACGTGCCGGCGCAATCCCGCGGCGTAACGCGAAGGCGACAGGCGCCGGTGCGGCACTTCGAGCGCCCGCATCAGCTTTTCGACCTGTTCGAAGTGCCGCAGCTCTTCGCGCGCGAGGCGCGAAAGCTCCCGCGACAGCAGCGCGTCTTCCGGGTACGTAAACAGAAACGCGAGCGCCGTGGATGCCGCCTTCTTCTCGCAATTCGCATGATCGAGGAGCAATTCCGGCCAGCGCGCGCACGCGGCCGCGATCCACGCTTCGGGCGTTGCAGCCCTGAGCAAGGCCGTCCGGGGTTCGCGCTCGCTCATGCGCGCCCCGTCCCCTGGGCAAGCGAATCCAGCGCGCCGATGAGCGCCGTCGCGCTCTGGAAGCGGTTCGCCGGCTGCTTGGCCATCAGCCGCTCGATGAGGGGCTGCAGGTGGGCGGCCTCGGGTGGCAGCATGGGCACAGGTTCCTGCGCATGCTTGTAGATAACCTCCATGGGCGTGCGTCCGAGATACGGCTTCTGTCCCGAGGCCAGCTCGAAGAACATCACGCCGAGGCTATAGAGGTCGCTGCGCTCGTCGCAACCGTGGCCGTGACCCTGCTCCGGGCTCATGTAATAAGGGGTGCCGAAGATCTCGCCGGTCGCCGTGATGTCAGCCTCGAGCTCGAGCTGCTTCGCGAGGCCGAAATCGATCAGGGCGAGCGAGCCGTCCCGGCGCAGCATCACGTTGCCCGGCTTCAGATCCCGGTGCAGCACCCCGACGGCGTGGATTGCCTCGAGCGCCGACGCCATCTGCCTGAGGTACGCCAGGGCCGCGGCCGCGCTGAGCGGCTCCTTCATGCGCGCGCGCAGATCGCCGGCGGGAAAATATTCCATGGCGATGTAGGCGTGATCGTCCGCGATCCCGAGATCGTGGATGCGCACGACATTCGGGTGCGCGATCCTGGAAACGACCTCGTACTCCTGCAGGAAGCGGTCGAAGCTCAGGCTCCCCTCGCGGACGTCGGGCACCTCGCGAAACACCTTCAGCACGACGAGTTCGCCCGCCCGCTCGCTTTCCGCGAGATAGACCGTGCAGAGTTTGCCGGCCTGGATTACGCGGATGAAGCGCTCACCTTTGATGGTCACATCGCCAAAACGGTAGATGCGCGTCGCATCGGGGCTGCCCTTGAAGAACGCGAGGAGGCGTCGGCGCTTGCGTGCGGCCTCGGCCACGGCGCCCACGAACTGGCGGTGGTCGATCTTTGATTTTGCGATCAGGTGCTCGGCGCCCGCCTGCACGGCCTTGCGCATCCATTCGGCGTTCACCTCCGGCGCCAGCAGGATGACCGGCGGAAACAGCGGTCGCGCGGCGTAGCCACGCAGAGTCTCCACGCCGCCCGCCTGCGGCTGATCGTGGTCAAGAATCACGACGTCGAAGGCCGCGGCGGTGAACTCCGGCGCGAGCGGGCCATCGTGCGCCGGGTCGCGCTCCGCGACAGCGATGTCGGGCCAGGCGGTCTTGAGATGAAAAGCGAGCAGCCGCCGGAATTCGGCGTCGTCAGCAATGATGAGTATCCGGGGAGTCATGGTCCCTCGCCACCTGCTAGCGCCCCGCGAGCTCGCCCGGCAGCCGCAAGCCGAGAACGATGTCGCCGACGTTGGTACCGGTCGGTCCGGTGCTGATCAGATCGCCGCTCGCCTCGAGGAACGATCCGGAATCGCAGCGTTCGAGGCAGCCCTCGGCATCGAATCCCGCAATCGTCCCGCGGTCAAGTGTCGAGCCGTCGACAAGCGCTCCCGTATCCGATGTCGGCCCGTCGGTGCCGTCCGTACCCGCCGCGAGCAGCGCCAGGTCGTCGTGGCCGGCGATCAGGCGCGCAGCGGCGAGGGCCAGGTGCTGGTTGCGGCCGCCGCGTCCGCATTCAGCGGGCAGCTCGACCGTCGATTCGCCGCCCCAGATGTTGAGATCCGCATCGCTCAACACCAGCTCGTGCGCGAATTCGACCGCCAGCCGCCGCGCATCGCCGGCGAAACGATTCATGTGCGGCGCGACCCTGAGCCCGAGCTCGGTACCCGCGTGCCGGGCGGCGTCGAGCGCGTCGTCGAGTCGGGCGATCACCTCACGCTCGATCCTGAGCTGGTCCGGAATCCGCGCCGGCACCGCAAGCCGCATCAGCCCTTCGACCCAGGCCGGCATGCGCCCCGGCCCGATCGGCGGCTCGGGGGCACCGAGGAGCCCCGATCCGATCACCGAGGGATCATCGCCCGGCACGTCGCTGATGAGCAGCGCATGGACCTCGAAGCGGCTCAGCCGCTCGAGCAGGCGCCCGCCCTTGATAAGCGAGAGCGACTTGCGGATGCGGTTGAGGCCGACCACGTCAAGGCCGATGGAAAGGCCCCACTCGTTGACGCGCCTCAGGTCCGGGAGCGTCACGCCCGCGGGCAATGCTTCCACGAGACTCGACGCTCCGCCCGAAATCAGGAACAGGATCTTCTGGCCGTCGGGCAACCGGTCAAGCCGGGTAAGAAGCTCGGTCCCGGCGGCGAGGCTCCGCTCGTCAGGAACCGGGTGCGCGCTCGTGAGGCACGTCACGCCGGCCGTGCGCTCGAGCTGCGGGTCAAAGTGGCCCGCCCGCGAGATGACCAGCGCTTCCACGACCCGCGGCCCGAGAGCATCGAGCGCGCCGAGCGTCATGGCGGACGCCGCCTTGCCGATCGCGAAGATGCGCCAGTCGTTTCCCTGGGAAAGTCGTGCGGCCGCGGCTCGGGTCCGCGTCCGGCCGTGTACGGCCGCCAGCGCACGCTCGAACACGCCGAGCAGGATGCGCCGGTGCGGATCGGTCACGGGCTGTGACAGCCGGGTTGGCCCGCCCGGGCTCACACGTTGCGTACGGCCCTGAGGGCGCGGCCGCGCTCGGCGCGGCGGCGCGCCTTGGCCGCGTCGGAGCGTTCCGCCTGCAGCCGCTCGAGATACTCGACGGTCACGTCTCCCGTGACGTACTCGCCGGAGAAGCACGAGGTGTCGAACTCCTCGATCTTGGCGTTGTCGTGCCGTACCGCGGCCACGAGATCCGGCAGATCCTGGTACACGAGCCAGTCGGCGCCGATGATACGTGCGACCTCCTCTTCCGTGCGTCCCGCGGCGACCAGCTCGGCCGCCGCCGGCATGTCGATGCCGTAGACGTTCGGGAAGCGCACCGGCGGCGCCGCCGAGGCGAAATACACCTTGCGCGCACCCGCTTCGCGCGCGATGTCGATGATCTGGGCCGAAGTCGTCCCGCGCACGATCGAGTCGTCGACGAGCAGCACCGTCTTGCCGCGAAACTCGAGGTCAATGGCATTCAGCTTGCTGCGCACGGATCGCTCGCGTTGCTCCTGGCCCGGCATGATGAACGTGCGGCCGATGTAGCGGTTCTTGATGAAACCCTCGCGATACTTGGTCTCGAGGATGTGCGCGACCTGCAGCGCGCTCGTGCGGCTCGTGTCCGGAATCGGGATGACGACGTCGATGTCATGATCGGGTTTCAGGCGCCGGATCTTCTCGGCGAGCCGCTCGCCCATGCGCAGGCGCGCCTTGTACACGGAGATGTTGTCGATGATCGAGTCGGGGCGCGCGAAATAGACGTACTCGAAGATGCAGGGCGCGTGGCGTACGGCCGCGACACATTGTTGCGTGTAGAGCCGCCCCTGCTCGTCGATGTACACCGCCTCGCCCGGCGCGACGTCGCGCAGCAGCTTGAAGCCGAGCATGTCGAGCGCGACGCTTTCGGAAGCGAGCATGAACTCCGGTCCACGCGCGGTCTCGCGTCGCCCGATGACGAGCGGCCGGATTCCGTTAGGGTCGCGAAAGCCGAGAATCCCATGGCCGATGATCATTGCCACGACCGCATACCCGCCGCGGCAACGCCGGTACACGGCGCTTGCCGCCGCGAAGATGTCGGCCGCGGTCACACGCGGCGTACCGACGCGCTGCAGCTCCGACGCAAACACGTTGAGCAGCACTTCCGAATCGGATTCGGTATTGAGGTGTCGCCGGTCTTCGCGGATCAGCACTTCGGCGAGCTCGGCGGCGTTCGTCAGGTTGCCATTGTGCGCGAGACACAGGCCGTAGGGGGCGTTGACGTAGAACGGCTGGGCTTCGGCGGCGGCGTTGTCGCAGCCGGCGGTCGGATAACGGACGTGGCCGATGCCGACCTGGCCGCGCAGCTGCACCATGTGTCGCTGTTCGAACACGTCGCGCACGAGGCCGCTGCCCTTGCGCATGCAGAGCTCGCCCTCGGCTGCGGTCATGATGCCCGCCGCATCCTGTCCGCGGTGCTGCAGCACCGTCAATGCGTCATAGAGGCGCTGGTTGACCGGGCCGGTGCCGACGATTCCGACGATACCGCACATGACAAGCGCTCCTGGGGACCGTCGCCGCTAGGAAGCCGGCGGCTTGCGCGACTGGCCTACGTCATCTACGAAGGACTTCAACGTGTCGCCAATCATGTCCGCGTAAGACGCGAGGTGCGCGTCGTGCCAGGCCGGGCCGGTATTGAGCTTCAGCAGCCCAGCAATCATGGCGGCGACGCCCAGCAATACAAGGCCGCGCAGCAGGCCGAAGAATACGCCCAGCATCCGGTCGAGCCCGCTGAGCGCCGAATGGCGGATGAAGTAGCCCACCAGCGCGCCGATCAGTCCGCCCGCAACCAGCACGCCCACCAGGATGAGCAGGCGTGCCACCCACAGGCTTGCGGGCCGGTCCGCCAGCACGCCGCCGAGCTCAGGCTCCACGAGGTAGGCGAAGCGCCACGCGCACCACAGGCCCACGATCCAGGCAATGATCGAGATGAGCTCGCGGATCAGCCCGCGCATGACGCCGATGATGCACGACACGAGGACGATTGCGACAAGCAGGATGTCGACGCTGGTCATGCAGGGATATCCTGAATACCCAAGGCCTCGGAAAGGGTCGGCATTCTAGCGGAATCGCGGCCCGCGGACAGCTCGAAGGGCGGCGCGGGAGGCGCAAGGACGGCTGCACGGCGTGATCCACCGCACGCTTCCAGCCTCTGTCACGCTGGGCGTGGCGTTCACGGCAGCGTCACCACCTTGGCGGTTTCACCATCGCGCTTAAGCCGTGCAATGAGGGCCTCGGCGGCCGCGCGCGACGGTTCCGGCCCGACGCGCACCCGGTGCAGCACGTGGCTCCCTGAGCCGGTGGGTGACACGAATGCGTGGTAGCCCTTGGTACGCAGAGTCTTTGCCAGGCGTTCTGCATTCTCGGCCTTGGAGAAGCTGCCGAGCTGCGCACCCCACGCTTCCTTGCCGTCCGACGCGGGCGTCGCCACCGCGGCGGGCGCCGAGAGCCCCGGCTTGGTTACGGCCGATGGCACCGCAGGCACTGGTGCCGGCAGTTTCGCGCCCGAAGCGGCAGACGGAGGAGGAGTGGATGCCGGCGGAACCGCCGCTGCGGCGGGCGGTGGCGGCAGGGCCGGAGGCTTCGCGTCGGCGGCCGCCGGCGTGGCCATTCTCGCCGGATTGCCGAGATCGATCGTGTACGTGCGCATGGGTGCGGCGCTGCCCGCGCCGGCATTCGCTGGCGGCGCAACGTGATGCGGTCCCGAGAGAATCTCGGGCACAAGCAAGACGATCAGCACGACGAACATGATCGCGCCGACCAGACGTTCTTTCGACGGAGTGTCCATGCGAGGGGCGGCGGAACTGCGACGGCGGAACCGAAGGGCGTCAGCCCGAAGGCGAGCGCGAGTATAGCCGAAGCCACTCGAGCGCGGGGCCGACCATGTGGAAGGAGCCGAACACGACGACGCGATCCGCGGGTGCCGCGCGCAGTTCGGCGGCCGCAAGGGCGGCGTCCAACGCTCCGGCGATCTCGACACGCGCCGTCTGTTGCGCGAACGCGCGCTGCTTCAGCTCCGCGGCCGTCAGACCGCGCTCGCCACCCAGGTCTGCCAGCAGCCACTCGCTCACCCGCGGTTGGAGAATGCGCGCGATGCCGGCCACGTCCTTGTCGCGCAGCGCCCCGAAAACCGCGAGCGTGCGCCCCGCCGCCGGTGCTTCCTCGAGATTGCGCGCCAGCGTTTCCGCAGCGGCAACGTTGTGTGCGACGTCGAGCACCCACTCGACGCCGTTACGCTCGATCCGCTGGAAGCGCCCCGGCAGTACGACGCTCGCCAGGCCCCGGCGGATAGCGTCGGGTCCGACCGTCAACCGCGGCGCGAGCGCCTCGATCACGGCGAGCACCGCAGCCGCGTTGCCGAACTGGCAGCTTCCCGCAAGCGCCGGGCGCGGGAGGTCGGCAAGCGACGTCGAACGCCCTTCCCAGGACCATCCGGCCCCTGCGGGGCGCCAGCGAAATCCGCGCTCCGGCTCGATCAGCTGCGCAGCGAGCGAGCGGGCCGCCGCGCGCACGGAATCGGGCATGGTGGCGCTGCCGAGCACGGTCGGCCGCCGGGCGCGCATGATTCCCGCCTTCTCCCGTCCGATGTCCTCGAGCGTCGGCCCCAGCCATTCCGCATGATCCATGCCGATGCTGACGATCAACGACACGTCCGGGTCGATGACGTTGACCGCGTCCAGCCGGCCACCCATGCCGACCTCGAGAACGACCGCATCGAGCGGCGTGGCCGCGAACAGGCACAAGGCCGCGAGCGTGTTGTACTCGAAGAACGTGAGGCTGACGTCGTCGCGCGCGTCGCTGACGCGCTCGAAGGCCTGCATCAGCTCGAGGTCGGTCGCTTCGCGTCCGTTCACTCGAATGCGCTCGTTGTAGCGCACCAGGTGCGGCGAAGTAAACGCGCCGACCCTGAGGCCCGCGGCGCGCAGGATGCTGTCGAGCAGCGCCACGCACGAGCCCTTGCCGTTGGTGCCGCCGACCGTGATCACCGGGCAGGCGAAGGCCCGCAGTCCGAGCGCATCGAGCACGCGTCGCACACGGTCGAGGCCGAGCTCGATCGCAGCCGGGTGCAGCCGCTCCTGCCAAGCGAGCCACGCGTCGAGGGTGGCGAACCGCACGGCCACCGCAGCGTCAGTCGGTGGCGACAGGTCGGGCCATCAGCAGCCGCAGGAGCGCGCTGATCCGGTCGCGCTCGTCGCGCCGGTCGACGATCATGTCGACGGCGCCGTGTTCGAGCAGGAACTCCGCGCGCTGGAATCCCTCCGGAAGCGTCTCCCGGACAGTCTGCTGGATGACCCTCGGTCCGGCGAACCCGATGAGCGCCTTTGGTTCCGCAATGTTGATGTCGCCGAGCATCGCGAGGCTCGCCGATACGCCGCCCGTGGTCGGATCGGTCAGCACGGAAATGAACGGCAGGCCCGCCGCGGCAAGACGCGACAGCGCCGCACTCGTCTTCGCCATCTGCAGCAGGGAATACAGCGCCTCCTGCATACGCGCCCCGCCGCTCGCCGAGAAGCAGATGAGCGGCCGCTCGCGGCTGACGCACGCATCGACCGCGCGCAGGAAGCGCTCGCCGACGACCGAGCCCATGGAGCCGCCCATGAATCTGAATTCGAAGGCGCAGGCGACGACTGGCAGCTCCTTGAGCGTGCCCTCCATCACCACCAGCGCGTCTCTCTCGCCGGTTACCTTCTGCGCCGCGGCGAGCCGGTCGCGATAGCGCTTGCTGTCGCGAAAACGCAGCGGATCCTCGGGCTGGATGTTGATCGCGAGCTCGGTCGCGGAGCCGGGATCGAGAAAGCGGTTGAGCCGCTCGCGCGCGCCGATGCGCATGTGATGGCTGCACTTCGGACAGACGTGCAGATTCCGTTCGAGCTCGGCACGATACAGCACCGCATCGCAGGCGCTGCACTTCATCCACAGCCCTTCCGGAACCGAGCGGGTGCGCCGCTCGGTCTTGATGCGCGAGGGGACGATGCGTTCAAACCAGGACATGGGGCGGGATCATACTCGAAAGGCCCGTCTCGACCGCAACGGCGGCGGGCAGCTCGAATTGCGGCGCGTAGGCTACCGAGTGCAGGTACAACCCCTGCGCGGGAGCGGTCACGCCGGCGCGCGTCCGGTCGCGCTCGCCGAGGACCTCCCGGACCCAGCCGGGCGGCGCCTCGCCGATTCCCACCCGCAGCAGAACGCCCGCGATATTGCGCACCATGTGATGCAGAAACGCATTGGCGGTCACTTCGATCAGCACGAACTCGCTCTGCCGCGCGACGCTGATCCGCTCGATGCGTCGCACGGGCGTGCGTGACTGGCACTCGGACGAGCGGAACGAGGTGAAGTCATGCTCGCCGACGAGAAACTGCGCCGCGAAGTTCATCGCCTGTTCGTCGAGCGGGTGATGGACGAAATGCGCGCGCAGGCGGGCGAGCGCCGGCCGCATGGGACGGTTGACGATCAGATAGCGGTAGCTGCGCGCCGTCGCCGAATACCTTGCATGAAAACTCTGCGGCACCGGACGCGCCCAGAGGAGCGCAATGTCGGGAGGCAGTTGGGTGTTGGCCCCGAGCACCCAGGCCCGTTCACTGCGCGCAGCGGATGCATCGAAATGTGCGACCTGGCAAAGGGCGTGCACACCGGCGTCGGTGCGTCCGGCACAGGTAACCTCGACAGCGTGGTCGGCAACAGCGGCGAGGGCGCGCCGCACCTGCGATTCGATGGAGTCGACGGTCGGCTGCGACTGCCAGCCGGCGTACGCGGTCCCGTCGTACTCGACGCCGACGGCGAGCCGCATGTCGCGAACGGTCCTTGAGCGGGCGGATCAGCCCGGGAGGGAAGCGATCAGCCGCTGCGCTTCCTGCTTCTGGCTGGCGCTGCCTTCGTTCAGCACCTCTTCCAGGATGCTGCGCGCGCCTTCCGGATCGCCCATGTCCATGTAGGCGCGCGCGAGATCGAGCTTGGTGCCGACCTCGCTCATCGTAACCGGCTCGAGCTCCGGCAATGCAAGCTCCTCGGCAGGCATGCGCTCGGTCTGGGTCGGCGACCGGTCGCGATCGGCGTGTGATGCGCCGACATCGAGGTCCAGCTTGAAGCGGCTGCTGGTGGTCGACGAGGTGCTCGTGTCCGTGAATACGTCCGTCGAGAAGCGTTCTTCGGCCGAACCTCCCACCCGCGGCTGCTTGGCGGTGTCGCCGGAGAGCGCGGCGGACAGGCGGTCGAGATCGAGGTCAAGGTCCTCGTCCATTGCTCCCATCTTGACGGTGCGCTGCGTACTCGTTCGGCTGCCGTCCTGCGCTACGCCGGCACGCATCGTGGCACTGCTGTCGGCACCGTTGCCGCGCGTTCCCGACGGCTGGTCGGTGTCGTCGCCGAGAACCCAGGTCCCCGTCCCGCCGTCGCGCCCGAGCGGTTCATCGAGCGCGCGTGTCTGCATGGTTCCGCCCGACTCGCGATCGTGACTCGCCGCCTCCTGCAGGAGCCTGCGCGACGTGTCATCGAGCCCCGCCACCATGGTCGGTGCGTCGGCGGGATGATCGGTCTCCTCGTCGAGCGCGGCGATCGTGCCGGTGTCGCCGCTCGGCAGACCCGAGAGATCGAGGCCCAGATCATCGAGCGCGAGCTCGGCGGTCTGATCCGCAGCTTCCCGGCCCTGGCGCAGCATTGCGGTATCGATCTTGTCGCGCACCGTGGCGTCTCGCGCCAGCACCGGCGTCTCCACGGTCGGCGCCTCGTGGGGCATCTCGACGGTGTCGGACTCGACGGTCGGCGACTCGATGGTCGGCGTCTCGATGGTGGGCGCGCGCATCTCGCGCGTGCTGGCGGTGCTCTGCACGCCCGTCGATTCGACAACGAAATCCAGGCCCTCGCCCGTGAGCGCCAGCGATTCGCCGGTGGCGCCGGCCGTTTCCTCGGCGCCGCCGAGATCGAGATCGATGCCGCCGCCGCGGTCCTCTTCGGGCGCGGCCAGCAGGTCGACATCGACCCGGTTCTCCCCGCCTTCGAGATTCAGGTCGACGTCCTGCCCCACGGCAGCGTGCCCGGTTTGCGCCTGCGAGAACAAAGCGTCGTCGGGGCAGATCTGCTTGCCCATGATGACGATCTTGTCCCACTCGCTCGCCGGCGCCTGCGCGCGCGTGTTGTTGAGCTCGCGCGCCTGCTGCAGGAATGCATCCTTGTTGCCCCAGACGAAAAAGATCTCGAGCAGCTTCAGCTTCAGGTCGCGCCGCTCGGGGTGGCGTTCGATCGCGATGCGCACGAGATCCGCCGCCTGGTCGTACAGGCCGTACGCCATGTGGAAGTCGGCCTCCGCCAGCGGATCGCCCTGGTCGAGATTGATCGCCGTCTCGCTGCTGATGGTATCGTCGCCGAGTGGCTTGGGCGCTTCCGCGCGCGCGCGCTCCTGGCGCACCTCGGCCACGATTGGCGCCGTTGCGTGCTCGCCGCTCTCCTCGACCAGGAAGGAGCTTTCCTTTTCATCCTCGAGGTCGCGCGGACTGCGGAACTTCGAGGTCGATTCCGCGGAAACCGCGGCCAGGCGGCCGAGCGTCTCGTCCAGATCCGGGGCCTGGCGCCGTCGTGCAACCATGCGCACGACCAGCAAGAGCACGAGCACCGCGCCGGCTCCGGCCAGCAGCATCCAGGGCTGGAGAAAGCCGAAGAAACCTTCGCCCTCGGGCTTGACCGGTTTGGCCGCGGGCGCCTTGGCGACGGGCGCTGCGGCAGGTTGTTCGGGCGCAGCGGGTGCCGGCGTCGCCGCCGATTCGGGCGGCTGCGGTTGCGCCACGGGTGGCGCCGCGGCCTCCACCGCAGGCGTCGGTGCTGCCTCCCCGGTCGGTGCTACGGCTGGCTGAGGCGCGGCCTCGGGAGCCTGCGCCGCTTGCTTCTGCTGCTGCGCCAGCTGCTGTTGAAGTCGGGCGAGATCGGCATCCTTGACCTCGAGGGCGCGGCGCGAATCCGCCAGCTGGCCCTCGAGCTCGGTGATCTTGTCGCGCAGGCTCCGCGCCTCGGCTCCGGACTGCGTACCTGCCTGGGCACCCGCGCTCGAGCCGCCGGTCTCTGTCCCCTCCGCTGGCGTTACGAGCCGCAGGTGGGCGCCCTGCGCGCCGCCGCCCGCCGCCCGCCACTCGGAGTATTGCCGTGAGACCTCGGCAGCCGCCTCCTGCGCCGAAACGCTGTCGATCTGTGTGCCGTCGGGCACGCGCAGAATGGCGCCCGCACGCAGCCTGTTGATGTTGCCTTCGAACGCCTCGGGGTTGGCGCGATAAAGCGCCATCATCGTCCGATTGACTTCGCGCAGGCTCCCCGGTCGCAGGGTCTGCGAAATTCCGAACAGCGTGTCATTGCGCCGGACTTCATAGGTCGAACCGCCGGCAGCCGCGGCACTGGTGGAAGCGGGGGCCGATTCGGCGGCTGCGGGTTGCGGTCGTTCGACGGTCCCGGCGCGCGCGCTCTCGGTCGCAACCGATTCCGGTGCAGAGACCGGCGCTGCGGCTCGTTGCGTCTCCCCCGGCGTAAACACCGGCGGATCGAGCAGCACCGTGTACTCGCGCAGCAGGTGACCACGCGCCCAGTTCACTTCGACGAGGAAGGTGACGAAGGGCTCGCCGATCGCATCGTTCGAGCGCACGAGCAGCACGGCACGTCCGTCGGCACTGCGCGTGACTTTGAAAGTGAGTGCGTTCAGGAAGGCCGGTCGGTCGAGGCCATAGCGTGAGAACGTCTCGCGCGAGGCGAGCGCGGCGCTCACTGTGCTCATTTCGTCCGGCGTGGCGGCGATCAGCTCGATCTCGGCGTTCAGCGGCTCATTGAGCGCTGAATTGAGATGAATCTCGCCCAATCCGAGCGCAAAAGCGCTCGCCGGCGCAACGGCCAGGGCCAGCATGGCAAGACGCAGCATTGTTCGTGACATCACGACTCCCGGGGGCACGGCTCTTGCAGGCCGATTGCGTCTCTAGACAGCGGTTTAGGCACGATTTTTTAAAAGCCCCATGAATCAGGCGCCAAACTATAGCTTAACAATAGTCCGAGGCCAAAGTCTTGGCGCGGCAGGCACTTGGATCGATTTCACAGTTTCAGCATCGGACCGGCGGACTCTATCGGGAATGAGCAACCCGTCGTAAGGGCGAGCCCCTGCCCGGATCATTCAGAAATGCCGGACGGTACCACCGGAGTCCGCGACCGCACGTCCGCATTCTGGGCACGGTGCCGGAGGTAGTGGTCCATGAGCACCAAGGCGACCATCGCTTCGGCAATCGGGGTGGCGCGCAGTCCGACACAAGGGTCGTGGCGCCCCGTGGTCGATATCTCCACCGCCCTGCCGTCGAGATCGATGGTCTCGCCGCCGACCCGAATGCTCGACGTCGGCTTGATGGCGAGATGCGCGACGACATCCTGGCCGGAGGAGATGCCGCCGAGCACGCCGCCGGCATTGTTGGTGCGAAATCCTTGCGGGGTGATGAGGTCGCGGTGCTCGGTTCCGCGCTGCGCGACGGAGCGGAATCCGGCGCCGATCTCGACGCCCTTGACCGCATTGATGCCCATGAGAGCGTGCGCGAGATCGGCGTCGAGCCGATCGAAGACGGGCTCCCCGAGGCCGGGGGGTACACCCTGAGCGATCACCGTGACGCGCGCGCCGATCGAGTCGCCGTCCTCGCGCAGTTTCCAGATAAGGGCCTCCAGCTCCGGCACACGGCCGGGATCCGGGCAAAAGAAGGGATTGTCATACGCGCTCTTCGCATCGACCGGCTCGAGCACCAGCGGGCCAATCTGCGACAGATAACCGTGGATCTCGATACCCACCCGCTCGCGCAGGTACTTGCGCGCGATTGCGCCGGCCGCGACGCGAACCACCGTCTCGCGTGCCGATGAGCGCCCTCCGCCCCGATAGTCGCGCCGGCCGTATTTCTGCTGGTAGGTGTAATCGGCGTGACCGGGCCGGAACCGGTCCTTGATCTTCTCGTAGTCGCGCGCGCGCTGGTCGACGTTCTCGATGAGCAGTCCAATCGGAGTACCGGTGGTCATCCCCTCGAATACGCCGGACAGGATACGCACCTGGTCCGGCTCATGGCGCTGGCTCGTGAAGGGCGAAGTGCCGGAGCGGCGACGGTCGACGTCGGGTTGCAGGTCGGCCTCCGCCAGTGCGAGTCCCGGTGGGCACCCGTCCACGACGCAGCCGAGCGCCGGTCCGTGGCTTTCGCCAAACGTTGTCACAGTGAACAGGGTGCCAAACGTATTGCCGGACATGTTGGGCCGTTCAATCCTGGTCGGTCACGAAAAGTCCGC
>Ga0316628_100002357_pt1 | contig 13957 bp, 8 predicted proteins | sample OWC_Aug_M2_C1_D5_FD_207648 | JGI IMG/M metagenome (GOLD analysis project Ga0316628, IMG submission 207648) | Wetland soil microbial communities from Old Woman Creek delta, Ohio, United States - OWC_Aug_M2_C1_D5_C | ecosystem: Environmental > Terrestrial > Soil > Wetlands | place: USA: Ohio... | reverse complement strand
TCGTGCGCCGTGAGGGGCGCCGCGCCGGACGACTCCCGGACCGCCGGCTCCTCCTGCAGGCTGAGCAGCACCTGGCTGGTGATCTTCTCGATCAGGCGGTCGAGTGTCTTCTCGTCGATCGGTTTCATCATGCGTCCTGGTCGGATCCTTGTGCCTTCAACGGCGCGCCTAGGCCTTGCGCAGGAAGCGTCGCTCGGTTTCCATGATCTTCTCGACCCGGCGGGCGTGTCGGCCGCCGGCAAAGGGCGTCTCGAGCCAGGTCTTGACGATCTGGCGGGCGAGGGCTTCGCCGATCAGGCCGGCGCCCAGCGTCAGCACGTTGGCGTCGTTGTGCTCGCGGCTGTTGACGGCGGTGGACTGGTCATAGCACAGGGCGGCCCGCACCCCCGGCACCTTGTTGGCGGTCATGCACGAGCCGATGCCGGCACCGTCGATGACGATCCCCCAGTGGCAGCTCCCATCGGCGACCAGACGGGCCGCCTGGTGGGCGAAATCCGGGTAGTCGACCGGCTCCGAGCTCACGGTGCCACAGTCCACGACCTGGTACCCGAGCTCGCGCAAGAACGGCAGCAGCTGCTCTTTGAGGGCGTACCCACCGTGGTCGCACGCGATGGCGACGCGCTCCCGATCCGCCTCGTCGAGGGCCGCCTCCACCACTTCGCGCACGAGGGCGCGTATTTCCTCTTCTCGAGCCATGGCCTCGTCTCCCGCGAATCGAGCCGACACCGCCGGGTCAGGTCCCTTCCCCGTGAGCGCCGGGGCTCAGAAGGGGTTCGAGCCTGAGCCGCAATGCTTGGATTGTAGGGTTTCGACCGAGGGCACGCAATCCCGATCCGGCGTGGGTCGGCACTCGGTTTGCATGATAATGAGATCGTGCTCGCGCGACGCCTGCTGGGCCTCGTGGTCGCTGTCGCTGCCCTGATCGTAGCCGCAGCCTCCGTGATCCGAACCACTCGCAGCTTCTACGGCCTCGACTTTCCCGTCTCCTGGCTCGAGAACGGTCTCCAGGTGGGGAAGGTGGTGGAGGGGACGACGGCTGACAGCTCGGGCCTCCAGGAGGGAGAGCTGATCGTGGCGGTGGACGGAACCGCCGTGGACACCCTCGAGGACCCCGTGTTCGTGCTCGCGGTCGGCACCGAGCACCACCTCACCGTGCTCAACCTGGCCGGCGAGCTCAACGAGCTGCACTACCGGCCTCCGCCACCGGTCCTCGACCCGGTGTACCTGGCGCGCACCGGGGTGGCCGTGCTCGGCCTGGCGTGCGCGGTGTGCGCGGCCTTTGTCACCCGCCGGCGCGAGGTTCCGACGTTCCTGCTGCTGGCGGCAGCCGCCCTGCTGCTCGGTGCCATTCCGCACCGCACCGCGGCGAGCCTGGTCGGGCTCAAGGTGCTGCACCGCGCAGCCGGCGCCGCGGTCCCGTTCCTGCTCGTGCGCTTCTTCGCCGTCTTTCCCGAGCGACGGTGGAGCATGCGAGTGTGGGATGCCCTGACGGTGGTCGCCGTGGCGGGCGGCGCCGCCACCGCCTTGACCCCGGGGGTCGAGGTCTGGGGTGCCGCCCTGGCTCCGGCCCTGCGCGTCCTCTTCGCTCTGGCTCTGGTCGTCGGCGCCGGCCTCTGCGTGCAGCGCTGGCGGGCCGCGGCCCGCGAGGCCCGGATCCGTCGCCAGATCGAGTGGGCGGCCCTAGGTCTGTTCGTGGGCATCGTTCCCTACCTGGCCGTGGTCACGCTTCCGCGCTGGCTGGGCGTTCCCTTCGAGCCCTTCTCATGGATGGCGGTCCTGCCCATCGTCGCGATTCCGGTCGGCTTCCTCGCCGGCCTCACCGAGTACCGTCTGTGGGACCTCGAGCCCATCGCCCGCGACTCCATCTCGGCCACGCTGGTGGTGGTGGTCGGAGGCCTGACCTTCGCCTTCACCAACCACCTCCTGCTCAGCTACGGCGGGGGTCTGGGCGCCTTCCGCAACCTCCTGGCCTTTGCCACGGGCGTGCTGGTGGTGGTTCTCCTCCAGCCAGTGCGGCAGCAGGTGCAGCGGTTCCTCGACCAGTGGCTCCGCCACGGCCGGCTGCCACCGCACTCGCTGCTCACCGACTCGACCCACGACATGGTCAGCGCGACCGATTCCCGGGAGCTCCTGCGGCGACTGTCCGATGTGCTGCACGAGGGTCTCGAGTTCGAGCTGGTTGCGACCTACTTGCGCTCCGACGGCGCCGGCTTCGTGCGCGTGACCGGCCCCGGCGAAGGGTTGCCCGAGCGGCTCGCGGTGGAAGCGCTGGACGCCGAGTTTCCGACCCCTCGCGAGCAGGCGCTGCGCGACGCCGGCTACGCGGTGCGCATGCAGCTGGAACGGGCAGGGACGGTTCACGGGCTTCTTTACTTGGGTCTGCGGCGTGGGATCTACCCCCTGGGCAGCGAGGGACGGGAGGTGGTGCGGGCGTTCGCCGCGCAGGCCGCTCTCGCCTTGGAGAGTGCGCGTCGCCTCGACGAGCTCCGCCGTCAGGCCGAGGAGTACCGGATCCTGCACGCCAACACCCAGCGCATCATCGAATCCTCGGCCGCTGCCATCCTGGTGTGCGATGCCACCGGGCGGATCCTGTCCGCCAACTCCAAGGCGGCCGCCATCTTCGGGCACGACAGCCGGGCCCTGGTCGGCGAGACGCTGGAGGCCCTGCTGGAGGTGCCCGCGAGCTGGAAGCCGCAGCTTCCCATGCACGTCGTCAACGCCGAGGCCGACACGCTGTCGCAGCCCTCACGGCGGGTGATCATGGCGGTGTCGGTGCTCGAGCTCGACAGCGGGAGCTTCAACGGTCGGGTGGTGGTGCTGCAGGACGTCACCGAGATCCGCGACCTGCAGGACCGGCTGCGCGAGCAGGAGCGGCTCGCCTCCCTCGGTCGCCTCGCCTCGGGCTTGGCCCACGAGATCAACACGCCCCTGACCGGGATCGCTTCCTTTGCCCAGATGCTGGGCAGCATGACGTCCGACGAGGACCCGCGGGCGCAGCTCGTCTCCAAGCTCGTGGACCAGAGCTTCCGCGTCTCGCGCATCGTGTCCAACCTGCGCGAGGCGGTGCGCGGGCGCCGCGAGGCGCAGACCGTTTTCGACCTCGCTCCAGTGGTCGAGCGCGCGGCCGAGGATGCGGCGCGCTCCCTGGGCGCGGCCGAGCGCGTCAGCGTTTGCCAGGCGACGGGGCCGGTCATGGTGACGGCGGCTCAGGGCCCGGTCGAGCTAGCGGTGAGCAACCTGGTGCGCAATGCTATCGAGGCCTCGCCACCCGACTCGCCGGTGACGGTGGAGGTGGCGGGCAACGGTGAGTGGGGAGAGGTGCGGGTGGAGGACCGGGGCCCGGGCGTGCCCGAGGAGCTGCGTGAGAAGGTCTTCGAGCCGTTCGTGACGACCAAGATGGAGCGCGGGGGGACGGGCCTCGGCTTGGCCATCACGCGTGATATGATCACCCAGCTGGGAGGAGAGGTGACGCTCGCATCCGCACCCGGCGGTGGGACGCGCGCGACCATCAAGCTACGGCGATGGGAGGCTCCGGCGCAGTCCTCGTGATCGACGACGAGCCCGTCCTCCAAGACGTGCTCGGCTCCCTCTTGCAGCAGAACGGCTTCGAGTACTTCGCCGCCATGTCCGGCAGCGACGGCATGCGGATACTGCGCGACGAGGAGATCGACGTCGTGCTCCTCGACCTCATGCTGCCCGACCGTAACGGCCTCGAGCTGCTGCCCGACATCAAGGCCCACGACCCTCACCTTCCGGTGGTGGTGATCACCGCCTACTCGTCCATCGAGTCGGCCATCGACGCGATGCGCGAGGGCGCCTTCCACTATGTGCCCAAGCCGTTCAAGAACGAAGAGGTGCTGCACGTCATCCGTCGCGCCGCGGAGCGACGGCAGCTCTTGACCGAGAACCTCCTGCTCAAGAGCCGGCTTGACGGAATCGGCGAGATCGTCGGCCGCAGCCGGCGCATGCAGGAGGTGTTCGAGCTGATGCGGCGGGCGGCACCGGCGCGCTCCAACATCCTGGTCGTGGGAGACTCCGGAACGGGCAAGGAGCTGGTGGCCCGCGCCATCCACCGGCTGAGCCCGAGGCGGCAGCGGCCGTTCGTCCCAGTGCACACCAGCGCCATCCCGTCCGAGCTCCTCGAGTCGACCCTCTTCGGACACGTCAAGGGCGCTTTCACCGGCGCCGTGACCAGCCGCAAGGGCCTGTTCGAGGCCGCCCACGAGGGCACCCTGTTCCTCGACGAGGTGGGCACCATCTCGCCCGACAGCCAGACCAAGCTGCTGCGGGTGATCCAGGAACGTGAATTTCTACGCGTCGGTGGCGTCGAACCGATCGCCGTCGACGTGCGGCTGGTGGCCGCGACCAACCTCAACCTATGGGAAGAGGTCCGCAGCGGTGGTTTCCGCGAGGACCTCTACTACCGGCTCAACGTGATCTGCATCGAGCTGCCGCGGCTGCAGGACCGGGCCGACGACATTCCCATTCTGGCGGCGCACTTCCTGCGCGTTCATGCCGAGGAGAACCAGCGCGAGGTGGAGGGATTCACCGCACGGGCCATGGACGCCCTCAGCGAGTACAGCTGGCCGGGTAACGTGCGTGAGCTCGAGAACGCGGTCGAGCGCGCGGTGGTGTTGTGCCGGGGCACGCTGATCGACGTCGACGAGCTGCCGCCGGCCATCCGCAGCCGTGAGCGCAGGCCCACCCCCAAGGCCCAGCTCCCCGGCGAGGGCCTCGACTTCCGCAAGGCCGTGGCCGAGTACCAGGCCCAGCTGATCCGCGAGGCGTTGCAGGCCTGTGGCGGGGTTCAGCGACGGGCGGCGCGACTGCTCGGGCTGAGCCCGACGACCCTCAACGAGATCGTCCACCGCCTCGGCCTCATCGGTGACGAGGAAGCCTGATCTCGGAATGACGGCGACGCCGACCGCAGTCGCCCTCAGCGTGGTCATTCCGGCCCTCGACGAGGCCGATCGTCTGCCCGCCACCCTGGAGCAGGTCTATGCCCACCTCGGACAGTGCCCGCAGTGGCTGCCGGCCGAGGTGATCGTGGTCGACGACGGCTCCCGGGACGGGACCCCGGCCGCTGCCTCCGTGGTCAGAGCTCCGAGCTTCGTTTTCCCACTGCTGCGCGTGCACGACCGCAACCGTGGCAAAGGTGCGGCCGTTCGCACCGGCTTCGCTGCCAGCCGCGGCACCCGGGTGCTGCTCAGCGACGCCGACCTGGCGGCGCCCATCACCGAGCTCGGAGTCCTCGCCGCCGCCGACGACGGTCAGAGCGTTGTCATCGGCTCGCGGGCCGTCAACCGCGCGCTGATCACCCTCCGCCAGCCCCTGTACCGCGACCTCATGGGTCGCTGCTTCAACCTCTTGACCCGGGCCCTGGTCCTGAGCGGGCTCGGCGACACTCAGTGCGGCTTCAAGCTGTGGCCCGGGGACCTGGCGCGGGCGGTGGCTGCGGTGCAGCGTCTCGACGGCTTTGCCTATGACGTGGAGCAACTCGTGCTCGCCCGCCGCTGGGGTTTCACGGTGCGCGAGGTGGCTGTCCACTGGCGCCACGTGGAGGCGTCGCGGGTGCTTCCCCTGCGCCACTCGGCGCAGATGCTGCGCGACCTCGTGCGTCTGTGGTGGTGGCTGCGCACCGGCGCCGTGGCCGCTGCCGCGCCCTATTCGCCGCCGCCCCCCATCGCCTGACGGTAGATCTCGGCGTAGCGGTCCTTGCCGCCCAACAGCATGGAGGTGATCGGCGCCTTCTCGCGGACCAGGGCCGACAGGTCGGCGGCGATGCCGCGGATGTCCCACTGGGCGTGACCGTCCTCGCGCAGACGCGAGAAGTGGTACACCTCGCGCAGGTTCGCGGTCACGGCCACGCGGCGTCGATGGGCGTTGGTGAGGGCGTAGGCGGCGGCCTCGACCGGCCCGCCGCGAGCGCCCAGGGAGCGCCGCAGGACGAGGTAGGTCTCGGCAGTCCGCTCCATGAGGGCGGCGAAGGACGGTCCGTCGCCGATGGCCTCCACCTCGGGTGGCAGCGTGGTGCCGAGGTCGGGGTCGTAGGGTCCCCAGTGCTGGGTGGCCATGCGGTGGCGTTTGAGCTGGGCCATCGCGCTGGCGTCGAGGACGATCTCGAAGCGAAACACGGCCTCCTCGAACGCCCGCGGCGGGGCATCGTGCTCGGAGAGGTGGGTGAGTGCGCCGCACACCAGCCGCCGGCGTTGGTCCGAGCTCATGGCCCGGGCTGCCTCGCGGCAGGCGGCGAGCGGTCCCCGCTCAGCGCAGAAGAGGAGCGAGGCGATCACCGCCGCGTCGGGATCGGGCGTGTGGTCGACCAGGGTGCAGCGGCCGCGGCGTGTGCCCGGACCGGGGGCGGCCAGGGGTGCCACCTCGACCTCGCTGGCAGCGCGCGCGAGGTCGGCCGGGCCGTGGTCGAAGTAGGCGTCGCAGAGCGCGGCGCCATAGGCCTCGCGAAAGGCCTCCTCGTCGGCCAGGAGGAGCAGCGAGGGGACGACCGCGCGAGCTTGGGCGAAGAGCAGGTCGCCCAGCCGCCGCACCTCCTCGAGGTGCGACTGACGCATGCGGCGCACGATCAGCTCGAGGTTGCGGGCATTGCAGGTGAAGCCGAGCTGGCCCTGGGTGGCGAGGGCGACCGCATAGCGGGCGTCCTCCTTGGCCCGCCCTTCGAGCACCCGCCGCGCTACCGCGCGCTCGGCCATCTCAGGATGGAGTGCGAGCTGGCGTTCCTCGAGTCGAGGCAGGAGGCGCTGGTAGGTCCGGTTCTGCTCGGCGATCAGGGTTTGCAGGCCTTCGACCTCGTGGGCGGAGAGCTCGGCCGGCACCACGTAGTCGCCGTCAAGGGTGATGTAGCGCTGCGACTTCTCGGTGAACGAGCACAGCCGGTGCCACTCCAGGGCCTCGATTGCCAGGCGTGAGCAGCCCAGGATGTCGAAGCTGAGCACCGCGTGCTCGGCCACCGAGTGGTGGCCGAGCCCGAAGACGATGGTCCGGTTCGACGAGCGGGCGCGCTCCACCTCCTCGCGGGCGAGGCGGCGGAGCTCGGGAACCGGCTCGGGCGAGCGGCTGATGCGGGCGTAGGCTGCGGACAACGTTTCGGGGGTGAACTCGCCCTGACCGCTGCGCAGGGCATCTAGGTCGCCGTTGTGACCGGCGAGGATGACCCGCAGCGGCGAGCTGCTCGGGGTGGTGTCGCCATCGCTCAAGGTGCGCGCGACCGCGGCTAGGAGCCTGCGGCCGGGCTGATTATAGACGCCTGTTCCGCTTCGGGACAGCGTCGCCGCCAACCTGAATGCGACGCTGTGGTTCGGGGTGCGCTCGACGCTGACGACCCGATTCCCAGCCCGAGCCGGTTATCGTTCAGCGTTGTCGTTGCCGACCGAAGGTGGGGGAGAACGGCAACGGCAACGGGATCGGGCTCGGGCTGAACCGTCTACCGCCATGCCGCGCCGGCGTGGTCACAGGACAGAATCGCGCCGGCTGGTCTCCGGGTGAGCCCCTGCTCTCGACGCAGCGGGGGCGGCCCGGTAGACTCCGCTGAGGAAGTGCGCATGACCGACGCGGTGAGAACCCGAGTAGCCCCCAGCCCCACCGGAGACCCCCACGTGGGCACGGCCTACGTCGCCCTGTTCAACTACGCCCTGGCCAGGAAGCACGGCGGCAGCTTCGTGCTGCGGATCGAGGACACCGACCGCCAGCGCTCGTCCGCGGCCGCCGAGCGCATGATCTTCGAGGCCCTGCGCTGGCTCGGCCTGGAGTGGGACGAGGGTCCCGATGTCGGCGGCGCCTGCGGGCCCTACCGCCAGAGCGAGCGCACCGCCATCTACACCGAGCACGTGGAGGAGCTGGTCGCCGCGGGCGCCGCCTATCCCTGCTTCTGCGGCAAGGAGCGGCTCGAGGCCCTGCGTGCCGCGCAACGCGAGGCCAAGGGCGCGGTCGGCTATGACCGTCACTGCCGGTGCCTCGACCCCGGCGAGGCCGCGCGGCGTCGCCGGGCCGGCGAGGAACACGTGCTGCGGCTGGCCATGCCCACTGACGGCGAGACTGTGGCCCGCGACGTGCTGCGGGGCGAGATCCGCTTCGACAACGCCGGAGTCGACGACCAGGTCCTGGTCAAGAGCGACGGTTTCCCCACCTATCACCTGGCCAACGTGGTCGACGACCACCTGATGGGCATCAGCCATGTGGTCCGGGCCGAGGAGTGGATCTCGTCGCTGCCCAAACACGTCCAGCTCTACCGCGCCTTCGGCTGGGAGCTGCCCGAGTTCTGCCACCTGCCGCTACTGCGCAACCCGGACACTTCGAAGATCTCCAAGCGCAAGAATCCGGTCAGCCTCAACCACTACCGGCGGGCCGGCTATCTGCCCGAGACCATGCTCAACTACCTCGCCCTCATGGGCTGGACTATGCCCGACGAACGCGAGGAGTTCACCCTCGCCGAGCTGGTCGAGGAGTTCACGCTCGGCCGCATCTCCCTCGGCGGACCGGTCTTCGACCTCGACAAGCTGACCTGGCTCAACGGCCGCTACCTGCGTAAGCTGGAGCCGGCCCAGCTCCTCGGACGTCTGCGCGGCGAGCTACTGTCGGACGCCTACCTGCTGCAGGTCCTGCCGTTGGTGCGCGAGCGCATCGATACCCTCGAGGGTTTCATGGCCTATGCCGGCTTCTTCTTCGTTGGCGAGGTGGAGCTCGACGAGGCGGCCAGGGCCAAGCTGGTGGCCAAGGGCCAGACCCCGCCGCAGGCCGCCAAGCTGTTGCGCCTGCTCGTCGAGGACTGCCTCGACCCGCTCCTCGAGTGGGATGCCCAGACGCTCGAGCAGACCCTGCGCAGCTTCTGCGACGCCCAGGGCGTCGCACCCAAGGAGTTGTTCATGGCGGTGCGGGTGGCGGTGACCGGCCGTGCGGCCACTCCGCCCCTGTTCGAGACCATGACCGTGCTCGGCAAGGAGGTCTGCCGACGGCGGCTGCGCAGCGCCGTCGAGACCCTGCGCGCGATGAAGGCGTGACGCCGACACCGGGCCGCGAAAGGAACCACCGAGACATGACCAAGCCGCACCAGGACGCCGCGTCGACCGACAAGTCGGTCGACTTCATCCGCAGCCTGATCCGCGCTGACCTCGAGTCTGGGAAGCACGCGCGGGTGGTGACTCGCTTCCCGCCCGAGCCCAACGGCTACCTACACATCGGCCATGCCAAGTCGATCTGCCTCAACTTCGGCGTGGCCGAGGAGTTCGGCGGGCAGTGCAACCTCCGCTTCGACGACACCAACCCGGTCAAGGAGGAGCAGGAGTACATCGACTCCATGATCGAGGACCTGCGCTGGCTCGGCTTCGATTGGGGTCCCCACCTCCACCACGCCTCGGACTACTTCGAGACCCTATACGGGTACGCGCTCCACCTCATCAGCGAAGGCAAGGCATACGTCTGCGACCTCAGCGCCGAGGAGATCCGCGCCTTCCGCGGCACCCTGACCGAGCCGGGCCGCCCCAGCCCCTACCGCGAGCGCACGGTGGACGAGAACCTGGACCTCTTCCAGCGCATGCGCGCCGGTGAGTTCGGCGACGGGGCGCGCGTGTTGCGGGCCAGGATCGACATGGCCGCGGGCAACCTCAACCTGCGCGACCCGGTCATCTACCGCATCCTCCATGCCAGTCACCCGCGCACCGGCGACGCCTGGTGCATCTACCCGACCTACGACTTCGCCCACGGCCAGTCCGACGCTATCGAGGGCATCACCCACTCCCTGTGCACCCTCGAGTTCGAGGATCACCGACCCCTCTACGAGTGGCTGATCGACAACCTGCCGGTACCCTCGCGCCCGCGCCAGATTGAGTTCGCGCGCCTCAACCTCAACTACACGGTGATCAGCAAGCGGCGCCTGCTCCGGCTCGTGGCCGAGGGCCACGTCAGCGGCTGGAACGACCCCCGCATGCCCACCCTCAGCGGCCTGCGGCGACGCGGCTACACCCCTGAGTCGATCCGCGCCTTCTGCGACCGCATCGGCGTGGCCAAGCGCGACAGCGTGGTCGACGTGGCCCTGCTCGAGCACAGCCTGCGCGACGACCTTAACCAGCGCGCGCGACGGGTGATGGGGGTGCTGCGCCCGCTCAAGGTGGTGATCACCACCTTTCCCGAGGACGCGGTGGACGAGCTCGAGGCCCCCTACTTCCCGGACGAGCCGGCCCGGATGGGCTTCCGCACGGTCCCCTTCTCGCGCGTGGTCTACATCGAGCGCGACGACTTCCGCTCCGACCCGCCGAAGAAGTTCTTCCGCCTCGCTCCGGGGCGGGAGGTGCGCCTGCGCTGGGCCTACCTGATCCGCTGCGAGGAGGTGGTCATCGACCCCGCGACCGGCGAGGTGGTGGAGCTGCGCTGCAGCCACGACCCGGGCAGCCGCGGCGGCAACGCGCCGGACGGGCGCAAGGTCAAGGGGACCCTGCACTGGGTGTCGGCGGCCCACGCCATCGACGCCGAGGCGCGGCTGTATGACCGGCTCTTCTCCTCGCCAAACCCGGGGCGCGACGCCGAGGACTTCCTCGCTGACCTCAACCCGGGCTCGTTCGAGGTCCTCACCGGCTGCAAGCTGGAGCCGAGCCTGGCCGCGGCCGAGCCGGGGCAGAGCTTCCAGTTCGAGCGCCTCGGCTACTTCTGCCCCGATGCGGTGGATAGCCGGCCCGAGGCTCCGGTTTTCAACCGCACCGTGCCCCTGCGCGATACCTGGGCCAAGCTCGAGCAGGCGATGCAGGGCGACGCGAGCTAGCTCGCGCCGCCCCGCGAGAGGCCTGGGCGGACGTCTAGCCCGACCTTCACCAATCTTCTACTGCGGGCCGCGATCTGCCGCAATCTGCGGCGCTTGCTTGCGCTCGCTCGTTCGACCTCGCCGACGGCAGCGGTTCGTGGCCGAAGGCTCGCTCGGGGCGAGCCCATCGGCCACCCGCTGACGACGGTGAGACGCAAGCGCCGAAGGCGCGCAGCGAACGTACTGCAGAGTCCGCCTCACTCGCTCGCGCTGCGTAAGCGCCCCATTTCACGGCATCGCACGACCGCGCGACGAACAGGGTGAGAAGGTCGGGCTAGCAGAGGTGAAGGGTGGCACGGCCTTCCGTCATTCATGTACTCTGACTGGCAGAGAACGTCTGGGGAGGCAGCATGGCGGCCACCATCTTCACCCGCGAGGAGCGCCCGTTCGTCGCGGCGGTGAGCTCCCTCGGCTCGGGCAACCCCTTCTTGCCGGAACGCATCGCCGGCGAGCAGCAGGCTCTGGGCGACGAGTTTGCGCCTGGCGCCCCGGTCTGGCGTCTGGACTCCTCGAAGCTCGACAGCAACCCCAACTCGGCGGCGATTCAGCGCCGGGCCGAGGCGTTCCTGGCCGATGTCCGCCGGCGTCTCGCCGGCGCGCGACGGGTGGGCAAGGAAGAAGCTCAGCTGTACGAGGACTTGGTCCACTACGTGCTCTACTTCCGCTACGAGGACCTCTTCTTCCAGGAGATCGTTGCCCCGCCGCTGGCGCGGGGCGAGACGCGACGGATGGGCTTCTTCCGCCGGTTCCGAGACGACCTCGAGCACGCCTTCGACCTCCCCGACGCGGGGCTCCCCGCGGCCGAGGACCCGGCCCACCTCTTCGCTCTCTTCTTCCAGGTGCGGCGCGCCTTTCACCACATCTTCCGCTACATCCTCGGCGGCTCGATGGCAGCTGCGCGGCTGCGGGCCGCGGCCTGGCAGTCCATCTTCACCCAGGACTCCCGTCGCTACCGGCGCGGGCTCTACTTCCGCATGCACGAGATCTCGACTCTCATCACCGGACCGTCGGGAACGGGCAAGGACCTGGTGGCGACCGCCATCGGCCTCTCGACCTATATCCCTTTTGACCCGGTATCGGAGACCTTTGCCGAGGACTTCCGCGGAGCCCACCTCGCCCTCAACCTGTGCGCCCTTTCGCCCACGCTCATCGAGTCCGAGCTCTTCGGTCACGCGAAGGGCTCCTTCACCGGCGCCACCGCCGACCGCGCCGGCTACCTCGAAGGGCGGGGTCCGGCCCACTCGGTGTTCTTGGACGAGATCGGCGAGCTCGACCCGAGCCTCCAGGTCAAGCTCCTCAGGATCCTCCAGACGCGCGAGTTCCAGCGCATCGGGGAGGTCAGGACCCGGCGTTTCGGGGGCAAGATCATCGCCGCGTCCAACCGCGATCTGGCGACCGAGGTCGGGGAAGGGAGGTTCCGCGACGACCTCTACTATCGCCTCTGCTCCGACCTCATCGAGACGCCGACCCTGGCCGAGCAGATGCGGGACGCTCCTGACGAGCTGCACAACCTGCTCGTCCTGCTCGCGCGCAGGGTCGTGGCCGAGGAGGACGCCGCAACCGTGGCCAGCGAGGTGGAGGCCTGGATCGCGACCGAGCTGGGCGACGACTATGGCTGGCCTGGCAACGTGCGCGAGCTCGAGCAGTGCATGCGCAACGTCCTGGTCCACGGCAGGTACCGTCCGCTGGACAGCCGACCGGGCGCAGAGGGCCCGCTCGACCAGCTGGCGCGGCAGACCTGCGCCGGCGAGCTCAACGCCGAGGAGCTGCTGTCGCGCTACTGCACGCTGGTCTACGCCCGCACAGGTCGCTACGAGGAGACGGCGCGTCGGCTGGAGCTCGATCGCCGGACGGTCAAGCGGCGCATCGACCCCGAGCTCCTGGCCGAGCTGCGGCAGGCCGGCGTGGGCCGGGAGTAGAGCGCACACCATCAAGACCCGAAGACACCAATCCCTTCCAGCCCTTGCGGAGGCGAGAGGCGGAATGCCGAAGCGTGCTGCCAGGCAATCCACGGCGAGCGCGTTGCAGAGAAGGGGGAAGTGCGAACCATCGCGGACTGGCGCGGCGGCGGCAACGACACCGGCAACAGGCTCGGGCACGGGCTCGAACAAGCTGAGACTGTATGATGCCCTCCGATCATGGGTCAGTGGAGTCTCCTCCGCGAACGCCGGTTCTGGCCGCTGTTCTGGACCCAGTACTTCGGCGCCTTCAACGACAACGTCTTCCGGACCGCGCTCGCGGTGCTGATCGCCTACCGCTCGGTCAGCCTGCTCGGGCTCGGGCCAGACAGGCTGGTGGTCGCCTGCACGGGCATCTTCATCCTCCCGTTCTTCCTCTTCTCGGCCACCGCTGGCCAGCTCGCCGACCGCTTTCCCAAGTCCCACCTCATCCGCTGCGTCAAGGCGGCCGAGGTGCTGTTCATGGCCCTGGCGGCGGTCGGGTTCGCGACCTCGAACATGGGGCTGCTACTGGTGGTCCTGTTCCTGATGGGCGCGCATTCTGCGTTCTTCGGCCCGGCCAAGTACAGCATCCTGCCCGAGCTCCTCGACGACCGCTCCCTGGTCGGCGGCAACGCGCTGGTCCAGATGGCCACCTTCGTCGCCATCATCCTCGGCAACATGCTGGGCGCAGAGCTCGTGGCCAGGGGTCCGGAGTGGGTGAGCCGGGCAGGGGCGGCCGTCGTCACCGTGGCTGCGCTCGGCCTCGCGGCGAGTGCGATGATCCCGAGCACCCGGTCGTCGAGCCCCGGGCTCGATGTATCGTTCGACCCGGTGACCCCGACCCTGGCCATCCTGCGCGTGGCCGCCAAGCGCCGGACCGTGTTCCTGTCCATCCTTGGCCTGTCCTGGTTCTGGTTCGTTGGCGCCTCGTTCCTGGCGCTCATTCCGCACTTTTCGCTGGACGTGCTGCGCGGCAGCGAGAGGGTGGTGACGCTGGTCCTGGGTGTGTTCTGCGTTGGCATCGCCACCGGCTGCATGCTCTGCGAGCGCCTGTCGAGACGCCGCTTGGAGCTTGGCCTGGTCCCCTTCGGGTCACTCGGCATGTCGTTGTTCGCCTTCGACCTGGCGTGGTCCTGCGGTCACCTGGACGTCGGCCTGCCGGGTGACAGCCTGCGCGGGGTGGTCGAGCTGCTGCGCTCGTCGGGCTCGCCGC
>Ga0316628_100002356_pt1 | contig 13959 bp, 10 predicted proteins | sample OWC_Aug_M2_C1_D5_FD_207648 | JGI IMG/M metagenome (GOLD analysis project Ga0316628, IMG submission 207648) | Wetland soil microbial communities from Old Woman Creek delta, Ohio, United States - OWC_Aug_M2_C1_D5_C | ecosystem: Environmental > Terrestrial > Soil > Wetlands | place: USA: Ohio... | reverse complement strand
TCGCGCCGCTTGCCGCGGCGAGGAACCGGCGGCGGTCGATGCCCAGCCGTTCCGCCGCGTGTCCCGGCACCGGGCGGTCGAGGCGCGAGCGGCCCGAGCCCGACAGGAACCGAGGACGCTCAGGCATGTGGCTCTCGCCCGCTGGGCGGGAGAAGGTGGACGAGCGGTCGCGCGTTTCTGGCCTCGGGCGACAGACGATCCCAATACTTGCCGGTGATCATCGAGGGGATGGAATACGGGTCCACCGTGAAGACCATGAACACGTGGCCGGCGGTGAGCACGACGAGCAGCAGCATCGCCCAGAAATGCCAGTACCTTGCCCACACGTAGCCGCCCATCAGGTTCGTGAGCCAGGAGAGCTCGACCGGCTTCCAGATGGCGATCCCGGTGACGACCGCCATGATCCCCACGAGCGGCATCGCGAAATAGGCGAGACGCTGGAGCGCGTTGTGCTTGCCCTGCCGCGGGTGATCGCGGCGGATCGTCACGTAGAACCGCACCATTTCCCACGCGTCGCGAATCACGCCGCGCCGCGGAGCCAGATCGCGCCACTCGCCGTGCAGGTAGATGAAGGCGAGGTAGACGAGACCGTTCAGGGCCAGCACCCACATCATGGCGAAATGCCAGTTGCGCGCGCCGGCGAGCCAGCCGCCGAACGTGAGCGCGGCGGGGATGTCCCGGTGCTCGAACGGATAGCAGCAGAAGGTCTCGCCGCGCCGCGCGAACGCCGGATAGGCGTTGAAGATTCGGAGCCCGCTCGCGACCATGACGGTCAGGGCGACCGCGTTCACCCAGTGAGTGATCCGAACCACCGCGTGATGGCGTTTCATGCGCGTCCGTAGATCAAGCCGTAGAGCAGGAGTACCAGAACGACGAGGGTGATGAGGACGTACGTCCGGTCGCGCTGGACCATGAACGCGACGAGGGTGAAGGCCACGCGCGCGATGGGCGTCGCGATGAGCAGCACGATCCCGAGCTGCACCACGGCGTCGCTGCGCAGCTCGCGGAGCCCGCGAACGATGCCGCCCAGGGACGTGAGGTGATCCGGCTCGCCGCGAAAGGTCGTGAAGCTGGGCGTCGCGGACCCGTGATGCGCGAGGAGCATCACGCCGCCCACGAGCGTCACGAGCGCGGCCAGCAGCACCCCGAGCTGGAGCAGGCGCCCGATGAGCTGGTCCATCTCGTGATCGGAGAGCCGTCGCTGGTCGCTCATATCGACCCCGTGGCGCCCTTGTACAACATCTCTAACGCCATGACGATCACGACGCCGGTGAACAGCTGGCGAAGCCTCGTGGTGTTCGCGGTGCCGAGGATCCGCGCGCCGATCAGCGCGCCGCCGAGGACGCCGAGCATCACGGGAAACGCGAGGATCGGATCGATCTGCCCGCGATGCAGGTACACGCCGGCGCTCGCCGCCGCCGTGACCCCGATCATGAAATTGCTCGTGGTGGTCGAGACCTTGAACGGCAGGCGCATCGTCTGATCCATCGCGATCACCTTGATGATCCCGGATCCGATGCCGAGCAGCGCGGAGATGATGCCGGCGACGAACATCAGCGCGAAGCCGGCCGGCGCGCGCCGAACGGAGTAGTGCTGCATGCCGTTCGGCGTGGGATAGGTGGAGTCGAGCCGGAGGTGCGCCGACCACCAGTCGGTCGTGGTGACGATCTCGTGGTCGGGCCGGGATCGGAGCGACTTGTACGCGGTGAACAGCAGCACGAGGCCGAACAGCACCCCGAGGGCGCCGGTGGGAATGAGCCCGGCCAGCACGGCGCCGGTCAGCGCGCCGAGGGTGGTGGCGACCTCGAGGAAAATGCCGACACGCACGTTGGTGTATCCCTCACGCACGTAGGCCGCCGCCGCACCGGATGAGGTGGCAATCACGGACACGAGGGACGCCCCAACGGCGTAGCGTAAATCGACATGGAAGATGAGCGTGAGCATCGGCACGATCACGATGCCGCCGCCGAGTCCGGTGAGCGCTCCCAGCAATCCGGCGCCGAACGCTCCGCCGGCGATAATGAGCGCGAGAAAGGTCGTCGTCATGTGCCGGAAATTTGGGCGCCGGAGGGAACCGAGCGCTAGCCATTCGTCGCGGCGCTCTCGAGAGTGGCCCGCATTTCGCCCTTCCGGCGAGCGGGGCTTGAACCGAGGAGCATGGTGACGAGGATACGGAGTCGGCAGGTGGCAATGCTGGCGGGGGCCGCGACGATCGCACTGGCGGGCTGCAAGAACGCGCGACAGGCGGGCGGCGAGGTGAGTCGGAACTGGGTGCCCGCGCAGCCGCAGGAATACATGGGTGTGCCGGCGGTCGACGTTCAGACGGCGATCACGCGGCGATTGGCGGCCGAGCCGCCGGAACCGCTCGGCGCCGACGCCTGGAAGCACGTGCGGCGCCTCTACACGACGTTCGACCGCCGCCTGCTGTGGCTCAGCGACAGGGGCGTGCATCAGCCGCGCGTGAGCGCGCTGCTGCGCGGGCTCGCCGACGCCGACAGCGACGCGCTTCGGCTCGACGACTATCCGCTCGCCGAACTGAGCGAGGCGCTTGCGGTCGTCGGCCGCAAACGCCCGACCGCCGAGCAGCTCGCCGACGCCGACGTCCTGCTCACGTCGTCGTTCGTCGCGCTGGGCGAGCAACTCCTCACGGGGCAGGACAAGCCGGAGAACTTCGCGCAGTCATGGCACATCAATCCGTTGGAGGAGCGCGTCGACAGCGCGCTCGTGCTGACGCTGCGGGAGGACGACTTCGCCGCCGGTCTCGCGCGCATGCACCCGCAGGATCCCGGGTACGACGCCCTGCGCGGCGCGCTGGCTCGCTATCGGCAGCTCGTGGCGAACGGAGGCTGGCGGCCCGTGCCCACGGGTCGCGCGCTCAAGCGCGGCGACACGACCTCGGCCGCGCGCCTGGACGCGCTGCGCGCGCGCCTCTCGGCGGAAGGCTATCAGGTCGAATCCGCGACGCGCCCCGAGGTGTACGACGAGCAGCTCGCGGGGGCGGTCGCCGACTTCCAACAGCACCACTCGATCGCCGTCGACAGCGTGCTTGGGGGGGAGACGCTCGAGGCGCTGAACGTGCCGGCGGAATACCGAACGGCGCAGATCGCCGCGAACCTGGAGCGCTACCGGTGGCTTCCTCGGTCGCTCGGCTCACGATACGTGCTGGTGAACGTGCCGGCGTTCACGCTCACGGCGTACGACGATGAGCAGGCACCGCTCGAGATGAAGGTGATCGTGGGCAAGGACTACGAGAACCGGGCCACGCCCGTGTTCTCCGACTCCATGGAGTACGTGATCTTCCGGCCCTACTGGAACGTCCCGCCGACCATCGCGGCAAACGAGGTCTTTCCAAAGGAAGCGGCGCACCCGGGCTACCTCGCATCCCAGGACATGGAGATCTACAATGACCACGGGCGGCGCGCGGTGCGGCAACGTCCGGGTCCGACGAACGCGCTCGGCCTCGTGAAGTTCATGTTCCCGAACGACTTCAACATCTACCTTCACGACACGCCGCAGCGCGACCTGTTCGACAAGGACGTGCGCGCGTTCAGCCACGGCTGCATTCGTGTCGCGAAGCCGGCGGAACTGGCCGAATGGGCGCTGGGGTGGCCGGCGGATCGCGTGCAAGCGGAGCTGCACGGGTCGGACAACCACCGGGTGAATCTCCCGTACAAGATTCCAGTGTACATCGTGTACTTCACGACGTTCGTGCGCGACGGCGATCTCCATTTCGGCAACGACCTCTACGACCGCGACGACGCGCTGGTCGAACGGCTCACGAGGTCGCCCGTGCAGACCCAAGCGACGCGCGAGGCGCAGCGGCGGCTTCGAGCGATGGCGGAGGGAGAGTGACGGGGGCGACGAACGTCGCGAAAGGCTGACGGGCAGCGCGATAGACGTATCGCGATCTGCGACAACTGCACAATCGCGGATTTACGCGGATCAACTACAATTTTCGCGGATCGTTCCCCGCGCGGGTCGGCGCTCCGCACGCAACGAGCTGATCTCTCTTGGATGAAAGGCTCAGGTGCGATTTGAAAGCATGCCGAGCGGCTCTCCCAAAGAATCCTGTTCCTTGCGCGAGGAAGGTGAATGCGCTCGGAGCGATCCGCGAAAATTGCAGTCGATCCGCGTAATCCGCGATCAAGCTGTTGCGGTTGACGCGCTCGGCGCGCCGATGCCGGTTACGCGCCGAACGACGCCACGAGCTCGATGGCTCTCTCGACGTCTCGCGCGTTGTTGGCGAGGCCCATCGAGACACGGACGGCGCCCACCGCGGTGTCGCCGCCGAGGCACTCGGCGAACCGGTCGATCGTGAAGCCGGCATCGCGCAGCGCCGTCATGCATTCGCCCGCGCGCACCGGGTCGAACCCGAACGCCCGTTCAGACGCGCCGGGATTGCAGAAGCAGCCGCAGCGCACCGCGACGCGCGCGTCGCTGGCGCGCGCCTCGACCGCCGTGTACGGCACGATGCGTCCGTCGCGTTGGAGGACATTGAACGTGAGCGTGGCGCCGCGCGCATCCATCGTGGACGGGCCGTACAGCCGCACCAGCGGCGAGCCGTCGCGGTGGGTGAGCGACGTCAACCCCTGGAGCGCGACGGCGGTGTGGGCGCCGACGTGGCGCGTGATGCGGTCGATGCCGACGTCGGCGTAGAGCGCGAAGCCCGAGGACAGTGCCGCGATGCTCAGAAAGTCCGGCGTGCCATCCTCGAACGCCTCGACGGTGTCGCGCAGCCGGAACATGTCGTTCTGCACGCTCGCGAAGTCGATCGTTCCGCCGGCGAACCAGGGCCGCCGCAGCGCCGCGAGGGCGTCGCGGCGCGCGACGAGCGCGCCGACACCCGTGGGATAGCCAAAGATCTTGTAGAATGAAACCGTGACGAAGTCGGCCGGATGCCGGGCCAGGCTGAGTGGATTGCTCGGCGCGAACGCCGCCGCGTCGAGCAGGACGCGAAAGCCGAGCCGCTGGGCCAGCGTGACGAGCTCCAGCGGGTGCTTCACGCCGGAGAAGTTGGACTGCGCCGGGAACGCGAACAGACTGTCGCCACCGTGGCGCGCGCGCAGCTCGGCGAGCCTCGGGGCCGGATCGTCGAGGCGCAGGTCGTCGTCGAGCGGAAGATACGCCACCGTGGCGCCGGCCCGGCGGGCGAACTCGCGCATGCCGATCACGGAGTTGTGATTGTCCGTGGAGAGGGCGAGGAGGGATCCGGAGGAGAAGGGAAAGCTCTCCCCGACGAGCTTGACGGCGGCGCTCGTGTTGGCGGTGAAGGCCACGACGTAGTCGCGGCTGCTCGCGTCGAAGAGGCGCAGCACCGCGGCGCGCGCGGCGGCAATGATCTCGCTCGAGGCGCGCGACGGCGCGTTCTCCGAGTGCGGGTTGGCGAACACGCTCGACGCGAGCAGGGCATGATGTTCGCGCAGTTGCCGCTCGGCGTACAGTGCGCTGCCCGTGTAGTCGAGGTAGGCGAGCCCGTCGCGATCGAGCCGGGCGAATTCGCGCGCGCGGAGCTCGTGCATGAACGGGTCGCGTGCGGCGGCGGGCGCCGGGGCCGTCAGCATCCGCGGCGCCGGATCTTGGCGACCGTGGCCGCCGTTCGCTCGCCGACGCGTGGCACGCCGCCGAAATAGCGGCTCAGCGCCGCGACGTTGCTGTCGGCCGGCGACGGAAGCGCCGGCAGGGCGGGGCGCATCACGTCGTCGAGCCACTCATATAAACCACTGCGCAGGTAGAACACTCGCGGGTATCCAGGAGCGCGGAGAAAGACCCATGTCTGGGCGGAATGACCACCGCCTTCAGAATACAACACGATCGTCTCGTTCGCATCGAAACGGTAGGGCACGGGCCGCGGCGCGGCCGATCATGGCTTGCCGCCGTGGTTCGCCGACGGATTGTCGACGGGGAAGTCGGCGTGACGGGACCAGTCCTGGAACGAACCGTCGTACAACAGCACGGGGTGCCCGGTGAGGCGCGCGGCGAACAGCATGCCGGTGGCCTGCTGGCCGATGTGGCAGTACCCGATCACCGTGTCGCCGGGCGCGACGCCGGCCCTGGTGAACAGCGCGGCCAGCGCGTCCGCCGATTTCAGGTGGAGCGCGTCGTCGGTGATCTCGGTGAAGGGCACACTCTTGGCGCCGGCGATGTGTCCGGTGCGCTGGCCGTTGGGGGTTTGCACGCCATCGTAGAACGACGACGCTCGTCCGTCCACGACCGACACCGACGGCTTGCCGAGGTGTGCGCGCACGTAGTCGGCGGTGACGACGATGGGCTCGATCTTCAGCGCGGACAACCGCCCGGTGTGCGCCGGCGTGACGGCGTCGGTCACTTCGTGGCCGTCGTGAATCCAGGCGTCCATGCCGCCGTCGAGGAGCCGCGTGCGCGCCCCCAGCCCGGCGTAGTCGAGCGTGAAGACGACGCGCGTGGATGGCGTCACCCAGTCCTTGGCGAAGTACACGACGATCGTGGAGTTGTCCGAGATGCCGAGGGCGGCCAGGGAGTCGCGCAGGCTCCGGGCGGACGGCATCTCGAGCATCAGCCCATGGTCGCTGTGGTCGGACACCGACATCTCCGACGCGGCGGCGAATCTCGCGCCGGGAATGTGGCTCTTCGCGTACGAGGCGGGATCGCCGATGTGCAGCAGCACCACGTCCGGGTCCCTGTAGTGTGCGGCGAGCCAGGACGTGGAGACGAGCAGGGAATCGCGGGTCGGAAGGCGCTGCTGCGCGCCCGCGGTGGCGGCGGCGCAGTACAGCAGGGCGACGAGACGAGCGGCGGTGGTGATGCGCACGGGATCCTCGTGTTGTGGTGACGCGCCGGGCGTCGGTATCCAACCTTCCACAGCACAAAGATGTGCCGCGGCCGCGCCGGATCATCGAACTTGCGGCGCACCTCCGCGATGTGCGAGTCCACGGTCCGCGTCATGACGAACGCGCCGTAGCCCCGGAGCGCCGCTCTCGCGGGCCGGCGCGGAGTCGCGCGAGCTCACGCTCGCGCCGCAGGTGGATGACGGCCACGATGGAAAGCGCCGCCGCGAGACCGAGCAGGCCGAACAGAAATGGAAGGCGCGAGCGGGGAAGGCCGCCGACGATGAGCGTGCCGGCCACCTCGGGGCGAATCATGGCGTCCACGGCGAGCAACCCGGCGCGCGCCGGCAGCGTCACGTGTGCCTCGAGCGGGGACGCGGCGCCCCGCTCGGATTCGAACAGGAGGTTGCCGGCCTGGTCGCGGACGCGCACGGCCAAGATGTCGCGATTTCGGCGGCCCGCGGTGAACGTCGCCGGGAGCAGGCCGGATCCGCCGAGCACCCCTTGGAGGACACCCGACACGGCGCGGCGCGAGTACCGTGCGCCGTAGACCATGGTGTCGCCTCGCGACGTGGGCATGAGCGTGTAAATGACGATGCGCGGCGCGCCCTCCACCTGGCCGACGACGAGCGTGAATCCGTGATCGACGGAGCCGAGGCGGCGCACGCGACGGGTGAGCGAGTCGACCAGCCAGCGCTCTTCCGCGGCGGAGGACACGCGCGCCGCCGGCGCGGGGACCGGCGTGGGCATGGTGCGGTCCACGTCCCGCCCCTCCGTGCCGTCGTCATGCGTGTTGAGTCCGACGTCGAGCTGCTTCTCGCCGATCTTGAAGGTGAAGAACGCGTCGGGCACGGGGCCCACGCGCGGCTGGTGGCACATGCACCGGTCGTTCCAGGGCAGGTAGTGCGCGAGAGCACGCGCGGGTGGAACCGACCGACCCATGTGCATCTGGTCGCCATGGTTCACCGCGCCGATGACCTCGCGCTCGATGAGGTCGAGCGTGTCGATCACGCGTTGGGCATAGGTCCACGCCGCAACGCTGGCGTACTCGCGCAGCGCGCGCTCGGCAACGGCGCGCTGCGAGTGGACGACGCGCCGGGCCTCCACGGCGGCGAGCCCCGTGAGGCCGATACTGGCGAGGAGCACGACGAGCGGCCAACGAAGGCGCGGCATCATCGATAAGAATCGGGGTCCGCGCGCCGCCTGACAACCGTGCAGGTGTGCGGGAATTGTGAAAGGGGCGCGGGCCCGCGAATGTCGGGTGGCGGCGGGCGGGTTTGCGGCCGGCGGGTTTGCGGCCGGCGGCCGAACGGGTACAATCTGACACGCACATCTCCTTCCTACTCGCCATGTCCAGACGATTTTCCGCCGCCCTGACCGCCGCACTGGTGACGCTCGCCGCATCGCGCGCTCGCGCGCAACGCGGCTTCCAGGTGGAAGAGACCACGATCGACGCCGTGCACGCCGCGATGCGGTCGGGCCGGCTCACCTGCCGCGACCTCGTGCAGGCGTACCTGCGACGGATCGACGCGTACGACAAGACGGGACCGGCGATCAACGCGATCACCGTGGTGAACCCGGACGCGCTGGCGACCGCGGATTCGCTCGACCGCCGGTTCGCGGCGACGCGCCAGCTCGTGGGCCCGCTGCACTGCGTGCCGATGATCGTGAAGGACAACTTCCAGACGATCGGCTTGCAGACCGCGGCGGGCAATCTGGCGCTCAAGGGCTACACGCCGTCCAAAGATGCCTTCGAGGTGAAGCGCGTGAAGGAGGCCGGCGCGATCGTATTAGCGAAGTCTAACATGGCGGAGTTCGCGTTCAGCCCGGTGGAGACGGTGAACTCGCTGATGCCGGGGTACACCAAGAACCCGTACGCCCTCGACCGCGTGACGGCCGGGTCGTCCGGCGGCACGGCGGCGGCCGTGGCGGCCGACCTCGGCGAAGTGGGGCTCGGGACCGACACCGGCAACTCCATTCGCGGCCCGAGCTCGCACCAGGCGCTGGTGGGGATCCGCTCGACGATGGGTCTCACCAGTCGCGCCGGCATCGCGCCGCTCAGTCTGTTCGCGGACATCGCCGGGCCCATGGGGCGAAGCGTCGCCGACGCCGTTGCGGTGTTCCAGGTGGTGGCCGGCTACGATCCCGACGACCCGGCCACGGCGCCGATGAAGGACAAGCCCGTTCCGGACTACTCGGCGGCGCTGGTGAAGGACGGGCTCAGGGGCGCCCGCATCGGCGTGCTGCGCCAGGCGTTCGAGAGCCCGACGGTCGATCCCGAGGTGCGAGCGGTGTTCGACCGCGCGATCGCCGATCTGCGTCGCGCCGGCGCGACGGTGCTCGACACCGTCCTGATCGCCGGAATGGATTCGATTCGGCGCTCCGGACGCGCCGGCCCCTGCAACCCCTTCCGCTACGAGTTCAACCAGTGGCTCGCGCAGCAGGGCGACCGCGTGCCGCTCAAGGCGATCGACTCGGCGTTCCTGCGCAGCGGCCGCTTTCATCCGTCGATCCAGACGAGACTGGAGGCGGCGATGCGCTTCAACCAGAATCCGGACTCGGTGCCCGGGTGCCAGGCGCGGCAACGCGTGCGCGACGGCCTGCGCGCCGCCGTCACGCGGACGATGGACAGTCTCCGCCTGGATGCGCTGGTCTACCCGACGTGGAGCAATCCGCCGCGTCTGATCGGCGACCTCAACACGCCGGCGGGGGACAACAGCCAGGTCTTCTCGCCGACCACGGGAATGCCGGCCATCACCGTGCCCATGGGCTACACACGGGGCAGCACGCTGCCGGCGGGAATGACGTTTTTCGGACGCGCGTTCGACGAGTCGCGTCTCATCAAGCTCGCGTACGGCTACGAGCAGGAAACCAAGTGGCGAAAAGCGCCACCCACCACACCCGCGCTGAAATAGGCTCAATCGCGCACCCGTGGCACGCGACGTGCTCCTGTCATTGACCGGCGAGACCGCGAAAAAGGGAGGGCCGCTACGGCGGCTGAAGGTGGGGAGCGGCTCGCCGAGGTGGGGGAGAGAGAAACGTACAGGCAGCTGTGTCCTCGCTGCCTGTGCGTTTTTTTCGGCGACGTCATCGCGCACGGGCGGAGAAACGTGGCGAGGATCGATACGCGCCATATCTTGTAGAATGATCCGCAGGCCTTCCGGTGCCGCGCTGCTGGCGTTGGCATTCGTCACCAGCGCGACCTCGCTACGGCGCAGGCCACCGACCCCGCCGCCCGATGTCCCCCGCGAGTTTCGCGCGGCGTGGGCGACGCCCGTGTACGACCGCGGGCTCCGGGACTGGCCGTCGGCGCCGGGCCTCACGCCGGACTCGCAGCGCGCGGAGCTTCGCACCCTGCTCGATCACGCCGCAGCCGTCGGACTCAACGCGGTAATTCTGCACGTTCGGCTGGCGGGCGACGCGCTCTACCCCACGCGGTACGCGCCCTGGTCCGCGTTTCTCACGGGGACGTCGGGGCAGGCGCCGAGTCCACCGTACGATCCGCTCGCGTACGCCGTGCAGCAGGCACACGCGCGCGGACTGCAGCTCCACGCGTGGTTCAATCCGTTCCGAGCCATGCTGCCGAACTTCCAGGGCAAGGCGGCGAGGTCGCACGTCACGCGGGCCCATCCGGCGTGGGTGCGCAAATACGGGACGCAGACGTGGATCGATCCCGGCGATCCGGCGGCGCGCCGGTACGTGCTCGAGACGATCTTCGACGTCGTGAAGCGCTACGACGTGGATGGCGTTCACATCGACGACTACTTCTATCCGTACCGGCAGTCGCGCACGGTGGTGCGGCGGGTCCGGAAACGCCGCGTCCGTCACACGGTGGAGATCCCGTTCCCCGACGACCGCACGTGGAAGAAGTACGGACGGGGGAAGGGATTCGCGTCGCGCGACGCCTGGCGGCGCGCGAACATCGACGACTTCGTGCGGTCGCTCTACCGCGGCGTCAAGGCGATCAAGCCGTCGGTGCTCGTGGGGGTCAGCCCGTTCGGCATCTGGCGGTCGGGCACGCCCGACGGCGTCCACGGCCTGGACGCGTACAACGAGATCTACGCGGACTCGCGGCGGTGGCTGGCCGAGGGGTGGCTGGACTACATCGCGCCGCAACTGTACTGGCCGATTGGCGGCACGCAGGACCGGTTCCGCGCGCTGGACGCATGGTGGCGCCAGGAAAACCCACTCGACCGATACGTGTGGCCGGCGTTGTACACGTCGCACGTGTACGGCGGCAACGACGCCTGGCCGCTGAACGAGATCGGCGACCAGATCGCCGAGGTGCGCGAGTCGAGCGCGGCAACGTCGGAGCCGCCGGGGCACGTGCACTTTCGCCTGTCGGCGCTGTTCGCCGACAGCGACCGTCTCGCGCAGACGCTCGCCCCGGAGTATCGCGACCGCGCCATCGTGCCGGCCTTCCCCTGGCTCGGCGCGCGCGCCCCCGCGGCGCCGGTGGTCGTGGTGGACAGCGGCACGAGTGGTCCGGAGCGCTACAGGATCGCGACCGGCGACAGCGTCGCGGTCCGCTGGTGGCTCATCCAGGCGCGCGGCCGGGACGGCGCGTGGACCACGACGCTCCGCCCCGCCGGCGACGGTCGTCTCACGCCCGGCGCGTTCGGCACGGACGACCCGGACGAAGTGGCGGTGACGGCCATCGGCGTCACCGGCGTGGCGAGCCCGCCATCCATCACCCTTCCCTGAGCATTCCGCGCGACCGTCGCCTTCCCGGCAACTCACCACCATTCGAAAATGCGATCGAGACTTCTGCTGGCCGCCGTGGTATGTCCGGCGGCGCTCTCCGGTCAGCGCGCTCCGGCCCGGCCGACGCCGCGCGCGGCCGCGGTGACGCCGCCGCTCGATTCGACGCGGTACGCCGCGAGCGCGCGCGAGCTCCGTGGTCTGCGCTGGCGACTCGTCGGGCCGTTCCGCGGCGGTCGCGCCGTGGCGGTGGTAGGCGATCCCACGAAGCGCGACGTGTTCTACTTCGGCGCGGTGAACGGCGGCGTGTGGAAGACGACGAACCGCGGCGCGAGCTGGACGAACGTCACGGACGGCGTCTCCACCATCTCGTCGGTCGGGGCGATCGCGATCGCGCCGTCGGACCCGAACGTGATCTACGTGGGCGGCGGCGAGGCAGACCTGCGAGAGGATTGGACGTACGGCGACGGCATGTATCGGTCGACGGACGCCGGCAAGACGTGGCGCGCGCTCGGCCTGGAGGACGCGCGGCACATCGCGCGCATCGTCGTGGATCCGCGCGATCCCGAGCGCGTCTTCGTGGCGGCGATGGGACACGCGAGCGGGCCGAACCCGACGCGCGGCGTTTACCGCTCCTCCGACGGTGGCAAGACGTGGCAGCGTGTGCTGTTCGGCGACGACTCCACCGGCGCGATCGACCTGTCGATGGATCCGTCGAACCCGCGCATCCTGTACGCCGCGCTCTGGCACATGCAGCGCACGCCGTGGGGATTCACGGCCGGCGCGAAGCGCACGGGTCTCTGGAAGAGCACCGACGGCGGCGATTCGTGGACGGACCTCACCCGCAACCCCGGGATGCCGAAGAATCCGCTCGGCCGCATCGGGATCTCGGTGTCGCCGGCGAACCCGGACCGGATCTACGCGACCATCGAGTGCCCGCCGGAGGATTCGACCGGCGGCATCTTCCGGTCGGACGACGGTGGCGCGACGTGGGAGCGCACGAGCGGCGACCAGCGCTGGATGGTGCGGCCCTGGTACTACAGCGTGGTGACCGCGGACCCGGCGGACGCGAACACGATGTACGTGATGAACCTCTCGACGTGGAAATCCACCGACGGCGGCCACACGTTCACGCGAATCCGGCTCCCGCACGGCGACACGCACGCGCTGTGGATCGACCCGCACGATCCGAAGCGGATGATCAGCGGCAACGACGGCGGCGCGACGATCAGCGTCGACGGCGGGACCATCTGGTCGTCGATCATGAACCAGCCCACGGCGCAGTTCTATCACGTGACCACGGACGATCAGTGGCCATACCGGATCTACGGCGCGCAGCAGGACAACACGACCGTCTCGATCCGCAGCCGGTCCGACGACGGCGTGATCACGACGGACGACTGGTATTCCGTCGGTGGCGGAGAGTCGGGCTACATCGCGCCCAAACCGGGCAATCCGAACGTCGTGGTGGCGGGCACGTACACCGGCACGATGACGCGCTACGACGTGCGCACCAAGCAGACGAAGGACGTGTCGGTCTGGCTGAACAACTACGACGGCTGGGCGGCGCGCGACGTGCCCAATCGGTTTGCCTGGACGTACCCCATCGCGTATTCGCGGCACGATCCGAACGTCCTCTACACCACCGCCAACCGCGTCTTCCGGTCCACCAACGACGGCGACAGCTGGGAGGCGATCAGCGGCGACCTCACGCTGCACGACCCGCGCACGCTCGGTCCGGCGGGCGGCCCGATCACCTACGACATGACGGGCACGGAGTGGTACGGCAGCATTTTCGCGTTCGCCGAGTCGCCGATCACGCCGGACGTGCTGTGGGCGGGCTCGGACGACGGGCTGGTGCACGTGTCGCGCGACCGCGGAAAGACGTGGGCGAACGTCACGCCGCCGTTCGGCACGAAGTACCCGAAGGTCTCGATCATCGACGCGTCGCATTTCGATCCCGGCACGGCGTACATCGCCGTCAACCGGTACCAGCAGGACGATCTCGAGCCGTACTTCTACAAGACGAGCGACTTCGGCAAGACGTGGAAGGCGATCGACGCGGGGATCCCGAACGGCGCGTACGCGCGCGCGATTCGCGAAGACCCCGTGCGTCGTGGGCTGCTGTACGCCGGCACCGAGACCGGCGTCTACTACTCCACCAACGACGGCGCGCGCTGGGAGCCGCTCCAGCTCAATCTGCCGCGCGCGTCGGTGCGCGACCTCACGGTGCACGGGGCCGATCTCATCGCGGCCACGCACGGCCGCGCCATCTGGGTGCTCGACGACGTCACGCCCCTTCGCCAGCTCGCCGACAGCGTACGTGGCGCGCGCGTTCACCTCTTTGCGCCCGACACGGCGATCCGGTTCGCCGGCGGTTGGGCACGCACGCGGAGCGCGGGGGAGAATCCTCCGGCGGGCGTGATCGTGGACTACTGGCTCGCGTCGCCGCTCA
>Ga0316628_100002355_pt1 | contig 13961 bp, 14 predicted proteins | sample OWC_Aug_M2_C1_D5_FD_207648 | JGI IMG/M metagenome (GOLD analysis project Ga0316628, IMG submission 207648) | Wetland soil microbial communities from Old Woman Creek delta, Ohio, United States - OWC_Aug_M2_C1_D5_C | ecosystem: Environmental > Terrestrial > Soil > Wetlands | place: USA: Ohio... | reverse complement strand
CAGGAGGACGCGGATGAACCGGGTTCCGGCGATTTCGAAGGGTGAGGGAGCAACCGCGATCGGCCCCGGACGGGGGGATGCCGCCGGGCTTCCCGGCGGCGGGACGTCGCCGCCCCCCCTCGGAGGGACCGGCGCCCTTGCCGTTGGCGGCATCGTACGCAGCGCGCCCCCGCACCCGGAGAGGACCAGGAGCACCGCCGCGAAAAGAGAAAGGAACTTCATCACTCCTTCGTCGATGCCTGGGGTGCCGAGGGCGCCGCACCCGCCATCTTCGCCAACTGCATGAACGGCGTGAGCAGGTCGATCGGCACGGGGAAAATGGTCGTCGAGTTGTTCTCGGCCGCCACTTCCCGCAGCGTCTGGAGGTAGCGCAACTGCAGTGCGATCGGGTTCTCGCCGATGATCTTCGCCGCGTCGGAAAGTTTCTGAGCCGCCTGGAACTCCCCCTCCGCGCCGATGACCTTAGCGCGCCGCTCCCTCTCGGCTTCGGCCTGCTTTGCGATCGCCCTCTGCATCTCCTGCGGGAGATCGATGTTCTTGATCTCCACCTTCGCGACCTTGACGCCCCACGGCTCCGTGTCCTTGTCGAGGATCTCCTGGAGGTGCGTGTTGATCTTCTCCCGTTCCGCGAGGAGCTCGTCGAGCTCGGCCTGGCCGCAGACCGACCGCAGGGTCGTCTGGGAGAGCTGGGACGTCGCGTAGAGGTAGTTTTCCACGCCGACGATCGCCCGGTTCGGGTCGATGACGCGGAAATACAGGACGGCGCTCACCTTGATGGTGACATTGTCCCGCGTGATGACGTCCTGCGCGGGAACGTCCATCGCCACGACGCGCAAGTCCACCCTCAGCATCTTGTCGATGGCGGGGATAAGAAGGATGAGGCCCGGACCCTTCGACCCGATCACGCGCCCGAGCCGGAACACGACCCCCCGTTCGTACTCGTTCAGGATCTTTACTGCGCTGGACAGGAACAGCAGGATCAGTACCAGTGCGGCTGCATACATGATCATCGGTCAACCCTCCTTGTGGCGCCGTGCGCCTCCCGGCGCGCCGTCGGCCACTCCCATGATGGGATCCGTCTCAGGCCCTTCCCCCGCGGGAACAAGGCTTCCATAATGGTGCAGATGCTCAAGCGCGGTCAGCGGGACGCTCCACGATCAGCGTCATCCCTTCGCGCCGCTTCACGACCACGCGTTCCCCCTTCCGGAGCGGGATGTCGGAGCGCGCATCCCAGAGCTCCCCGAGGACGCGCACCTTCCCCTTCCCGTCGATGTCCGTGACGGCCTCTCCCCGTTCTCCCGCCATCCCTTCGCTCCCGGTGACCGGCTTGCGCATCTGGGCGCGCACCGCGAGGGATACGACTACCGTGAAAAAAACCGCCGACAGCGCCGCCATCACGGCGATGACGGTCCAGGATATCTGGAGGAACGGATCGGCGCTCGACCGGAAGAGCATCATGCTCCCGAGCACCATCGCCACGATCCCGCCCATCGTCAATGCCCCGTAGGACGTGATCTTTATCTCGAGGATGAAGAGGACGACGGCGAGGAGGATAAGGAGGAAACCCGCGTAGTTCGCCGAGAGGGTCTGCAGGGCGTAGAAGCCGAGGAGCAGGGAGATCCCTCCGACCACTCCGGGAAAGACCGCTCCGGGATTCGACAATTCGAAGAAGATCCCGTACACGCCGATCATCATCAGGATATAGGCGACGTTGGGGTCCGCGATCGCGGACAGGATGCGATGTCTAAGGCCCATGGGGACGTGCGTCACCGGCGCGTCCTTCGTCCGGAGGATCACCGTCCGGTCGCCCTTCCGGACCTCCCTGCCGTCGATCCGCGACAGAAGGTCGGGAAGGGACGCTGCGACCAGGTCGACGACGTTCCTGTCGACGGCTTCCTTTTCCGAGAGGGAGGCGCTCTGCCGCACGGCGCTTTCCGCCCATTCGACGTTTCGCCCCTTGGCCGCCGCCAGCGAGCGCGCATAGGCCGCGGCGTCGTTTTCCACTTTCCGCGCCATCGTGTTGTCCATCGCGCCGCCCCCCACGTTCACCGGGTGGGCCGCGCCGATGTTGGTCCCGGGGGCCATGGCCGCCACGTCGGCCGCCAGCGTGATGAGCACCCCCGCGGAGGCCGCCCGCGCCCCCTGGGGGAAGACGTACACCGCGACCGGGATCCGGCTCTTGAGGATCGACTGCACCATCTGGCGCATCGCGGAATCGAGACCGCCCGGGGTATCGAGCTCGACGACAAGGAGCGCCGCGTCCTCATCGGTCGCCCGCTCGATGACCGCGGCGAGATAGTCCGCCGTGACGGGGCCGATCGGGGCGGCGATGGTGGCCACGAGCACCCCCTTCCCCGCCGGCGCGGCGGACGTCGCGACCGCCGGGAGCGAAAGGAGGACCAGGACCGCGATGAACATGCTCTTCATTCCACGTATCAGGATACCCCTTGCGCGGGGTGCAATCGACTTGTCGCGGGGGAGGTTCATGGCTGTCGCTTCCTGTAGACGGCGAATTTCAGGTAGTCGGTCTCGGGAACGGACAGCAGCACCGGGTGATCGGGCGGCTGTCCCCCCCATGCGATCCTCTCGAGGTCGGCGCCCGCGTCGGCCGCCGCGTCCCGGAGGGCCGCGACCCATTGCGTCCCGTCGATCAACTGCGTGCAGGACGAGGTGGCGAGAAATCCACCGGGGGAGAGGACCGAAATCCCCATCCGGTTGATGTCCCGGTATCCCCGCAGCGCACCCTCCCTCCCGTCGCGGGACTTGGCGAACGACGGGGGGTCGAGGATCACCAGGTCGAACCGCCGCCCGACGTCCCGCAGGTTCCGAAGCGCCTGGAAGAGATCCTCCGCCTCCCCCTCCCATTTGCCGGAAACGCCGTTCAACGCGGCGTTCGCGCGCGCGGTCTCGACGGCCGCCCGCGAAGCGTCGATGGCAAGGACGCTCTCCGCCCCCCCGGCGAGGGCGTACAATCCGAATCCTCCGGCGGCGCAGAACCCGTCGAGCACCGCCTTCCCTTCCGCCAGGCCGCGGACGATGCCGCGATTCCTTCGCTGGTCGAGGAAGAACCCCGTCTTGGGGCCCGCTTCCACGTCCACGGAAAACCGGACCCCGTCCGTCTCGATCTCTTCCCGGGTCGGCCCTCCCCCGCGAACCGGCCCCTTCCGCTCCGGCAGGCCCTCGTGTCGGCGTCCCCCGCCCTCGGACCGCTCATAGATCAGCCGCGGACGGTACGTGCTCTCGAGGACGTCGAGGAGAAGCTCCCGGACCGTCTCCATCCCCGCCGTCAGGATCTGCACCGAGAGGACATCGCCGTACCTGTCCGCGATCACTCCGGGGAGAAAATCGCCCTCGGAATAGAGGAGCCGCAAGGCGTGTTCCCCGCCCATCCCCGCCTCGGCGCGCCGCTCGGCCGCCTCGCGAACCCGGTTTCCGAGGAACGCCTCCGTCGGCAGGACGTCCCCCCGGGACACCCGTCGCAGCGCGATCCGGGACCCGAGGTTGATCGTCGCCGTTCCGAGAGGCTCCCCCGACCGCGAGCGCACCCATGTCCACTGGCCGGGCGAGAGGCCCGCCGGCACCTCGCGCAGGTCGTCCCCGAACACCCACGGGTGGCCGGAGCGCAGCCGCTCCTCGCCTTTCCTGCCGACCCGGACCTCGCGAAGGGATTCCGTCATTTCGCCGTGGGAGGAAGGCCGAGGCGTCGCGCGATCCTCTCGAAATCCTCGAACACCTCGGTCTCCCGGGCGGCGTTGCGCAGGATGAAGGCGGGATGATACGTGGGAAGGACGGGGACCCCGCCCAGTTCCCTCCATTTCCCCCGCTCCCGCGTGATCTTCTCCTCGACTCCCAGCAGGAAATTCAGCGCGGTCGCGCCGAGGGTGCAGATGATCCCGGGACGGATCGCGCGAATCTGGCGAAGCAGGTACGGGAGGCACACCTTCGCCTCGTCGGGGAAGGGGGCGCGGTTCCCCGGGGGGCGGCACTTCACGATGTTGGCGATGTAGACGTCCTCCCGCCGAAGGCCGATCCGTGCGATCCACTGGTCGAGCCGCCTCCCGGCGGCCCCGACGAAGGGCTCCCCCCGGCGGTCCTCCTCGGATCCGGGCCCCTCGCCGACGAACATCAGCCGGGCCCTGGGGTTCCCCACACCGAAGACGACCGTCGCACGGCCTGCGCAGAGCGGACACCGGCCGCATTCGGTCAGCTCCCTGCGGATGTCGTCGAGGGTCTCCCCCTGCGGCGACGGCCGGAGGACGTAGCCCACCCCGACCTCCCGGAGCCACGCCGCCAGCATCCTGCGGGAAACGGCCCGGCTCATTCGGGGAGGAACTTCCGGCAGACCGCCCGCCAGACCGCGGAGGCGATCGCGTCCTTTCCCGCCATGGCGAGGTCGAGCGCGGTCCCGTCGGAGAAGTAGACGCGGACCTCGTTGCTGTCGGCGTCGAACCCGATGTCGGGCCGGGAGACGTCGTTCGCAACAATCGCGTCGAGGTTCTTCCGCCGCATCTTGTCGACCGCGTTGCCCGCGAGGTCGTTCGTCTCCGCCGCGAACCCGATGAGGACGCGGTTCCGCTTGTTCTGCCCGAGGGAGGCGAGGATGTCCTCCGTGGGGACCAGCGGGATCTGCCCCTCGAACGACTCCTTCTTGATCTTCCGGGACGCCGCCGCCTCGGGGCGGAAATCGGCGACGGCCGCCGCCATCACCACCACGTCCGCCGTTTCCGCGGCCATCGCCACCGCTCCCTTCATCTCCCTTGCGGACCGCACCCGGACCGTCTTCATGAACGGGGGATCCGGAAGCCGCGTCGGTCCCGAGACGAGGGTCACGTCCGCGCCGAACCGCCGCGCGGTGACCGCCATGGCGAACCCCATCTTGCCGCTGGAACGGTTGGTGAGGAACCGGACCGGATCGATGTCCTCGGCCGTGGGCCCCGCCCCCACAACGACCCGCTTCCCGGCGAGGATCTTGTCCGCCAGGAGGATCCGGGCCATCTCGACGATCTTTCCCGTGTCGGCCAGCCGCCCCGGACCCACCGTTCCGCAGGCGAGCTCTCCCTCGTCGGGGTTCACGAAGGTGAATCCGCGCTCCAGGAGGACCTCCATGTTTTCGCACACCGCCGGGGAGGCGAACATCTGGCTGTTCATCGCCGGCGCGAGAAGCACCGGCGCGGCGGTGGCCATCACCACCGTCGAGAGCATGTCGTCGGCGATGCCGCACCGGATCTTCCCCAGGATGTTCGCGGTGGCCGGCGCGATCATCAGGAGGTTCGCCCGCTGGGCGAGGGAGATGTGCCCGATCTCGGACTCGGTGATGAGGTCGAACAGGTCGGTATAGACCGGGTTCTTCGAAAGGGTCTGCAGGGTGAGCGGGGTGATGAACCGCGCGCCGGAGGCGGTGAGGACCACCCGGACGCCCGCGCCCTCCTTGCGCAACGCGCGGACGATCTCGCACGACTTGTACGCCGCGATCCCCCCGGTGACCCCGAGAAGGATCTCCTTGCCCGAGAGCGTCGTCATCTGCCTTCGTCCTCCCCCGTGAAGAATGGGTTCCCGCGCATTTCATCGCCGACCGTCGTGGCCGGGCCGTGCCCGGGAAAGAGAATTGTCTCCGCAGGCAACGTGAAGATCTTCTCCCGGACCGCCCGAAGCAGCTCTTCGAGGGACCCCCCGGGAAGATCCGTCCGTCCGATGGATCCCTCGAATATCAGGTCCCCCACGAAGGCGAGGTCCCCGGAAAGGTACGTCACGTGCCCCGGCGTGTGCCCCGGGGTGTGGAGAACGCGGAACGCGACGTCCCCCAGGAAAACCGTGTCGCCCTCGCGCACGAGCACGTCGGGAGGCGGGGGGTCGGGGACGCGCAGCCCGAACATCGCGCCTTGCCGCCCGGCCGTAACCATCCGTTCCGCGTCGTCCGGGTGGATGTGGACGATCGCTCCCGTGCGCTCCTTGAGGGGCGCGACCGCCCCCACGTGGTCGAAGTGGCCATGGGTCAGGAGGATCTTGTCGAGGGTCCACCCCCGCCCGGCCAGTTGGCGCAGGATCTCGTCGGCCTCGTCCCCGGGGTCGATCACGGCAGCCTTTCCGCTCGCCGCGTGCCCCACGATGTAGGTGTTCTCCGCCAGCGGGCCGACCTCCATCGCCAGCACGCGGAGCGGACGGGAGGCGGTCACAGCTTCTTCCCCCAGGAGACGAACAGGTCCGTGTACTCCGCCGCGAGCCTTTCCGCCGCCCGCCCGTCCTCCGACTCGACCACGAGATGGAAGTACGCCTCGTCCTGGCTCGGGTAGACAAGCACCCAGTCCTCCCCTTCGAACACCTTCACCCCGTCGATGAACTGGCTCGGCTTCCCCTTGGCGTGCCCGGTCAGCATCCGCATGAGGGATCCCTTGTTCTCCCATGCGCAGGGGATCTTCCGGTTCAGCAGGACCGTCGGCGGGATCTCGCGGAGGATGTCGGCGAGGCCCCGTCCCTCGGCCGCCAGCATCTCCATGATCTTCACGATGGCGAACATGCCGTCGAAGGCCGGCTGGAAGCGCGGGAAGACGAACCCGCCCGCCCCGTCCCCCGCGAAGGCGACCCCTTCCCTCGCGGCCGTCTCCATCAGCGACCGCGGCAGCGTGCGCGTCCTGACCACGTCCATCCCGAAGCGCGCCGCGATCTTCTCCACGTTCCGGGAGGCGGTGACCGGCACGCCGACCACCCCCCGGCGCGCCTGGCGGCATGCGAGGAGGCAGATGACCTGCAGCGCGGTCGCGTCGGGGAGGATATCCCCCTTTTCATCGACCAGGAAGATCTTCTCGCCGCCGGTGTCGAGCATCACGCCGAAATCCGCGGAGAGGGACCGGGCGATCGCGGCGAGGTGCCCCATCCCCTTGTCGAACTCCTCCTGCGACCGGGTGATGCGGGCCGGGTCGAGGATGGCGTTCAACGCCACCGTCTCCACCCCGAGCTGCCCGAGGATCCGGGGGAAGATGACGGCGGCGGAGCCGTAGGAGTAGTCGAGCACGATGTTGTAGTTCCGCTCCTTGATCGCCCGCGCGTCGACGGATTTCGCGAACCCGTCGATATAGGTGTCGAACCCGCCCACGGGAAAGGTGATCACCCCCGTCTCGTCGATGTCGGCCCGGACGAAATCCTCCCGGAAGAACAGGTTTTCGATGGACTTTTCCACCCCCATCGGCAGGTCAAGGCCGGAATCGTCGAAGAACTTGAGGTCGAGGAAGGATGCGTTGAACGGGCTCTTCCGAACGTGTACGCCGCCCCGCTCCTCGCCATGGGATCGCGAAAGGAATCGCACCACCGGGAGGGGCGTGACGCCGTAGTCGTGCACGTCGACGCCCACCGAGAGCATCCCCGTCATGATCGAGCGGTTGATCATCCGCGACGCCTTGTGGCTGTCCCGGCTGGTGGAAAGGACCACCTTCCTTCCGAACGTGGCGGCGTAGGCGGCCCCGACCTTCGCCGCGAACTCGGGGGAGATCTCGATGTTCGCCAGCCCGACGATGCCATAGGCGCCGAAGAGGGAGCGCGCCCACTTCTCCCCCCAGATGAGGGAAGACGACAGGACCGCCCCGTCCTCGACGATCTTGTGCGGCCAGACCTTCACGTTCTGCTTGACCACGGCCTCGGTCCCGATGACGCAATGGTCGCTGACCACCGCCCGCTCCGCCAGGAAGGCGCCGCGTCCCACCTGGACGTCGGACCCGACGATGTTCTCGAAGATCCGTGCGGATTTCCCCACGGACACCCGCTCCCACAGGACGGAGGACTGGATGACCGCCCCGTCGTCGACGACGCATCCGTCGCCGATCACGACGTTGCTCAACGTCACGCCGGACCCGACGACGCACTTCTTCCCCAGGAGCACGTTGGAAAGCTCCGCCGTGTAGTCGACCTTCGACCCCTCGCCGATCCAGACGCTCCGGTCCCCCGCCTTCGCCCCCTCGAAGCCGATCTTCACCTTTCCCGCAAGGAGGTCGAGGTGGACGTTCAGGTATTCGTCGAGATTCCCCACGTCCTTCCAGTATCCCTCCGCGACGTAGCCGAGCAGGCGGTCGCCGCGGTCCATCATGGCGGGGAAGAGGTTCTTGCTGAAGTCCCAGTTCTTCTTCGGGGGGATGAGGTCCAGCACCCCGGGCTCGACGATGTAGATCCCGGTGTTGATCGTGTCGGAAAAGACCTCCCCCCACGTCGGCTTCTCGAGGAAGCGAACGATCCGTCCGTCGTCCTCGGTGATCACGATGCCGTACTGCAGGGGGTTGGGAACGCGCGTCAGGACGATGGTGACCGCCGCACCGCGCTCCTTGTGGAAGTCGATCGCCTTCGACAGGTCGAAATCCGTGATGATGTCCGCGCTGATCACCAGGAAGGTCCCGGAGAGCCGATCCTCCGCGTTCTTCACCGCACCCGCGGTGCCGTAATCCGCCTCGGCGTTCACGTAGTTCATCCGGACCCCCCAGGGGGTCCCGTCCCCGAAGAAGGAGCTGATCTTCTCCGGGTAGAAGTGAAGCAGCACTTCGAGGTCGTCGATCCCCTCGGCGGCCAGCAGCCGGACGACGTGTTCCATCATCGGCCGGTTCGCCACGTGGGCCATCGGCTTGGGAAGTTTCTCCGTCAACGGGCGAAGCCTCGTTCCGAACCCTCCCGCCATCACGACCGCCTTCATGTCGAAGCCTCCATGGAGGAAATGCGCCCGCTACAGGATGTGGACCAGACGCGACACCCCGAGATACCCGAAGGTGAGGGCGAAGAAGACGAGGAACACGGCGCAGGCGCCGACGATGCCGCGGTAAACCCGGTCGGTGAACCAGCCCCGGCCCGCCGATACCGCCGCCCCGACGAAGAGATACCACGCGGCGTCGGACAGGATGTGCCCTGTGAAGAAGGCAAGGACGCCCCGCCCTCCCTGGCCGCGCGAAAGCAGCAGGTACCCGAGGCCGATCGTCGCCCACCAGAGCGACCAGTACGGGTTCGAGGCGGAGGTGACGATCCCGTCGACCACGGGACGCATCCATCCCGATCCTCTCCCGTTGTCCGGCCCCTCCGCGAATCCTGCCGGCGCGGCGCCGAAATGGAGCGTGCGGACCTCCCGGGCCATTCCCGCCGCCATCCGGAGGAGCATCGCGGAGCCGAGCAGGGCGATCGCGATGACCGCCGCGTCCCCCCGGATCCATTCCATCAGGCCGAACAGGAGGAGGCACACGAGGGCCGCCTCGAGGATCGCGTGCCCGAGTACGAGCAGCGGCGCGGCGGAAAAACCGCGGATGGATGCGTGCCGGATGGTAACCGCAAGGAGAGGTCCCGGCATCATCGCCCCGGAGAGGCCGATGATGAAGGAAGACGCGAAGATCGCCGCGGGATGACCGAAATCCATGTAAAATTTATAACACAAATCGCCGCCCGGGACGCCTCCGGGAGGCCGGAGGAGACGCGCTTGGCAGACCGAAATCCCCTTCCAACCGCCGACGTCGTCATCGAGGTGGGCAACCGCATCGTACTGGTCCGGCGGAAGCACCCCCCTCCGGGGTGGGCGATACCCGGCGGATTCGTCGAGACCGGGGAAACCGTCGAGACCGCGGCCGTTCGCGAAGCGCTCGAGGAGACGGGCCTTCGCGTGACGCTCTCGGCGCTGTTGGGGGTCTATTCCGACCCGGCCCGCGACCCGCGCCACCACACGATCTCGACGGTCTACGTCGGGCGCGCGGACGGTGTCCCGTCAGGCGGGGATGACGCCGCAGAGGCACTGCTGTTCGGCGAGGGCGACCTCCCCTCCCCCATCGCCTTCGACCACGCGAAGATCCTGGCGGACTACTTTCGATTCAAAAGGACGGGGGAGAGGCCGATCTGACCTCTGCCTGATGGCGGATTTTCGAGAGGAGGCTTTCAGGGCACCTCTTCGACCCAGAGGAGATGCCGTCCCGACGACGTCCCGGCAAAGGCTTCGTAAAACTTCCGGTCGGCGGTGACCATTCGCGCTTTTTCGGTCATCGCCAAGGCGAGGTACAAGCTGTCGTAAAACGTTTGGCGGTGTTTCAGGGCAATTTCCCATGCAAGCTTCAGAAGCGCCCCGTGCGGGTGGACCACCAGCGGCGACCTCTTGAAACTGCCCAGGATTTCCCCTGCGATTGTTCCATCGAGCTCGCCCGCCCGACACTTCTTCCAGAGAATATTTCCGAACTCGGCCTGGATCAACTCCGGAGCCTGCAAGTCGAACCTCTTCCGAAGCAGGCGCAACGCGTGCTCCGAGTGGATCTCGGGCACGAACCATTTCACGGCTACACTGGCATCGACCACATAAGCGGTCTTCACCGACCGCGGTCCTCGCGGACGAGGCGGGAGCTGTCGCTGAATTTCCCGCCGGCAAGGCGACGTTGCCAACCTTCCGCTGCGGCAAGCATTTCCTCGGGCGTCATTCTTGCTGACTCGATCAGGATGGCTTTCACCTCGCCCTGCAACGATCGGTGGTGCCGCTTCGCCTGGCGTTTCAGTCGTTCCACCAGAACATCGTCCAAGTCACGCACCAAGATCTGGGGCATCGGAGCCTCCCGGCCAACAAGATAGCATTATGATAGCACATGGTCGTAGCGTTTCCGCAAACCGAGTTCGGAGAGGTCGCTACTCGGCGATCTTCGGCCACGACTCCTCTACGCCACGGCACACGTGGAGGACAAACTGTCCTCGGTACGGATATGGATGCCCCCGTTTCAGTAACACGGGGGGAGGAAAACGCATCAGGAAATATCCCCTTTAAAATCTAGAGGGCAATTTCCTCCACTTTTTTTTGAATCCTATCGGACAATAACCGGGCAATTTGGATTGGCGGCCCTGCGGGAAGGAGCACCTCCCCGCAGGGCCGCACGAAGGATTACGCGAGGGCCTTGACGGCCTGCTCGATGCGGTCGATCCCCTTCTCGATGTTCGCCATCGAGGTGGCGTAGGAGAGGCGCTGGCACGCGTCGTCCCCGAAGGCGATCCCCGGGACCGCCGCCACCTTGAAATCGTCGAGCAGGTACGCCGAAAATGCCGAGGATCCGTCGATCACCTTTCCCGCGGCCGTCTTCTTCCCGTAGCAGCCCGAGAAGTTCGGAAAGACGTAGAACGCCCCCTGCGGGAGCAGGCACGACACCCCCGGCATCTTGTTGAGCCGGTCGGTGATGTATCGGCGCCGCCGGTCGAACTCGGCGACCCATCCCTTCAGGAAGTCCTGGGGGCCGTTCAGCGCCTCGATCGATGCCTTGTCGCAGAACGATACCGGGTTGCTCGTGCTCTGGCTCTGGATGTTGTTCATCGCCGCGACGAGTTCCTTGTCCGCCGCGACATACCCTATCCGCCATCCCGTCATCGAGTGCGACTTGGAAAGACCGTTCACGAGGATCGTGCGCTTCTTCACTTCTTCGCCCAGCGAGGCGATGGAGGTGAATCGGAAACCGTCGTAAACGAGCTTCTCGTAGATCTCGTCCGACAGGACCGTGATGTCCCTCTTCACGATCACCTGGGCCAGCGCCTCGAGCTCCGCCTTCGAATACGCCGCTCCGGTCGGGTTGGAGGGGCTGTTCAAAACGAAGAGCTTCGTCTTCTTTGTTATCGCCTTTTCCAGCTGGGCCGGGGTGATCTTGAACCCCGTGGCCTGTTTCGCTTCGACGATCACCGGGGTGGCGTCCGCCAGGAGCGCGATATCCGGGTAGGAAACCCAGTACGGGGCGGGAATGATCACCTCGTCCCCCGCTTCGAGGAATGCCTGGGCGACGTTGTAGATCGAGTGCTTCGCACCAAGGGAGACGATGATGTTCTCCCGCTTGTACTCGAGGCCGCTATCCCGCTTGAGCTTGGCGAGGATGGCGTCCTTGAGCTCGGGCGACCCGGGGACCGGGGTGTACTTCGTGTACCCGTCGTCCAGCGCCTTCTTGGCGACCGCCTTGATATGGTCCGGCGTATCGAAATCAGGTTCTCCGGCGCCGAAGCCGACCACGTCGATTCCCTGCGCCTTCATCTGCTTCGCCTTGCCGGTGATCGCCAGCGTCGGCGACGGCTTGATCCTCCCTACTCTGCCTGATAGCTTCATTTTTTCTTCTCTCCTTTCAGCTTCTTGAACAGGGTGTCCCGCACCAAGGGCGGCACGAGGTCGTCGATCTTCCCGCCAAACATGGCGATCTCCTTCACGATGTTGGAACTGATGGCGGAATGACCCTCCCCGGTCATCATGATCACCGTGTCGATCTCCTGGTCCAGCTTCCGGTTCATGTGGGCCATCTGGTACTCGTACTCGAAGTCCGAGATCGCCCGCAGTCCCCGCACCAGGATGTGCGCCTCCTTCGCGCGGGCGAAATCGACCAGCAGGCCGTGGAACGACGTGACCTCGACGTTTCCCATCGAGGAGGTCAGCCTCTTCAGCATCCGCACGCGTTCCGCGGGGGTGAAAAAGGCGTCTTTCCGAAGATTCAGCGCCACCGCCACGATCACCCGCGAGAAGACCTTGGAGGATCGTTCGATGATGTCAAGGTGCCCGTTCGTCGGGGGATCGAATGAGCCGGGGTAGACTGCGACGGTCCTCATCGTTTCTCCTGTTCCTGCCCTCCCGGCGATGCCTGCCCGAGGGGATCGGGGATGTCGTACAGGGTGATCCGTGTATCGCCATACCGGCGGTCGCCCCGTTCCTTCCAGCCCGCCGGGAGCGTTTCCTCCGGATCCCGGGAGGCCCTCTCCGCCACCACCACGGCGCCGGGAGCGAGAATGCCGGCGCGGGAAAGCAGCTCGGCCGATCGGCCGACCAACCCCTTCCCGTAGGGGGGGTCGAGGAACACGAGCGTAAACGATCTTCCCTCCGCGGCGAGCCGCCGGACCGCCTCACGGTAGTCGAGGTGGAGACAAAGCGCGTCTTCCACCGCGAGCGCCGCCAGGTTTCCCTTTAAAACCGCCAGGGCCGCCGGGGAAGACTCCACCAGGACGGCTTCGGCCGCTCCGCGGGAGAGCGACTCGATCGCCATCGCGCCCGTCCCGGCGAAGAGGTCGAGAACGACGCTCCCCTCCACGGCGCCCCCGAGGATGGAGAACACGGCCTCGCGGACCCGGTCGGTGGTGGGACGGACGGAGGTCCCGCGCGGGGCGCGAATCGTCCGCCCTCCCCACTTCCCCGCGACGACGCGCACTTCTTCGGGAACGCTATGCCCGCGCGGCGAGCGCCTCGGCGACGACCGTAGCCGTGCCGGCGGCCCGGAACGCCTGGAAGAGCAGCTTCGCCTCGTCGTACGCCGCCTTCTCGATCATCGAAGCGAACGGGGGGGATACGGCGTCGATCTCGGCCTTGAATTGCTTGGTGGCGAACTTGATATCCTTGCCGGCCCCCTTGGCCCAATCGCGCATCCTCCCCATCAGTTCCGGGGGGAGCCCCGCATGGGCGATGTTCTGCCATTGGGTCCCGACGTTCCCCTTGCGGATCCCGTACTCCGCAAATTTGCCGATGAGGTGAAGCGGCGTTCCGGTGATGCCGTGCTGGGCGATGGACACGCCGAAACGGTCGTGGATGGCCCGGTAGATCTCGCCGGTGCGGTCGAGGTCGATGGAGATCTTTTCGCCTTCGAGGTAATTACCGTGCTTGGACCCGTTGTTGATCGCAAGCAGGTCCGGATGGACCCCCGCCGCCGCCAGGCGCTCCATGAGATCCACGGCCTCCCCGACGGTCGACAGGTGGGCCTCGGTTCCCACCGACTTGATCTCACCCACCTCCACTTCGAGACCGAGCTTGCGCTCCGCGATGGGGCCCGCGAGGCTCGCCGTGATCCGGGCGTTGTCGGGGATCTCGTTGAACGATGCGTCGATCGCATAGCTCGTGTACCCGGCGGCGAGCTCCGCCGCGATCAGGGCACGGGCTCCCTCGACCTCGGCCTCCGTGGTGTTCTTCACGGTGATGTGGTCGCCGTGGATGACGAACGGGGTGTCGAACTCCGCCTTCTTCGCCGCCG
>Ga0316628_100002354_pt1 | contig 13964 bp, 13 predicted proteins | sample OWC_Aug_M2_C1_D5_FD_207648 | JGI IMG/M metagenome (GOLD analysis project Ga0316628, IMG submission 207648) | Wetland soil microbial communities from Old Woman Creek delta, Ohio, United States - OWC_Aug_M2_C1_D5_C | ecosystem: Environmental > Terrestrial > Soil > Wetlands | place: USA: Ohio... | reverse complement strand
TCGATGCGTCGGGAAGCATGAACGATGCGATGGACCGTCCGAACGCGCGCGGCATCTTGCTCTCGAAGTACGCCGCGGCGCGGGGCGCCATTGCAGAGGTGCTGCGAACCGTGGGCCACCGAGTCTCTTACGGTGCGGCCATCTTCCCGGGCGATCCGGATGCATCCGGGGATCTGAGCTGTCCTCCCGGCGCGGAGGTCTTTCCGACGCAGCCGGGCGACCCCGTCGCGTGGGCCATCAGCGGGAACGATGGCCCGGTGTTGACCTCTCTTCTCAACACGCTCGCGAGGCGCGCACCGAGCGGGCTCACGCCGACCGCGGCATCGATCGAGGCGCTGAAGGGCACGCTGCTCGGACTCAAGGGAAAGACGTACGCCTTCTTGCTCACCGACGGGGCGCCGAACTGCGACCTGAGCCGCGGTTGCACCGTGGACGGCTGCACCATCAACATCGAAGCGCGCGCGGCCGGCTTCCCGGGTTGCACGGATGATCCCACCTTGAACTGCTGCGACCCCAAGTACGGGGCGTACGACTATCGCTGGTGCCTCGATGGAGATCCGACCGTGGCGGCCGTCAGCGAGCTCGCGAGCGGCGGCGTGCAGACGTACGTCATCGGCATGCCGGGGACGGCGGCCTACCAGGGCCTCCTGGATCGCCTCGCGATCGCGGGTGGCACGGCGCGCCCGACCGAGCCTCAATACTACCCGGTGGACGGATCGGACGACCTCGCGACGACGCTCCAGCAGATCGGGCTCTCCGTCACGATCAGCTGCGACGTGAAGCTCGAGCAGGTGCCACCGGACCCCTCATCGGTGCGCGTCTATTTCGACCAGACGATGATCCATCTCGATCCGCAGAACGGATGGACCTGGGCCTCTGACGACACCATCCGGATGGTCGGGTCGTCGTGCGATCAGCTGAAGGCCGGAGACGTGGTGCAGGTGCAGGTCGTCGCCAATTGCCCGGCCCAGACCATGTGACTCCGCGGGTGCCGGGGGGCTCGGGGGAACGGTCTTCTGCTTCCTCCGGCGGGGAAGTAACATGGCCGGGTGATCGTCCCCGAGCTGGAAGAGCTGAGGCGCTCCATTGACGAGGTCGACCGGAAGCTCCTCGAATTGATGGCCGAGCGGGCGCGGCTCGTGCTGGCCGTCGGTGACGTCAAGCGCGCGCGCAACATGGCCGTGTACGATCCGGAGCGTGAGCGACGCGTCCTCGACCGCCTCGGATCGCTCGCGCCCGCGCCGCTCGACGCAACCACGGTGCGGCGCGTGTTCGAGCGGCTCATCGACGAGATGAGGCGCCTCGAGCAGCACCACGTCTCGGGAACGTAGAGTCTCTCGCCGGGCGCTTCAGTGAAGCGTGTGCCAGCGGCCGTCGTGCTGCACCCTCGGGACGTCCGCGTCCATGGGAGGGGGGCGCAGTGGCGGAAGCCCCGGTGTGCTCGTCGGGGCCGTGTCGGTCACCGGAAGCACGATCCGCATGCGTGGGACGGCTGCCTGCGCCCGCGCCCGCGCGTCCGCATACGCTTCTTCCATCGCCCAGCGCTCGAGGATCTGCCGGCTCTGCTGACGCCGGCGTCGAAAGCCCAGCGCGAACAGCACGAGCACGCCGACCCAGACGAGGCTCCCGCTGAAGAACACGGGCCAGAAGCTGTAGCGCTTCGCCACGTCCTCGCGCCACTCGTGCTCGAGCGTGGACAGGTCCATGCCGTAGGCGTCGCGCAGAGCGAGCCCGAACGGCTGTCCATCGCGGAGGCGCGAGACGAGCGCTGGAAAGCGGTCGCGGTCTTCTTGCCGCAGCAGGAAACGGACCACGTCGGCGGATTCCGCGTAGGCGAGCTCGGCCGCGGTCGCGTCGCCGGGAAACCCGTGCTCGAGCGTCGAGAGCGGAACGAGGTGGCCAGCGAGCGTCGCGGTCGACAGCGTCTTGAGCCGGGCGAGCGAGCTCTCGCGCGACAGGTGTACCGCGAGCCCCTCGTTGAACCAGTGCGGCACGCGGCGCGAGTCACGCACGGCGTCCCCCAGAGCGAGGTGAGCGAGCTCGTGACGGAAGACCTCGTCGACGTCGTGCAAGGCGCTGGGCTGGAGCGGCGCGAGCGTCAGGAGTAATAGGCCTATCTCCGGGTACGCCACACCCGCTGCGTACTTCGGGTACGGCGCGCCCTCCGGCGCGAGCGTCGTCATTTCTCCCGGCGTGCGCGCGATCCGGACGTGCACGCGGCTCAGCACGGGTTGGCCGAGCCGAACGGACAGCTCGGTTCGGACGGCATCGGCCTCGCGCACCAGCGGCTGGACTCGCTCGCGCGCGCCCGGCGGGTAGGCAAAGTCGATCCAGCCGTGCTCCGAGCTCGCGAAGCTCGGCGGCCGAGGAGGAAGCTCGATGGTCTTCTTGTCGCCCCAGGGGGCGTCCGCCGGTGGTGCGTAGCCCGGCTCGAGCGGGTCGTCCGCGAGCGCCGGCGCCGAGCCGAACAGAAACGCCAGGGCGAGCAGACAGCTCGCGAGGAAACGCCCGAACGGCGACGGAGGATGGCGGCGCGTGCGCATGGCCTACGTCGGTGACCTGGTCGGATCGGACCACGACGGCTCGAGCACCAGTGTGTCATCGTCGAGCCCCGCGGGCGGGAGGCCAAGAGCCTCTGGCACTGGAGCTGACCCGCGCATCATCCAAAGGTAAAAACCGGCTCGGGGTTCGTCAACGTCGGGTCAGGTCGATTCCGGGCAAGCCCCCGGGATCTGCCGGAAACGGGCGCATGCGCACCTTTGTCCACGTCTCACGGATCCGCGAGCGTCGAGAGCCCGAGCGCGATGGGGGCCCGAGCGCGTAGCAATGCGCGCACGTCCGCGTCCCGGGCAACCACCGCGATGCCGCTCACCACGGCCAGGAGCCACACGGCGACCCCGATCCGCGACCGTCGCTCGCCGACCCAGGCCCTCGGCGCGGCCAGTGCGATGGCGAGAGCAGCAGCGCCCGCGAGCCCGTCCCGGAGTTGGTCGGGATGAACCTGCAACATCCCGGAAACGAGCGCGCTGCGTGCGGCCGGCGCGAAAGAGACGCTTGCGATCAGCCACGGCGCGAGGCGCGCAATCCCCGCGACGATGCCCTCCGCGCGCGCGAGCTGCCGCAGCCGCCTCACGACGGCCGCGCCGCCCAGCACCATGAGCACGGAGGTCAGGGCGAACGTGACCCCGCCGAGCGCGCGGTGGTGCGTGTGAGCTCGAAGCAGGCGCCCGAGCACCGCGACGATTCCGCTGGAGGCGAGCGCGCCCAGGATCAGCGTGCGGGCAGTTTCCGACAGGGGAAAGGCCCACCGCGTCAGCATGACGGCGAGCCCCACCGTGAGCGCGCACGAGCCGAGCGCGCCGACGATGACCGAAGGCGCCAGTGTCTGCACCCGGACGAGGACGATCGCCGTCCATGCCATGGATGCGACGACAGACATGGCCAACCGAACCGCGAGCTCCCGTCGCACGTGCTGCGGAGAACGGTCCGTCGCGGGCGAGGTATCGTCCGCCGTCACCGGCTTGGGCCTCGATTCCCGCACTGGCCCGGGGCGCCGAGAGCCGCATTTGCCAGCGCGCGAACGGGGGCCGGCACGTCTCGCTTCTCGAGCGGCGCGAGGCGTCGCGTAAGATCATTCGGCTTGAGCATGCCGAGGGCAATGAGCGCCTCTCGACCGATCGCGCGCTCCGCGTCGTCGCCGCTCGCGAGATGGCGCGCGTGCTCCGTCAGTAGATCCACCGACTGCTCGTCGCAGAGCGCGCCCAGGCTCCGGGCCGCCGCCGCGCGGACGCTCGGCGCCTCTTCGCCGTCGCTCAGTCGCTCGCGTACCCGTTTCGCCTGGCCCCGCGCGCCGCGCTTCGCGAGCGCCCCGAGAGCCGCGCGGCGCACCTCCGCGGACTCGTCCTCGACCGCGCCACCGAGCGAGTCGTCAACCGAGCGGGACGGTCCCATGTCGGCCAGCGATCGAGCAGCTGCGGCACGGACGAGGGGCCATGTGTCCTGTTTCAGGAGGTACGTGACGCGATCGAGTGCCGCGGTGACGTGACCGCGCCCGAGCGCGAGCACGGCTGCCTCCCGGACGCGCACCGACGGGTCGTCGAGGGCACGAGAGAGCTCGGTGGCGAACGTCCCCGGTTCGGGAACCACCCGCGCCGCCTGCGCACGGACGAACGGGCTCGAATCCCCCCCGATACCTTGCCGCAGGAACGCGCGAGCTGCGCCATCGCTTCCGGCGAGCGCCGCCGCGGGTTCGAGGAGCAAGAACCGTGTCCGGAACGACGCGTCGCTCGAGGCCGTGCGAGCGAACGCGCGACTCGCGGCGGGCTCATGAGACGGGAGCTCGTTCCCGAGCGCGCGCATCAGATCGAGGGAAGCGCGCGGATCGAGTCGCTCGTCACCGAGGGCGGCATCCACTGCGTCGTGTCCGTCGGTGGCGCGGGCGGCCTGGCCGATGGCCTCGCGATAGGCCCGGCGCTCCGTCGCTCCGGCCCCGGCGAGCCTCGGCACGAGCGTCCGGATCGCGAGCTCCGGCGACGCTTGGGCGAGCTCGCCCGCGAGCGCGCCGCGCGTGGACGGGTCCGGCGCGTGCTCCAGCGCCTCGGCGAACGCCGGCGCTGTCGAGCGGCGACACCTGAGGAGCGCGCTCTGTGCGTGCAGTCGCTGCGCCTCGAATGGTCCCACGAGCGCCTGGATGTAAGCGGGAAGTGCGATATCGCACGCGGCCTCGTCGAGAACGTCGAGGGCCACGCGGCGGGCATTCTCGCCGAGGGACGGGAATGCTGCAGCCACCGCGGAGAATGCTGGAGCGCCCTCCGCCCGGAGCACGGCGCCCGCGGCGTCCTCGTCCGCCCCCCCCGCCGACAGCGTACGGATGAGGTCGTCGAGGGTCGCCGCCATCGCCGGCCGTGCCCACACCTCCGCGATCCCGACGGTGGCCTCGCGATCGTCCGAGGAGGCCTTCTCGAGAACGACCGCCACACATGACGTCTTCAAAGGCGAAGGCAGGGGAACAGCGAGGCGTCGTGGCGTTGCGCTCTGGTCCGCCGGCACCGTGACGTGGAAGAGCCGATCGCGGGTCGCAAGCCAGAGCTCCGTCGGTACGGCCACGTGCGGCGCGGCTCGCCCGGGCAGAGCGAGCTCGAACCCCGAGATCGCGACCTCGCGCGGCGAGTCGAGTACCACGAGCTCGCCACGCCCGGCGCCGCCGCGATTCTCTTCCCACGAGGTCTCGACCTTGCCATCGGTGAGCGCCGCCGCCGGCGCGCCCGGTGCGGCGCTCGTGGCCCAGAGGGCGCGAAGCAGCCCCGGTGGCGGCGGCAGAGCGCCGTCGACCGGCTGCGCGGCAATCTGGGTTGCCGCAGCGCGCTCCGCCTCGGTGAGGCGCTGCACCTTGGCCGGCTTCAAGCCGAGCGTCGCGGGATCGAGCGCTTCGGGGGCGAGGATTGCCGGTCGACCGCAAAGGTCTCGGCCCTCGCGTTGAATGCCGACGTAGAGGCCCTCGCTGCGCACCAGGACCATGGGGCCACTGCGTTCGCCTTCGATTCCTCCCGTGAGCCCCACGAACCCGCTGAAGAGCAGGGCGGGTATGCTCGGAGCACCCGCGAGCGGCGCGACGACGACGGTCGTCCACGTGCGTTGCGCGGACGGATCGGGAATCTCGATCACGAGCGCCTTGCGATCGAGGCCGACGTGGACGACCTCGAGGCGTGATTGCGACGCGAGAGATGCCACCTCGGGGGGCATCGCGATGGGCGTCGATCCATCGAGGGAGCAGGGATCCTTTTCACACGCACGCGCACGGAGCTGCCCCTTGTCGTCGAAGCCCACCGCGAGCGCCTGCTGACCGCCGCCCGAGGGCGCGAGGGCCACGGTCGGGCTCGGGACGGCGGCGACCGCCGGCATGCTCAGGAGCGCGGTGGCCATGAGGCGGCGAGGTCGGGCCGGGGTCACGGGCGGATACTACTTCCATCGCGACGTCGGTCCGCAAAGTCCGACGGTTTTCGCGGCCCGTCCGGAGCAAATCCGCGGCCCGTCCGCCGACCGCGGACGTCTACTCGTCTTCGCTCGGGGTCGCGAGCTTGCGCGTCCACAGGAACGCCCCACGGCGGCGGCCGCCGACCAGCAGATGGTCCGGCAGGGTTCCGGTGCGGCGAAACCCGTTCGCGATCCAGATCGCGGCAAAGGAGGCGTCGTCGGTCGGGCTGACGGCAAAGCAGGCGACGGTTCCCTCGCGCCCGAGCCGTTCACAGAGCTGGTGGAGAGCGGCATGGGTCAGCGCGAGCTCCCGGTCCGTGCGCGGCGCCGTCAAGAGCTCGATGAACGCGTTGTCGAAGCACGGCTGTCGCTCCACGGAGGCGATGAGCGACCAGCCGCCGCGGCCGGTGACGTAGTAATCGGTCCGCTCGACGTCGCGTCTTCCGAAGGGATCGAACCGCGTGAGGGCGCGTCCCGACCGCGCCGCAGCCGCCACTGCCTTCTTGACTACCGCTTCCGAGGCTTCCTGCAGTCGCACGGCGCGGGCGGAGGGTGCCGCCATGTCCTTCGCGATCCGACGACCTTCCGTGTGCGTCTTTTCCGCGAGCCCTTCCGCTGCCGCACCGCGCTCCGCGGCCTTTGCCGCATCTTCACCGCCGAGAGCCGGAGGCACGGAAGCGCCGACCAGGTAGGCGTCACTTCGCTTGAAGAAGCCGGGGATGGTGCCCTCGCGCTCGAACCCGAGCCGGGACCACACCCCGACTTCGTCGCGCTCCACGACCGCGAAGACTCGTTCGACGCCCTCGCGCTGAGCGATGCTGAAGACGTAGCCTCGCTTGGTCGGATCAGCTCCCGCGCGGAAATCGAACACGCGCAGCGTGCGCGCGTGCCGGTTCAGGAGCAGACAGAGCGAGACCTTCGAGTTCTCGAAGAGGATTTCTTCAGGCTCGGCTGACGCGGCGACTGCTCGGATTGCCATCTACATTGCCCCCGCCCCGACTGGGCATCGCCTCGCGCGGGTGTCTCCATCTCGAGCTCGGCCTCGCAATCGAAGAAACCGCGCCAATGATTTCAGGTACTTAGAGCGAAGATCCTTTCAGATCCGAAAACCAAACTAGCACACGGCCGGAGGCCCGGCAAACCGCCGCCCACGGGTTATCCACAATTTTTTCCACAGGTGCCTCACACCCGCCAGGGTCGGCTCGCACCCCCCTGTGCACCGGCTCCGCCTGGTGCTGGGCTCACTCCGACAGGGCTTCGGCCGCAGCCTCCGACACACCGAGCGCCCGGAGCACGTCGCGCGCTCGAGCCCGCGGCACCGATACCCGGGTGGGCATGCCGCCGCTCAGCCCGAATAGGCGCAGGAAGTTGTAGCCGCTGTCGAACCGTGCCGCGACGCTGACGTTCTCCGCGTCGATGACGACGCTCACCGGCTCGCGTTCCTGGCCCATCATCAGCAGGAGCGTCTTGTCGAGCCGCTGATAGCCTTGTGACACGTTCACGATCGCGACCCCGGGCGCGAGCCGCACGTATTCGCGCGCGGCCCTCCGGGTCTCGCGCTCGATGGGTACGAGCTCTTCCGCTGCAGCGTCGATGGGATGCCACAGCGCGGCATCGGCGAGCCCGCTCGCAAGGTGACGAACGACGAGGCCGAAGAGCCCGGTATCGCGGGGTCTCGCTCTCAGCGCTCGATCGATTCGCTCCGCGACTTCGCTCGGTGTTCCGACGCGTGTGTCGATCGCTCGGGCATCGTCGTCGGCGCCCGGATAGGGCTCCTTGCCACCACGGATCCACTTGGCGGCGCTCGCCAATCCGTCGAAATCGGTGTGGCACACGATGGTGTCGATGGGCCCGACCCGGGTGACGAGCGCCTCGTCGATCATCTCCGGGCACGCCCCGTGCTCGGCTTTCGTCGAGAGCACGAAGCGCGGGTCCGATGCGAACCTCCCGTGCTCATCGTGATCGTGGTGGTCCACCCACGCCCGGAGCCGCTCTCCCAGCCCCTCGATGAAGGGCAGGGTCACCCCCGCGAAGCCACCCCCCGTCTGACCCGCGAACGCGATGTCGAGGACGGCCACCCGGCCCGAAACGGCCTTGGGTTTCGGGAGCTTTCGAGGAGTTGCAAAAGCGATCGCTGTCGAGAGCATATTAGGCGACGTTCCCTCGTCCGACGGCAGAGGCCGGGCACGCGCCACCAAGCGACCGGCCCGCGCCGAATCGGCGGTTCGAACCCAGGAGATAGCATGACGAGACGCGACGCGACGACATCCTCTTTCCGCGCGGCGGTCATCGTGGCGGCGGCTGCCACGGCCTGGCCTCTGCCGGTTCGAGCGGAGGACGCGGGCTGCGTGCTCCGTGGCGAGCCGGTGATGCCTCGCAACGTGTCGGTGTACGACGCGAAAGTGGGGGGCACCGAGATCGCGAAATTCACGGGCGCGAAGGTCGGTCTCGGCGTGTCGTCGCTCCCCGAGGACGGCACGGGCCGCGCCGCGGTCGAGACGACCGGGTTCCGCATCAAAGGGTTCGTGCGCGCCCGCGACCTGCCTGTCTTCACGGCGCGCTCCGTCCCGGTCTTTGCGGGCCATCTCTGGATCGCCGAGGCCCAGCGCGTGGCGGTGGTCGGCGCCACGGGTGGACGCGCTCGCGTCGAGAAGTCGGTATTTTCCCCACTCGTGGGCGTGTTTCAGGGCTGGGCTCCCTGCGAATCGCTGACGCTCGGCGCTCGCGTGGCGCCGGGTTTCGCGCCCTCCGGCAGCGCACGCGGCTTCGTCGTGAAGCGCGACGAGATCGAGCTGTTCACCGAGCCCAAAGGCGACGTCGTCACGACCGTCGAGCGGGCGAGCGACGGCCCCGGCATCCTCCTCTGGAGCGACGACCGTCAGGGGGCATGGGTGCACGTGGAGCACCATGGCGAGGTGGTGATCGACGCCTGGGCGCGCGCGCAGGATCTCTCGCCACTGCCCCGCGGTGAAACGATGGATCAGTTGGCCCAGGGTGTCGTCCAGACCGGCACGCCGAGCCTCAAGGTGCAGGGCAACACCAAGGCACTCCGGGTCCCGAGCCCGATGCCGCTACGAGTCGCGGCGAGCGACGCTGCGGCCGTGATCGGGAGCCTCGACGCCGGGGTGGAGGTGCTCGTCTTGGATGTGGTCGCCGGCTGGGCGAGCGTCGTCCCGAAAGATCTCGGGATTGCACCGGCCGGCGCCGCCCAGTTCTGGGCGCGCGCGAAGGACCTCGGGATCTGACCCACGCCGGCGGAGATGATTGCGTCGGACCGAGAGGGCTTCTAGCGTGAAGCCCATGGCCCGTGCCACCGAACAAGCCATCCGCGACGCTCTACGCCACCCGCTCGAACGTACCGACTTTCCCACCCTCGGCACCAAGTACGAGGGGAAGGTGCGGGACAACTACACCTCCAGAGGGCGCCGCACCATCATCGTCACGGATCGCATCAGCGCCTTCGACCGGGTCCTCGGGACGCTGCCGCTCAAAGGTCAGCTCCTGAACCACGTCGCGGCGTGGTGGTTCGAGAAGACGCGTGAGGTCGCCCCGAATCACGTCATCGAAGTTCCCGATCCGAGCGTGCTCGTCGCCGAGGAGTGCACTCCCCTCCCGGTCGAGATGATCGCGCGCGCGTACCTCACGGGCACCACGTCCACGAGCATCTGGGTCCATTACCAGAAGGGCGAGCGGACCTTCTGCGGCCACACACTTCCCGACGGGATGAAAAAGCACCAGAAGCTGGCCCAGCCGATCCTCACGCCGAGCACGAAGGCCGCCCACGGCGATCACGACGTCTCCGCGTCGCGCGACGAGATCTTGAAGCTGACCGGCATGCCCGCGGACGATTTCGATGCTGCCGCGGACATGGCGATGCGCCTCTTCGCGTTCGGGCAGCGCACCTGCGCCGATCGTGGTCTGATTCTGGTCGACACGAAGTACGAGTTCGGGAGGACCAAGGACGGCCGGATCGTCGTCATCGACGAGATCCACACGCCCGATTCGTCCCGATTCTGGTTCGAGAGCACCTACGCCGACCGCTTCTCGCGGGGTGAAGATCCGGAGAGCTTCGACAAGGAGTACGTCCGTCGCTGGCTCGCGGCCCAGGGTTTCAAGGGCGACGGACCGATTCCGAGCATCCCCGACGACGTGCGGGTGGAGGCGACGCGACGCTACGTGCATGCCGTCGAGACGATCACCGGCGCTCCGTTCGAGCCGAACCTCGAAGATCCCACCGCGCGGATCCGCCGCAATCTTCGCATCGAATGATGGACCCCGGGATCACCCCGGCTAACCGGGGCGCCCCGCAGACCGAGGAGCCTCTCTCATGAAGGAATTCAAAGACAAGGTCGCCCTCGTCACCGGCGCAGCGAGCGGGATCGGGTTCGCGCTGGCGGATCGGTTCGCGTCCGTGGGCATGAAGGTCGTGCTCGCGGACGTCGAGACGGCCGCGCTCGAGGCGGCGGAGAAAGCGCTGAAGGGCAAGGGGGCACCCGTCCTGGCCGTCACCACGGACGTCTCCAAGCCAGCCGAGGTCGCGCAACTCGCCGATCGTGCGTACGAGAAGTTCGGCGCCGTCCACGTCCTCTGCAACAACGCCGGGGTCGGCATGGGCGGTCTCTCGTGGGAGCACTCGCTCGAGGACTGGCAGTGGGTGCTCGGCGTCAACCTGTGGGGCGTCATCCACGGACTCCGGACGTTCGTGCCGCGGATGATTGCGCAGGGCACCGAAGGCCACGTCGTCAACACCGCATCGATGGCGGGCCTCATCACGAGCCCATATCTCTCGATCTACGGAGCGACGAAGCACGCCGTCGTCGCCATGACCGAATCTCTCAAAATGGAGCTCGAGGTGACGGGCACGAAGATCGGCGCGTCGGTGCTGTGCCCCGGCTTCGTCGCCACCAAGATCGGCGACTCGGAGCGGAATCGGCCGGCCGACGGTGCCAAGCCCGCCTCCGCCGCCGAAACGACGAGGCAGGAGATGATCCGGGAGCTGACGAGGCAGCAGGTCGCGGCGGGCATGAAGCCGGCCGAAATCGCCGAGGCCGTGCTCGAGGCGATTCGCGACGACCGTTTCTACGTTCTCACCCACGCCCGGTTCAAGAAGCTCATCCGCATCCGGATGGAGAACATCTTGGAGGGCAGAAACCCGAAGTTCGAACCGCCGACGTGATGTTTCGGCGGGGCGTGGTACACGGGAACGTCCGACGATGCTCCGCCCCATCGACGTCGCCACGGGTGTCCAGATCTTCGCCGCGCGCACCCCGACGCTGCCGCCTGCCGCACACACGAACAGCTACGCTCTGGGCGAGCGAGAGGTCGTGCTCGTCGAGCCTGCGACGCCCTACGAGGAGGAGCAGCGCGAGTGGATCGGCTGGGCGAGAGGGCTCGTCTCGTCGGGCCGGCAGCCCATCGCGCTGGTGCTCACGCACCACCACCCGGATCACGTCGGTGGCGCGTCCGCGTTTGCGAAGGAGCTCGGGCTACCGACGTGGGCGCACGCCTCGACCGCAGATCGGCTCCCGGAAACGACGATCGAGCGGCGGCTTTCCGACGGCGACGTGATCGTGCTCGGCGGCCCGCGCCCACAAAAGTGGTCTGTCTTGCATACCCCTGGCCATGCACCTGGACACATCTGTCTGTTCGAGGCGTCGTCGGGCTACCTGATCGCCGGGGACATGGTGGCGAGCGAGGGCACCATCCTGGTCGAGACGACGGATGGAGACATGCAGCTGTACCTGGAGCAGCTGGAGCGCCTTCGTCGGCTCGCGTCGCGTTCCGTGCTGCCGGCTCACGGCGCCCCGGTGGGAGATCCGGACGCGCTCTTCGAGCGGTACATCCGCCACCGGCGGATGCGCGAGCACAAGATCTTACGCGTGGTCGCGTCGTCTGGTGCAGCCGGCGCCACGCTGGATCAGATCCTCCCGCTGGCGTACGACGATGCGCCCGTGGCGGCGCACGGGCTCGCCCGGTTGAGCATCGCGGCGCACCTCGTGAAGCTCGAGCGAGAAGGGCTCGTGACCTCGGACGGCGAGCGCCATCGCGCCTCCTGAAATGGATTTTCGGTGAACGGCACGGATTCCTTCGAGCAGAGCTTCGTCGCGGTGACGTACTTGCTCGGCCGCCGCACGGAGCTTCTGTCCGGGCTCTCGAGCCCGGGCGACGCGGCGCGCCGCGCTGCCGAGAAGCTCTCGGTCGGGGAGCAGTCCGCACGGGCTCGGTCGCTAGCCGCGTTGCTCGTCCCGCTCGCCAGGGCGCTCGAGGAAAGAGAGCTCGCATGAGCCTTGCGCGCGGTAGAATCCTCCGTGCCGGAGCGGCTTCGGGGTGCGTGTCCGTGGCCCTGCCCCCCGGAGGAGCCCCGCGCGGTCGTCGCCTCCCGGCAGAGGTGGTAGAGGCCGCGGATCGCGCGCGCGCGATCGTTGCCGCGGCCGAGGAGCGCGCACGGGCAATCATTGCCGAGGCGGAGCGGTGCGCGAGCGACGTACGCCTCGGCGCCGAGGAGATCGGGCGCGCAGATGCCCTGGCCGGTGTTGCGGCGCTCGCGCTCGAGCTGCGCGACAGTGAAGCTCGCGCCGAGGAGCGAGAGCTTTCGCGCGTCGTGGACCTCGCACGACTGCTCGCCGAGCGGATCGTCGGACGGGTGCTCGACGATCGTCCGTCGCTGGTCCTCGATCTCGCGCATCGCGTGCTCGACGAGGCTCGTGGTGCTCGGCGCATCCGGATCCACGCGCACCCGATCGATGCCGGTCTGCTCGCCCCCGCCCTCGCCGATTTCGATCCGGACGGCCGCGTCCACGCCATCGTGGAAGATGCGACGCTGGGCCGTGGAGATCTGTTGCTCGAGACGGACATCGGCGTCGTGCACGCAGAGCTCGGCGCGCAGCTCGAGCGGCTCGCCCAGCGCCTGCGACAGGTATTGCGATCATGAACGATGACGCTCGCTTTCCCGAGATTCTGCTCCCCCGGTCCGAGCCCCCGAGCCCGCGGGACCTCTGGTCGCCGCCGGAATCGCCTCCTCCGGAGCCTTCACCCTTCCGGTGGAAGCTCAATGCGCTCCTGTTCGTCGCGACCGCGGTGTCGGTCTTTCAGGCCGGCGCACCCGGCGTCCCGGTGTCTTCGTGGCGGGAGTGGGTCCAGGTGCTGCTCTCCGGGTGGACCTTCGCGGTGCCGCTCCTCGCGATCCTTCTCTGCCACGAGTTCGGCCATTACATCGCCGCGCGCCTGCATCGGGTCGATGCGTCGCTGCCTTACTTCTTGCCGACACCGGGCCTGAGCCCCTTCGGCACCATGGGAGCCGTCATCGCGATGCGTGGGCGCATCCGGTCGCGAAATGCGCTGCTCGACATCGGCGCTTCGGGCCCCCTCGCAGGGCTCGTCGTCGCAATCCCGGTACTGGTGGTCGGGCTGTCGCTGTCGCCCGTCGCACCGAGCGGGGCTGGGGGTGAGCACTACATCCAGGAAGGGCAGAGCCTGCTCTACATGATGCTGAAGCGCCTCGTCGTCGGGCCGATCCCGCCCGGGCAGGACGTGCAGCTGCACCCCACGGCGCTCGCCGGCTGGGTCGGGCTGTTGCTCACGATGCTCAATCTGCTTCCGTGGGGCCAGCTCGATGGGGGGCACGTCGCCTACGCCCTGCTCGGGTCCGGTCATCATCGCATCGCGCGGGCGTTTCGTTCTCTGTTGCTCCCGCTATTCGCCTACAACGCCCTGCATTTCATGCTGCCGGTTGCGCTCGGACGCTCCGGTCTCGGCTGGGGCATCGCGTTCCTGAACTCGCTATTCTGGCTGGTCTGGTTCCTCGTCCTGGGCGGCATCGGCCGGCTCTCGGGGGGCGGTGAGCATCCACCCACGGATCCGTCCGAGCTGTCGCCAAAGCGGCGCGTCATCGCGGTGTTGACGCTGCTGCTCTTCGTGCTGCTCTTCATGCCCACGCCGTGGGCGACGTACTGACCTTCGTTGCAGCCGCCCGTGAGCCGGCCCGCCGCGTC
>Ga0316628_100002353_pt1 | contig 13965 bp, 15 predicted proteins | sample OWC_Aug_M2_C1_D5_FD_207648 | JGI IMG/M metagenome (GOLD analysis project Ga0316628, IMG submission 207648) | Wetland soil microbial communities from Old Woman Creek delta, Ohio, United States - OWC_Aug_M2_C1_D5_C | ecosystem: Environmental > Terrestrial > Soil > Wetlands | place: USA: Ohio... | reverse complement strand
TGCGGCCGGTGGACTTCGCCACCGAGGGCGTCTACCTCGCGGGGCTGGCCCACTCGCCCAAGTACATCGACGAGAGCATCGCCCAGGCCTCGGGCGCGGCCGCGAGGGCGCTCACGGTCCTCTCCAAGACAGAGCTGGAGGCGGAGGGCATCATCGCCCAGGTCAACGAGGACGCGTGCGACGGGTGCGGAGTGTGCGCGCCCATCTGCTCCTACAACGCCATCGAGATAGACAAGGTGAAGAAGCGCGCCGTGGTCAACGACGGCCTGTGCAAGGGCTGCGGCACCTGCGTGGGCGCCTGCCCGAGCGGGGCCATGTCCCAGAAGGGCTTCCGCGACGCGCAGCTGGTCGCGATGATCGAGGCCGCGCTCCAGGGGGTGAGCTAGATGTCCGCGACCCACACGAAGGGTGCTGGTGAGGCCGCAGGAGGCAAGGCGGCGGCCGAGGGCAGCGAGTTCCACCCGAAGGTCATCGTCTTCTGCTGCAACTGGTGCTCCTACGCGGGTGCGGACCTGGCGGGCGTCTCGAGGCTGCAGATGCCCTACGACTTCCGTGTCGTGAGGGTCATGTGCTCCGGCCGCGTCGACCCCGAGCACATCATGAAGGCCTTCTCGCTCGGCGCCGACGGCGTGCTGGTGCTGGGCTGCCATCCCGCGGACTGCCACTACATCGGTGGCAACTACCGCACGAGGAGGCGCATCCCGCTGCTCAAGACGATGCTCGGCCAGCTCGGGCTCGACCCCAGCAGGCTCCGGCTCGAGTGGGTCTCGGCCTCCGAGGGCGAGCGCTTCCAGCAGACGATAACCGAGTTCGTGGGGCACATCAAGGCCCTGGGCCCCAGCCCTGTGAAGCAGGTGGTGGACCAATGAAGAAGCTCAGCGAGCGCATGGACGCCGCCCAGGAGGTCATGGACGGCGAGCGCGTCAGGTGGCTCCTCGGCAAGAAGATCCGTCTCACGCACGAGGAGAACGTCTACGGCAAGCAGATCGCCGAGAACCGCTACGAGCTCATCTTGGCCAACGCGGCGTCGGCGGAGCTCGAGCGGAAGCTCATCCTGAGGGAGATAGCCAAGCAGCCGAAGAGCGCGGTCGAGGTCGCGGGGGCGCTGGGCATGGAGCCCGCGGAGGTCCTCCGGCACTTCATCGCGCTCAAGAAGTGGCACCTGGCCGAGGATTCGGGCGAGCGCGACGGCTACCTGCTGTTCCGCGCCGTGCCCGTGAAGGCGCCCGCCGAAGGGCACAAGGGAGGCTGATGCGCATGGCCAAGAAGGAAGCGAAGTCGGCCAAGCCCGCGAAGGCCGTGACCAAGGAGACCAAGGAGACCAACGAGACCAAGGAGGCCAAGGAGGCCAAGGAGGCCAAGGAGCACAAGGAGGCCAAGGAGGCCAAGGAGGTCAAGGAGCCCAAGCCGGCCGCGGCCGCCCCCGCCGTCGCCCCCCCTGCAGGCAAGCTCAAGTTCGCCATCTACTGGGGCAACGCCTGCGGCGGGTGCGACGTCTCGCTCGTGGACCTGGACGCGAAGATCCTCGACGTGGTCGCCATCGCCGACATCATCCTCTGGCCGGTCGCCATGGACTTCAAGTATCACGACGTCGAGGCCATGGCGGACGGCTCCATCGCCGTCACGCTGTTCAATGGCGGCGTAAAGAACTCCGAGACGGAGCACATAGCGAAGATGCTACGGAAGAAGAGCGGCATCGTCGTCGCCTACGGCGCCTGCGCGTGCTTCGGCGGCATCCCGGGGCTCGCCAACATCACCGACAGGGACGACGTGTTCGACAAGGCCTTCCGGACCACGTTCTCGACGGTCAACCCCGAGGGAATCATCCCCCAGACGGAGTACGAGGTGCCCGAGGGCACGCTCACGCTCCCGACCATATACAACCACGTGCGGCCCCTCAACCAGGTCATCGACGTGGACTACTACCTGCCCGGCTGCCCGCCGGTGCAGGAGCGCATCCTCGACCTCGTCGGCGCCGTAGTGGCCTTCGTCAAGGAGGGCAAGCCCCTGCCGCCCAAGGGCGCCGTCATCGCCCTCGAGAAGTCGCTGTGCGAGGAGTGCCCGCGCGAGAGGAAGGAGAAGCGCATCCCGCGCATCGTACGCATCCACGAGCTCAAGGACGACTACAAGACGTGCCTGCTCGAGCAGGGCGTCATCTGCATGGGCATCTCCACCCGCGCGGGATGCAGCGCGCGGTGCATCAACGTGAACATGCCCTGCCGTGGCTGCTTCGGCCCCACGCCAGGCGTCATCGACCAGGGCGCGAGCACCCTCTCAGCCATCGCGTCGAACCTGGACCTGGGGCAGGACGACCTCAAGAACTCGGAGGCCGACATCGAGCGGCTGATGGCACAGGTAAAGGACCCGCTCGGGTACTTCTACCGATACACGCTGGCAAGCTCTCTGCTCAAGTACGCGAGGAAGGAACGCCCTAAGAAGGAAGGAGGTGAGTCCCGATGACCCACGAGAAGGAGCACGCCCCCCAGGCCGGGGGAAAGACCAAGCAGGTGAGCATCGACCCGATCACGAGGCTCGAGGGCCACGGCAAGATCGAGATCTTCCTCGACGACGCCGGCGAGGTCAAGGAGGCATACTTCCAGGTGCCCGAGCTGCGGGGCTTCGAGCGGTTCATCATAGGCAGGCCGGGCGAGGAGGTCCCGCGCATCGTGCCGCGCATCTGCGGCGTCTGCCCCGTCGCGCACCACATGGCCTCGACCAAGGCCCTGGACATGGCGTTCTCGACCAAGCCCACGCCCACGGCGGAGAAGCTGCGCAGGCTCCTGTACGCCGGCTACTACCTCTACGACCACACGCTGCACTTCTACTTCCTGGGCGGGCCTGACTTCGTGGTCGGCCCCACGGCCCCCAAGGCGGAGCGCAACATCCTCGGCGTCATCGGCAAGGTCGGGATGGAGACCGCGGGCCAGGTGATCAAGTACAGGTCCAACGGCCAGAAGATAATCGCGACGATCGGCGGCAAGGCCACGCACCCCGTGTGCGGCCTCCCCGGCGGGATGTCCAAGGCCCTGACCGATGAGGACCTTGACAATATCGCCGCGCTCGCCGAGGGCTCGGTCGCGTTCTCGGAGTTCTCGCTGCAGGTCTTCCACGACATCGTGCTCAAGAACAAGCAGTACGTCGACCTGATAACGGACCCCAGGTGGGCCCTCAAGACCTACTACATGGGCCTGGTCAACGACAAGAACCAGCCCGACTACTATGACGGCGACGTCCGCGTGGTGGACCCGGACGGGAAGGAGTTCCTCAAGTTCAAGCCCCGCGACTACCTGAAGCACATCGCCGAGCACGTCGAGCCCTTCTCCTACTGCAAGTACACCTACCTCAAGGCCATCGGATGGAAGGGCTTCGTGGACGGGCCGGACTCCGGCATCTATCGTGTCGCTCCCCTCGGCCGCCTCAACGTCGCGGACAGCATGTCCACGCCCAAGGCTCAGAGCCACTGGAAGGAGATGCGCTCGACGCTGGGCGGCGGGCCCGTGCACCACACGCTCGCGATGCACTGGGCGCGGCTCATCGAGCTGCTCAACGCCTCCGAGACGCTGGAGGCGCTCGTGAAGGACAGGTCCATCGTCAACCCCGACATCCGCGGTCCCATCGGCAAGCCAGGCGAGGGCGTGGGCATCGTCGAGGCCGCGCGCGGCACGCTCATCCACCACTACGTGCTCGACGATGAGGGCATGATGAAGGACGCCAACCTCATCGTGGCCACGACGAACAACCACGCGGCCATCAGCATGTCCGTCCGCAACGCGGCCAAGGCCGTCATCCACAAGGGCGACGTCAGCGACGGCACGCTCAACATCGTCGAGATGGCCTTCCGCGCCTACGACCCGTGCTTCGGCTGCGCGACCCACGCGCTGCCCGGCGAGCTGCCCCTCGATGTCCAGCTGAAGGACCCTGACGGGACGGTCCGCGGCACGCTGACCCGCGACGGCCTCAGGCGCGAGCCGAGGGGGGTGTGAGCCATGGCGAGCGAGGCCCCGCTCAACGTGCCCGACCCGGTCTGGAAGCAGACGCTCCTGGACCAGGTGGGGGAGACGCTCAACCTTTGCTTCCAGTGCGGGACGTGCACGTCCTCGTGCCCCTCGGGGCGGCTCACCGCCTTCCGCACCAGGCAGGTCATCAGGAAGGCCCAGTTCGGGCTGAAGGACCTGATCCTCCCCTCCGACGACCTCTGGACCTGCACGACGTGCTTCACGTGCTACGAGCGGTGCCCGAGGGGCGTCGAGATCGTGGGCATCATCACAGCCCTGCGGAACATGGCCGTAAGGGCCGGCTACATGTCCGAGTCCCACCAGAAGCTCGTCCGCACCATCTACGACACCGGCCACATGATACCGGTGAGCGAGAAGGTCACGGCGCTCCGGAAGCAGCTGGGGCTGCCCGAGAGGCCCCCGACCGTGCTCGTGGACGAGGAGGCGCGCAAGCAGGTGAAGTTCATCCTCGACCAGACCGGGCTCATGAGGCTCCTCAAGGAGGACAAGTAGATGGAGGTCGCATTCTTCGTGGGCTGCATCGCGCCGCTGCGCTACCCCGGTATCGAGTCGGCCACGCGTGCCGTCCTCGACAGGCTCGACGTGGACGTGCGGGAGCTCGAGGGCGCCTCGTGCTGCCCCGCCCCCGGCGTGACCCGGTCCTTCGACTCGACCAGCTGGCTGACCGTCGCGGCCCGCAACCTCGCGCTCGCCGAGCGCAAGGGCCTCGACATCCTGACGATCTGCAACGGGTGCTTCGGCTCGCTCTTCGAGGCGGCCTACATCCTCGGAGAGCAACCGGAGCAGCTGAGGAGGGTCAACGCGATCCTGGAGAAGATCGGGCTCGCCTACACGCCCCACGGCGTCGAGGTGCGGCACTTCGCGGAGTACCTCTCGAAGGACGTCGGCGACGCTGCCATCCGCCGCACGTTCAAGAAGAAGCTGGACATCCCCGTGGCGGTCCACTACGGATGCCACTTCCTCAAGCCATCCAAGATCAAGCAGCTGGACGACCCGGAGCACCCGACGATGGTGGACAAGCTCGTCGAGCTGACCGGCGCGAAGAGCGTGCAGTACAAGGACAAGGAGATGTGCTGCGGGGCGGGCGGCGGCGTGCGCGCGCGCCACCCCGAGACGGCCCGCGCGATGACCAAGGCCAAGCTCGAGGAGATCAGGGCCTCGGGCGCCAAGGCCATCATCGACGTGTGCCCCTTCTGCCACCTGCAGTACGACTCTGCCCAGAAGGAGATCGGCGAGGGCTACGACATCCCCGTGCTCCACCTCGCGCAGCTCTACGGGCTCGCCATGGGCATCGACCACAAGCTCCTGGGGTTCGAGGCCCACGCGACGCCCGTCAAGCTGGGCCTATAGGGACGTCGGAGGCGTGGACGGAGGCCCCGGGGGGGACGGCGAGGCAGAGATGCGCGTGCTGGTCCTGGCCCTCGGAAACCCGATCCTGGGCGACGACGGCGTCGCCTTCCACGTGCTCGAGCGGCTGAGGCCGCGCCTCAAGGAGGGCCCCGACCTCGTCCTCGACGAGGCGATGGCGGGCGGCATCGAGCTGCTGACCAACATAGTGGGCTTCGACCGCGTCCTCATCGTGGACGCGGTCAAGACGCCCGGCGCCGTGCCGGGCCAGGTGCGCACCCTCAGGGAGGGGGACTTCGAGGAGTCGCTCCACGCCTCCTCCCCCCACAGCACGAACTTCGCCACCGCCATGGCGATGGGCCGCGCGATGCACCCCGAGGAGATGCCGGGGGTCGTCGCCATCATCGGCGTCGAGGTCGAGAGGGTGCACGAGTTCACCGAGGAGATGACGCCCGCCGTCGAGGCGGCCGTCCCGGTGGCGATGGAGGAGGCGGCCCGCGTCCTCCGGGGATGGGGCGTGCCGGTGAGCTGATGGATTGGATGGCGGTGCCCGCCTCGCATTGGCGACCCGGGTCACCGTGCAGGGATGGGGCGTGCCCGAGAGCACCCGCTCCGCCTCTAGACCACGACCGCTCGCTCCCCGCCTCCCAAGCACTTTATCATCCCCCCGCTCGATATCCAGCCGATGCCACGGCGCGAGAGAGGGGGCGAAACCGACCGTTTTCCCAACTCCGACCATCGCCTGGCGGAGGACGGTTCCCCGCAGTCTTGGATCGCCTACCCGCACATCTTCAGGATGAGGCTGTCCGAGCACTACCAGGAGCACCCCGAGAAGGCCGAGGCCATCGACGCCGCGATGAGGGCCGGGGACCCCGCCTGGCGCCCCGTGGACTCCGTAATGGCCCGCTGGACCTCAAGGAGGCTCGGGGCCATGCCCACGGAGGACATCACCAGGGCATTCGCACTCCTCGGCATGCCGCTCGACGAGGCCAGGTTCAGGGAGCTCGCGGCCGGCCATACCTCCGTCATTGATCTCGTAATGGGACTCCACCCACCCGAGGAGTACCCGGAGCCCTACGACAGCGACTTCGCGTGGATCGGCGCGCTCGAGCTCTGGAGGCGATGGCTCGGCCGGCCCTGCGTCGAGATGATCGAGCTGGACCTCTGCGACGGCTATATCGCCATGGACGCCGGCGACCGCGAGGTTGCGATCGGCCACTGGGAGTCGGTGTGGGACCTCCTAGGGAGGACCGTGCCCGTTGAAGTCCGGTCCCTCGAGGCGGCCGAGGAGCACCTCGTCGACCTCTACCCGGGCCTGCTGCATGAATGGTGCCACGACCTGTGCCACGCGTTGTTCGACACGTCCTACGGGGACCGGGCCGTGGCAGAGCGCCTGCTCGCGTTCTGCGAGGGCATGCTGGCGAGGTTCCCCGAGACCGACAGGAAGCTCGTGCTCATGCTCAGGACGATGGCGGCCAACTCGCTCGCTGTCCTCGGCCGCAGGGGGGAATCGGACGCCGCCTTCGGCGCGTTGGTCGGATCCGACCCGGACGAGGGCGCGCCCTACCTGTTCTGGGGCGATTCGTTCTGGAGGCGCCCCACGGGCGGGGGATGGACCTCGAGCATCGATGACCGCCGGAGGGCCAGGGAGATCTACGAGGAGGGCCTGAGGAGGGGAGGGCCGCTTGAGTACGCCTTCAAGGAGAGGCTGCGCGAGCTGCTGGAGCACGAGAACATGGGGTACGGGCGGGGGCCTGGCCCACCGAGGATGGGTCGAGGAAGGGGACGTTGAGGGGCACACCTACCTCCACCCCTTCGTCTTCCTCCAGTTTCTGACCACACGCACGTCCCTGTCAAACTCCCCTCCCTCGCGCCAGACCCGGTCCAGCTTCCCGGCCACCAGGAAGAACATATCAACTCCCAGGTCCGTCCTCATCAGGTTGACCCACCACGCCGCGACGGCGAACCCCCGGTCGTCCCCCGGCACGACGTGCTCGAAGTTGGGGCTCCAAGGCCTCCCCATCCCCCTGTCCGGCAGCACGCCCTGTGTACCGACACACGAACCCGTCCCTCCCGGCGTCGTAGGCCTCCCGCAGCGCCGCGGCGTGGGCGCGGTGGCCCGAGCCGTGCCAGAAGACGTACCACCGGCACCGGGGGCAGTAGATCGAATATGGGACGGTCTCCCTGCCGCAGACGACGCACTCCGACACGGCCTTGCCCGCCCTCTCACTCCTTCTCAATCTTGGTCCCGGCCGGGGCGGCGCCCTCTGGGTCCACCACTCGAATGGGATCGCGCCCCTCCGGAACGGCCGCCCGCGGCGGTGCCTCGCGAGCTAGTGCACCGCTCTACGGAACTCCCCCGCGGACAGCTCGGACTTCATCGCGTTGAGGACGGTCGCGCAGGCTACGGGCCGCGAGGACCTCAGGTGCATAATATGGTCGACGCAGAGGTAGAAGGGGTCGTCGCGGTCCATCTCCTCCGAGACGACGCCAGACCAGCGGTAGCGGAATCCATCCACCTCGCTACGGTAAGCCTCCTGCAGAGCCACTCGCCTTGCCATCCTGAGTCTCTTCCCTTCGAACAGGAGGCGTCAGCGCCCTCAGTGGTCCTCGCGAGGGCCCGTTTACCTCTGGCAGATGTGGCAAGTCATCGCGATAATCCCCGCTGGCCATCCAAGCCTGTTACGGCCACGTCGTTCGGGATGGGACTTCCTATTGAAAACGGCATCGCCCGTCCTCCGTAGGATGCATTGCCCCTCCGGTGCCCGACCGCCCGGGTGCGACTTCAGGCCGCCATCGCACGACACCATGGCCAGGACCGACCGCCAGGACAGTCCAGGATCCCCGGCCACGGCACCGATACCTCCATCATATAGCATGCTGATTAGGAGGCTCGGGGCGTACCGTCTTGAGGGCCATCGTGCTCGCGCTCGGCAACAGCCTCAAGGGCGACGAGGGCGTCGCCCAGGTCGTGATGGAGGAGCTGCGCAAGCTGGTCCGGACCGGCGACGGCCTGGAGCTCACGGGCTCCATCATCGGAGGCATCGCGCTCATCAACCTGATGCTGGGCTTCGACAGGGTGCTCATCATCGACCCCGACCAGACACCAGGGAGGAGCCCAGGCGAGGTCCACGTCCACACCCCCGACACCATGGAGGAGATGCTGCACGCGGCCTCCGACGAGGGCAGCCTCAGGAGGAACCTCGAGCTCGGGGAGCGGTACTACCCAGGCCAGATGCCCAAGGAGGTCGCCGTCATCGGCATCGAGGTCGATGACATCGAGCGCTTCCACGAGGGGCTCACGCCCGCGGTCGCTGCCGCGGTGCCGAGGGCGGTAGAGGAGGCGATGCGGGTCCTCAAGGCCTGGGGCATCGACGGGACCTGATGGCAAGAATGGCACCCTGGGTCGGTCAGCACTGCGTACAGGCGTGGCGGTCGCTCCGACGTGGCCATGCGATTCGGCCCAGGAGGGATTTCCCCTGGCAAGGCAATATTTATATATCGAGCATAATAATGGCCCAATCGGTGGTGGGAGTTTGGCCGTTTGCCCAAGATGTGGGACGTTCGTTCAAGAGGGGGTCAGGTTCTGCCCCATGTGCGGGTCACCGGTCCAAGGCAGCGCTCCATACGGCACAGCTACATCTGGCCCTATGATGGGTGCTCCGATGGGGTACCCCATGGCGCCCGCGCCGTACCCCATGATGATGGCACCACCGCAGAAGGTGCATCCCCCCAAATGGGGGTTCGCCGTGACGTCTGGCGTTCTCACGACGATTGCCGTCTGCTTCCTCTTCATCAGCGGTTTGATACTCCTGGTCTGGTCCTGGCCCCATTACGTCGAGGGAGATTATTATTGGGATGATGGCTATTACACTGATTGGGACGCCGTCGGATTGTTCATTAGCATCATGTCGTTCTTCGCGTTCGGGCTCGGGATCGCCTCCGCCGTCGCGGCGTTCAAGATGAAGTGGCGTGTGATCGCGGTCCTCGGCCCATGCTTCAACATCGCGGCTGGCGCGATTGGGTTCGAGACGATTGTCGGGCTGATCGCATTGATACTGTCAATCCTGGCCATCATCTTCGTGGTGCTCGCGATCCCCCACTTCCATAGGCCGCAGGAGGCGCCAGTCCCCATCGCCGTGATACCGCCGCCCCCCTACTGACCATCAGCGGTCGACTCCACCGGCATCATGGCCGATGAGCGACCGATCACCTGCACGCCCACCTGGGACGCTGCCACATTGGGGACGCGGCGGGGACGTACCGACAGCCACGCGATGCAATACCTCCGGTCATTCGGTGACCCACCAACGTCGATCCCCTGGCTCTCCACGATCCTCGGGCCCCACCGCGCGCGACATCAATCGGCACGATCGCGAGATGTCCCGCGGAAGAAATCGCCACGCAAGGCAGCAGCTTCGCAGCAGATAATAATAGAGAACGGCCGATTTGTCAAGGGACGCCAGACAAATATCTATTAATATTAGTAAAAGACATATGATGCCCCGGAGGGAGGTTGTTGCCGAATTGTCCGAAGTGTGGCAAATGGGTCGACGAGGGGGGGGCCTTCTGCCAGAACTGTGGCGCGCCAATCCAGGGCGAGATGGCTCCTGCACCGGCTGCAGGTCCTGCGCCGGTCTACGGGGGAGCGCCGCCCCCGGCGGTTCCCCAGGCCTATGTGCCTGCGCCGATCGTAGGAGCGCCAACGACCATGGCCGGGCCGTCCAAGCGCAATTTCTCCGTCGCTGGCGGGATACTCACGGTCATAGCGGTGTGCCTGGTCCTCGTCAGCGGTGTCGTGGTCGCCATCCTTGCCATCGAAGCTGATCATGTCGTGGACTCCTACTGGGATGAATGGGATTACGAATATGTCTACGAGTACGCGAGGGATTGGCCTGCGACAATATACTTCAGCGTCACCGCCGCGCTATCATTCGTCGCGTTCGGCATCGGGATGGCCTCGACCATAGGGGCCTTCAAGATGAAGTGGAAGATCATCACGCTGCTCGGACCGATCTTCACGATAGCGGCCGGAGCGATGGGCTTCATGACATACGTCGGCATCGTCGCGATGATACTCGCGATCCTGGGCCTTATCTTCATCGCTCTCTCGATATCGCAGTACCAGACCGCACCACAAGCCCCAGCACCGCCGCCCCTACCATAGGGCACAACGTCGTTGGCCCTAGCTGGTCAAGGGAAGATGACCGGGGCAGAACCGGTCGCAGGACCGCGGTCCATCTTAAGAAGGCTCCTGTCGTTTTCCCGACGAGCCGACACCAAAACGCGGGGAGGGGAACGGTTGGGCCTGGCTCCGGCATGCCAAGGCCCAATGGGGCCCGCGATCCGAGCCCGCCGCATCCCCATCCCCGATCAGACGCAACCCTTTTAGACTCCCTTCCCCGTCCCCCTCACCGTGGCAGGGAAGTCCCACATCTCGATGGCCGACGGCGCCGGCGGCGAGGCGATGCACGCTCTCATCGCCAAGGCGCTGCTCGAGAACCTCAAGTACTCCCGCGGTGCTGGCGAGGTCCCCCTCGAGGCCCTTGACGATGGCGCCGTCGTGGGCGACGTGGCCTTCTCGACCGACATGCACACGGTGAAGCCCCTCTTCTTCCCAGGCGGCGACATCGGCGTGCTGGCGGTGTCCGGCACGGTCAACGATGTCGCTGTCATGGGCGCTCGGCCCATCGCGCTCGCGCTGGGCTACATCATCGAGGAGGGCTTCCCGCTCGCGGACCTCGAGAGGATAACCCTGAGCGCTGACGGGACCGCCAAGCTGGCGGGCGTGCCCATCGTGACCGGCGACACCAAGGTCGTGGAGCGGGGTGCCGCCGACGGACTGTTCGCGTGCACCTCGGGCATCGGCCTGATGCACCACACCCTCGAGCGAAACAACCGCATCGCGGAGGACTTCACCGGCCGGCCCCAGAGGTGGCTCCTGGACAGCCAGGTGGCGCACGGCGCGGCCATCATCATCTCCGGCAGCGTCGGCGACCACGGGCTCGCGGTCCTCGCCCAGCGCGAGGGCTACGGTTTCAAGACGGAGGTCGTCTCGGACGTCATGCCCGTCAACCACCTCGTCTCCGCTGCCCTCGGCGTGGGGGGCGTCATGGCCGCCAAGGACCCGACCCGGGGCGGGCTCGCCAATGCGCTCAACGAGTGGGCCAGCAAGAGCCATGTGGGACTGGTGGTGCGCGAGAGGGACGTTCCCGTGAGGCCCGCTGTGCTGCACGGCTGCGAGCTGCTCGGCATCGATCCCTATGAGATCGGCAATGAGGGAAAGGTCATCCTCGCGGTCGCGGTGGACCGGGCGGAGGCTATTGTCGAGGCGATGAGGTACCTGCCCGGAGGCGAGCTTGCGGCCATCATCGGGGTGGCCGACAAGGACGTCGAGGGGGTCGTGCTCGAGACCGCCGTGGGCGGCAGGCGCGTGGTGGAACCGCCAGTGGCGGACCCGGTGCCGAGGATCTGCTGAGACGACCACCGCCGAGGCACGGCTCCATCAGGAAGGCATGTGCGGACCGCGACCTCTCTCCGTCCGTCCGGTCGGCCTGGACGGTGCCCCCGCCCGCGGTCCTGCAGGGCGCGGGGGGGCCGTCCTGGACTGGCCGTTGCGGGCATTGGACCGTACATTTGGCGATAGTCCCGTCCCGCACCTGCCTCGTAATCTCGCGAGCGGGAGCGGAGCCAGCCCGCAATGAGGCCGTAGCCCGCGATTAATTCCAGATGGAGTATTATTTTTTAGAATAGAATAAAAAAAGATATTCCCAGTTTCTCATGGAATGACATTTTTCTGGCCCCCTAATTGTCGCATCCATCCGATTCGGAAAAAAATTTATATTCGATGCACTGCTCTTTATGCGACGGTGAAGGAATGAGGAGGACACTATTGGCGTTAGTGTGCTTGCTAGCGATCGCAGGCATCGCCGTCGGCCTCGCCTCGCTCCGCTATGTGGCGGATGACTCGACGGGCCACGTCGATCTCGTCGTCAGCGATGGGCCTTCCGAGGCCTCGGGCGTAAGCGGCCTGCAGGCCACGGTCACATCCGCCAGGATCCTCTCGACCGACGCCAGCGGTGCCGAAGTGGTAGTGGCCGAGAGGCCCCTCGGCGACGCGGTCGTGGACCTGTCGCGGCCCACCAAGGGCGCCAGGATCATCGGCGACTTCGAGCTCAAGGGCGGCAGGTACGCGGGGATCGAGCTCAGGGTCTCCAAGGTCACCGCCACCATGAACGGCGAGCCCGTAGAGGTCACCGTCCCCGATGGGGTCCTGAGGCTCGACCAGGCGTTCACCGTCCCCGATGGCGGGAGCGTCCAGGTCGATTTCGGGACGGTGATGCAGTTCAAGGACAGCACCCACACGCTCGACCTGTTCCCCGTCGTCTCCAGGACCTCCGGTCACCATGGCGATGGCGGGCACCACGAGGGCAAGAAGGGGAACCTGCGGGGCCGCATGGAGGGCTCCAAGGACGGCATCACGGGCTTCGACAGCCTCAACGTGACGTTCAGCAAGGCGCGGATCTACACTATCGGCAACAACTCCACTGAGGAGAACTACACCGAGGCGTCGCTGGACAACGTCACGGTCGACCTGACCCAGCTGGGCGAGAACGCGACGACCATCGCCAACCTGACCCTCGAGCCGGGCAACTACTCCAAGGTGGAGCTGTTCGTGTCCAACGTCAGTGGCGTCGTGGACGGCAAGAACGTGACCGTCAAGGTCCCGAGCGGCAAGCTCGTCATCGAAGGGCCGTTCGAGATCGTGGCCAACGAGACGACGGAGTTCGTCTTCCACATCCACGTCGTGAAGCTAGGCCACAAGGACGTCTACAACCTCCTCCCCGTCATCTCCAAGGCGGAGAGGGACGACGACGAGGACGACCACGACGGCAACGACGACAACGAGACGTGCGAGAACGTCTTCGACCAGTTCGACCACCTCAACGTGACGGTGACCAAGGTCGTGGCCTACACCCCGAGCGATCGGTGCGGCGGCGCCAACTACACCGAGACGGCGCTCGACAACGTCACGGTCGACCTGACGCAGCTCGGCACCAACCTGACGAGCCTCTTCAACCTGACGCTGCCCGCAGGGGACTACACCAAGCTGGTTTTCTACGTCTCCAACATCACGGGCGTCGTCAACGGGACCGCGGTGAACATCAGCCTCTCTGGCGGGAAGATATTCATCGCGGGCCGGTTCGAGGTCGGCTCGAACGGGACTGTCCTGATCGACCCGCGCGTCGTCGTCGTCACGTGCGATGAGAGCGGCAATTATGTTCTCCAGCCCCTGATCGGCAAACCGTACGAGAGGGGCGAGGGCAACGACGACGACGAGGACGAGGGCAGCGACCACGAGGACGAGAACGACGACGATGGTGGCGAGCACGGGAACAACGGGGGCTCGAACGGCGGGGAGCACAAGGGCGGTGGCAGGTAGGCCAGCCGTCCCATCGTGATGGCCCGAAAGCAGGCCCTCGCCCCCTCGGGGGGGCGGGGGCTCACCCCCCTTCTACCTTGGGTCCCCGTCGATGTCGTAATAGAGTTCAGGGGTGGCACGGCGTCCATCACCGGCCCATGGATTTTGGTGTATGGACTC
>Ga0316628_100002352_pt1 | contig 13966 bp, 17 predicted proteins | sample OWC_Aug_M2_C1_D5_FD_207648 | JGI IMG/M metagenome (GOLD analysis project Ga0316628, IMG submission 207648) | Wetland soil microbial communities from Old Woman Creek delta, Ohio, United States - OWC_Aug_M2_C1_D5_C | ecosystem: Environmental > Terrestrial > Soil > Wetlands | place: USA: Ohio... | reverse complement strand
TCCTGGGGGAATTCCCCCCCGGATAGCCGCAAGGCCAATCTGGCCGATCATCAGAAATGGCGGCGCGATAATGATCCGCAAGCGGACAAGCGGATTGACGACGGGTACGCCTACACGGCTCCAGTCGGGACCTACCCAGAGGGCGCGTCCATTTACGGGGTAATGGATTTAGCCGGAAATGTCTGGGAGTGGATTCAGGATTGGTATGACGCATTTTATTATCGGATTTCAGCGGTTCGTGATCCCCAAGGGCCAGATAGCGGCGTCAGCCGGGTGGTCCGGGGTGGTAGCTGGGCCAACGGACCGGGGTTGATCCGTTCGGCCAATCGCAGTTCAGAGAAGCCATCCAGTCGGCTCAACATCATCGGTTTTCGGGTCGTGTTGAGCCCTCGTTGAGAAGCGATATCTTTAAAATCCCGGAGAAATAGTTTATAATATCTCCGGGAATATGACTTTCAGCACTTTCCGGCAAATGCCATGAATGTCCAATGTGAATTTTGCGGTCATGTACAGGATTTTGACGTCGAATATCCCTTATGTTTGAACTGTGGGAGCGGCCTCGACGGGCAAAAGCGAATCATTCTGCAGAATCCCCGGATTGGCAAGGGAATGCAGGGCAGCGCCATCCTGGCTTTTATCGCCTGCCTCGCTGTTTATCTTTTTTATTCTAAATACATTGGCTGGTATGGGATGGGTATCAGCGCTCTCTTTTATGTCTGGGGGATTTATAAAACCTATTTAAATAAGCTGAATGCCTCTAAACAGGGCAATGATAAGAGATAACTACCAACTTATTCTCGAAAACATTGAGAAAGCGTGCCGCCGTGTCCGGCGAAAGCCTTCCGAAGTACAGGTTTTAGCGGTATGCAAAGATCAACCGCTCTCCCGAATCCGCGACGCGTACGCTTGCCAGATTCGGCTGATGGGAGAAAACCGGCTACAAGAAGCCGAGACCCATATGGCCGATCTGGCCGCTTTGAATATTGAATGGCATTTCATCGGAAAATTGCAGAAAAATAAAATTAACAAAATATTGAGCGTCTTTAATTTCATTGAATCGGTCGATGGGGTCAAGGCGCTGGAGCATATACACAAGCGGGTGGAAAGCGAGACCGAATTGTTCATTGAAATCAATATCGATGAGGAGAAAAGCAAGTCCGGTTTCACCATCGATGGCCTGAGAAAAGCCCTGCAATACATTGCCAACCTGAATAAGGTAAAGATTACCGGTCTGATGACCATCCCCCCATTTGTCGACGATCCCGAGGCCATGCGGACTTTTTTTTCCAGGATGAGGGCCCTGAAAGATGAGATCAACCAACAGCGGATTCCCAACTTTCAGATTCGGCACCTTTCCATGGGCATGAGTCACGACTACGAGATTGCCGTGGAGGAAGGGGCCACTATTGTGCGGATCGGCACTGCCCTCTTCAGCCGGCGCAGCCGCTGACGGCGTGAAGCGAAATGGGGCTGACTTTTTTGGCGGAATTGTGTTAGACTATAGTCGGCGCATGCGGGTGCATACTGGCGCCTGGAGGATGAGATGAAGCTATCGCCGCAGGATGTCTTGAATCAGCAGTTTAATAAAAAGCTTAAGGGATTCGACCGCGAGGAAGTGCGCAATTTTTTAGTGCAGGTGGCCGAAACTCTGGAAAACGAGATCCGGGAAAAGGAGGCCATGCGGGCCAAGATCGAAAAAACGAAAGAGAGCCTGGCGAAGTTCGAGCGGCGTGACGAAATACTGAAGGACACATTGATCGCCGCGCAAAAGTTTTCCCATGAAATCAAAACCAACACCCAGCGCGAAGCGGAGCTGGTCATCAAGGAAGCCGAAGTCAAGGCCGAGGAAATAGTCGGGCATTCGCTTAAGAGGCAGCAGGATCTGCGGGAAGAGATCAAAAATCTCAAATACAAACGCAAGGAAGTCGAATCGGATCTGCTCAACATGCTGAACTCACTGAAGGGAATCATCGAAACCTACCAGCAAGATGACGATGACTTCGAGAAGATTGAATTTCTCAGCAAATGAGCCAGTTGCTGCAGTTCAAGGTCAAGCCACGCTCCCATCAGGCGGGAGTGGCGGTGGAAGACGGACTGCTGGTCGTGCGGGTGAGGGCGGTTCCGGAGAAAGGCAAGGCGAACCGCGAAGTCGTCTCACTGCTGGCTGATTTTTTCAGAATTCCCGAGGCCTCAGTGGTACTCAAAAAAGGTCTCTTTTCCAAGGTGAAAACGGCGTGTATCCCCGACCACATCGACATAAGCAATTATACGGGAGGAACGGATGGCTGAAGTCAACAACAGAAAAACAGCTTTGAACAACGCGGTTTCACAGATTGAAAAACAGTTCGGAAAGGGATCGATTATGAAATTGGGTGGGAGTGAGGTCGTGAAAGTGCCGGCGATTTCCACCGGCTGTTTATCGCTGGACATCATCACCGGCATCGGCGGCTATCCCCGCGGCCGGGTGGTTGAGATCTACGGCCCCGAAGCTTCGGGAAAGACGACGTTGGCCCTGCATGCACTGGCGGAAGTGCAAAAGACCGGAGGCACAGCCGCTTTTATTGATGCCGAACACGCTCTCGATCCGGTTTATGCCCAGAATCTGGGCGTGAATATCGATGAGTTGTACATCACGCAGCCCGATTTCGGCGAACAAGCCCTGGAAATCGCCGAAATTCTCGTGCGTTCGGGTGGGGTCGATATCGTGATCATCGACAGTGTCGCCGCCTTGGTTCCCAAAGCCGAACTGGAAGGAGACATGGGCGATGCGCATATGGGACTGCAGGCTCGCTTGATGAGCCAGGCGCTGCGCAAATTGACGGCCATCGTCTCCCGCTCCAAGACTATTTTTATTTTTTTAAACCAAATCCGGGAAAAAATCGGAATTTTTGTCGGAAATCCGGAAACGACAACCGGCGGCAGGGCGCTAAAATTCTATAGCTCATTGCGCTTGGAAATCAAACGGACGATGTCTTTGAAGGAAGGAACCGAAAACGTGGGCAATCGCGTGCGCATCAAAGTGGTGAAAAACAAAATGGCTTCTCCTTTCAAGGAAACTGAGGTGGATCTCATTTTCGGCAAAGGGCTTTCGCGCGAAGGGGACATCATCGACTTGGGAGTGGCGAATGGTTTGATTACCAAGACCGGGACTTGGTATTCTTACGGCGAGAATCGTTTGGGCCAGGGTAAGGACGCCGTGCGCCGCCTGATCGAGGAAAAAACCTCCCTATATGATGAACTGCGGGCTAAAATCATAGAAAAGGTCGGATTGCCGAAGCGAACTGAAAAAGAAGAGAATTGAAGAAATTCCGTTTTTCGCTCATTTACCTGGGATTGCTCTTCGTCAGCGCTCCCTTTCATTTGCAGTTGGAAAAAGCGATCGTAAGCCAGAGCGTCGTCCTGACGCTGTTGAACTACGGTATGGTGGGCGTTTTTATCGCTTTTTTCTTGGTCGCGCTTTGGCGAACGACGGGCGGCGGTCGGGTTTCTGAACTGGCTGCCCTTTTCTTGGCAATAACCATTATCTTTTATTTCATCTTTCAGCGCCGCGTGTTCTTACACGCTCAATTCTTTTCCTTTTTCCTGCATTTGGTCGAATTTTTCATCCTCGGTTTTCTGCTGCTTAAGGAAAACAAAAAAAAATTCGCCTTTCTACCTTTCGCCATCCTGTTCCTGGCGGCATTGACATTCGAGCTGCTGCAACGATTTTTGCCACACCGCATATTCGACTGGAACGATATCTGGCTGAATGTCATCGCCGGGTTGGCGGGAAGTGTCGTCGGTACTTTGCTGGCTGGATAACGCCGGTCCGCTATTGCTTCAAACGCAGGTTTATTTTCCCTTTTTTCATCGACAATTCAATTTTGCCCGCGGGCATATTGTTGATCAGCATTTGCGCCTTTAGAGCTGAAATGATTTTTTCCTTGGCTGCGGCCGGCAGGGAGGCTTTTTTCATGATTTCCTGATAGCGCTGGTAGAAAACATCAAACGTATGTTCGTCATTCACGTTAACCGGTAGGTCATGAGAAAGCGCCTCTCCCCCCTTTTTGGCGGCACGTTCTCCCTGGGCAACGGCTTTCTTGGGCGCGGCGCCCGCTTTCGTTTTCTTGATGGAAATAGTCCCTGCTTCGAGTTCGCTGAGTTTCTTCATCCAAACGTTGTTGAACACGGAGAATTTGGAAATAAGGTTTTGTACCAGCAAGGTCAGCCGGGGGGATTTGGAACCAAAACTGCCGAGACCCATGATGGCCTTTTCCAGGTCGGTCCGCTCTTTTTCCGGCGGCAGTTTCAATTCGCCGGAAAAGAAGAGGTGATATTGGATTTTAAGGTCTTCAATTCTCCGATCGAACTGAGCGATTTTCTTTTCCATATCTTTGACCGGTGCGGCGAATTGATCCTGAGTCTCCATGCCTCAATATTCCTTGGCTTTCTCTTCTTGCGAGAGTACGCGCCAGGCTCCTTCGGCCAGGGCTTGCATTTCGTCCTCGCCCGGATATACGCGTACGGGAGCGATGAAGGCGATCCGCTGACGGATCTGATTGACAAAGGAATCCACGTGAGCCATGCCGCCGGTGATGAGGATGCCGTCGACATCACCCGCCACCACAGTGGACAGCGCCCCGGCGTCCTTAGCGATCTGGTAGGCCATGGCATCGACGATTTCCTGGGCTTGCGGGTGGCCGGAACCGATCATTTCTTGGACTTTGAGGAAATCCTTGACGCCGAGATATGAATAAACGCCGCCGCTGCCGAAAACCGTTTTTTCAAAATCTTTGTACGGCATGCGATTGTCGCAGATGTAGCGGGCGATTTGCAGGATGGGCAGCCCGCCCGAACGATCCATGGAGAAGGGGCCTTCTTCGCTGGGATTGACGGCGTCGATCATGCGACCCCGGCAATGCAGCGACAGGGAGACGCCCGTGCCCAAATGGATGACGATCAGGGTCAGCCGACTGTAGTCCAGCCTGTTCTCTTTGGCATGACGTTTGGCCACGGCGCGCATGTTCAACGCATGGGTCAGCATCACCCGTTCAAAGAGTCTGTGTCCGGAATAACGGGCCAGCGGCTGGCATTCATCTACCGATACCGGATCGACCACATAGCAGGTGATCCCGACCGTTTGGGCGATGGCATACCCGATTTGGGCGGCCAAGTTGGAGGCATGAGCGCCTTTTTTTTCGGCGACCAGGTCGGCGATCATTCGCTCGCTGACGATAAAGGTCCCGCTCGGCACGGGCTTGAGCAGGCCGCCGCGGGCGACGATCGCGGCCAGGGAGGCCAGCGGAACGTTTTTCGTTTTAAGAAAACCGAGGACAACCTCTTTGCGAAACTCCAGCTGCGAATTGATGTCCCGAAAGCGGCGCAGTTCGTCGTCCGTATGCTTGATGGTCTCCACGAAACGGGGGCGATCCTCGGCGAATATTCCCACCTTGGTCGACGTATTGCCCGGATTGATCACCAGTAAGAGGGACGGCACACGACCTCCTTATATCCTATCCTTGATGTATTTGCCGATGATGATTTCCAGATTCTTGTAGGTTTTTCCCGGAATGCTGATGGGATTGGTCATGATCGAAGTGGCCAATGCGCGGGCGCAGGTGCAAGCGGTGCGCACCGGGGGGATGTCGGCGGCCAGCAAGCGGATCAACTTTTCGGCATTTCCCGCGTTGAGATGCAAATTTTGGACGACCATTTCCACCGTGACGCTTTCGTGGTCCGGGTGCCAACAATCGTAATCGGTGACAAAGGCCAGGGGCAGGAAGCACAGTTCCAGCTCCCGGGCCAGCTTGGCTTCTACGACCTGGGTCATGCCGATCAGAGAGAAACCGAGCTGCCGGTTGGCATGCGATTCGGCTTTGGTCGAAAACTGCGGACCCTCCATGTTGCAGTAGGTGCCCCCCCGGTGAACGGCGAGACCGGCTTTGTTCGCCGATTGCCAGGCGATCTCACTCAACTGCGGGCAAACCGGGTCGGCGAAGGATATGTGGGCGACCACGCCTTCCTGGAAAAAAGTCTTTTCCCTTTTGTAGGTGTGATCGACGTATTGGTCGGGAATCACCAGATCCATGGGCTTGATCTCTTCTTTGAGCGATCCCACGGCGGAGATGGATATGAGGCGCTCCACTTGCAGCATTTTCATGGCGAAAAGATTAGCCCGATAATTGATCTCCGAAGGACTCAGCCGGTGGCCGATGCCGTGTCGGGAGAGAAATGCCACCGAACGGCCTGCGATTTTCCCGAGTAAAATCTTTTCAGAAGGGGAGCCGAAGGGGGTCTTCATATGGATGGTGTGTGCGTTCTCGATGCCTTGCATCTCATAGAAGCCAGTGCCACCGATAATTCCGATTTCGGCGTATTCCATGATCCCTCCTGGGAATCTTGCTCCCGGCCTAGTTTTAATCAATTTTGGCGCGAATGTCAATAACGGTCAAAAAACCCTCTTTTTCCGTCTAATTAATCGGAACAGGCAAATGGGAAAAAAAATCTCTCGGCCGTCGGCTGTCGCCGCGGCAGCCATTGACAGGGAACCGACTTTGCTGGTATGGTATCCGGCGGTTCCCTCAATGTTTGCCAGCGACGTTGGTTTGGTGAAAAAAATCCTGGAGGGGGACGTCCGCAAATGGCAGGCATTTGTCAGCCGCTACTCCCCGTTCATTTTGCGAGCCGTCGGCTCCTTCACAGCGGATCACGACGAGAGAATGGATATCTACACCCATGTGCTGGAAAGACTACAGGCCAATCACTTTGCCAAATTTCGCGCCTTTGCCTTCCGATCCAAGCTGTCCACCTGGCTCACCGTGGTCGCGCGGAACATGGCACTCGATTTTTTACGGGCCAAGTACGGCCGGGATTTTTCTAAAAAAAAAGTTTACACGTGTTCGCTGGACCAGGAATCCAATTTGCAGGATTGCGTGGCGGATCCGCGCAATCCCGAAACCACGTTGCGAGATGATGAGGCGCTTCAGGAAAAAGAAAGTATAACCGCCGCACTCAGGCAGGCCGTCGGCAAATTGAATAATCGTGAAGCGCTCTTGCTGAAGCTGATATATGAGGACGGCTGCACGATCAAAGAAGCGGGTCAAGTGTTGGGCGTTCCCGCCGTATACCGCTTTTTGCAGCGGATACTGGCCAACCTGCAAATGGACTTGCAGCCCGCCGGCCCTTTTTTCGGCGGCGGTCGCCTCAACGGAAAGGGTAAGGGGAGAGAAAAATGAACGGCCATTTGGACGAAGAGGATTTTGCCGCCTTTCTCGATCGGCGTTTATCGCCTGCGGAACGGGAACGGGCCGAATGGCATTTGGCCGAGTGTTCCGCCTGCAGACAGGAACTGGTCGAAATCGGTCGGATCTTGCATCTGAAGCCCTGGAGGCGATCTGCGAGCGAGACTGGGACCGTATGGCCCTTTTGGCTCAGGTTTCGTTTCATCCTGCAGCCGGCTGCCTTTTTTCTGGTGTTCGCCCTTTTGGGGTACATGCTTATCTTTCGGTCATCCACTCCGTTCAAGGAATCTCCGCATGAATCCACTAGCCCAATCGCGATATCAGCGCCGCGCGCCGAGATGAAAGCGCAGCCGGCGCAGCCGGGAAAAGAGAAAATGCCTGAGGACAAAATGAGAGAGCGGTCTACGCCAGCGCATGTGAGCGAGATGCAGAAGCTGGAGGCCGCGTTGCCGGAGGATCCGCAGACCGGGTTTTCGGATCAGGATGCGGTCGGCGAAACGGCTGCCGGGGGTGTCGTCAGCCAGTCCAAAGCGGCCGCCCCGATCGGAATGCAAGATGGAAAAAAAGGGCCAGCCGTGTCCCAACAGAGCCAGCAGCAGCTGCAGTTGAGCGAAGCACATGAATTCGCGGCGAAGCCAGATTGGATTTCCATTACCGGAGACCTGCGCGTGGAGGAATTGCTTGATCCCACTCCTTTGGATCTGCCGGCGATCTCTAACGCGGAGTGCACGTTTTCCGTTTGCGTGGGGCCCGCCGGCCGAATCAGCGAATATACCATCATCACACCTTGCGATTCGAAACTGGAACTCGTCCTGCCGCAGATCGTTTCCCGCCTCGTTTTCAAGAGCGCCGTCAAGCCCGAACGCCGGGCGGTTATTGTCATTCGGCGCTGAGGCTGCTTTCTCCCTTTATCACAAATTGGATTTTAGCCAGTATCAGGTTGTCCGAGCGGACGATCACGGTCCACTGCCCCTCATGATCGGCGAATTGTGCGGCGGCCAGGCTGTCCCAGGCCACAAAGTATTCAAGATATTTGTTTTTGACATTGATGTCCACGCTTTTCGAGCGCTTGGTCAGCTTCCCGGTCGGATCATACCAAAACCATTGGGCTTTTAGGGGGCGGTCGATGCCACAGACCTTTATCAAGGCAAATGCTGTTTTATCTTTGGTCGAGATCTCATCGTTGGCAATGGGTTTGGAGAAATCGCTGTTGCGATCGACTTGGCGGAGAATAACGGCGTATTCCAGGCGGTAGAAAGGATCGTCGGGGATCGTCACTTTGAAGCTCAGGCAGTTGGTGCCGGCGAGCGCGAGCGCTACTAGCCAAAGAATTCGCGAGAGATATTTCATGGCGTTATGCGATTGTACGCAATCGCATGCCTGAACGCAACCCCCAGATGGCTGCCTTTACTTCCCCCGGACGCCATGCGATAATGCGGCCATGAGGGATGAAACCGGGTGGATCGAGGAAATCCGTGCGCTCGGAGGCGATTTTTTTTTATTGAAAACGCGAGCGCCTGAAATTTCACAAACCGCTTGCCCCGGGCAATTCGTCATGATCCAAGTTTCGCCGACCGTAGTCCCTCTCCTGCGCCGGCCCTTGGGGATCCTGCGCGTGAAACCGCCGCTCCTATGGCTGTTCTTTCAAGTCGTGGGTCAGGGGAGCGCAGTGCTGGCCGGCCGGCGGCCAGGCGACGCCTTGCAGATCCTCGGTCCACTCGGTAAAGGATTCCCGGACTTTCGGGACAAAAACGTGTTGTTGATGGCCGGCGGCCGCGGAATCGTCCCCCTTTTTTTCGCGGCTGAGAAACTGCGCGAATGCAATCGGGTCTTCTTGGCCTATGGAGGGCGCCAAGTGTCCGTGCTTCACATGCTGGATGAGATCGCTGAATTAAAGCTGCAAAACGTTTTCCTCTACACTGAAGACGGAAGCTGCGGAAAGCGGGGACTGGTCAGCGATGAGACCGAAAGTCTTATTGCCGAAAACAGCATTGATACTCTTTGCGCCTGTGGTCCCGACGCCATGCTGCGGACTTTGGCCTCACGGCTCCGACCGCTACCGATCGCCGCCTATTTTTCTTTTGAAGCATTGATGGCCTGCGGCTTCGGCATCTGCCACAGTTGCTCCCTAAAAGGCGCGGACGGGAAGTATTTGAAAATGTGCTCGGATGGGCCTGTCTTCCGGCTCGAGGACGTCGCATGGCCGATCTGAGCGCTGACCTGGGTTTCATCCGGCTGAAGAATCCGGTCATGACCGCTTCCGGAACCTTCGGCTATGGGGAGGAGTTTCTTCCCTTTTTTGACTTGGACCGATTGGGCGCCTTGGTTTTGAAGGGGATTTTCAAGAACCGGCGGGAGGGAAACGAGCCGCCGCGGATCTGGGAAACGCCCGCCGGGCTGCTCAATTCCATCGGCCTGCCGGGACCTGGGGCAGCCGAGCTGCAAGAGATCATTCGCCGCCTCTCCAAGCTGACCCGTGCGCCCATTATCGTGAATGTGTGCGGGGAAAGCGACGAAGAATTCGCGGAAGTGGCCGACATATTTGACGCCATGGCCGAAGTGGCTTTTTTAGAGTTGAATATCTCCTGCCCCAATGTTCAGCGGGGGGGGCGCTGCCCGGCGCAGGACGAGATGCATTCGTTCCGGCTGGTGAAAAAGGTGAAAGCGCTGGCGCGCAAGCCGCTGATGGTCAAGCTCTCACCTAATGTCCGGGATATTGCCGCGATCGCCCGTTCCGTTGAGGAGGCCGGGGCCGATGCCATTTCTCTGGTCAACACGTTTCTGGGCATGGCCGTGGATCTGGAGAAACGGCGGCCGGTATTCGCCAATGTCATGGCCGGTCTCTCCGGCCCGGCCATCAAACCCCTGGCATTGCGTTTGGTCTGGCAGGCAGCCCAGGCGGTGAGTATCCCGGTGGTGGGCGGCGGCGGCATCTGGACAGGCCGGGATGCGCTGGAGTTCATCCTGGCCGGCGCTGCTGCGGTGCAAGTCGGAACCCTCAACCTAGTGGAACCAGCTGGCGCCCTGCGGGTTATTTCCGAGATGGAGGCTGAAATGAAGCGGTTGGGCGTGGCTTCCGTTTCAGGCTTGCGCGGCAAGTTGTTCGCATGAAGGGAAAAATAATAGTCGCCCTGGATGTCGATCGTTTGGATGAAGCCGTGCGCCTCGTCGACCTCCTGCCGGAGGCCGAGGCCTTCAAAGTAGGCTTACAGTCGTTCCTCGGTTTCGGGGAGCCGCTGCTGGCGCATTTGCGGCAGAGGCGCAAGAGGATTTTCCTGGATTTGAAATTTCATGACATCCCGAACACGGTTGCCGGAGCCGTTCGCTCGGTGCTGCGTTTCGGCCCCACGTTTCTCACCGTTCATCTGGCGGGCGGCGGCGAAATGATCTCTCAGGCTTTGGCGGCTGCAGTTGTAGATCCGGGATTGACCGTACTCGGGGTGACCGTGCTGACCTCTCTCGGCGACGCCGATCTCCGGGAAACCGGCGTTTCACTTAATTCCGGTGACGCCGTCCTGAAACTCTGCGAGCTGGGAGTGAGCCGGGGATTGCGGGGCGTGGTGTGCTCACCTTTGGAAATAGCGCCTATCCGCAGCCGCTTCGGCAGGGATCTGCTCCTGGTCACGCCGGGAATTCGCCCGGCCGGATCGAAAACGGGCGATCAGAAGCGCGTCTTCACGCCGGCCGCTGCCGTGCGAGCAGGCAGCGACTTCCTGGTCATCGGCCGGCCCATCATCCAGGCCGCAGATCCGGCCGCCGCTTTCCAGCGGATTGTCGAAGAAATCAGTGCCGGCGGTAATTGATTGGTGCGGAATCCACCCTGGCGAACGAAAAACCTTTGATTGCGGAATCGGCTACTGCTTGACCAGTTCCACCCGGCGGTTCTTGGCGCGACTCGCTTCGCTGTCGTTGGTCGCCACGGGCGCAAACTGGCCGCAGCCGTACGCGCGCAGGCGGGAGGCAAGGATTCCGTGCTCGCCGACCAGCGCCTTCAGGACCGCATCGGCGCGCTCCTGCGAGAGCTTGATGTTGCCCTCGACGGTCCCCTGGTTGTCAGTATGCCCCACCACGAAGAGCTTGAGGGCCGGCTGGTCTTTCAGGAGCTTGGCGATTTCGCCGATGGCCTGGGCCGACTCGGGTTTGATCAGTGACTTGCCGGAATCGAAATAGATGCCGTAGACCGCGACGTGGCCGGTGGCGTTGATGTCGCTGTTCATGGCCGCGGCGTCGGCGACGATGTCCTGGGCCATGCCCGATTTCTGGATGATGAACAGGGCATAGCCGCTTGTGAAATCGGTCCGCAACTCGACCCAGATCTCATCGCCGTCCTTCAAAAGTTTCAGGGTGCTCCGGCTCTTCTCGCTCCACAATACCGCGCCGCCCTGCTTTTGCACGGCATTCTCGAAGTTACGCTGGATTTGGAGCTCGCTGGGTTTCTCGGAGAGGGTGTTTTGCGGCCGATAGGCGATCTTCCAATAATGCCCCTCGACCGTTTCGGTCTTTCCTTTCCCAACGGCAAAGGTATGGGCGTCGAACTGCTTTTGCTGGCACGAGTAGATCCAGTAGTCCGGCATCCTCGTGAACGCCGGGTGGTCCTTGCACTTGGGGTCGTCCTTCTGCTGACCCCAGGCGCCGGCCGCCAGCAGAAAAATAAGGGCGGCTGCCGAAATGATTGAAACTTTTCTCATTTTGTTCTCCTTGCGCTCGATAATCTCCTGATTTCCGATTTTCGATCCCCATAAAGATATCTTTTTTTCCCGAAAAGTCAAGAAACGCCGGGCTGCGTTTGCGCGGACAAGGTCCTGGGCGGCACTCGGCATATTGCCTCGGTTGACATTCGGCAGCAATTCTCGCAAAATTCCGGCATGGGAACTGCTGCGCCTTTCAAGAATTTTTTCCACCGGCTCGGCCAGGGAAACCGATGATCCGCAAGGTGTGGATGCTCCTTAAAAGTCCCTACCCGGCCGATTCGTCCCCAAATTCTGATCTCATCTATGGCTTGACCTGCGGCCTGTTTGTCTTTCTTTTCTTCACCGCTTTCGAGCCTTTCGGCCTGAACCTTGTCCCGGCGGCACCGCGCCGGATACTCTTCAGCGGCTACGGCCTGATCACCTGCCTGGCCATCGTGGCCAACAGCCGGCTGCTGCCGCGCTTTTTCCGCGAGGAGAACTGGAACCTTGGCCGGCAGATCCTCGTCATGTCCTGGGTCACACTGGTCATCGGTCTGGGAAGTTTTTTTCTCACCGACTTTATCTTCCGTCGTCATGGATTGTCGACACGCTGGCTACGGCTGCTGCCGGTCGTTCAGTTCACGTTTTTCGTCGCCATCTTCCCCATTACCGTCATCAACCTGGTGAATTACGTCCGCCTGCTGCGGCGAAACGTCCGCGTCGTGCAGGAGGCCAACCAACGACTGGAGCATCCCAAAGCGGAGGCGCATCCGGAAGGAGCAGCGCCGCCGCAGGTAGAGATCGTGGCGGAAAACAACAAAGACACTTTCCGCGTCGCCCTCCATGACCTGCTCTACATCGAGGCCGAGGAAAACTATGTCCAGGTATACCACAAGGGCGGAAAGCCCGGCCGGGTGCTGTTGCGCAGCAGCCTGACCCGCATTGAGCGCCAGCTGCGTCCCTTCTATCCGCAGCTTTTCCGCTGCCACCGTACCTGCATCGTCAACACCGCGCAGATCGTGAAAGTGGCCGGCAATGCCCAGGGATTGAAGCTGACCCTGAAGGACACCTTCACCGCTATCCCGGTGGCGCGGCGCTATGTGCAGGAGTTTCGCCGGCTGATCCGGGACCTGTAGCCCCGGACCGCCCACGGCTTGTCATTCGTCCCGGTTCTTGTCATCAGCCCCTCTTTCTTGCTCTTGGTCACAAGGCCTTGTTCGTGGTCACAATACCCCTTTACAGCCGTGTTTTTCACGGTTATTGTCGTGAAGTCAGCGGGCCGCGAAACGTCCCGTTCCGAGGAGAAAATGGATGAACAAACATTCGTCGGCGACCTCGATTGCGGTCGCTTGGGTGGTGACCCTGCTCGTATCCTCATTGGGCGATATCCTCAGCTTTGAATTGGCCGGAGCCGTGCCTTTATGGCTGCTTTGGACCAAAGCAATCTTGTTAGGCGCGCTGATTCTGCTGAGTGGGCGCTTCAGGACGATCAAGATGTTGCGTCCCTTTTTCATCATGCTTTGGGCGATCACCGCGCTCCAGAGAATGAACTTTTGGCTGCTGGATTCAGCCACTTGGAAAGCCCGGCAAAATCAACAGTCGTTCGCGGTCGCGGCAATGTCGGTTCAGTTGCTTGAAATGGGAGTAGCTTTGCTCTTAATTGGCATGCTTTTTCTGCTCAGAAAACGTCGGCAGAGATTCTTCCTGGTCAGGGGGGATAGGGACGCAATGGCTGAGCCAATCAAATGGCTTGGCCAGAAATCGCCCGGCCCCCTGTGGAGCTTTGGATTGATCTTTACCTTGGTCGTCATCGTTGCCCAGTTCTTCATGTTTATACGCCCTCTCTCGCCTGCCCTCGGCACATTGCGGAATTTGCTGCCGCTCATCCCGGTGCTTCTCTTGCTGGCGGCTTCCAATGGCTTCAATGAAGAGATCACCCTTCGCGCTGCACCCATCGCCACGGTGATTGAAGCGGTGGGAAAGACCCATGCCATATGGATGGCAGCCGTTCTCTTCGGGCTTTCGCACTACATCGGCGGCATCCCATCGGGCGTTCCCGGCGCCCTACTAACGACT
>Ga0316628_100002351_pt1 | contig 13966 bp, 8 predicted proteins | sample OWC_Aug_M2_C1_D5_FD_207648 | JGI IMG/M metagenome (GOLD analysis project Ga0316628, IMG submission 207648) | Wetland soil microbial communities from Old Woman Creek delta, Ohio, United States - OWC_Aug_M2_C1_D5_C | ecosystem: Environmental > Terrestrial > Soil > Wetlands | place: USA: Ohio... | reverse complement strand
GCGAGCCGCAAGGTGAGGTTGCCGCCGAGGCTGCCGCCGGCGACGTTGGCGCGCTCGATCCCGAGGTGATCGAGCAAGGCGAGCGCGGCGTCCTCCATGAGGGCGAGCGAGTACGGCCGGTCGGGCTTGTCGGAGTAGCCGTTGCCAGGCAGGTCGAGCACGATGATGCGGCGGCGCGCGCCGAGGTGCTCGATCAGATCCTCGTACTCCTCGATGCGCGAAGCGAGCCCGTGCAACAGGAGCAGCGGCGGCTCGCCCTTCTCCTTGCCCACGTCGATGTAGCGCAGGCGCATGCCGAGCAGCGTGACGTGGCGTTGGTCGTGACGAGTGGCAGGTACGGTCCGCGGCTCCACAAAGAGGTCCACATCGACAGTTTGGTCACGCGATCGCGCGCGCGCCAGCTTTGTCACGGCGAGATGACCTCGCCGAAGTTCCATTCGATGGCCGGCGCGCGCAGCTTGTACGCCTTGCGCTCGTTCTTCTCGGCGGCGCGGCGGACGCTCGGATCGCCGCACTTCGCCTCGCGGTACTCGCGCGTCGCCTCGTCGCGGCGGCCGAGCACGTCGAGCGAACGCCCACGCCAGAGGTGGTATGACGCGACGCGCGCCGCGTCCGGGTGGCCGACTCGCATCGCGTCATCGAGGCAGAGGAGCGCCGAGCTCGCGTCGCGCGCGCAGAGCTCCAGCAAACCTGCGACGAAGGCGTACACGGACTGACCTGGTTGCAGCGCCCGCGCCCGCGCCACGTGCTTGCGCGCGGCCTCGAGATCCGCCTGGTTGAAGTGCGCCTCGAAGGCGTCTCGGTAGGCGTCGAAGGCGACCATCGCCTTGGGGTCGACGTGGGTGCCGCCGACGAGGCGCGGCATGTCCAGCCGGGCGCGCTGCGCGCCGAGATCGAAGGCCAGGTACGGGCGGTTGGACACCGGCGGCCGGCCGGTCGCGACGTGCACGATGCCCCGCGCCGGGTCGAACACCACCGAGGCCACCGTCGTCAGGGCCGCGATGCTGGAGAAGCGGCACGCACCGTCTGCGCCCACGTCGCCCATGATGCCTGCGATCGCGTCGGCGTCGATGGTGCCGTACGCCTCGTCGAGCCGCGCGTTGGCTCTGCGGTAGCGGGCCATGTTGTTTCGCCAGTAGGCCGGATAGAAATCCACCTCGGTCGCCTCCAGATCCCGGTGGAGGTAGACGTTGGAGTAGCCGAAGACGCCGCCGGTCTCGGACGCGGTGCCGTGGCCCTTCGCGGGCACGTCGCTAGGGTAGACGACCGCGCGGCGGTTGGCGGTCACCTCGTAGGCCATCGCCCGGTTCTCGCGCGCGGAGGTGACGACGTAGGTCCAGGAGCCGTTGGGGCGGTGCTCGTCGAGGATGCGCTTGGCGTCGTCCAGCGTCATGGCGTGGCGCATGACGTCGTCGCCGACGACCCCGACCGGCAAGCCTTCGAGGTCGAAGTCCGTGCAGGCGAGGTGCTGGTGCACGACGAGCGACAGGCCGGACGCGTTCATGGCCGTCACGCCGCCGAGCAGGACGCCGGCCGCGGCGACGGAGACGTAGGGCTGGCCCTCCTGCGGCTCGTGGAAGACCACGGCCTGCTCGCGGTCCCACACGCCGACGCCCTGGTAGTCGAAGTTCCGGCCGTGGAGCATGCGGCCGTGCGCCGTGGCGTCGCCCCAGGCGATGGCGCTCGTGCAGCCGAGCACGGGGACGCCGAGGCGCGGCGCGAGCGGGGCGCGGAAGAGCTTCTTGTACCAGGAGCCGACCCACAGGTACGTCTCCGGCATCGTGGTCGCCCGCATGAGCTCGCTGCGCGGGATGCCGGCGCCGTCCGCGAGGCCGTCGAAGGCGTCGCGAACGCGCTGCGGGAAGCGATGCCCGATGCGGCGCCCCACCGTCGCGCCGAGCGCCGTCGCGAGCCCGCGCGAGACGGGGGCGCCGAAGGAGCCGATGAGACCGGCGGAGAGGAGCTTCTCGACGTACTTGGCGAAGTACGGCAGCGGCCCGCGAGCGATGGCCTCACGCAGCATTTGCCCGTGCTGGTGGCCCATCTCGTAGTCGGTGCCGCGGAGGCGCAGGACGTGAATCCCCTCGACTCGCTCGTAGGGGAGAGGGGATTCGGGCTGGGAAGCTTCTTCGGTGAGGGGCGTCGCGGCGGCCATGAGCTGGATGGACCATTAATCACCCGCGCGCGCGATGCCATGAGCAGATCGTCGCCTCCGTCTCCGACCCCGACTCCGGCTTCGCCTCGGGCGGATTCTGCACGGCGTGCTACGTCGCCGCCACCCACGTGACCAACGTCGCGCCCGGCAACGACCTGCCCGCAAGCACGTCCTGCGATCGCATCGAGGACGACCTCGTCCTCGTCACGACCTCGGGCCCGCTCGAATGGCAGGGCATGGCGGAGTCACCACTTCTCGGCCACGAACTGTCTTCCCTTCAAGCTGGCCTGATCGTCGTAACGATTCTTCGTACGGCGCTTCGGGAGCTCCACTCTTTCGCGCTTCACGCGCTTGTAAGGAATGAGCTCGAGAATGTGCGTCAAGCAGTTGAGCCGGGCGCGTCGCTTGTCGTCCGAGCGGAGGATGTACCAGGGCGCCTCTTTCGTATCCGTGGCTTCGAGCATCCGGTCGCGGGCGCGCGAGTACTCGTACCAGAGCGGCCATGACTCGAGGTCCATCGGGGAGAGCTTCCACTGCCGCAGCGGGTCGTCGATGCGCGCGGTCATGCGCCGCTCCTGCTCCTGTTGTCCGACCTCGAGCCACAGCTTGATGAGCTGGATCCCGTTCCGGACGATTTGCCTCTCGACGTAGGGGGAGAGGCCGAGGAAGGTCTCGTACTCCTCCTTGGAGCAGAGCCCCATCACGTGCTCGATGCCCGCGCGGTTGTACCAGCTCCGATCGAACACCACGATCTCGCCTGCCGCGGGGAAGTGGGCGATGTAGCGCTGGATGTACATCTGGGTCTTCTCGCGGTCGGACGGCGCCGGCAGCGCGACGACCCGGAAGACGCGCGGGCTGACGCGCTCGGTGAGGGCTCGAATCGTCCCGCCCTTGCCGGCCGTGTCGCGGCCCTCGAACACGATGATCACCCGGTGGCCCTTCTCCCGGACCCACTCCTGGAGCAGGCACAGCTCGGCCTGCAGCTTGCGCAGCTGCTTCTCGTACTCCCTCCTCTTGATCTTGCTCTTCATTTGGTCACCGCGATCGACTTTCGGAAGAGCCGCAGGCTGTAGACGAAGAACCCGAGCCCGATCCCGCCCACCATCAGGAACTGATGCCAGACCGCGCTCAGGCCGCCGCCCCGATACACGATCACCTGCGAGAAGCTCACGAAGTGCCGGGACGGCAGGAAGTACGTGAGGTACTGCAGCCACTTCGGCTGGCTCTCGACGGGGGTGCTCCCGCCGGAGAGGAGCATCAGGACGACGATCACCAGGATGATCAGCAGCGCGAACTGCGCCATCGACCGTGAAATCGTTCCCAGGAAGATCCCGAGCGCCGTCGCGAAGAACAGATAGAGCACGACGCCGGCGAACCACAGGGCGACCGAACCGGCGAACGGCACCTTGAGGGCCATCTGCACGATGCCGACCAGGGAGGCCGCGGTGGCGACGAGAATGACGAGGCTGTTGGCCCACACCTTGGCCATCGCGATCTCGAAGGAGGTCAGCGGCATCACGAGCAAGTGCTCGAGCGTTCCGTGCTCGCGCTCGCGGATCACCGCGGCTCCCGTCAGGACGACCGTCAGCAGGCTGATCTGATTGATGATGGCCACCACGCTCTTGAACCAGGACGACACCGCGTTCGGGTTGAACAGCTTGCGGATGACCAGGTTGATGGGTTTCTCCTGGGGCACGTCCGTGCGCTGGACGAAGGACTGGACGCGGTCGTTGATGATGTTCCTGATGTAGCCGGCCCCGATGCCCGCTTGCTGCATGGCGGTCGCGTCGATGTTCACCTGGAGGGCCGGATTGCGACCCGCGCGAAGGTCGTGCTCGAAGCGTGGCGGGATCACCACGACGAACATGAGCTTCCCCTCGTCCATCTGCTCCTGGGCTTCCGCGGCGCCGAGCCAGATCGGGTCTTTGAAACGGGGCGGATAGAAGGCGTTGAAGAGCTCCTTCGACAGGGGCGACCCGTCCTCGTCCACGAAGGCGATCGATGCGTTGTTGACCTCGCTCGAGGTGCCCGTCGCCTGGACGTAGATGGCCAGGGTGAACGCGTAGACGACGAAAGCGACCATCACCACGTCGCTCATCAAGCTGCGAATCTCCTTGAGCCCGAGCCAGAGGATGTTCAGGAGCGTTCTCATCGCTACTTCTCCTGCTTTCTCAGGCCGAGGACGCTGACGATCAGGAGAACTGGGATGCAGATCAGCATGTAGACGACGTCGTTCAGCATGAGGCTCGCGTCGAGCCCCTTGGTGTATGCGCCCAGGCTGGAGTGCATGTAGTAGGAGGCCGGCCAGATCGAGCCGACGAATCCCGCGCTCCCCGTGAGCGTCGAGACGGGCTGGAGCAGCCCCGAGAACTGGATGGTCGGCACGATGGTGAGGATCGCCGTGACGAAGACGGCCGCGACCTGGCTGCTGGTGAAGATGGAGGTGAGCATGCCGATGCCGGTCGTCGCGGTGACGTACAGCAGCGTGCACAGCGTCAGCATCAAGAAGCTGCCCTTGATCGGGACGTCGAAGACGATCAGCGCGAGGGCCGTCAGGATGAAGAAGTTGATCATCGAGATGGCGATGTAGGGCAGCTGCTTGCCGAGCAGGTACTCGAGGCGGCTCGTGGGCGTCACGTAGAAGTTGATGATCGAGCCCAGCTCCTTCTCGCGCACGATGCTGACCGTCATCAGGATCGCGGGTATCAGGAGCAGCAGCAGGGCCGGGACGCTCGGCACGATCGAATAGATGCTTTCGAACGTGGGATTGTACATGTAGCGCTCTTCGATCTTGGCCTGGTACTTCCGAGACTTGCCCGTCTGCAGCCCGAGCGCCGGGTCCTGCAGCGCGACCGCGTTCACCCCCTGGACGTATTGCTCGACGGTGTCGCCACGGAACGTCATGGCGCCGTCGACCTGCGCGAGGACGTCGGGCCCCTCGCCCTTGCGGTAGTCTCTGCCGAAGCGGGGAGGGATCTCGACGACGACCGAGACGTCGTCCGATTGCAGCCTCTCGAGAGCCTCGGCGGCGGAGGCGGCCGCCGGAGTGTGGAAGAAGTATGGTTGCGAGCCGGCGAACTGATCGAGATACAGCCGGCTCTCGGGCGACTGATCGAGATCGAGCGCGGCATAGCGAATGTGCTCGACGTCGGTGGTGATCCCGAAGCCCATCACCAGCATCAGCAACGCCGAGCCGACGAAGGCGAACGCCAGGCGCACCGGATCGCGCACGATCTGGACGGTCTCGTTGTGGGCGTAGGCGCGCAGCCGGCCCAGGCGCAGCTGAATCGGAGAGAGCTGGCTCGACGCGGTCGCGGGCGCAGGTGCCCCTGCCGCGGGCTCGGAGGTGGGTGCCTCGTGCTCGCTTGCGGTGAGTTTCGCCGCTTCGGCGATCGAGTCTTCCATGTAGGCGATGAAGGCGTCTTCAAGACCGGAGGCGCCGCGCTCCTCGATCAGCTTCTGCGGGGCGTCGCACGCCAGCACCTTTCCGGCGTTCATCAGTGAAATCCGGTCGCAGCGCATCCCCTCGTTCATGAAGTGCGTGGTCACGAAGATCGTCACGCCCTGCTTGCGAGAGAGATCGATCAACAGCTCCCAGAAGCTGTCGCGAGCGACCGGATCGACTCCGGACGTGGGCTCGTCCAGGATCAGGATTTGCGGCTCGTGGAGGACGGCGACGGCGAGGGACAGTCGCTGGCGCAAGCCCATCGGCAGAGACGCGGCCAGCGCGTCGAGGTGCGCGCCCAGCCCGAATCTCTCCACCAGCTCCGCGATGCGGGTCTTCGTCTTCGCCGGCGGCAGGTGATACAGCCGCGCGTGCAAGGCGAGGTTCTGGCGGACGGTGAGCTCGCCGTAGAGCGAGAACGCCTGCGTCATGTATCCGAGGTTCTTTCGGACCTCCATGCTGCCGGCTTCGACGGAGTTGCCGAAGATCGTGGCCGTCCCTTCCGTCGGCGGCAGCAGGCCCGTCAACATCTTCATGGTGGTCGACTTCCCGCAGCCGTTGGAGCCGAGGAAGCCGAAGATCTCGCCACGCTCGATGGACAGGGTGACGTGGTCGACGGCGGTGAAGGTGCCGAAGCGGCGCGTCAGATCGTGCGATTCGATGGCCACGTCCACTTTGCCGGGCGGACGGGGCGGGATCGTGAGCGCCTTGTGGCCCTTGCGCTTCTCCTCCGGCAAGAGCGCAATGAAGCACTGCTCCAGATCCGTGGTGCCCGAGCGCTCCATGAGCTCGGCGGGGGTTCCCGTCGCCAGGACGCGTCCCGCGTCCATCGCCACGATCCAGTCCCACTTCTGAGCCTCGTCCATGTAGGCGGTGGAGACGACGACGCTCATGCCGGGACGGCCTCCGCGAATGTCGTCGATGAGCTCCCAGAACTGCCGCCGGGAGAGCGGGTCGACGCCGGTGGTGGGCTCGTCGAGAATGAGCAGATCCGGGTCGTGGACCAGCGCGCCGCACAGCCCGACCTTTTGCTTCATCCCGCCCGAGAGCTTGCCTGCCGGACGTTCCGCGAATGGGCCCAAGCCCGTCGCGTCGAGGAGCTGCTTGATGCGGGCTCGGCGCTGCGCGGGCGACAGCCCGAAGAGTCGCGCCATGAAGTCGACGTTGTCGGCGACGCTGAGCTCCAGGTAGAGGTTCTTGCCCAGGCCCTGTGGCATGTAAGCGATGCGCGGTCCCACGGCGCGCCGATGCCGGACGTCGCCGATGTCGCCGTCCAGCACGGTCACGCTCCCGTCCTGGAGCTTCTTCGAGCCGGCGACCAGCGCCATGAGCGTCGACTTGCCGACGCCGTCGGGCCCCACGATCCCGACCATGATGCCGCTCGGAATGTCGAGCGAGATCCCGTCGAGCGCTACGACCTTGCCATAGCGGTGGGTGACGTCTTTGATCGAGACGACCGGTTTGGTCATGGTGGCGTCCCGAGTCCCACCGGCCCTCCGGTCGCGCTCGGGGGCTCCAGCAGGTTCTGCAGCTTCGCTGGCCAGACAGCAGAGTCCTTGTATTTGACGTATCCGACGCCGCGGACGCCGGTCTTGATGCGCTCGATGTGTCGAAGAGCGAGGTCCTTGGGGATCTGGATCTTCACGCGGAACATCAGCTTCTCTCGCTCGCTGCGCGTCTCGACCTGCTTGGGAGTGAACTGCGCCTCGGGGGACACGAAGCTGACGTATCCGGCGACGGAGTGGGTGGGGTCGTAGTCGACGGTGATCCGCCCTTCGGAGCCCATCGACAGTTGAGCGGCCAGCTCGGAGGGGAGGAAGATCTCCATGTAGACGTCCTCCAGGTTCACCAGCGTCAGCGCCTTTCCGCCGGGGGCGAGGACCTCGCCCGGCTCGGCCAGGCGATACAGGACCCTTCCGGTGACGGGCGACGTGAGCGTCGCGTCGTCGATGCGCGATTGGATCGTCGCCACGTTGGCCTCGGCGACCTCGATCTCGCGCCTGGCGCTCTGGAGCATCGCTTGCGCTTCCAGGAGCGTGGCCTTGGTCGTCTCCACCTTCGTCGTGCGGACGTCCAGCTCCCGCTGAGAGCCGGCCCCCTCCTCCACGAGCCTGGTGGAGCGCTTGGCCTCGATCGTGGCGAGCTTGATCTCGCTCCTCTGCTTGTTGATGGATGCGTTGGCGAACGCCAGCCTCTCCTTCGCGTGGGCGACGTTCGCCTTGGCCTCCTGCAACTCGGACTCGAGCGTAGTGGTGTCGAGCCGCACCAGGACCTGCCCCGGCTTCACGACGGCGCCCTCCTCGACGAGGACCTCCTTGACCCGTAGCGGCTCCTTGGCCGCCACGTCGACGAGCTTGCCCTCGAGCCGACCGTTGCCCGCCACGATCCCGTCCGGCAGCGTGCTCTGCTTGCTCTTCCAGTAGCGAAAGCCGATGAACGCGACCACCGCGACGACCGCGAACGCGATTCCCCACTTGAGCGCCCGTTTCATCTTCTTGGACACTGCAGCCTCCGTAGAGCTCACTAACGATGATTCGGGGAAGGATTCGCGGTTGCGGGCGCGACCGGGTGCGACAACATATCGCCCCAGTTCGTCCGGTCTTCCATCTCGCGTCGCGTGTGATCCGGTACGAGGGGTTGCCCCTGCCTCAGCTCCCAACCGCCGCCCAGCGCCTTGTACAGAGCGATCAGGTTCGTATCGACGGATGAGAGGGTATTGGCCAGAGCGTTCTGCTCTTGCAAGAGCGCGCGCTCCGAATCGAGCACGCGCTGATAGTCCACTGCGCCTTCCCTGTAGGCGGCCACCGAAATCGTGACGGCCTTTTGCGCCGACGTGACGGCGTTTTGCCCGGGCACCACGGCGTTCTGCGCGTTGGCGAAACCGGACAGAGCGTCTTCGACCTCCTGGAGTGCCTTGAGGACGGTGTTGTGGTAGCCGACGAGCAACTGCTGAAAGCGCGCGTCCTGGACGCGCACGTTGTTCGTGATGCGCCCGTAATTCAGGAGGGCCCAGTGAAACTGAGGCCCAATGGAGTAAAACAGGCTGCCCGAGCTCAGCCCGGCCCAACCCTGCGAGGAGTTGCTGGTCTCGAGGCCGATCATTCCGGCGATCGAGAAGCTCGGGTACAGGTCCGCCTTCGCGACGCCGATCTGGGCGCACTGCGCGGCGGCGTTGAGCTCGGCGCTGCGGATGTCGGGCCGCCGCCGCAGCACCTCGGCAGGCACGCCGACGGCCACGGTCGCAGGGGCCAGCGGAATCTGCGTGGATCCGGCCAGCAGCGCATCGACGGAGCCGGCGGGCGCCCCCAGGAGCGTGCTCAAGGCGTTTCGAGCCTGCTCCAGCTGGATCTGCAGCGGAGGGATGGTCGCCCGCGTACTCTCCAAGAGTGTCTCGGCCTGGGTCGGATCGAGCTCCGGTGTCGCCCCGTTGCGGAAGCGAGACTGGGCTATCGCCAGGCCCTCCTCCTGAATGCGGACGTTCTCCTGGGCCTGGGCGATGAGGACCTCGGTGGTTCGAATCACCACGTAAGTGCGCACGACCTCCGCGGTGAGCGACACGACCTCGGCGTAGTAGTCGGCTATCGTCGCGAACGCGTGGGCCGCATCGGATTGCACGCCACGCCGGTACTTCCCCCAGAAGTCCAATTCCCAGACCGCGTCGAAACCAAGCTGATAGTCACCGAAGTGTTGAACCGGGAGGTTGGCGATGTTGGGCGCGGTCGAGCTGAGCCCCACCGCCATCGCGCTGCCGAAGGCTTCCTGGAACTGGGGATATTGTTTGCCTACGGAAATGGCGAGCTGGGCGCGGGCCTCCATGATCCTCAGAGCTGCCACCTGCAACGGCAGGTTTTGCTGGTAGGCGATCTCGACCAGGCGATCGATCGCCGGATCGTGGAACGCTTTCCACCAGACGGTGTCGACGGCGGTCTGGGTCGCGATACGCGGGTCGTTCTTGTTCCAGGTCTCGGGCACGGGCACTCGCGGCTCCTTGAAATCCGGACCCACCATGCAGCCGTCGAGCGTCACCAAGGCGAGCAGTGAAGCCGCGCCGACGAGAGCCGGACGTCGGTTGGGAGGCGACTTCTTGGTTTGGCGAACCGCTGGCACTCGGACCTCCGCAGAAGAACAATGAGGTGCTCGTGTGCATGAAATGAGCCCGCGGCAGCGGGCGGGCCAACCGGAGCGAGATCGGCTCCGTAGGACGGAAGAGTCGGTCGAATGGGCTTCGTGCGCACGGCAGGAAATGCAGCGGCCGTTCGGCTGAACGCCCGCGCTTCCTCGGTGTGCGCGCATCCGGCACGTCGAATGCTTGAGCGTGACGTCATACGAAGCACCATGCCGGACCCGCGGATCTCTGCAGTGCTGACCGACGTGGACGGAACCATCACTGCGCGAACGCGGGATCGTGTTCACGATCACCAGCGGCCGTCCGCCGTTCGGCATGCGCATGCTGGTCGAGCCGCTCGGGCTACGACGCGTCGATTGGCGAGTTCGCTCGGAAGGGCACGTCGGGCGAGCCGCTGTTCTTCGAGCTCGCCCTCGAGGATCTCACGCAGGCCGCGGATCTCTTTCGACCGATCCACGACCGCAGCTCCGGAGTGGACGGCTGGGTCTCGCTGGAAGTGTCGCCGCTTCTCGCGCACGACGCGATGAGCACGCTCGCGGCTGCAAAGGCGCTGTTCGCCCGGGCGGGCCGCCCGAACCTGATGATCAAGATCCCAGGGACCCCGGCCGGCCTGTGGGCGATCGAAGAGGCGCTCTTCGCCGGCATCCCGGTCAACGTGACGCTGTTGTTCTCGCGGGAGCAGTACCTCGCCGCGGCCGAAGCGTTCCTGCGCGGCATCGAACGCCGCATCGACGCCGGCCTCAAGCCGGACGTCGCATCCGTGGCCTCGATGTTCGTCAGCCGCTGGGATACGGCAGTCGCGGGCAAGGTGCCGGACGAGCTCCGCTCGCAGCTCGGGATCGCGATGGCCCAGCGCACGTACAAGGCGTACCGAAGCCTGCTGCATTCCCCGCGCTGGCAGCGCATCTACAACGCGGGTGCGAGGCCGCAGCGACTGCTCTGGGCCAGCACGAAGACCAAGGACCCGACGGTGTCCGACGTGATGTACGTCAAAGCTCTCACTGCGCAGTTCACGGTCATCACCGTGCCCGAGAGCACGCTGATGGCGGTCGCCGATCACGGCGAGATCACGACGCTGCTTCGGGCGGACGGAGGCAACTGCGAGGAGACGCTCGCGCGGTTCGGTGCTGCCGGTGTCGATCTGTACGCCTTGGCCGCCCAGCTCCAGGACGACGGCGTGAGGTCGTTCGCCGATTCCTGGAACCGGCTCATGACGCTCCTGGCCTCCAAAGCGGCGCGTCTCGCGGCCGTCAGAGCCAAGCTCCCTGGAACCCCGCCCGACGGAGGCCGGCGACGACGTACGGGCAGCGACGCATCACGTTCCAGATGAGCCCGGTGCGGTAGTTCTCGATACATGAGGATCACCGGCCCCTGATCGATTCCGAAGTGGTAGGGAGTGACCCACCAACCCGTGGGGCCTTGCGGCTGCGCGTACGTCTGGTTGAACGACGGCTTGAAGCCGTATCGCTTCGTCGCACCGAGGTCGAGCCGCGTCATGGCGCGTATGGTGGGGAGCACGATCTCCGGCGCGAACGGAAGCGAGGCAACGACCACCCAAGGCGCTACGGTTCCGTCGTCCGGACCATAGGGCGCTCCTCGGGCGTGGTAGCCGTAGAACTCCCGCTCGATGCCGTTCACCAGTCGCGTCTCGAAGCCGGGGCCGTCGGTCGCCGTGATGCCCCAGCAGTGCTCGCCGAGCCTCCGCAGCGCGATCTCGGAGGCGAACTCGCGGGCGACAACGCCGCGTTCGACGAGGACCGGGATGCTCGCCAGAGCGAGCCCCACGGCGGCGATGCTGGCAGGGGCGGCTCGATCGGTCTTGTCGCGGATCAGGCCCGTGGCGGGATTGCTCTCGTGCAGGTAGTACTGCAGCGTCGTCACCTGGAGCCGGTCCAGCTCCTCGTCCGACGGAAGGCGGTGCAGGTCCTCGGTGCTCGGCGGCTGGGTGTTCATGGGGCGGGCTCCGGCGATGGAGTGATCACTCGGACGACCTCCGCGAGCATCGCGAGATCTTCGCGCGCGGCGATCACGAGAATTCGCGCGCGCGCGCCGCGCAGCGTCACATCCGCGTCAGGACGGCAGCGCGCATTGGCGTCTTCATCGAGATCGAGCCCGAGGCACTCGAGGCCCCGGCAAGTCGCCGCGCGAACCTCGGCGGAGTTCTCTCCGACTCCCCCGGTGAAGACCAGCGCATCGACACCGCCGATCGTCACCGCCAGCGCACCGATCGCCTGCCTTACGCGGTGCGTGTAGACGTCGACCGCCAGCCGCGCTTGCTCGTTCCCCGCGCGGCCGGCGGCGAGCACCTCGCGCATGTCGGCCGAGATCCCCGAGACGCCGAGCAGGCCGGAGCGGTGGTTCAGCGCGTATTCCACCTCCTTCGGCCCCAGGCCGTGCTCCAGCTGCACGTGCGTCAGGATCCCGGGATCCACCGAGCCGCTGCGGGTCGCCATCACGAGCCCGTCGAGCGGAGTGAAGCCCATCGTCGTGTCGATCGACCGACCGTGGAGCACGGCGGTGGCCGAGCAGCCGTGGCCGAGGTGGCAGATGACCAGGCGCAGGTCTTCGGCGTCCCGCGCGAGCATCTCCGCGGCGCGGGTCGCGCAGTAGGAATGATTGATGCCGTGGAAGCCGTAGCGTCGAATCCCCCAATCTCGGGTCCACTCGTGGGGCAACGCGTACGTGCGCGCCGCGGGGGGCAGGGTCGCGTGAAACGCCGTGTCGAACACCGCCACGTGGGGGACGCCGGGAAGAAGTGCTTCGGCAGCGGCGAGCACCTCCAGCCCCGGAGGGTTGTGAAGCGGAGCGAGCTCGGCGAGCGCCGAGATGCGCGAGCGGACCGCCGGCGTGATGCGAACCGAAGCGCTGAACTCGCCGCCGTGGACGATCCGGTGCCCGACGGCGGCCGGACGCTCGGAGCGGGCGTCCGGCGCCACGGCCAGATCCTCGAGCGCGTACCGCACGGCGTCGGCGTGTTCGCGGAACGAAACCTGTTCCGAGACCCGCTCTGCGCCCGGTCCGGAGCGCTCGTAGCGAGTGACCGGACCTGCCCAGTCGGCCGAGGCGCGCGCGATGATCGCGGTGTGCGCGGACTCGACGAGGGTGCACTTCAGGCTGCTCGAACCGGCGTTCAGCAAGAGGACCCTCATGCGTCAATCGCTCCTCGGCGGCATGAGCTTGGTCGAGCAAGGAACGCGCCGCGCCCGCCGCATCCGGCTCGGCCGCAGGGGGAAGATTTACAACCGCCCGGCACGGAAATCGATTGCAGAGGCGCACGCACGCCGTGCGCGGCGCCGGGCGGTCGACCCGGCGGCGCTCTGATAGCTTCGCGACGGATGACGCTCGAACAACGGATTCGTTCGCTCGCGCCGCGCGCGCCAGGTGTCGTGGTCGCGGTGGTCGACGCCGGCGGCATCCGCGAGCAGGCCGCGATCGGCTCTGCGGACCTGGTGCGCTCGATCGCGGCGACGGCGTCGACGCCCTGGCCGTGGTTCTCGATGACGAAGGTCTTCACCGTGACGACGGCGATGCGCATGGCCGAGCGCGGCGAGCTCGATCTCGACGAGCCCGTCGGCGGGCACGTGCCGGCCGTGCTCCGGCTCCGGCCCGCGGCGTGGGCTCGGCGCATCACGCCGCGCCACTTGATGTCGCACTCGAGCGGCATCGCGAACCCGATCCCGCTCCGGTGGATTCGACGGCCGACGGACCCCGAGCCGGACGTGGAGGCGCTCGCCGAGCGGCGCCTGCTCGCGCATCGACGCCTGCGCTTCGCGCCGGGAAAGCGTGCACACTACACGAACCTCGGGACGCTCGTGCTCGGAGCCCTCCTGCAGCACGTCTCGAGGACGCCGTTTCGGGCGCTCGTCTCGCGCGAGGTGCTCGAGCCGCTCGGGATGTCGCGCACCGGCTTCGATCGGCCGAGCGACGCCGCCGTCGGTCATCACCCGCGATGGAACCCCATGCGTCTTCTCGTCCCGCAGTGGGTCGTCGGCGCGTCGCGCGGGCGATGGGTGACGACGCGCCCCTTCCTCGTCGACGGCCCACCGTACGGAGGGCTCGTCGGTCCGCTGGACGACCTCGTTCGATTCGTCCGCATGCACCTGCGCGACGGCGAGCTCGACGGCGCGCGCGTGATCACGCCGGCGTCGGCGGCCGCGATGCGAACCATCACCACGCTCGGCCGACCCTTCGATCTCGGCCTCGGCTGGTTCCGGCCGCACGGGTCGCGACGCGCCGATCC
>Ga0316628_100002350_pt1 | contig 13968 bp, 11 predicted proteins | sample OWC_Aug_M2_C1_D5_FD_207648 | JGI IMG/M metagenome (GOLD analysis project Ga0316628, IMG submission 207648) | Wetland soil microbial communities from Old Woman Creek delta, Ohio, United States - OWC_Aug_M2_C1_D5_C | ecosystem: Environmental > Terrestrial > Soil > Wetlands | place: USA: Ohio... | reverse complement strand
CCGGGTGAACGCCGTCGCCTTCAGCCCCGACGGAAAACTGCTGGCTTCCGGCGGCTACGACAACAGCCTGCGCCTGTGGGACGTGAGCCGGCGGCGCGAGGCGGCCCTGCTTGCGCGTTACACGGAGATGATCATGACCGTGTCGTTCAGCCCGGACGGCAGGACGCTCGCCGCAGGAAGCTGGGACGCGACCATCAAGATGTGGGATGTCGCAAGCCGCACCGAATACAGCCCCATGGCCGGGCACCAGTCCGCGGTTGAGACCCTGAGCTACTCCGGCGACGGCAGGCTGCTGGCCTCCGGCGGGCGCGGCAAGGCAATCAAGCTGTGGGACACCGCTGCGCGCAAGGAAATCTGCTCCGTGCCCGGTGCCACGGCCATCGTCTCCATCGCCATGCGCCGTGACGGAAAGGCGTTCGCTGCGGGGGATGCGGGCGGGGCCATCCGCCTGTGGCAAGTGGAACCCATCAAGGACGCATACGAACTCACCGGCCACCGCGAAGCCGTGCGCACCATCGCGCTGAGCCCCGACGGAAACACCCTCGCATCGGGCAGTGACGACCGCACCATCAGGCTATGGGACCTGAATGGCAAACGCGTGATCGGCGAGCTCGCGGGCCACGGCGACTCGGTGCGCGCGCTGGCCTTCAGTCCCGATGGCAGGCTGCTCGCCTCCGCCAGCCGCGACAAGACGGTGCGCCTGTGGAACGTGGCCAGCCGCAGGGAAATCGCCAAGCTCCCGGGCCACAAGGATTGGGTGATGGCACTGGCCTTCAGCCCGGACGGCAGGATCATCGCCACCGGCAGCTGGGATCACAGCGTCAAGCTGTGGGACGCAGCGCTGCACCGCGAGATCCGCACGATGTCCGGCCACACCCAGGAAGTCAGCGCCGTCGCCTTCAGCCCGGACGGACGCATGCTGGCGACCGCCAGCTATGACCGCGACATCAGGCTGTGGGAAGTGGCAAGCGGCAATCAGATCGGCGTGCTGCACGGGCATCCGCAATTCGTACGCAGCCTGGCTTTCAGCCAGGACGGCAGGCTGCTCGCTTCCGGCGGAGGTGCGGCAACCATCGTGCTGTGGGACATGGCCGGGCGCAAGGAGCAAGGCAGGATCAACGCCCACGGCCAGGCAACCTGGGCGGTCGCCTTCAGCCCGGATGGCGCCATGCTGGCGAGCGCCGGGCGTAGCGACCTCGACCGCCAGACCATGGAGCTGTGGCGCGTGCGCGACCTCTCCCGAATGGCGTGGCTGACCGGCCACGCGCAGTTTGCGCTGGCGCTGGCCTTCACCCCGGACGGCCGGCAACTCGTTTCCGCCGGAACCGACAAGACCATACGCATATGGAACATCGCCCAGCCCGCTCCCGACGCGACCGCGCGGCTCAGGGCCTTTCTCGCAACGCCGCCCTATCTGCCCGAGCGGGCCGACGCCTTGATCCGCGCCGCCGAACAGGACAGCGGATACCGCCTGGAAGGAACGGACGCCGTGCCGCTGAACTGACCTATGAGAACCCGAATTGCACCGGCCGTCATTGCGGCATTCCTGACTTTGGCGGCAACGTTGCCCGCCCAGGCGCTGGACGTGTGGACCCAGCCCAATCCCGGATTGCTGCACCTGCACCGCAGCGCGCCCGGACCGGCGGAATTCCACGTGCTGATCGCCGATCTGAGCCAGCCCGGCGTCAGGATACGCATCACTCCACGGGCGGAGCGCTGGCAGACCACGAGCGACTATGCGCTGGAAGGCAAGCTGGCTGGTGCAATCAACGCCGGGCCGTGGACCATGTTTTCCCAGCGTGCGCTGGGCCTGGCGGCGAGCCGGGGCGAGATCTGGTCGCCGGACACGCAGCGGCTGGGGTATTTTGCGGTGGGCAAGGATGGCGTCGCCAGCATCGCCGGGCCGCGCGAGCCGCGCCCCAACCGGCAGAACATTGCGGAAGGCGTGGCGGGCTTTGCCCTCCTGGTCGACGCAGGCAAGGTCGTGCCCAAAATCATGCAGCTCAAGCAGGGACGGGATGCGCGCTCGGCGGTCGGCGTGTCGCGGGACGGGAGGAAGGTCATACTGGTGACGGTGGATGGGCGCCGGGCAGGTTCCGCAGGTGCCAGTCTGGATGAGCTCGCGCAACTCTTCGTGGAGTTCGGCGCGGAGCGCGCCATCAATCTCGACGGGGGAAATTCCACCACCATGTTCATCGCGAATGAAGGCGGCACCGTCAACCACCCCGCGCGCGGATGGGAGCGCGAGGTCGTGACCCACATCGGGGTGCAGGCGCCTGCACCCAATGCGGCCGCCGCTGCGGCGCGCGTCGCGGAAACGCCGAAACCCGCGCAGGCCATGGCTGCCAGACCCATCCCCCAGACCGAGCGCGGAACCCGCGGGCGCATGTCCGCCATCTGGATACAGGACCGGGTGTTCATCGGCCAGCTGCGCGAATGGATACTCCCGGGCGTGACGGCCGGTGTGCCGCTGGCACTGGTGCTGCTGCTGGCATGGCTCTGGCGCAGGCATGCCAGACGCAGGCGGGCAGTCAGCCAGTCAGGCAGGCAGCCCTAGCGCGCGCAGTCCCCGCTTTGCCCACCCGGCAACGCGGGGCGCAGCCGCTCGTAATGCAGCTGGTTCAGTATCCGCCCGGCATTGGGCGGCCTGGCGCCGATGAAGTCAGTGGCGTCTCCGTCCAGGCGTATCACCCCATGCCCCTCCTTGCAGAAATAATTCACCTGGTCGCGCTCGTCGCCGCGTTCGAAGAACACGCATTGCGGCGCATCCGCCCCGCTGCCGAAGACATTGCCCCGGGAGGCATCCAGGCAGACCTCGGACTGGACCAGAAAACGTATGGACTGGAACAGGTCGGCCTGCTGGAAGTGGCCCGTCACGATCTCCGCTTGCTGCCGTTCGCCTTCCACGATCACCAGAGGCACCAGCGAGGTCGCCTCCAGCCCGTACCTGGCGTTTTCCTCGGCCGAGATGGGCGTCATGCTGTGGTGGTCGCCGGTGATGATGAGTATACCGCTGGCGAAAAAATCGCGCCTGACCAGCTCCCGGTAGAAACGCCCCAGTTCCGCATCGGCGAAGGCGAAGGCGCTGGGCAGGCTGCTGTTGCTGCTATTCCTGCGGCTGAAAGGCTGATGCGTGCCCCCGGTCATGAAGGTCCAGAAGTGAAGAGGCGCCCGGGGATTGCGCTTCTGTTCCGCCGCAGCCTCATCCAGGGCAACCAGTATCCTGCGGTAGAAATAGTCGTCCGGGGCAGAGCCGAACTGCAATTCGGGCGCGCCGTCGTAGAACGCAGTGCGCCCCTCGATCTCGTCGAACCCCAGCGCCTCCAGGGTGGCCCTGTCGTTCTTGAGCAATTCGAACCTTCCCGGGGTGTAGAAATGCGTGCGGTAGCGGTAGGCCTTGAGGTAGTCCGGCAGGGACATGGCGAACTTCCCGCTGCTCGCTCCCGCCGCGGGCAGCGTGGACATGCCGGTCAATAGCGCATCGAGGCCGTTGATGGTATGGAAGCTGTTCGCGTGGAAATGCGTGAAGCTCTTGTGCTCGCGCGCGATGCGGTCCAGGTTCGGGGTCAGGTTGAGCGTCCCGGAAAAGAAGGCGCTCTGGTAATCGGAAAGCGATTCAACCACCAGCAGGATGATGTTCTTGCGGCTGGCGCGCCCCGTGGCGCAGGTGCAACCCTGGTTCGCGCGCGCGGACCTCGCCATCTCGTTGCGGAACGGCTCGGAATACGGCAGATACTGGCCGCGCGGCAGATTCAGCTCGACCACGTTTTCGCGCGTCGACGCCAGCATGTAGGCGCTGGTGTCGGGAATTAGAAACCCGCAGGCGCTGACCAGCAAGCCGCAGGCTGCCAGTCCCCCGGTAATGCGCATCGGCGGCGTGTGCCCGCCCGCGCCCCGGGACTCGCTCGCGGCGGCGCCGGCAACCACGAAGCGGAGCAGCAACAGGAGCAGAACCGCGAACAGGACCGTCCCCGCCTCCCCCAGATCCTGGCTTGCCCAGGCATGCACGAAATCGGCCACGGCGGAAAACGAAACCGGGACTTTCGCGATGCCGTCCAGATACAGGCGGCTGCTGAGCGTGGACATCAGGATGACATCCGCCAGTTGCACCAGGAGCACGCAAACCACGGCAAGGCGCAGCAGCGCCGAAACGGCCGCGCTCCGCGCATGCAGGCTCAGTGCCAGCAACACCAGCCAGACCCCGCCCAGCTTCGCCTCATGGATCAGGATGGGCTTCACGAAGCATCCCCTGCAGTCGGTGAATGCCCCGTAGCGGAATTCGATGTTGTGTATCCTCAGGACCAGCAGCGCCAGATAGGGCGAAACAACCAGCACAATCCGGAACAGGGGATGGTCGAGATAACGAGTGAAGGAAGCGCGCAACGGCATCGTCCGGGTGGCCACGATTACTGAGCGCTCTGATGCGAGCGTGGGCAGGGATGGCGGATTATTCCACAACTGGCTGACGGTGGGAAATTACTGGCCCATGGCGGGAAATTACTGGATGGCGGGAAATCCGGGCGGGCTGCGCAGAGCAGCGCCTGTTACTCGTCTATGTCGACCAGCACGCCCGGGTCGCCGCACTCGACCAGTACCATGTCGTCGGAATATTTCTGGATCAGGAACTTGGCGCCATCATCGCCCTGCAGCTTGAGCAGCGCGTCGCGGTAGTCTGCGGAAAAGGCGACGGGATGTCCGCGCCTGCCCTCGTAGGTTGGTGCGGCCAGGTCTGCTCCGCGCCGGATCGCGCTGGCGACATCCGCCACCGTGGTCGGGCGGATGAAAGGCATGTCGGCCAGCGCCACCAGCCAGCCGGACGCGTTTGCGGTGGCGGCCACGCCCGCCGCCAGGCTGGCGCCCATGCCGTAGTCGGCGTGTTCCGCGACGGCGGTCTCTATGCCGCGCGCATTGAACAGCGCAGCCAGGGCTTGGTTGTCCTTCCTGACAACGGCGACGGTTCGCGGCAACACGGCACGCAGCGCGTTGGCGCTGGCCAGTGCCATGGGCATGCCGCCGGGGAGCGGATGCAGCAGCTTGTCGCTGCCAAAGCGCCGCGACCGGCCGGCGGCGAGCAGGATACCGACGGGATCAGGCATCTGCCATATCCTCCAGAGCGCGGCAGAGCCCGCCATGCTGCGCGCCGGGTTCGCCGCCATGAACGCGCGGCGGATGCACGCCATTCTTGAGCGCCGTGATCTCCCCCAGTATGGACAGGGCGATTTCGGGCGGTGTATGGCTGCCTATGGGCAGTCCGACCGGACCGTGGAGCCGCGCCAGCTCCTCTTCCGTCACGTCGAAATGCTGGTGCAGGCGTTCCTTGCGCTTTGCCGTATTGGCCTGCGACCCCAGGCAACCGACGTAGAATGCGGAGGAGCGCAGCGCTTCCAGCAGCGCCATATCGTCGAGCTTGGGGTCGTGGGTCAGGGCCACCACGGCGCTGCGCGCATCAGGCCGCAGACGCAGCACGGCGTCGTCGGGCATCTCGGTGACGAGTTCGGCTCCTTCGACGCGCCACGCGGCGCGGTATTCCGCGCGCGGATCGCACACCATGACTTCGTAGTCCAGCGCCAGCGCCATCTGCGCGAGGTATTGCGATGCCTGCCCCGCGCCTATGATCAGCAGGCGCCACTGCGGGCCGTGTATCGTCCTGAGGCTTTCGCCGTCGAACATCAGGCGGTCATCGCGGTGCACCGCACCCAGGCGGGTATAGCCGGTGCGCATGTCCAGAGTGCGTGCAACCGGCTCGCGCAACGCCAGGCGGGATGCCATTTCGCGCAGCGCGATCGCGTCCGGCGCGGGCTCCACCACCAGACGCACCGTGCCGCCGCAGGGCAACCCGAAGCGCACCGCATCTGCGGGCGTCACGCCGTAGGTCATGACCTCGGGCTTGCGGAGCGACCTGAGTCCCGTGCGCACGCGCTGTATCATGTCCTCCTCTATGCAGCCGCCGGAAACGGAGCCGGCCACCGCGCCGTCATCGCGCAACGCCATCCATGCGCCGGGCTGGCGCGGGGACGAACCCCAGGTTTCCACCACCGTCGCCAACACCGGGCGACGCCCGGCGCCCAGCCATTCCACGGCGGCCTTGAGGACTTGCAGATCGGTGCTATCCATGGCGTCTCCCTCAGGCGAGGCGCAGCGGCAGCTTGCGCAGGCGCTGGCCGGTGGCGGCAAACAGGGCGTTGGCTACGGCCGGGGCGATCGGCGGCACGCCGGGTTCGCCCACGCCCGTGGGCTTTTCCTGCGATACCACGATGTGCACCTCGACCCTGGGCATCTCGTTGATGCGCACTACCGGGTAATCGGGGAAGCTGGACTGCTCCACCCGCCCGTCGAGCAGGGTGATCTGCCCGTAGAGCGCGGCGGAGAGGCCGAAGCCTATGCCGCCCTCCATCTGCGCGTGGATCACGTCCGGGTTGACCGCCACGCCGCAGTCCACCGCGCACACCACGCGGTCCACCGAGTACCGGCCGCCCGGATGCGCGGTGACCTCGGCCACCTGGGCCACGTAGGTGTTGAACGATTTGTGCACTGCAATCCCGCGCCCGCGCTTCTCCCCGGCCTTGCCCGCGGGCAGCGCTGCACCCCACCCCGCCTTGCGCGCCGCGAGTTCCAGCACGCCCAGGTGGCGCGGCTCCTTCGCGAGCAGCGCACGGCGGAATTCCACCGGGTCGCGCCCTGCCGCATGCGCCGCCTCATCCACGAAAGTCTCCACGGCAAAAGCGGTGTGCGACGAGCCCACCGAGCGCCACCACTGCACCGGAACCTGCAGCGTGGGGGAATGCAGGTCCACCATGACATTGGGGATGGCATACGGCAGATTGTGCGCGCCTTCCACCGAGGTCGCATCTATGCCATTCTTGACCATGTGCGACGCAAACCCGGTGCCCGCCATGATGGACTGGCCGACGATGCGCTGCTGCCATGCGACGAAGTTGCCGTGTTCGTCCAGTGCGCCGGTCAGCCGGTGCAGGTACATCGGCCGGTAATATCCGGCGCGCATGTCGTCCTCGCGCGTCCACACCAGCTTGACCGGGGCGCGGCCATTTATCGCCTTGGCGATCTGCACCGCCTCCACCACGTAATCCGAATGGGGGTTGGCGCGGCGGCCGTAGCTGCCGCCCGCATACAGCATGTTGATCTTGACCTGCTCGGGCTTCAGCCCCAGCACGGCAGCGACCGCATGCTGGTCGGCGGTCTGCGACTGCTCGCCGTTCCAGATTTCGCAGCCGTCCGCACCGAGGCGCACCACGCAGTTGAGCGGCTCCATCGCGGCGTGCGCGAGATAGGGAAACTCGTAGTCGGCTTCCAGGCGTTTGGCCGCCCCGGCGATGGCCTGCCCGGCATTGCCGTCGTTGCGCGCAATGGCGCCCGGCTTGGCCGCCAGTTCGCGGTACTGGGTGAAGATCTCGCTGGTGCCGAGGCGCAGCGCCTCGGACTCGTCCCAGTCCACGCTCAGTACATCGCGCCCTTGCTTCGCGGTCCAGAAATCCGGCGCCAGCACCGCCACCCCGGAAGGGATGGCGACCACGTCCACCACGCCCTTGACCGCCTTGGTGCGCTGGGCGTCGAACGATTTCACCTTCGCGCCAAACAGCGGCGGATGGGCGGCCACGGCGACCAGCATGCCGGGCAGCTTGATGTCCTGGGTGTAGATGGCGCTGCCGTTGATCTTGTCGTACGTGTCCTTGCGCGGGAACTTCTTGCCGATGTAGATGAATTGTTTCGGGTCCTTGAGCGCAACCTGGTCCGGCACCGGCAGTCTGGCGGCTTCATCGGCCAGTTCGCCGAAAGTCGCGTGGCGCTTGCCGTGCATGACCACCCCCTGGCGCACGGTGATGGCATCCGCCGGGACATGCCAGCGCTGCGCGGCCGCAGCGACCAGCATGGCGCGCGCGGTGGCACCCGCGCGGCGCATCTGCTCGAAGGAATTCGCGATTGCGGTGCTGCCGCCGGTGAGCTGTATCCCCATGAACAGGTTGGCGTAGCGCGTGGCATCGGCAGGCGCACCCTCCACGCGCACCTGCGCCCAGGCCGCGTCGAGTTCCTCGGCCACCAGGGTCGAGAGTCCGGTATAGGTGCCCTCGCCCATCTCCAGGTGCTTGGAGATCACGGTCACCGTGTTGTCGGTGCCGATGCGCACGAAGGCATTCGGTTCAAACGCAGTGGCGGCAGGATCGCTGCCCATTCCCGCGAAGGTCATGCGCGGCGCAAGGCAGATTCCCAGGGTGAGGCCCACGCCCGCCTGGATGAAATAGCGGCGGCTTTCGTTCTCGATGCGGATATCGTCCATGTCGCCTCCCTATGCCAGGCTCTGCGCCGCCTCGTGTATCGCGGCGCGGATGCGCGAATACGTGTCGCAGCGGCAGATGTTGCCCGACATGGCGTTGTCGATGTCGGCATCCGACGGCTTGCGGTTGTGTTTAAGCAGCGCCACGGCCGACATGATTTGCCCGGACTGGCAGTAGCCGCACTGCACCACATCGAGTTTTTCCCAGGCAGCCTGGACCGCCTTGGCCACCTGGTCGTGGATGCCTTCTATGGTGACGATCTGCCGGCCGATCGCGGAGGACACCGGGGTCTGGCAGGCGCGCACCGGCACGCCATTGAGATGCACGGTGCAGGCGCCGCAGGCGCCGACGCCGCAGCCGTATTTGGTGCCGGTATAGCCTATGGTATCGCGCAGCACCCACAGCAGCGGGGTGTCGGGCGCGACATCAACCTGGTGACTGTATCCGTTCACGTTCAGCGTCAGCATGCTGCCTCCCTGCCGGTTGCGTGGAACACACAAGGCGCCGCCTGTGGCGTTGCGCCATCGTGGCGGGTTCACTTCGTCGTCTTGTCGTCCTTCATCCCGCCGGCCTTTTCCCCACCACTCTTCTCTGCGGCGCCGCCCTTCTTCTCCGGGCCCTTGCTGAAGCTCAGGTACACGGTGATGGTGTCGCCGACCTTGAGATCCTTGATTGCGTCGGGCGGGAAATGCACGGTCAGGATGCCCTCGCCGGTCTTGACCTGCACCCAGCCTTTCGGGTCCACGCTTCCTACCGTGCCCTCCATCCGGTGCTTGCCCAGCATCATGCCGGGGTGCATGTCGCGGTGGTGCATATCGGCGTGGTGCCAGTCTTTCGCGTCATCGCCATAGCCGCCGGCAATCGCTACACCGGTTATCATGCACGCGGTCATCATGAGCATGGCGCTAAGCGTAAACCTGTTCATGGCAGCTTCCTTTCCTGGACTCGCCAGATAATCAGAGGGGGGTGCCAATCTAGTCGATTCGGCGCGTGGCATTAAATACCCGGATCAGGGTATTTCACTCATCGGAACAGGGTAATGGCGTGGGATGTCCCGGTACGGGATGCGGCGCCCCAAGCCGCATCCTGGCGGCAGGTCGATATTCCGCAGCCCCTGCCCGGGCAGGGCTCAGGAGAGAAGCTTGCCCAGCTTCCTGAACAAGGTGCGCTCGCTCACCCCCAGGCGCTCGGCCAGCTCCTTGCGCCCCAACCCCGAGTGGCGCACCTGCCATTCGAGGTAGCTGCGCTCCATTTCTTCCAGCGTCATGATCTGGCCGAAGTCTTGTCTGGCGGGCGCCGCGGCCCCTTCTGCGCAGGGTTCGGGGAAATGCTCGGGCAGCAGCACATCGCCGTCGGCGAGCAGGCTTGCGCGCTCGATCAGATTGCGCAATTCGCGAATGTTTCCCGGAAAATCGTAGCGCGACAGGCACAGCAGCGTAGCGGGGTGGATGGTGCGCGCGCGGCCCGTGCTGACGCGCTTGAGCAGCACCTCCATCAGCAGCGGCAGGTCTTCCATGCGCTCGCGCAGCGACGGCAGCAGGATGGGGAATGTGCTGATGCGGTAATACAGGTCCTGGCGGAACCGGTGCTCGGCCACCATCTGCTTGAGGTCGCGGTGGGTCGCGGCCACCAGGCGGAAATCGGCGCGCAGCGGCTCCACCCCGCCCACGCGCCGGTAGGTGCCCGTTTCCAGCAGGCGCAGCAGCTTCACCTGCAGGCCGAGCGGAATGTCGCCCACTTCGTCCAGGAACAGCGTGCCGCCGTTGGCGGCCTCGACCAGGCCCTGCTTGCGCTGGCTGGCGCCGGTGAAGGCGCCCTTCTCATAACCGAACAGCTCGCTCTCGAACAGGTTTTCCGGCAGGCCCGAGCAGTCCACTTCGACGAACGGCCCGCCGCAGCGCGGGCTGGCGCTATGCACCGCGTGCGCCACCAGTTCCTTGCCGGTGCCGGATTCTCCCAGCAGCAGCACGTCCGCGCTGGACGGCGCCACGCGGGTCACCTGCTGCAGCATGCGCCCGAAGGCAGGCGAGCGCCCGACCAGTTCGCCCTCCGAGGTCGCGCTGGCGGCGCGCACCGTGTGGATCATCTCGATGAAATACTCGGTGTCGCCCAGCCCGTTGCGTATGGGCGTCAGTTCCACGTCCACATGCTCGTCGCCCCTGGGCGTATGGTGGATATGTAGTACGCGCTGCGCCTGCCCGCTCTGCAGGCTGGATTTGAGGGGGCAGGACTCCCCTTCCTCGTCGCACGGGCGGCTGAAATGGTGCGACACCATGTGGCAGCGCCGCCCCACGGGTGTTTCCCCCACATGGTAATGCTCGAGGTACGCGCGGTTCGCCCCGAGTATGGTGTAGTCGCGGTTCACCACGATACGCGGCTCGGGCAGCGTATCGAGGTAGGACATCAGTTCGGGTAAGGCAATGTCGGTCATGCGGTAATCCTGAAAGGCGGTCATCCTGCCAAAAGTGGCACTATCTTAATACATCCTGGGATTTTAACTGCCATTTTTGACACCATAAGGTCCGGCCGGTTCCCTGGAGGTGGCCGCCCCGTAGGAAAACGTCTTTCTATAACAGTTCATTATGCAATTTTTCGGACAGTTGGCACGGTTACTGCAGTAACAGACGCGGAAACCGGATACTGGACTGCAGATGAACGTATTTTCCCAAAGCCTGCTGGCGAGAAAGATTGCCATTGTCAGCGCCATCAAGCTGCTCGGCCTGCTGGCGATCTGGTGGGCGTTTTTCAGCGGGCACGGGGAACGCGGCATGACGGCGGATCAGGCCGCCACGGCGATTCTGCACCCGGTTACCGGTAATTCAACCAAGCCATGAGGAGCTCGCATGATTAGCACTGAACTGGTCGACCTGTCGAGGCTGCAATTCGCGGTGACCGCGCTGTACCACTTTCTGTTCGTTCCGCTCACCCTGGGCATGACTTTCCTGCTGGTCATCATGGAAGGCTCGTACCTGGTGACCGGGCAGCAGATATACAAGGACATGACCCGCTTCTGGGGCAAATTGTTCGGCATCAACTTCGCCCTGGGCGTCACCACGGGGCTCACCATGGAATTCCAGTTCGGCACCAACTGGGCCTACTACTCGCATTACGTGGGTGACATCTTCGGCGCCCCCCTGGCGATAGAAGGCCTGATGGCGTTCTTCCTCGAATCCACCTTCATCGGCCTGTTCTTCTTCGGCTGGGACAGGCTCACCAAGGGCCAGCACTTCCTGGTCACGGTGCTGACCGCGATCGGTTCCAACCTCTCCGCCCTGTGGATCCTGGTCGCCAACGGCTGGATGCAGGACCCGGTGGGCGCCGAGTTCTCCTACACCACCATGCGCATGGAACTCTCCAATTTCTGGGACGTGATCTTCAACCCCACGGCGCAGGCCAAGTTCGTGCACACCGTGTCGGCGGGCTACGTCACCGCCTCCATCTTCGTGCTGGGCATCTCCGCCTGGTATCTGCTCAAGGGACGCGACATCGAATTCGCGAAGCGCTCCTTCCGCATCGCCGCCGCCTTCGGCTTTGCCTCTGCCCTGTCCGTGATCGTGCTGGGCGACGAGTCGGGCTATACCGTTTCCGAAGCGCAGCAGACCAAGCTCGCCGCCATGGAAGCCATGTGGCACACGGAGAAGGCTCCCGCCGCGTTCAACGTGATCGCGCTCCCCAACGAGAAGGCGCAGAAGAACGACTATGAGCTGCAGATTCCCTATGTGATGGGCATCATCGGCACGCGCAGCTTCAGCAAGGAAATCCCGGGCATCGCCGAGATCAAGGAGAAGAACCGCCACCGCATCGAGTCCGGCATGCTGGCCGTCTCCGCCATGGAGGCACTGCGCCGCGACAAGAATGATGCCGCCGCCAAGGATGTGTTCGAGGCGCACAAGGCAGACCTGGGCTTCGGCCTGCTGCTCAAGCAGTACACGGAGGACGTGACCCAGGCCACGCCGGACATGATACAGAAGGCGATGGACAGCACCGTGCCGCGGGTCGCGCCCATGTTCTGGTCGTTCCGCGTGATGGTGGCGCTGGGCTTCATGTTTGCGCTGCTGCTGGGGCTGTCGCTCTACCACACGGTGCGCGACACCTTCCTCAAGCAGCGCTGGCTGCTGCGCTGGGCGGTGCTGTTCATCCCCATGCCGTGGATTGCGGCGGAGCTGGGCTGGTTCGTGGCGGAATATGGCCGCCAGCCGTGGACCATCTACGGCGTGCTGCCCACCCACCTGTCGGCCTCCAGCCTGTCAGCAGGCAGCCTGTACGGCTCGCTCATCGGCTTCATCACCTTCTACACCGGACTGCTCGCCATCGAGCTGTACCTGATGTTCAAGTTCGCGCGCAAGGGGCCGGGCTCGCTCGGCACCGGGCGTTATCACGCCGACCAACACGCTTAGCGGCACGCAGATTAACAGGAGATTACCATGCTGGATTATGAAACACTGAAAATTATCTGGTGGGTGCTGGTCGGCGCACTGCTGCTCGGCTTTGCCATCATGGACGGCCACGACATGGGCGTGGGCACGCTGCTGCCGTTCGCCGCCAAGAACGACGTGGAACGCCGCATCATGATCAACACCGTGGGTCCGCACTGGGACGGCAACCAGGTGTGGTTCATCACCGCGGGCGGCGCCATCTTCGCCGCCTGGCCGCTGGTCTATGCCACAGCATTCTCCGGCTTCTACTGGGCGATGCTGGCGGTGCTGTGGGCGCTGTTCTTCCGCCCGGTGGGCTTCGACTACCGCAGCAAGATCGAGAACCCCGCCTGGCGCAAGACCTGGGACTGGGGCCTGTTCGTGGGCGGCTTCATTCCGCCGGTGATCTTCGGCGTGGCCTTCGGCAACCTGCTGCAGGGCGTGCCGTTCCACTTCGACAACGACCTGCGCAGCTTCTACACCGGCAGCTTCTGGGAATTGCTCAATCCCTTCGCCCTGCTGGCAGGGGTGGTGAGCTCGGCGATGATCACTTCGCATGGCGCAAACTACCTGATGGTGCGCACCGAAGGCGACGTGTTCCGCCGCGTGCGCGCGGCTTCGCTGGCATTCGGCACCCTCACCCTGGTGGCATTCGCCGCCGCGGGTTACATCGTGGCCACCGGCATGAAGGGCTTCGTCATCACCAGCGCCATAGACCCCAACGCGCTGCCCAACCCGCTGGACAAGACCGTGGTGCAGGAAACCGGCGCGTGGCTGAAGAACTATGCACTGTATCCGGCCACCATGGCGGTGCCCGCCGCAGCCTTCGCGGGCGGCCTGCTGGCGCTGGCCGCAGCGTTCTTCAGGAAGCCGCTGACCGCCTTCATCGGCTCGTCCATCAGCATGCTGGGCATCATCGGCACCGCCGGGGTTTCGCTGTTCCCCTTCATCATGCCCTCCAGCACCGACCCGCGCTCCAGCCTCACGGTGTGGGACAGCGTGTCGTCGCACTTCACCCTGACCCTGATGCTGGTCGCGACCATCATCTTCCTGCCCATCGTGATCTTCTACACCGGCTGGGCGTACAAGAAGATGTCGGGCAAGGTCACGGCGGCCTTCATCAGCGCCAATGACAAATCGGCTTATTGATACACCAACCACGAAAGGAGAATGAGTATGTGGTATTTCGCTTGGATGCTGGGCGTCACCATGGCGGTGCTGCTGGCCATCGTCAACACCATGATGTGCGACGCCAAGGCCTG
>Ga0316628_100002349_pt1 | contig 13970 bp, 14 predicted proteins | sample OWC_Aug_M2_C1_D5_FD_207648 | JGI IMG/M metagenome (GOLD analysis project Ga0316628, IMG submission 207648) | Wetland soil microbial communities from Old Woman Creek delta, Ohio, United States - OWC_Aug_M2_C1_D5_C | ecosystem: Environmental > Terrestrial > Soil > Wetlands | place: USA: Ohio... | reverse complement strand
ATCCCAATTACGGTCTCGACCGGTTTTTAGCGGACCAGGCCAAGAGGCGAGACAAAAACATCCGCGGACTGGAAAGTTTAGAGTTTCAATTCGGACTGTTTGACCACTTGTCATCGAGCGAGCAAGACTCGATGCTGCGGCAGACCTTAACCGAGCTAGATCTGCTTACTAAGGGCGTGGACCAACTCGTGCAATCTTGGCTCTCGGGGGACGTCCGTGCGGTAGAAGATCTTTTGCTGGCAGGCATGAAAGAATATCCGGCCGTCTACAGGAAAGTTGTTGTCGATCGAAACCGCCATTGGCTGCCGGATTTGATCAACATGCTAGAGCAAGGCGAAAAAGCGCTGGTGGTAGTGGGAGCGGCGCACCTGGTGGGAAATGATGGGCTCATCGAACTCTTGAAGCAACGAGGTTACAGCGTGGAGCAACAGTGATGGCGAAAAACAGGATCAAGAGAAAAAAATCTGTCGTCGGCGATTGGATGAGTGAAGGGGTGCTTGCGGTGGAGACTTTTGACAGTATTAATGTTGCGCGCCAATTGATGGCGAAGCACCGGATCAACCAGCTACCGGTTCTTGAGGGCGACAAAGTTGTCGGCATTGTCACCGATAGAGATATTCGTGACGCTTACCCGACAAGCATGGCCATTAACCGGGGCGAGGCGATCGATCGTTTCGCAGATAGTATTACAGTAGAAGAAGTCATGACCCATAACGTGTTCACGGTTCAGCCTGAAACTTCTCTCCTGACCGCGGTGGAGTTGCTCAGAAGGCATCGGATCGGCTCATTGCCGGTAGTGAAGAAACAGAAGCTGGTGGGAATTATTACCCGCAGCGATATTCTCGAATTTGTCCTCAGCGAAACGGGCCTCGGGCCGCCCGCGGCTGAGCGCAAGCAGGCCGAAAGGTTGAAGATGCCAAATAAAAACAATCAGCGGAGGCCGCGCCGGCATGGCGCAGCCGAGAGTTGAGGAAGATCGTTCAGGAGCAGGAGATTTTGCAGCCATGCCGTCATTTGACATTGTCAATCGCATCGATCTGCAAGAGGTCGATAATGCCGTCAACATCACTAAGAAGGCCATTTTATCGCGGTTCGACTTTCGGGGTTCCAAGACAGAAATCGTGCTGGACAAAAAAGAGAAAAAGATCCGCGTCACCACCGAAGACGAGATGAAGCTGAGGGCCGTTCAAGATACGCTCATCGAGAACTTGGTGAGACGCAAGGTCGACACCAAGTGCTTGGATGCCAAAGCCAGCCAAATGGCGGCTCAAGGCATGATCCAGCGCGAGATTGCGATCAAGGATGGCGTGGATTCCGATACGGCGCGAAATATCGTTAAAATGATTAAAGACAAGAAACTCAAGGTCCAGGCGGCAATCCAGGAGGACCAGGTGCGCGTGACCGGGAAAAAAATTGACGATTTGCAAGAAGTGATTCAAATGCTCCGCGGTTCCGCTATGCCGATCCCGCTGCAGTTTGTGAACATGCAACGGTAGCGGGCCGGTCCTGACCCTTGGAGATGAGGTAGAAAAATGGCTCAGAAAATAAAAAAAAGCGATGCGGAGTGGAAGCAAGAACTGACGCCCGCGCAGTACCACGTTTGCCGGGAGAAGGGCACCGAGACGGCCTTCACGGGACAATATTGGGATTGCCATGAAAAGGGTGTGTATCGTTGTGCGTGTTGTGGCAACGAGCTTTTCAGCTCCGACACCAAGTTTGATTCCGGAACGGGCTGGCCGAGCTTCTGGGCACCGGTGGCCGAGGAAAAGGTTGACGTTGAGGAAGATAACAGCTTTTTTATGCGTCGCACGGAGGTTCTCTGCGCCCGCTGCGATGCGCATCTCGGCCATGTCTTCGACGACGGGCCGGCGCCGACGCACCTTCGCTATTGCATCAATTCCGCTTCGCTGAAGCTCGATAAGGAGAAGTAACGCAGACGTGGCCGCAAGCGAGCAGGCGTTTCAGGATCAAGGCTCCGTCGCTCATTGCCATGGCTGCGGCGCGGACAATGAAAAGGGTCTGCGCATCAAGAGCTACTGGGATGGTGATGAAGCCATCGCTACCTGGCAGGCGCAGCCGCACCATTGCGGCGGCCGTAGGGATTTTGTCAACGGTGGCATCATTGCTACGCTCATCGATTGCCACAGTTTAAACCTTGCCATTGCAGATGCTTATCGCCGCGAGCGGCGCCCTATTGGCAGCGTTCCGCGCATCGGTTATGTGACGGGTCGTTTAACCGTTTTTTATCTAAAGCCGACCCCGATGGACCAGCCGTTGCATCTGCGCGCGCGCATCACGAAAACTGACGGTCGCAAAGTCTGGGTGGATTGCGTTCTGAGTGCGGCCGGCGAGGAATGCGCGCGCGGCGAAGTGCTGGGGATTCGAGTGGAACGAGGCTAGGAGTAATGGAGCGCTGGAGTATTGGCTTTTACCATTACTCCACCACTCCAGTACTCCAACTGTTCCGCGCATCACTAAGAATCTTTAGGGGGTGCAGGTGCAATACACCACTCTTGGACGAACCGGTTTGAAAGTGAGTGTCGCCGGCCTCGGCTGCGGTGGGCCAAGCCGGCTCGGTTTACAGAAGGATGCGCAATCCGCCAACAACGCGGTTGCGCTGGTTCGCCAGGCGATCGATCTCGGTGTTAACTTTATTGATACGGCGCAGGCCTATGGAACGGAACCGATCGTCGGTAAAGCCATCGCCGGAATCCCGAGGGCCCGCCTGGTCATTTCCACGAAAAAGACGCTACCGTCATGTGATCATCCGGATCCGGAAAATGAGGTGAAGCAAGGATTGGAGCAAAGCCTCAAACTGCTCGGGACCGATTATATCGACGTGTATCATCTTCACGGCGTCGAGCCCAAGGATTACGCTTTTGCCAAAAATCGGCTTCTGCCCGCGATGGTGCAATTGCGCGAGCAGGGGAAGATCCGCTTTATTGGAGTTACCGAGGGATTTGTGCCGGATCCATCGCACCAGATGCTGCGCCAGAGCCTCAAAGAGAACTTGTGGGATGTGGTGATGGTGGGATTTAATTTGCTCAATCCGTCGGCGCGGAAGACGGTTTTTCCGTTGACCGCCGAAAAACGCATCGCAGTGCTCAATATGTTTGCGGTGCGCAGGGCGCTGAGCCAGCCGGAGCGGTTGAAGGGAATCTTTTCTGAGCTACTCGATCGCGGCGTGGTGCGTCGCAACGCAGTGAACCCGGATGATCCGCTCGATTTTGTGTTGCGCGAGGGAGGTGCGGCAACGCTGCCGGAAGCGGCTTATCGTTTTTGCCGCCATCAAGCGGGCGTGGATGTGGTTCTCACCGGAACCGGCAATCCCGCGCATTTGGAGGCGAATCTCACGTCCATTATGAAGCCACCGCTTCCCGAAGCCGTGCTTTGGAAGCTCGAAGAAATTTTCGGGACTATCGACTATCTCACCGGTAACTGAAAACACAAACCTAAACGGCGGCCAACTTGTTCGCCGGCCCGATTGATTTACGCTAATGTTGTGTTTGCGAAATCCGTTGAAGTATTCTGGCGTCATTCCGGGCAAGCTGGCGATAGCTAGCTAGCGCGACCCGGAATCCAGGAATATCAAAAACTTCTGGATACCGCTTTCGCGGGTATAACGTGAGCGCTTGATCATTTATTTTGCGGACTTCGGTTCCAGGACACTAGCTGGCTTCGGAAGTTTGGAACAGCTTGGAGTATTGTTCCCACGAGGCGGGAGGAATGCGAGCCGCTTGCAGATTTTCCTCAACATGAGAGATCTGCTTCATGCCCACCAAGGCGGTGGTGACGCCAGGCGTAGAGCGGACGAATTGCAGCGCGCGCTGCCCGTCTGTTTTCAATTCAGAAAAGGTATCGTTTATAATCGGCGGAAGATTGCGCGTCAATTGACCTTGCAAAACGGATGCGCTGCACATCACTGCAATACCCAGAGCTTGGGCAGCCTCCAAGGCCGTCAGATGTTTCCCGTCGACCTGCTGGTTGTTCAGCGACAACGCCTCCGGCATACCCAGATTTAAGGGCAATTGAATCACTTTGAAATGGTGATCTTTACCGCCTGCGCGCGTGGCCATCTCGACCATCTCGGCCAAAGACAAGTAGTCCTTGGCGCTTGGCTCGTTGCGAAAGCCGTTCCATGTCGCTGCCCCGTACATGCGGATCTTCCCAGCCGAGGCAGCGCTTTCGAGAGCTTCGAATGCTCGTAGCAAGCGGCGGTTGAATTCCTCGCGCGAAACTTTGCCCAGTTGAGTCTCAGGATTATGGACGTAATAGATGTCGATGCATTCGACATTGAGGTTCTCAAGGCTGCAATCGAGCTGGTTGAGGAGATAGCTTGGCGTCATGCAGTGGCATCCGGCGACGATGTCCGAGAAATTGGCGATTCCCGGTTTAACGAAATTTGCTTCAAAATAGGCTCGAACATCCTTAGGCGGAACCGTGTCATAGGGGATGAAGCCGCCTTTCGTAGCGACAATGATTTCGGCCCGGCCAAATCCCTTACCGGTCAACTCGTTCATGGCCGTGGCGATGGAACGCTCGCTTCGTTGGAAGCGATAATTGATGGCGCTGTCGAGGACGTTGCAGCCGGACTTCACGGCATAAACGATCGCGTCATGATAGAGCCGGTCCGTCTCCTCATCATGGTTGCCTAGATACGTTCCGATACCGATCGAGGATAGCGCCAGGCCCTGGAATTCGTGGAAGTGCTCCGGCGAAATCCGATTTTCGAACCGTTTGCGATAGCGCCCGGTTGCCTCTGCAGTCGCGAATCCTGGTAGTTTCATCGCAACCCTTTGCCTCTTCTTGCGGAGAGCAGCGCATCCACCCCTATAGCTCGGCCCGGATTCGCAAGTAGAATGACGATCAAACAGACGATAAACGTTTGTTGCTGCGCCATGGCCGCACCCCCCTGCGCCATCCCGGGGCCGAGGTAGTAGTTAATCACCAAAAACAACCCGACAGACGCGCTGAAACGAGTAAACAGGCCCAACAGCAAACAAGCGCCGACCAGAATCTCGCCCGCCATTACGGCATAGCCGAACAGGTCGTGATGCGGCACAACGTAATTTATCAAAAAACTCTTGTACCAAGGATAAAGGTCGAGGCTAGCCACGTTGCCGATCTCGCGTCCGATCCAATCGCCGTGCGGAAAATCACGCTGGTATTTTCTAATTCCTTGCTGCAGAAAATAATAGCCGATATAAATCCGCAGTAGCGCAACGTACCAGAGGTAGGTCCTTTCTCTGAGGTTCATCCTTTTCTCCGTGAAGCGGAATCGTTGTCAATCATGCCGTCGTTAACCCGTTGGAGGTATGGGAGTGCGGCGCCACGCTACCCTGTCGAGCCTAACATAGCCCTGAAGAAAGCGTCAACCGAGAGGTGGACCGCAAAACTCCAACTTCGCGTGATTTGATAGATAATTTTGCGGAAACCTTCACTCGCCCGGAAAGACCTGAGCCCGACGCGGCGAAGCCGCAACCCCCTCTTTCTTACATCTCACCCGTCGCGGGGGAGAGCCGAGAGAGGGCATTGGGCTGTTTTGTCAATAGCATTTCATCGAAATGCTGAGTACCGTCAGAAATTTGCGCAAGCCGTTGCGTCACGGTTTGAAGCGCGGCGCGATGATCAAAAGGAGTCCTTCAGTTGGCGCACCTTGGCAAAGACCGACACGGGATCCAAGCGAAGCTCCCGAGAACGGGCCTTCAACGTTTTTTGAATCTCTTGGCTGTCCCAGCGCAAGAACGGATTCGTCTGTTTTTCCTCCTCAAGCGTTGACGGTACGGTAGAGAGGCCGCGCGTCCTCAGTCCCTGTACCCGCTCGAACCTCGAAACGAGTTTGTGATTCTTAGGCTCGAGAGTGACGGCGAAACGGAGATTGCTTTCGGTGTACTCATGGCCGCAGTAAATTTTAGTCTCATCGGGCAGCGCCATGAGTTTTTCAAGCGAGGCATGCATCTGTTCCGGCGTTCCCTCAAAGAGGCGGCCGCAGCCGCCTGCAAAAAGGGTGTCGCCGCAGAACAGGTTGCCGCCAAACAGGTAGGCGATGTGGCCGGTCGTGTGGCCGGGAATAAACAAAACCTTGCCGCGTAACTCACCGATCTCGACCTCGTCGCCCTCATCGACACCGTGATTCAAACCGGGGATTCGTTCCGCATCGCTCTTGTGGCCGTAAACCGCAAGCTCGCCACTTGCCAGCAACTCCTCATTCCCGCCGGTATGATCGCGATGATGGTGCGTGTTGAAAATCGCCTTGAGGGTAACCTTCTCCTGCTCGACCCGGCGCAACACCGGCTCCGCTTCGGATGGATCGACTACGGCCGCCGTGTTGGTTTTTGGACACACAATCAAATAACCATAGTTGTCGCGGAGCAAAGGGATCTGCACAATCTTCATAATTGCGGAGGACTCCTGAAAATGTGGGGCCGACCTTCGATTACCTACAAGATTTCTCAGTTCACTTCAACAAATTCTCAGCTATGGGCCCCGAGCGGTCGACAAGTCAACGATGGAGCGCATTGCGCGTAAGCCGAGGGGCAAATCAAAAAATGAACAATAAAAGGCTTGCCGTATCTTGCTCGCTAAACCTAATCCGACATTTTTGTTGGACCGGCTCGGACCGTGAGCCCTCCAGCCGTAGGCAATGGGAGAGCGTCTTTGAGGGTTCCCCGCAAGCCGCCGGGGGTGGGGTTCGAGACTGTCCGGGGCCTGCACACAACCTGCACGCTCACGTGCCCACGGCTTGCGGTCTCACTGCCCTCGCTGATCGGTGATATAGCGTGAGTTTTTGTCGCCTTAGGGCTAATGGGCACTTTACCGCAATCTCAATCACCCTGTCCAGTGTTTATGGTGTCCGGCCGCGATATACCGGAACGGGGAATGGATCTGTCGCTTTGCAAGCGCATTGTCGAACGGCACGGCGGCAAGATCTGGGTTGATACGCCGCCGCTCAGCCGAGCCGTTTGCGCTTATTGGCGATGTAATCAACCACAATGTAATTGCCGATTTGATCGGGAGAGGTATAAAAGACCCGGCCGGTGTTCAGGCGCGAGAGCTGATCAATAAAGCCCTGCCGGTAAAAATCGGCGCCCAGCATAAAGGTATTGATTTTGATTCCACTCTGGGTGCAGCGCCTGACTTCTTTGAGGGTCTCGTGAACGATGCGGTTGTGCAGCAGCGCCGATCCCCAGCCGCTGTGAAGGCGGCCGCCGCGATCCAGCGTCGCCGCTGTGGGCTCGCCGTCGGTGATTAAAATGATTTGCCGGGTGGTGCTCTTATTGGAGCCCAACAACTGGCGCGCGAAACGGAGCGCTTCTTTGATATCCGTGCCGTGCTCCATAAAATAAGTGAGCGAGATAATGGAAGGCAGGTCTTCCGCTTTGATGAGTTTTGCATTGGAGCGGAAGGCCACCAGGTGCAGCGTGTCCTGTGGATATTTGGTTTCGATCAACCGGTGCAACGCTAAGGCGACCTTTTTTCCGGCGTGCAGCGCGTCATTCATCAGCATGGAATAGCTCACATCGATGAGCAGAACGGTGTCACTGGTGGTGGAGAATTCGACCCGATGCACGGAAAAATCGTCCGGGGCGATCGCGAGCGGCGCTCCTTTCTTGCGCTTCTCCAGCGCGTTGAAGAGCGTCTCGCCGATGTGGACATGCATGCTGTCGCCATATTCGTACTTTTTTGTTTCTTCCAACCGTTCGCCCTGGGATCCACGCGCGGCGGTGTTGTGATTGCCCCAGCGACTTTTGTTGAGTATTTGAAAAATTTCGCGCAGCGCTTTGTCGCCGATCTTGCGCATCCCTCGTGGCGTCAATTTGAGACCATGGCTGGTGCGAACGATATAGCCCTCTTCTTCAAGTGTTTGTTCCACGCCTTTTAAATATTTCAGGTGCTCGTAGGCCTCGTCGCCCAGCAGCTCGCGAATTTCCTCGATATCGAGATCGGACGGATCGCCCATGCCGCGTTGGCCCCAACGCAGAAACCGCTCCAGGCCGCGCAACTGTCCCAGGATCTGGCCCGCCTCTCCCATGCCCATGCGCTGGGAGCCCTGGAACGGGTACTGGCTCATAAGCTGCTCCAGTTGCTGCATCTGATTCATCATATCGCTTAGCTGTTGCAGCTGTTGCTGGGTGAGGGAATCGAGATTCTCCAGGAGATTGTCGAGGTCATCGACCGCGGCATCCAGCATCTGCGGCAAGTTCTTCAGAAAGTTCTCGTCTTCCAGAAGCTTGTTCATCCGATCCAGCATATCCATCAAGCCTTGGCAATCCTGGCCCGAAAGATTCTTCGATTGGGGCATGCTCCGTTCGGAAATCTGGTTTTGCAGCCGGTTGCGTAGTTCCTGATAACGCTGATACGCCTCCTGCATGCGCCGTGACATTGCGTCCATGCTGTCGGCGTACTTGCCGGAAAGGCGCTCCATAAAATTGCGCATCTTATCGTGATACGCTTCGAGTTTTTCTGCCAGGCTGCTGAGCTTGTCGCTCAGGGCCTGCGTTTCTTCAGGCGTGAGCTTGAAGGAATCCGGAGAGTACTTGTTGAGCAGCTCGCGTCGCTTCTGTTCCGCCTCGCGCAAGAATTCCCGCATCCCCTTAACGGAACGCAAACCATCTTCCGAGGTCAAGCCGCGGCGCATCAGATCGCGCAAGGCGCGGCGCACTCCTTCCTCTTCTAACAAGTTGTCCGAAAGGTGCCTGAGGAGATCGTCTGTCGTTGGAAAGAGAACCTGTTGCTTGCCATCCCATTGGGTATAGCGGTGGATTCTCATTGTTAAAACTATAACGCAGATCGGTTGCGATTAAAACCCTAACCTGGGGTTGTTTACCGCCGACGATGTTGCGAACTATGGCCCAAAGTTCTTCAATAGGTTATGAGTAAAGGGGTACGTGCTTTATGGTTACAAGCGAACACGTTATCATCGGCGCGGGATTTGCCGGTGCCGCTACCGCGTATCATCTGACGCGGCGGGGAACGACGGATATTTTAATCCTGGAAAAGGAAACGATTCCGGGTTTTCATTCGTCGGGCCGGAACGCCGCAATGATTCGCCAGTGCGTATCGGACCCCGCTCTTACGCGGCTTGCCCGAGACGGCGCCGCGTTCTTGCGCGATTTGCCCCCCGATTGGCCGTTGCCGGTCGAATACAAACAACACGGTTCGTTGCTTCTTGGTTCCGGAAAGGGTTGGGAGAAACTGCGTAAAGATGCCGAAGTCGGCGGACGTTTGGGTGTCGATGTGCGCTTGTGGACTCCCGAGCAGGCTAAAAGTCATGTGCCGGTGCTCTGCGAGACCGCATTCGACGGGGCGGTGTGGTGCGGTAGCGATGGCGTTGTCGATATTCACGCGCTGCTTTCCGGCTATCTCAAAGCCGCGACCCATGGCGGGACGCGCATCCGCTACGGCAGCGCGGTGGAAGCCATTTATGCAAAGGGCGATGACGGCTTCGAGCTAATAACCTCCGGCGAGACGATCAGAACGAAAGTATTAATCAATGCTGCCGGCGCCTGGGCGAACACGGTTGCAGCCATGGCGGGCGCCGCCGAGCTGCCGCTTCACCCGTGCCGCCGTCATCTTTTTGTCTCCCCGCCCCTGGATTGGGTGGACCGAAGTTGGCCCTTTGTCTGGGATGTAAGTCATGATATTTATTTCCGTCCCGAGGGAAATGGGCTGCTGCTCTGCGCTTGCGATCAAGAGGAGATGTCGGCCTGTGACCCGCCGGTGGATCCCTCTGTGGAGGAATTGCTTGCGGAAAAGATCCAGCGTTACCTCCCCGCGCTTGCCGATTTTGCGATCAACAAACAATGGGCTGGATTGAGAACGCTTTCGAGCGACGGCCGGTTTGTGATCGGCTGGGATACAAAGGTTCAGGGTTTTTTCTGGGTAGCGGGGCTTGGGGGACACGGCGTTACGACCAGCTCGGCGGTCGGCGCTCTGGCCGCCGAGCTTATTGCCGCGGGGCCCGGCGAGAAATCAGAAGCTTTTTCTCCTGACCGATTTCTTATTTAACGCGGATTCCACAGATGGAAACAGTGTGAAGCGCTCGGCGTAAGCCCTGCGCAGTGCAGACAACAAGCCTCTGCCCCTTAGCAGCCATTTGGCTTCGGTGCATAGGGTAGTCTCTAAAGCAAAGCGCGGCGGCGGGCCGAGCGTCAAATAGGACCTTATGGCTCATGCGGGTGATATGCTAAAAGCGGCGCCCTGATCCTGGAATGCCGAGGTTAACGGTCCATGGAGGCGACATGAGTACGGTAACGGAATTGACCGCGGCGCTGGATCAAATGGTCAACGATCAATTTGAATCTCCAGAATTTTCCCGCTTGTTGTCATTGCCGCTGACCCTGAACCGGGGACGGCTCTACATTATTCAAAGCGCGCTGTACACGTCGAATCGGCGCGATTGCTGGGCATACGTTCAGGGCAGCGCCCCACTGGCGGTCAAGAAAATGATCTGGAAGCATGAGAGCGATGAGTTGATCAATGATCCTCGCGCCAATGCCGATCACTACACCTTGACCGTGCGGCAGGGCGAGCACATCGGGCTGACGCCGGAGGATTTTGCCAAGGCGGAGCTGCCGCCGATCGCGCGGGCTTGCTTCTACGCCTGGTGTCACATCGCGATGCGCAGCCACTGGCTTACCGCTTATGCTGCTTCACACATGTTGGAGCGGCGCAACAACGGGGAAATCGTTAAAGGGGGCGGCATGTCTTATCGCATGGGCATGAAATTCGAAAAGGAATTAGGCATCAGCCTGAAAAAAATGGCGTCTTTGGATCTTCATGCCGTGGCAGACACGGCTCATTCAGACGAGATGTCGGAGGTGTTCGACCGCTACGTTAAAACCGCCGAGGAGCGGAAATTAGTGTTGAAAGGCGCCCGGGATTCGATGGCGATCGATCGCGCCTACCGTGGCGGTCTCGCCTTCTACATGGAGCAGATTCAGTAGGGGGAGGGCCGGAGCATAGAATTTACCCTGATTTGACATTATTTTGAACCCGCGAAGGCGATGAGCCCTACAGCCGTGGGCAATGGGACAGTGCCTTGAGGACCCCCCGCAAACCACCCAGGGGTGATGTTCGAAACCGCCGGGGCCTGCACGTAACCTATACGCTCACGTGCCCACGGCTTCCGGTCTCACCACCCTCGCTGAGCGGTGATATACGGTGAGTTTTTGTCGGATCATGGTTTATGGTTTGACGCAGATGAATTCTGGAAAGGTATTTCCGTGATGAAAAATCTAAATGAGACGTCGGCATTTGCGAGCATCAGCCCGTATGAAATCTATCAGGAGCGGGAAGGAATCCCGGTCTACAAAGACTTCATCATTCCGGATCTGCTAAAGCTTGAGCTCGGCCATTGGCAACGAACCGGCGGGAAGGCGGCATTTGTAAATATGGACGGCTCCGGCGGCACTTGCGATACGGTCGTCGAAGAAATTTCTCCCGGCGGTCAAATCAAGCCGCTGCGTCACATGTATGAAAAGGCGATTTTCATACTTGCCGGCCAGGGCGCGACAACGATCTGGAATCAGGGGGGCAAAAAACACACCCTGGAATGGCAAAAGGGGAGTCTATTTTCCACGCCCCTCAATGTCTGGCACCAGCACTTCAATGCTCAAGGAAGCGAGCCGGTGCGGATGATATCCCTCACCGATGCGCCGGTGATTATCAATCGCTATCGAAATATGGATTATATTTTCAACAACCCATTTGTCTTTTATGATCGCTATAACGGAGGCGCCGACGAGTGGGGCAAAGGCGGCCGTTATCTTCCGGAGGTTAAGAGGGGACGCGTTTGGGAATCCAATTTCATCGCCGACCTGTGGAGCTTTCAGCCCAAGGACTATAAAGAGCGGGGCGGTGACAATCGCACCACATTATTTGAGTTTGTAGACAACACCATGAGCGCTCATCTCTCGGAGTTTCCCGTCGGGAAATACAAGAAGGCGCATCGCCACGGCGCCGGCGCGCACATCATTATGCTCACGGGCTCAGGGTATTCCTTTTTGTGGGAGCAAGGGCAGGACACCAGTAAGAAACGGGTGGAATGGGGCCCGATGAGCATGTTCGTCCCTCCGATGCAGTGGTGGCACCAGCATTTCAATCCCGGAGCCGAGCCGGCCCGTTACCTCGCGCTCAAACCGTGGGGTTTTAAATTCAAAGTCGAAGATCTCAAGGACACGGGTGAAGATGTCAAAAGAGGAGGGGCGCAGATAGAATACGAAGATCAGGCGCCGGAGATCCATAATATTTTTCTTAGAGAGTGTCAATCGCGTGGTGCGGCGCCGCGGATGCCGATGTTTGGCACCTAACCGGGTTAAAGCGATGTGCCCCCGCCGCAAGTGGCCAAGTGTGCTAAAATACTAGCTTTAAATCCGCATTTGTGATAAAAAAGCTTAAATTTGGTGCGTATAAAACAGCCGGTTTAGATGTTCAAACAGTATTGCATACGACGAAAATTGCGGCAAAACGAAGGATTCACGCTGCTGGAGTTGCTAGTGGTCATAGCAGTGTTGGGAATCCTTGCCGCCATTGTCATGCAACAATTCGTGATCTACCGAAGCCGCGCCGTCGATACCCAGATGCGCTCCGACCTCAAGAGCGCCGCGATGGCGATGGAGAGCTATTTCGCCGATTTTCAAAGTTATCCCATTTCTGTCGTCGGTATCAGCACTGTCGGTTATCGCAAGACCGGCGGTGTTACGCTGACGATAAACGTTACCTCTCCCAGTAGCTTTATTCTCACGGCCAGCAAACCGAGTGGCACGCAAGCCAGCTTCACGTTTGACAGTTCCACGGGACTAATCAACTAACGTGCGTCGAATTGGCGGTGACGGCAAGCTTCAGGCGCTCGCGGCACTCCGAAATCACGAGCGCAAAAGACCGAAGGTGTTGCCGGTAAGTTGAGCTATTTGGGAGTACGAAGAAAAAATGTCTGACCTGTAACGTACCTTGCTGCGTCGGACAGAAGATAGCGAATCAGGCCCACGATCTCTTCTTTTCGGGTCAGTCCATCCATGAGCGGCGGCACCGCTTCACGCTTCTTAAATTCCTCGGGAGTCGCCCCTGCCCGCGACATGGGCGTGTCGGTTGCGCCCGGACAAATCGCGTTAACGGGAATATCGTCGGGTGCCAATTCGACAGCGAGCGATTTTGTAAAAGCGATCACACCGGCTTTCGATGCGGCGTAATGCGCCGAGCGTGCCTGCCCTGCAACCCCGCGGCCGGAAGCAATGTTAATGATGCACCCTTGCTTTTTCGGAATCATGTGTTTGGCAGCGGCTTGCGAGCACAAAAAGGTTCCCTTTAAATTGATCCTCAATACGCGGTCCCACTCTTCTTCGGGCAATTCGACAACGGGCATCCGCGTCATAACGCCCGCGCCGTTGAACAGAATGTCAACCTGCCCATATTTGGCCAGAGCTTGTTTCATCATTTCGGCGACGCTGTCTTTGCTGCCGACATCGACCTGAACGGCAATGGCGTCCCCTTTCGCATGGCGAATGTCCGCGGCAACTTGTTCAGCGGCTTCCTTGGCGTAATCCGCCACCACCACCCGGAGTCCGTCCGCTGCCAGGCAGCGGCATATTTCCGAACCAATGCCCCCGGCGCCACCGGTTACAACGATCACTTTACTCACGAATCTCTCCTCTCTGAATCTTTCGCCGGACGCTATCACTGCGCTTATTGCACGTCAACAAGCCTCTGATGACCTGCTCACAGGAGAGTGTCGCTCAAGACAGATCTCAGGAACGGCAAAAGCAAACTCTAATCCGACTTTTTTTCGGACCGGCTCGGACCGTGAGCCCTCCGGCCGTGGGCAATGGGACAGTGCCTTGAGGGCCCCCCGCAAGCCACCCAGGAGTGATGTTCGAGACCACCGGGGCCTGCGCGCAACCTTGTACGCTCGCCTCTCGATCGCTCTCATGCGTGAATAATCCGGGATAGGTGTACGTGGCCCGTTCATCCGA
>Ga0316628_100002348_pt1 | contig 13972 bp, 13 predicted proteins | sample OWC_Aug_M2_C1_D5_FD_207648 | JGI IMG/M metagenome (GOLD analysis project Ga0316628, IMG submission 207648) | Wetland soil microbial communities from Old Woman Creek delta, Ohio, United States - OWC_Aug_M2_C1_D5_C | ecosystem: Environmental > Terrestrial > Soil > Wetlands | place: USA: Ohio... | reverse complement strand
CCAGCTCCTGGCGAGGATGGAGGGCTACCGAGAGCTCGCGGACGAGGTCAAGAAGATCTACAAGCTCGCCGAGGAGTGGCACGTGGGGCTCTCGGCCGCGTGCCGGTTCATCGCCAAGCAGACCCCGTCGGACCTGTTCTCCGACTTCCTCTACCGCCTGGCGCACTCGATGGAGGCCGGCGACTCGGCCGAGGAGTTCTTCCGTGCCGAGCAGGGCGCGTTCATGGAGCAGTACGTGGCCAAGTACAGGAGCTCGCTCAACCTCGTCGACGTGATGAACGAGGTCCTCATCAGCCTCATCATCTCGGCGATGTTCATGATGGTGATGGTCTCGCTCATGCCCCTCATCGCCGGCATGGATGCCAACCTCCTCATGTCTATATCGGTCCTCATCTTCCTCACCATCGAGTTCGGGTTCCTCTACGCCATGTACGCCTACGTGCCAGGCGAGCTGCTCTGGTACACGGGCCCCCTCGAGACGAACGAGCAGCGCGAGATACGCCACCGGCTGGGCATCTCCATCGTGATGTGCCTCGTCTTCGGCGCGCTGGTCGTCCTGGCCGCGCCCTGGTTGAGCGCTACCGTCGCCATCGCCTTCACCCTCACGCCGCTGCTCTACCCGAGCATCTACGTCAACCGCAAGGAGATCGAGATCAAGCGCAAGGACGAGAACTTCCCGGCGTTCATCCGCACCCTCGGCTCGACCCAGGAGGCGACGGGCAAGGTCGCCATCACGGCGCTCAAGAAGCTCTCCTACCACGACTTCGGCCCGCTCACGGACGACATCAAGTCGCTCTACAAGCGCGTCTCGATGCGCATCGACCGCCAGCGTGCATGGCAGCTCTTCGGGGCGGAGACGAACTCGGAGCTCATCTCCAAGTTCTCGGAGATGTTCGCGGAGGGGACATCGACGGGCGGCGAGCCGCGCGCCATCAGCCGCATCATCTCGGACAACTTCGCCAAGATCCTGGGGCTGCGGATAGAGAAGTTCCAGAGCCAGGGTCGCATCACGGGCATCCTCTATGGCCTGGCCGCCGCGATGACGGTCATCCTCTACATGGCGCTGTTCATGACGGAGGGGTTCTTCGACCTCTTCCATCAGCTGCACCCGACGCCGGGCTTCGAGTACATCCCGTTCCTGAGGGCCACGACGTTCAACATGACGCTCATCAACGGGCTCGTCGTGTTCGTCCTCTTCATCCACGCCCTGGTGTCGATGGCCATCACCAGGGTGATAGGGGGCGGGCACTGGGTCGGGGGGCTCACGCACCTCGTCGGCATTATGTGGATTGCGGCCGTCGCGTCCATACTGACCAAGTACGCCGTCGTGAGGCTGCTCTAGGCGGTCATGGGCCCCATCGGGGTCTTGGATGGGGCCGAACGGACCCGGACTCACGACGACCTGACGTGGGCCCGTCTCCAGGGAGCGGGATCAGGGGTATCGAAGTGCCTGGTGGTCAGACTATCCAGCCTTATCGCGTCACCAGCCGCTACTTCTTGGCGGGGGTCTTCGCCTCGGGCGTGTACATCTTGCCCGACACTGTGATCTTGACCGTGAAGTCGTTCCCGAGGTCGTTCCAGTACAGAGCCTCGGGCCCCGATGCGTGGAAGTCGCCCGCGTTGATGAGGTGGACGGTCACGGTGACATCCGACGTCGTGACGGTCTCGGGCAGTCTGAGGGAGGTCGAGTTGCCGACAATGACGTAATCGTAGCCAGAGTCCGACACCTTCATCGTGATCGGCCCTATCGAACCAGCCTTGGAGTTGACATCGTTCATTGTGGCCGGGCCCTCGGCCGTGGCGTTTATCGTGGTGTTGATCACGAACTCGAACTCGTCGGGTTGGTTGGTCCTCATGCGGCCGAGGCGGCGCACGTCATCCTCGTCCCTCCAAGTCAGGGTGACCGTGACCTCCTTGATGAAGTAGGTGCCGTTCGTGCCGCCGCCGAGGAGGTCGGCGATGTTGAACGTCACGCTCTGGGTCTCCGCGAGGTTTTGCGTCTTGGATATGTCCTCATTCCAGTCCTGGAGGTCCTCAATATTGATGGTGGACGGTTTCTTGGGAGCGGTCGAACCGCCCCTCATGGCCACGGCGCCTATCACTATCACGACCACGAGGAGTATGACGACGGCGAATATCATCTGGACCTTCTTGGGCATGCCCTTGGTCTTGCCGCCAACGGAGGAGCCGACCTTCTTGAACATGTCCGCCATCTTCCCCCCGCTCTTCTTGTCCTGCGTCGCCGGCGCGACGGCGGTGGCCCCGGCGGCGGGCTGTGCGGCCGCGGGCGCCGCGGGGGCCTTGGCCGGTGCCGTGGCGTGCGCGGTGCCTGCCGCGGCCGGCTTCGCGGGGGCCGCGGGCGCTGGTGGGGGATTGGTGGCAGGGCTCATGGTGACCATAGCCCAAGAGCGCACCTGAGTTTATCAACCTTTCGACAAGAGCTGGCCGACACAGAACGATGCCAGCATGGGCGACGGAGTGCCCCCGCCCCCTGCGGGCCGAGGCGTGCGGGCCTAGCCCGAGGGTTCGTAGTACTTGTAGTATACCGTGAGCGCCGCGGAGAACGAGTTGCCGGAATCGGGCACGGTGAGGATGCCGAGGGGCCCCTTCTGGTCGCCCGCGTTGATGCAGCTCACGCTCGCATTTATCTGGGCCTCGACCACGCCCGCCGGCATCTGGATGCCCACGAGGGGCGCGGTGGTGATGTACTGGTCGAAATCGATGGCCAGGTCGATCAGGCCCATGCGGCTTCCTGCGTCGTCCGTGGCGGTGGCGGACTTCGCATCCCCCGCGGTCGTGTTGATGGCCGCCTGGAACTGGTCAGCTGCATTCGTGAACCCCGTCCGGGGCTGCTCGTCGGTCCAGGACACTTCGAGCTCCATGCCCTTGATGAACCATGTCCCCCCCGCCATCCAGACGATGGCCCTCGCGTTGCCCCCCTCGGAAGCGGTGTCGTTGAAGTAGTAGGTCTGGCTACCCTCGGGCAGGGTCCGCAGGTCGATGACCGTGGCGCCGCCGTGGATGATGATGCCGCCCTCGGCGGCCTCCCTCTGCTTCAAGTAGTAGCCCGCGCCCGTGCCTGCCAGGAAGACGATGGCGGCCACGGCGATGACGGCGTACTGCGCCGTGGTCAAGGCCGACCAGTTCGCGGGCCATCCGAGGGGCGAGGGGGGGATGCCAGTGGGGGGGTCCACGAGGGACGCCTCGGACGCGGGGTCCGCGAGGGGCTCGCCCCTGCTCATGGACTGGAGCCACGCCTTGAAGGACAGCAGGAAGACGACGGTGATGGCCAGGATGGCCACGGAGAGCCCTATGAGGACGAGGCTCAGCGTGGACGTACCGTAGGCGACGACGGTGATGGGCGAGCGGATGTCGTTGCGCTGCGCGAACATGTCCACCGAGCCGTCGAAGCCGAGCACGCACAGCAGCGCCAGGACCGCGAACGCCGCGGAGCCGATGGGCATCAGGCTGAGCTGGTAGACCTTGGGGGACCGCTCGTTGGCCGAGTAGAGCGCGAGCCCGATGAGCGTCACCACCGCCATGATGAGCGCGAGGAACAGGAACCAGGTCGTCGTCTTGAGCCACAGGGTGGGCGCCCCGTAGGAGGAGCTGGTCTCGCCCTTCGCGAGCCATCCCAGCTGGCTCGTGCCGATCGTGAGGTTGTGGGGGTCGATGGACCCGTAGCCGATCGCCGAGACGCGGCCGTAGGTGTAATCGAAGCTCATGGCGGGGACGAGCGGCATCCATACGATCGCGACCACGGCCACGAGCGCCAGCGCCACCGCCAGCGTCGCGCCGCCCCTCACGGCCTGGGACCTGTGGGACACGGACCCGAGCGATCGGGCGTTCGAGAGCGCCACGAGCAGCGAGATCACGACCGTGACGAGACCGATGGCGAGCGCGACCATGCCCGCTGGGGACGAGAAGCCCTGGTCGGACGCGATGTCTATGATGGCCTGGTCGGACTTGGCGTTCGCGACGAGCGTCGCGCCCATGCGGGCGACGACCGTGGCCGGCACGAGCAGCAGCCCGCCCGTTGCCACGTAGAACACGCCCGTGTGGTACTTGGCCGCCTCGACGAGGGGCAGCCCCATCGCCGCCGTGCCGACGAGCAGCAGTCCCCCGATCACTAGGACGAGCAGCCCGATGATGGCCCAGACCGCGACCGCGCTCATGTACTTGTCCTTGGCGGGCGAGGCGATGGGCGAGCCGGGGTCCTCGTTGGGCAGCAGGATGACCGCGGTCGCGCCGATGGCGCCCAGGGCGATGAGGACGACGCCGAGCACGAGCAGCTGGGTCCTGGTTGACCCGCCGAACATGCGCATCATCCCCGCAGCCATCCCAGCACCTGGCCTGTGCAAAGGCACCCAGGATATTAAAGGCTTTGTCGATGGTCGGCGGAAGGGCCTGAGGAAGCGCGCACGGTTTCGCTCGGCCGCCTAGCCCCCGCCCGGCCGACCCCCCCCTCGTTCGAGGTCGGACGGCAGCGCGGCCGCCGCGGGGCCCATGTCGAAGCACCCGATGGCGGCGAGCGCGCCGATGTGTCCCCGCTCGCCTGTGATGGAGCGGAGGTCCACGCCCGCGGCCTTCGCGAGCCTCTTGGCCTCCTCCCAGGTGAGCAGCTCGCCCTTGGCCCGGCGGCCGAAGAGCACGACGCTGCCCGGCACCTCGAGGCCCTCGTGGAACGCGATGGCCGTGTTGTCGGACCTGGTGGCCTTGGTGACGAACTCGAGCGCGTAGCGCCTTGCCGCCTCGAGGTCCCCGGGCGCGACCGCGAAGGCCAGCGCGGTCGCCACGCAGTTGGTGGTCTTGTGCGGCACTCCGGGGTTGAGCTGGACGAGCTTGTGCTCGAGGAACCTGCCGACGGGCATGGACCGCCCCAGCCGCAGCCCGAGGGCCCATGTCGCGCCCTCCTCCTTGGTGTCGGTGTCGTCGATGCCCACGAGGAGCCGCCTCATCGCCGGGGTCACGACCTCCACCTCCGCCCTCTGCGCCCCGCCGACGCCGCTGCCCCGGGCCACCCGCGAGCGCAGCACGCCGGGCGCCTGCGCGAGGCACACGACGAGCGCGTAGCCGGCACCGGCCAGGCCCTCCCACGTCGTGTGGACCTCGTCCCCCACGACCTCGACCCTCCGCAGCGCCTGCGCGCCCAGCTCGGCTGCCGCGGGGCCGAAGCTGACCTCGCGCTCGCCGATGCTCGCGTCCATGATGAGGGTCGTGCCCTCGACCCTGATGGCCTCGACCGCCCCCCCGGCCCGTTGGCGGTTCCAGAGGTCCCACTCGACGGTGCCCTTCACGGAGCACTCCTCGACGATGCGCACCCTGCTCGCCCGGGGGTCGACGAGCGTGAGGAAGCCCCTGCAGAACGCTTCGCCGTGGCGCTCGTGCACCTGCGCGGGCGTGAGCCACTCGCCGTCGCCTTCCGACACGTCATACAAGAAGGCGGGCCTCGGAAAAAAGGCTTTGGGCCGCTGCGGGCCCGGCTCAGAACGACACGTGGTCCCCGGGATTGAGGATGACGACCTCCGTCGGGCAGATGGCCTCGACAGCCTCCTTGAAGGCGAACGGGTCGACGTCGATGAGGGGGAACGTGCCGTAGTGCATCGGGATGGCCACCCGCGGGGCGATCATCTGCACCGCCAGCGCCGCCTCCTTGATGCCCATCGTGAACCTGTCCCCTATGGGGACGAGCGCTATCTCGGGCTTGTAGAGCTCCCCGATGAGCTCCAGGTCCTTGAACAGGGCCGTGTCGCCCATGTGGTATATGACCTTGTTCCCGTGGATGACATAGCCAGCGGCCTCGCCGCCCTCTATCATGAGCTTCTCGCCGGAGATGCCCGAGCTATGGATGGCGTGGACCATAGTGAACTTCGTCTCGAGGACCTGGATCGTCGCGCCCTTGTTCATCGACTCTACCTTGAGCCCGAGCTTGGAGAAGAACTGGGCGATCTCGTGGATGGCCACGATGACGGCGTCGTTCTTGCGCGCGATGTCGATGGCGTCGCCCACGTGGTCGCCGTGGCCGTGCGTGATGGCGACGATGTCGCACTTCACGTCCTGCCAGCGCTTCGGGGCGTTCGGGTTGCCGGTGAGGAACGGGTCGACCACTATGCGGTCCCCTGAGTCGATCTCGAACGCGCTGTGGCCCAGCCAGGTAATCTTGACATCTCCGCCGCTCATGCTCTCGGGATTTGCCATGCGGCGTGGCTATATAAATCGGTTTGGGTCCCAGTACAACCCGGGATAACGACCCTCACCACCACCGCCGCGGTCGAGTCGTGGGACCTATGGACGGCCATCCCGAAGGTCCCAGGTCAAAGCCGCGCCTTGATCTCCCTGTAGGTCGCCTCCGTGATCTCGCCGCGCGCGAGCCTGTCCTCGAGCATCGAGAGCTTCTGCTCCCTAGTGAGCGGGGCCGCCTCGGCGACGGGGGCGGGCCGGGTCTGCGCCCTCGCGACCTCATCGGACGGCACGGCGGTCGTGTGCAGCACCTGCTCCTTCCTGTCCACTGGCTGGATGCTCGCGGCGCCCTCGAGGGCCCTCCAGAAGGTCGACATGAGGTTGATGGCGTCCTCCTCGTACCTCGCGTAGCTCACGGCCCCGCCGACGACCGCGACGGGCCACAGCAGCACGAGCGCGAGGCCGCCCGCGATGACGCCCTCGTCCGTGATGTGCGCCCGCATGCGCAGCTCGACCTGGGTCTGCTCGCCAAGGTCGCGGACCGTGACCGTGGCCTCCCGCTTGAGGCCGTACCTGCTCGCGGACGAGCCGACGAACTGGCCCGGTCCCATCTCTGACAGCGCGAACCCCTGCGACTGCCACCACTTGAACGCATGGGCGTGGATGACCCTCGCATCGGCCTTCGGGTAGACACGGCTCTCCCACTTCTCGAACATGCGGCTTCCTCCTGCTCGCAGGGACATATGCCGGTTCACGAGATATCATTTGCGCCTGTCGCGCCCGACGAGGGGCGGCCACGATGCGAGGATGTAGCCGTCCTTGAGGTCCCCGAACAGCCTCACCCCCCGGGACGCCCCTGCGCCCTTGGCCGGGACCGCCTGGTGGAGGTCCCACATCGTGATCGCCGCCGCGATCGCGTCCAGGGCGTCGCCCATGCGGTCGAGGTCGGCGCGCGTGCAGTCAGCGCTCGCGGGCAGCCGCATCATGCGCAGCGCGCCCTCGCCTGGAGGGGCCGGGAGGAGCCCGAGGAGCGCGTCCCTCATGACCACGAGCGCCTCCACCCTCCCCGCCATGCGCCCCCTCTTGTACCGGGGGACGGCCGGGAACACCGTCCTCCAGAACGTGTAGGGGTACACCTCGACCACGGCGCTGCCCCCGGCCGGGTCGACTCGGCCGTCCGTAAGGGGGTAGCCCTCCGCCCCCAGCGCCGCCGCGAGGCGCTCGCCCCTGCACCCGCCGAACCAGGCGTCGAAGTAGGTCCTGTTGGCGGGGAGCACGGAGACTCCCGCGCTGATGAGCTGCCTCTCGCAAGGCCGGTTGCTCGTGGTGTTGGGGACCTGCAGGGGCGCGTCGACGCCCACGAGGGCGGGCCGCCCCGCAGAGGCGACCGCGTCCACGATTGCCAGGTCGGTGTCAGCGCGGGACAGGCCGACGAGGCTCCCGCGGTCGTCCATTACCGCGATGGCCGTGCGGTCGCTGCCGGCCCTCTCCTTCCATGCGAGGTCCACCCCGACGTACCGCACGTCAGGATGAACGGCCTCCGCCCTTATCTGTCTCTCCCACGACCTCTCCCACGTCCTCTCCCTTCTCCTCTCCCGTGTCCGCTCCCTTATCCGCTCCCATGCTCGCCCCCATGTCCTCTCCGACGTCCCCTCCCACTCCCCCACTCACCCTGAAGGGGCCTCGCCCCGGTCCTTCGGACGTACATCCCAGACAGTGGAACTTCGCTGCCTTTATTAGGCCGACCGCTCATGAGCAGGGCGGGAGAGCCCATGGCAGAAATCGTAGAGACCGAGCTTCCCGGCATCGGGAAGCGTTTCAAGTTGGACCTCAAGAAGGGAGGCACCCTATCGGTCGTGGTCCGCCTGGACGGGGAGCGCGACGTGTACCACAGGCTGAAGGGGGAAGAGGAGCCGCACGTGTTCTCGCTGTCCGAGCTCGAGGCCCGGCAGGTCTCCTCCATCCTCGTCGGGACCTACTACCGGCTGCACCCGCTGGAGATGCTGGAGGAGGCGCTCGAGAAGAAGGCCGGGCTGCACTCGGTCCACGTGCCGCGCGGGACGCCGGTGGCGGGCAAGCGCATAGGGGACCTCGACGTGCGGAAGCGGACGGAGACGTCCATCGTCGCCATCATCCGCGACTCGGGCGAGTCGATCCCCAACCCCGACCCCAGCACGGCCATCGAGCGCGACGACATGCTGGTGGTCATCGGCACGGTGGATGGGATCGACAAGCTCAAGTCGCTGCTCGGTGGCTGAGGACACGACCCGCGCTGCGACCGCCAGGCACTGACCTGGCTCGTGGCCGACTGAGACGGTGATGGACGGTTGCTCCTCGGTGACTTCATAGCGCTCGCGGCGGTGTTCGCCTTCGCCTTCCTGGGCGGGCACCTGGCACAGCGCAGCCACCAGCCGGCCGTGGTCGGCTACATCATCGCGGGAGTCGCGCTGGGCACCATCGGGGCCGCGTGGGCGCCGCTCGGGAACAACCTGTTCGTCGACGTCGGCACCCGCGAGGTGTCGAGGTCGGTCCAGGCCGTCTTCGACTTCGGCATCACGTTCCTCATGTTCTTCACGGGCATGGAGATATCCATCCACCGCCTCTCCCGGGCCGGGCGGGCAGCGACCGTCCTGGCCCTGGCCGACACGGGGTTCGGCTTCCTCATCGGCGGGCTGCTAGGCAGCCTGTTCGGATGGGACTGGAGGTCCATCTTCTTCCTGGGCAGCATCATCGTGATGAGCTCCCTCTCCGTCGCGGCCAAGTCGCTCATAGAGCTGCGGAGGCTCGACAACCGGGAGACCGAGTTCCTCCTCTCCGCGATGGTCGTGGAGGCCTTCATCTCGATGGTGCTGCTGACGCTCTCGACCTCGCTCGTCGTCGTGGGCGAGGGCGGCGGCCCCCATGAGGACGTGACACAGGTGGCCGTGGCCGTGGCCACGGTATACGTGGCGCTCATCGCCGCGGCCATCTTCCTAGTGCCCAAGATCGCCGAGCGCATGGCCGGGATCCGCCACGAGGAGGTGTTCATCCTCCTCGCGCTCACGATGGTCTTCTCCGCGGCCGCGCTCTCGTGGTCGTTCGGCCTGCCGTTCATGATCGGCGCCTTCTTCATGGGCGTGGCGTTCTCCGAGACCACCCTCACGGAGAGGCTGCGCATCAGGCTGATGTCGCTGCGGGACGCGTTCACGGCCGCGTTCTTCGTTGGGTTCGGGATGTTCATCAACCTGGGGTTGCTGCTCAAGGGCGACATCGTGCTGATGGTCGCGTTGGCCATCCCCCTCATCCTCTTCAACGAGGTCGTGCTCACCTCCCTCGTCGGCTTCTTCATGGGCCTGGGCAGGCGCGAGGCCGTCAACCTCGGCACCGCGTTCCTGGGGCGCGCCGAGGACGCCATCCTGTTCGCGTCCGTCGGGGGGAGGCTCAAGGACGAGGCCGGCGACCCGGCGCTCCCCCACGGGACCAGCCTCTACCCGTTCGCCGGGGGAGTCAGCCTCATCATGAGCGTCCTCACGCCCAAGCTCATGAAGGTATCGACAAGGATAGCGGACGCCTTCGGACGGGCGGTGCCCAGGTGGCTCGGGTTCGGGGGCATGCTCGTGCAGCGCGCGCTCACGGCGGAGCTCTCCCCCGAGGACGCCGCCAGGCATGGCAGGTCCCCCGGCCTCCTCGCTGCGACGCTGGCGCTGCTCGTGGCCGCGCTGGCGCTCATCGGAACGTTCCGTCATCCCGACTGGACCGTGCGCGCGGTCCTCATCGCGGTGGCGCTCGCCCTTTGGGCCTCCCATGCGAGGCTGACCCGGCGCGGCCTTCGCAGGCTCGGACAGTCCCTGGACCTCACCGGCCTGAACATCCTCAGCAGGGACCGCACCACCCTCGCGGACTACGTGTCATCGACGATCTCGTGCATCATGCTCATCGGGGTGCTCGTCGCAGCGGTGTTCCCGCTGGGCCCCCTCATCACCCTTGTGGTGCCCGCGGTCATCATCGCCGTCGTGATGGCCATGTCCAAGCGCGTCTACGTCGCGGCCGTCGAGCCGCCCAAGGGCATGCACGCCCGCGAGATGCTTGACAAGCAGATGAGGGCGGACGGGCTCGAGGCGAGGAGGAAGGGCGGGGGTGGCCGGCCGTGACCGCCACCTTCGAGATCGACTTCGTCGGGCTGGCCCTCCTGTTCCTACTGGCGTTCGTGGGCGCGTTCATCGCCCACCGCATCCGGCAGTCGATGATCGTGGGCTACATCTTCGTCGGCATCGTGCTCGGTGCCGTGGCCGCGCAGTGGCCCGTCCAGGTGGGCGACCACATCTTCATCGACACGGGCGCGCGGACGCTGCGGCCGTCGATAGAGATGCTCTCGGACCTGGGGCTCGCGTTCCTCCTGTTCTTCATCGGCCTCGGGTTCTCGGTCGGCAAGCTCAAGACGGCGGGGCGGCCCTCGCTGGTCATCGCGCTCACCCACCTCTCGCTCAACTTCTACGCGGGCGCCGCCATCGGCGCCGCATTCGGATGGGACTTCAAGTCGACGTTCTTCCTCGCCGCGGTCATGTCGATGTCCTCGCTCAGCGTGGCCGCCAAGAGCCTCATCGAGCTCAAGCGGCTGGATTCCGAGGAGACGGAGTACGTCCTCGGTTCGATGATCGTCGAGGACTTCATCACCATGGTCATCCTGGTCCTCGCGATGGGCACCCTCGCGACCGGGAGCATCTCGAGCGGTGCGCCGGGCGGCTCGCTCCTCGAGAGCGTGAGGGGCGCGCTCATCGTCTACGGCACGTTCATCGTGCTCGCGCTGTTCCTCATGCCGCGGCTCGCGCGGTACATCGAGCGCGTCCGGAACGACGAGGTCTTCACGCTGCTCGCGCTCGCGTGCCTGCTCGGCTCGGCCGCGCTCGCCTTCTTCTACGGGATGCCCTTCATGCTCGGCGCGTTCTTCATCGGCATGGTGTTCTCGGAGACGCGGCTGTCGGACAGGATGCAGCTCAAGCTCATGTCCTTCCGCGACGCCCTCGTCGCCATCTTCTTCGTCGCCTTCGGGCTCAGGGTGGACCTAGCCACGCTCCCGCTCGTCATCGGGCCGGTCCTGTGCGCCATCGTGATGATCGCCGTCAACGACGGCCTCCTCGTCTCGGGCCTCGCCTACATGCTCGGCTTCAACGGGAGGGCGAGCGCATCGCTGGGAGCATCGCTCATGGGCCGCGGGGGCGACTCCGTCCTGTTCGCGAGCGTCGGCGCGGGCCTCACGAGGCCGGATGGGGGAAAGCTGCTCAACAAGGCGAACCAGCTCTACCCGTTCTCGGGCGGCGTGTCACTGGTCACTAACTTCCTGGTGCCCGTGATGCTTCGCAAGAGCGTCCGCCTGGCCGTGGGACTGGGCGAGGGTCTGCCCCGTCCGGTGAGCTTCTCCGCGGCCTCGATCGGGCAGGCCGTGAGGCCCTCCCTGGGGCAGGGGGCTCAGGGTGGCGACGGCCGGGGGGTGGCCCTGACCGCGCTGCCGGTCGGATACGCCATCAGCTGCCTGGTCTCGGCGGTCATGGTCGTGACGGGCCAATACCCCCTCGCATACGCCGCCGCGGGGCTCGCCACGCTCATGCTCGTCATCATGTACCGTCCCCTCGGCAGGGCCCTTGAGAGAAACATCGACAAGGGCTACCTCTCCACGCACGGCCACGAGCTCAAGGACCATAGGCCGGTCGCGGAGTTCGTGCCCAGGGGCATCACGCTGCTGCTCTTGGTGCCACCAGTGACCATCACCTCTTGGACGATAGCCTGGTGGCTGTCGCCTCTCTGCGCCCTCGGGGTCGTCGCCATCGTCCTCGCGATGGGCGCGCGCACCTACGCCATCGCCTCCGGGGAGCGTCACAGGCAGAGGGTGGAGCACGCGCTCGACCATGAGCTCGAGATCCAGAGGCGCAGGATGCAGAGGCGGTACAAGCAGAAGGGCAAGCGCAACCGCAATCGCAAGCGCAAGCACAAGTGAGCCGCCCCGCCACCTCGGCCCGATCGCCGGTCCGCTCACCGGTCCCCGCCGGGCCTGCGGCCCCTCCTCCGCACGGCGCGCCCGTCCTCGCGCTCGTACCACTGGGGCTCGCCCCAGCTGGGCTCGAATATGGGGCGGACCTCCTTCGCCACCCCCTCATCTCCCTTGGGGTCGCCGGTGTAGGTCGGGCACAGCTCCCGCATCTCGCGCACCTCGGCGCACGTCGCCCTGTCCGCGCCGCACCGCCTGCAGTGGGGCTCGCCCTCCTCGAACAGGGTGCCGCACTTGCTGCAGACGTCGACGCGCGTCATGGTGCCCGGTCACGTACTCAGCCCTCCGCGTATAAGTCGCTTTCGGGCCGCCCGGGCGGACCGCGGAGGGGCCCGCCCGGTCATGCTGTCCAGATGCGGATTTTCTCAGGCACAAGTATTTAATACCAAAAACCATTCCCCCTTCCCAGAAGGATGGTGCCACGATGGCTGTCATCATCAACGAGGACGACTGCACGGCGTGCGGTGCGTGCGCCGAGACCTGCCCAGTAGGCGCAATCACCGTGGACGATGTCTCGCACGTCGACGCGAACGAGTGCGTCGAGTGCGGGGCCTGCGTCGACGAGTGCCCGAACGGGGCAATCTCGCTGCCGTGAGCGGTCGTCCAGACGCCCCGTCCGGGGCTGAGCCATGGTCGTCGTGACACCCATCCAGGAGCGGAGGGGTGATATGGAGACCGTCTACGTGCTCATCAAGACCCAGCCCGGGCTTGTCGAACCCATCCTCCACGAGGTCGCGTCGAACCCCGCGGTGGCCGAGGCTGTCGCGGTCACGGGCGCGTACGACATACTGGCCAAGGTCGAGAAGGAGTTCGTGACCGAGGCCCTGAGCGTCATCGTCAAGGAGCTGCGCCAGATAGAGGGCGTCACCTCGACGGAGACCCTCGTCGCGCTCAAGACGTGACGCGAGGTGGCGCCGCGCGCGGTCGCGCGGCCAATGCCCTGGTCAAGGCCAGGTGCACTGCCAGCCAGCAACATATTTTTATACGCAGAAGGGGTTTTCCTTCCCCCTGCGGGGTGTCGTCATGGTAGAGGACAACTTCGTCTTCATCGGCAAGAAGCCCCTCATGAGCTACGTGCTCGCGGCCCTTCGCCAGATCAACGAGGGGAACAGGACCGTGGTCATCAAGGCCCGTGGCAAGTCCATCAGCAGGGCCGTCGACGTCGCCGAGGTGCTGAAGCACCAGTTCCTCCCGAGCGCCACGGTCGACGACGTCCAGATAACCACCGAGCTGCTCACCAACCCCGAGGGACGCGAGTCCCGCGTCAGCTCCATCGAGATATTCATGTCGCGGGGCGAGGGCCCCCAGGCCCCGTTCCCTCCCCCCCGCGCCCCTCGCGAGGGGCCTCAAGGCGACGGGCCCCAGCACGACGAGGAGTGGGAGGACCACTGACGTGTTCACCGACGAGGAGGGCATCAGCGCCGTCCGCATCGCCCGCGCGATCGTGGACGCGCACGTCCATGGCAACGGCATGCCGAGGCTGGACTTCCCGGGGTCGTTCGAGGCCAAGGGCGGTGTGTTCACGACGCTGTCCACCTACCCAGGGCACGACCTCCGAGGCTGCATCGGCATCCCTGAGCCGGTGATGTCCCTCCGTGACGCGCTCGTGAGGAGCGCGATGTCCGCCGCCACCGAGGACCCGAGGTTCCCACCGGTGGGGCCAGGCGAGCTCGACTCCATCGTCGTCGAGGTGACGCTCATGAGCGCCCCCGAGCCCATCCCCTACAAGGCGCCGGAGGAGCTCCTCAAGCTGGTCAGGATCGGCGTCCA
>Ga0316628_100002347_pt1 | contig 13974 bp, 11 predicted proteins | sample OWC_Aug_M2_C1_D5_FD_207648 | JGI IMG/M metagenome (GOLD analysis project Ga0316628, IMG submission 207648) | Wetland soil microbial communities from Old Woman Creek delta, Ohio, United States - OWC_Aug_M2_C1_D5_C | ecosystem: Environmental > Terrestrial > Soil > Wetlands | place: USA: Ohio... | reverse complement strand
TTCTCCTTGTCCTTGTCCTTCTCCTCCTTGACCTCCTCCTTCGTCTCTTTCCTCGTGACCACCTCAGGTTCCGCCGGAGCGACCTCCACCGGGGCTTCCTCCTCTTCCTTCTCCGGATGACTCACGGAGGCGACCACCATTTCCGGATTCACGAGGATCTTCACACCCTCGATCGCCTTCAGATCCCGGACATGGACGGAATCGCCGATTTCCAGGGAGGAAATATCGACAACCAAGGCTTCAGGAATGGCTGCCGGCAAACATTCCACCTCGACTTCCCGCAGGATATGATCCAGGATGCCTCCCATCATCTTCACCCCGGGTGCTTCTCCATGTAGAGTTATCGGCACATCCACCCGGATCATTTTCTCCATGGAAATCCGCAGGAGGTCCACGTGCAAGTATTCTCCCTGGGTAGGATGGGATTGGATATCTTTTACCATCACCGTCCTCACCATCTCTTCGCCATCGCGATGGACGGTGAGATTGATGATGACGTTTTCCCCTCCTCCCTTCTCCAGGGTCTTTCTCAGATCCACTGGATTCAGCACCAGTGAGATATTCCCTTCCTCTCCCCCATAAAGGATACCCGGGATTTGATTGTTTACCCGAAGTTTCTTACAGGCCTCTTTCCCGAAGACTCGTCGCTCTTTGGCGGCCAATTCAACCCACTCCATTCATCTCCTCCAAGTGCAAGATTCTATTCCCCTAAATAAAGAGCGAGCTTACGGAAGCCCCTTTGTGGATCCGGCTGATCGCCTCGCCCAGCAAGGGAGCCACCGATAGCACGATGAGTTTCTTGGACTTCTTTGAATCCAGGGGAATGGTGTTAGTGACTGCAAGTCCTTCCAGCTTGGAGCGTTCTATCCTTTCCATGGCGGGTCCGGACAAAACGGGATGAACGCAGCTGGCATAGACTCTCCGAGCTCCCTCCGCAACCAACGCATCCACCGCCTGCGTAATGGTCCCGGCCGTATCGATAATGTCATCGATGATGATAACGTCCTTATCCCGCACGTCGCCCACGATATGCATCGTCTGGGATAAGTTGGGGGCAATCCTCCGTTTGTCGATAATGGCCAGTGATCCCCCCAATCTCTTCGCGCAGGCCCTGGCCCTCTCCACGCCCCCTGCATCCGGGGAAACGATGCACATTTGATCCCACCCCAGGGACTGGAAATATCCCACGATCACCGGCGCCGCAAAAAGATGATCGACGGGGATGTCAAAGAAACCCTGGATCTGTCCGGCATGGAGGTCCATAGTTAATACGCGATTCGCCCCCGCGGCAGTTATAAGATCGGCCACCAGTTTTGCAGTGATAGGCACACGGGGACGATCCTTTCGATCTTGACGACCGTAGCCATAATAGGGAATTACGGCGGTAATACGGTCTGCTGAAGCCCTTTTCAGGGCATCGATCATGATGAGGAGCTCCATCAGATTATTGTTGACGGCGGGAGAGGTTGGTTGGATGACGTAGACGTCTGCCCCCCGCACATTTTGGTTGATCTTCACCTGAATCTCACCATCGGAGAACTGACCTACCTCCGCCGACGCCAGGGGAATATTCAGGTATTCCGATATCTCCTGGCTCAGCGCCGGATTCGCATTTCCAGAGAATAGCAAGAGGTTTCTTTTCATCCCTTTCCTCGATTAACCAGATACCGGATATAGGCAAGAATTGGCTGGGGCGGGAGGATTCGAACCTCCGAAATCCGGGATCCAAAGTCCCGTGCCTTTCCTGCTTGGCCACGCCCCAATCCACTCTCCTTTTGAAATCATGAATGTGCGACCTATCCTCCCAGCTTCGCCTCTCCTCGCATGAAACGGTAATATTCGTCCAGCACTTTATCCTCGATCATCTTCCTTGTTTCATTGTTTAGGGGATGAGCCATATCCTTAAAACTGCCATCTTTCATCTTTCGGCTGGGCATCGCCACAAAGAGACCACTAATTCCCTTGATCACCTTGAGATCCCTGACCACGAAACAATTATCGAGGGTTATGGTGATAAAAGCCTTCAATTTCTCGTCGTCGACTGGATAAACTCGAATCTCAGTGACGTCCATGGCGCCTCTCCCCTGATCCCCCAAAGAGATCGATTAAGAAGACGACTCAATATGAGCACCCTCCTCCAAAGATCGGGTTAAAATCCAGTGTCGTTCCCTCGTGGACCAGATAACCCTGCCGTCCTCTCCAATGACTGGCTGCTTCTTTAGCCCTTTCCCTATCATCGAAGATCCCGTACACGGAGGAGCCACTCCCTGACATGAGAGCCATTTTTGCCCCCGAATCGAGCAAGGCAGCCTTAAGATCATTGATCAAAGGATATTTTTCGCCTACCACCTCCTCCAAATCATTAGTATAGGGTTGACGGATTTCCTCTCCGGAAGGAACTGTAGGTAAAAGTTTATTTTTATACTTTCTCTCTCCTTTTGTCAATTTGAATTTTTTTTGCTTGTAGGCCCATTTAGTGGAGATACCAAATCCAGGGAAGATGATCACCGCCCACCTTGGGGCCAGTCTTACCTCTCTCAGAACCTCACCCCTTCCCTCCGCCAACGCGCACCCCGAGGTGAGAAAGAAAGGCACATCAGAACCCAAAAGGAGCGCCCAATCCTTCAGCTGGGACATCGGAATCGACAACCCCAGAAGAGCCCTCATCCCCCACAGAGTAGCCGCCGCGTTGGACGAGCCTCCTCCCAATCCCCCTCCGACAGGTATCCTTTTGTAGAGCGAAATAGACACCCCGCCGCCCTTTCCCATTTGCTGCAAGACCAGCCTGGCTGCACGCCAAACCAGATTCTCCTCGTTTTCCGGAACGTCGGTGGCAAGGCCTGCCACATGCAATTCGATCCCCGCTTCCGCTTCTCTCAAGAGGATCTCGTCCGCCAGATCGACCAGCTGCATCAGCGTTTGGATCTCATGGTAGCCATCCGAACGTTCTCCCAGGATCCTTAGGAAAAGGTTAACCTTGGCAGGCGACAGGACTCGCACCTCGGTCATCCCGGAAGATCCTCCGACCTCTCCCTCGATTCGACGTCTATGATGGTCAAACCCTCGAGCGAGGGAAGGATGAGGTGAAAAGTTTCTTCCTCGATGAAGGGATTAAGCTTGATGTCGCGATAGGAAAGAAATATCTCTGCCCCCGCTTCCGGCATCCGAATTTCCAGGGAGAAGGGAATGAGGAACCCGGTCACCTCGCGGTAATCCGCGAACCGGTAGGAGAACCAAAGCTCCCCCCCGTCCAGAATTTCCCCTTCACGGACCGTCCCGGCTCTCTCATCGATCCACAAGCGCTGCTGCAGGCACCCCGTCCCCTTACGTTCCAAGAGCGGTTCCCGGCTCTTGCCCAGATATATGAAAGAGGCAATCTTGTCATCTACAGGAAAGGGAGGGAGTCCCATGAAAATCCGCAGCATTTGAGGAAGAGGGATTTTCACCCCCGAGATCTCTGCCAAACCCTCCGCCATGAGCCTTGCCCGGATGATCTTCCCTTCCGATGGAAGGTAAAGATCCACCTCCCCACCATCGGAGCAGAGGACCAGATCGGAGAACCCCATGAAATTCACGGATTCAACGCGAAATCGGTTCGGAAGCTCCATCGAGAGGATCTCTTTCCCGCGATATGGCCCGTCCGGACTGGAGACCTTCAGATCGGCAACCCCTTGCAGACCTTTCAGAAGATCTTCCCGAGACTGGAGAAGGGCCAGGATTGCACGCTCCCCGAGTGTCTCTGCTGCAGGGGCGGGAGGAACGCGGGCCGGTTGGCAGCCTAAAATCGCCAGCCCTAGCACCAAGAAAAGGAGGAAGGATCCCCGCTGCCTCATTCCTCTTTTCTCATATGCAAAAGCCCCTTTTTCCCCGCTTCAATCTTTCTCTCCAGTTCCGCTCGGTTCTCGCCTTTTAGCTCTATGGATCTCTCCCATTCCTTGATGGCTTCTTGGATCAAACCCTTCCTAAAATATGCGTCCCCCAGGTGTTCGTGAATCGTGGGATCGTTCATCATCGAGAGCTGGAGGGACCTTTTCAACTCCCGGATCGCTTCGTTGAGCATTCCCTTTTTGTAATACGCCCATCCCAGGCTATCGACGAAGGCCCCATTGGAGGGTTCCAGCTCCAGGGCCTTCTTGATGTAGAGGATCGATTCATCTAACTTGATCCCCCGGTCGGCGAACATGTATCCCAGGTAATTGTAAGCATCCGCGTGTTTGGGATTCAGGCGGAGGGTTTCCTCGAATTCCGCTTCCGCCTTCTCCAGATTTCCCATCCTCTCCCAAACAGCCCCTAACTGGAAGTGATAGAGATCCCTGCCTGGATCCAAGGCTACCGCCTTCTCGAGGGTACTGATCGCCTGGCCATAATCCTTCTGGCGTAGATAGGCCAGGCCCAGAAAGAAGTGGACATTCGAGGAGTCAGGGTGGGCTTTCAGGGCTTCCTGATAAAGGGCGATCGCCTCCTCGGACCTCCCCAACATGGAGGCTACGTAAGCCCGATGAATAAGGGCTTCCTGATGCAGAGAATCTCCGGGTGCAATCTTGGAAAAATAAGTCAACGCTTCCTCATATCGCCCCGACTCTTCCAAGCTCAGGCCCAGATTCAAGTACGAATTCTGATCGTGGGGGTCTTGTGTGAGGACTTCCTGGAAACAGGCGATGGCCTCTTTGTAAGATTTCTTCTCCATATAGATGAGGCCCATCATCCTTTTGGCCTCCAGGAAATCCGGATTCGCGTCCAGGACCAGCTGGCAATGCTCCAAGGCCTGATCGAGGTCTCCCTGGCGGATGAGCACCCGGGCAAGGTGATAATGAAACTCATAGTTTTGGGGGTCTTCCTCCAATGCCTTCCCGTAGATGTCCTTGACTTCGGCCCATTTCTCCTCCATCTCATAGCTGTATCCCAGGGCGAGGATCGCCTCTTCAAAACCGGGATCCTTGGCCAGGGCCTCCCGGAATTGGGTTCGGGCCTCCGTGGTCATCTTCCTTTCCAGGTAGATTCTCCCCAAATGATACGAAGGAAGGGGAGAGTCCGGCTTGCGTCTTCCCAGGTCCCTATAGAGATTAAGTGCCTTCTCGTATTGCTTCTCCTGGGTATAGAGACCCCCCAAAAAGATGTACAGCTCTTCTCTTCCGGGGTCTATCGCCAGCGCCTTCTGGAAGGCTTCCTCTGCCTTGCCGTAGTTTTGTCTGCTCAGATGAATATTCCCCAGCAAGAGATAAGCCTCCAGGTAATGGGGCTCTTGTCGCAGAACCTCCTCCGTCAGGGACAAGGCATCAGCCCACTGCCCCGTCCGGAGATAAAGGGAGGCCAGGTTCATCCGAAGATAAAGGGAATCCTTTTGGCACAGAAGAGCCTTCCGGTACCATGCGATGGCTTCTTCCGAACTGCCTCCTTGCTCCGCCATGTTGCCCAAGGCGAAGTAATAGTATGCATCATTCCCCACGAGAGGCAAACCCGTCTCTAACTCCCCCTGGTGTCCCTGATCGGAGGCCAGAGTGGATCCCCCATGCAGGAAAGAACATCCCCCCAACAGGAGAGCCGGCATCAGGAGGAGGAGATTGAACATCCACTTGCGCTTCATGAGCTTAATCCCTCCTTTGCCTGCTTCACCGACAAACCGTTGCCCTCCCCTCATCCTTTCTTGTCCCCCTCACCTCGTTCTCTTGCAGCATATGCCCGATGGCTTGCCAGACTTCTTTTTTCCCCGATCCGCTCGTGGTAGAGAAGAGCAGGATCTTATCCTTATCGAGGCCCAGGGAACTGGCAGCTCGCTTCTGCGACTCCACCCACTCCCCTTTCCGCACCTTGTCCATCTTGGTGAGTACGACCCGACAGGGAAGTCCTTTGTGCATGAGCCAATCCTTCAGGGCCAGGTCAGAGGCCATGGGCGGATGGCGACCGTCCAGGATCATAACCAGACCCCGTAATTGACGGCGCGCGCAGAGATAGGACTCCACCATTCCACGAAAGGAGGACCTCATCTCCTTCGAGACCTTGGCGTAGCCATATCCGGGAAGGTCTACGAAGTAGAAGGAAGAATTGATGAGGTAGAAATTGAGGCAACGGGTTCTACCGGGGGTGGAGCTTGTATAGGAAAGGGTCTTTACCCCCACCAGGCAATTGATGAGGGAAGACTTCCCGACATTGGACCTTCCTGCAAAGGCCACCTCGGGCAGCCCGGAATTAGGCAGTCCTTGCAGATCGACCGCGCTCGTCACATATCTTGCGCTCGAGACCTTCATGAATCAAAGGGCTTCCCGATAGAGCTTCTCGATCTCTTCCTGTTTTACCACCCGAGGGTTCCAGCCGATTGCTCTTTTCATATTCATCGCATCGGCTGCCACCTGAGGAAGGCCTTCCGCCTTGACGCGCACTTCGCTCAAATGACCAGGAATGCCGATATCCACGGAGAGTCGCACGACAGCCTCCACGGCCCTTTTCCCTGCCTCACCAGCCGACAATCCCTCCACCTTTTCCCCCAGGGCCTGCGCCACTTGACCGAATTTCTCCAAGCGGGCGATGAGGTTGAATCGCATCACGAAGGGAAGGAGGATGGCATTGGCAACCCCATGAGGGACATCGAAGCGTCCTCCCAGGGGATGAGACATGGCATGTACCAGTCCCACGCCGGCATTGGAGAATGCCACTCCCGCCAGGGTGCTAGCGATGGCCATCTGAGACCTCGCCTCCTGATTGGACCCATTCGCCACCGAGGGTCGAAGGTACGTGCCGATCAGGCGAATCGCATGAAGGGCCATGGCATCGGAAAAGGGCTGACAGTTTACGGAGACGAAGGACTCGATGGCATGGGTGAGCGCATCCATCCCGGTAGCAGCCGCCAGAAAAGGAGGCATACTTTCCATCAAGGAAGGATCCACGATCGCGATCTTGGGTATCAGAAGGGGGTTCGCGATGCCCGCCTTGAAGCTCCTCTCCGTGTCAGTAATGACCGAGAACTGGGTCACCTCGCTCCCGGTGCCCGCCGTAGTAGGAATTGCGATCAAGGTCGGCAAAGGATTTTTCACCCCAGTTCCGCGCAGATAGTCCTGTAAGGGCCCGGGGTTGGTCATCAAGACCCCTACCGCCTTGGCGGCATCCATGGGGCTCCCCCCACCTAGACCGATGAGGAGATCGCACTCTTTTTTCTTTCCAAATTCAAACGCCTTGACTACCGTAACGTCGCGGGGATTCGGCTCTATCTGGTCGAAGATGTGCGCCTTCACTCCCGCCTGCTCCAGGGGAGTAAGGACTCTCTCCAACAATCCGGCCCCTACGATGCCTTTGTCAGTAATGATGAGGGCCTTGCTCTTCCCCAGTTCTTTCGCCTTCTCCCCCACCCTCTCTACGACCCCCATCCCAAAAATGAGGTTTCCTGGCAGGAAGATCGTGTAGGTTTTTTCCATCCCGTTTCTCCTTCCCTTGGCCGCTTACTTCCCTTCTTCCTAAGATAAGGAAACGTGAGCCAAAAACTGTAAGAATTGCGAACGCAAAGGACGATTCTTCCATTCAAAGATAAGAAAAGTCCCCCCGCTGACCCACCTATTAGGAGGTGGAAACTATTCTTCTGGGCGTGAGCTCATTAAATCAAATTTAGGGCGAACAGTCAAGCGTAACCCCAACACGCCGCCCGTATTGCCTTCTCTGCCAAGGTCCGTCCTTTCCCCCTTTTTGCTTGACAACTCAAAAACCAGGCACTAATCTCACCTTCAGAGAGGCGGATCATTTCTTGTCGGAAAGACGAGGCCTCCCAAAATCTATATCATCCGATTCCATTAGATCAAGGCACAAAGCCGCAAGGCCGTCCTGCGGATTGCCACAGATTTGGCTCGCCCCAATCTCTTGCCTTCGCAGACATATCTTTTGCTCCCCGCCGCAGCGGTTTCGCGCCATCCAAATGAACAGAAAAGGGGGGAACATGTATCGCCGTCGCTGGACAAACTGATATCAGATGACTCAGGAAAATTCTAAGGGCGAACTCGTGGAGGAACTTATGGATGAGAAGAAAGAGAATAAGATTTCGCGTCGGGATTTCGTGAAGAAGGCAAGCCTGGCCAGCGCCGGTGCCATTCTTGCGGCGAATGAATTCGCAAAGAAAACAGGCATTGCCAATGCCCAGGAATTTTGGCAGTTCACCACCGGGTACTGGAAGGGCCTTCCTTCCATGGTGCGGGCCGAAAACGGAAAACTCGTCGACAATCACAAGACGGCGCAGGTCACGGGCAGGATGATCTTGAAGGGCGGCCATGTCGTCGATCCCAAGAACGGGGTGGACGGGGTCATGGACATTGCCATCCTGGGGGATCGCATCGAAGCATGTGCCAAAGATATCGCACCGCAGCCCGGGGACAAGGTGATGGGTGTGCAGAAGTTTTACGTCTTTCCGGGTTTGATCGATATGCACAACCACATCGCCGACCTCTGGGACAACTGGGACCGTTGCGCCGAAGACACCGTAGCAGCGGGAGACACGATGTGCCTCTCCCCGGGTGCGGCCAACTCCCTGATTGCCCCTGGATGTCTGATGGGAGATTGGGATCGGTCCGCGCCCATGCATGTAAGCCAATACCTCGGGGTGCTCAACGTGTGCGGGACTCGCGCCAATACCCAAGAGCTGATCCGCTTCTTCCAGGGAAAGATGCCCCTATCAGAGGCAACGCAAAAGATCTGCCGCAACACCATCGGATGCTTCACCGCTCCTCTGGCCGTAGGCGTCAAGGAGCACCAGAACCATTTTATCACGCCGGCTGACACCCTGGACAAGATTTACGAGGTGACTTCCAAGGCCAACCTCCTCTTCATGTCGCACTGCCAGGATCCGAATTACGCCGAGTACATCGTTGCCGGGTCCAAGGGTCGTCCGATCCACCTGGGACATATGACTGCTTCCGGCCAGGGCACCCATGGAGATCCTGTACAATCGGCAAAGACAGTCTGTAACTTGCTGAGAAAAAAGAACGTCACCGGGGAGTTCGTAAGCTCGCACCTCAGGAAGCATGGAGGATGCAGAGAAGGATTCTATAACGATCCCGAGACCCAGAAGGTCTATTACAGTGCCCTGAGAGAGGGCCTCTGCAAGGTCATCATTTCGGATGGAATGGCCACCACTACCATGAAGGGATTTGGCGATCCTCGCGACAACATCGGCTGCCTCTTCGAGCTGGCGGATATGGGAGTCTTGACGCTCCCCCAGGCCGTAGCCTGCATGACCTCGAACGTGGCCCAGCTCTTTGCCGAGAGACACCAGAACGATTGGTGGACGAGAGAGGTCGGGCACCTCGGACCCGGGGCATTCGCCAATGTCACCGTAGCCGACCGGAGAAGCAACTATTGTATTTTCACGATTGTGAATGGAGTCATCTCGGCGGTCGAGCAGCGGGCAGTACGTTCGGCTGATGGAGGCTGCTGGGTCTCGAAATGGGGGCTCACTCCCAACACGGGCATCGGAGACCTGGTCCTCTTCGGGTATGCGGACGACACCTTCAAGGGTTAGTTGAATTGGAATTGGGTGACCATTGAGGGGCATGACGTACGGTCCATGCCCCTCAATGAAGTTCTCGATCCTCTCAGGGCGAAAGCAGACGGCTGCAGTCGGATGGCAGGAAAGACGCCTGGGACTGCGAAAATGAGGCACAAGGGATGAAGCATATCGAAGAAATCTGGAAGGAAATCGACATAGAGGGCACCATCCATTTTCTGCAGGAACTCCTGCAGGTGAAGAGCGCCAATCCACCGGGGGAGGAGATCGAAGCCGCGAAACTGGTTGCCGATTGGATGAAGAGATGGGGCCTGGAGGCAGAGGTGATCCCCATTCAGGGCCGGAGGGCCAATGCCCTCGGGCGCCTGCCCGGGCAAGGAAGGAAACCTCCCCTGCTCTTCTCCGGCCACCTCGACACCGTACCGCCCGGCGAATCTCCATGGGAGTTTGATCCTTATTCCGGTAAGATCGTAGGAGATAAGATATATGGCCGAGGAGCTTCGGATATGAAGGGGGGACTCGTCGCCATGGTCGCGGCGGCCGGCGCCCTGGCCAAGGCGAAGGCGCCCTTGGCCGGAGATCTCCTGATCGGGGCAACGGCGGACGAGGAGGCGGGGACGACCGGTGCACGGCACCTGGTGGAGAGCGGGGCGATCCGCAGCGTGAGCGGCGTCCTGATCGGGGAGCCCTCTGATCTCTCGGTCTTTATTGCGGAGAAGGGAGCGTTTTGGTTGGAGATTACCACCCGTGGCAAGACCGCCCACGGGGCCATGCCCGATCTGGGAATCAACGCCATCCTCCGAATGAACAAGGTCCTGACCCGCCTGAGCCGCCTTCGCTTCGAATACAAGAAACATCCCCTTCTGGGAAAGCCTACCTTGAACGTTGGCACGATCTCCGGCGGGGTGAAGACCAATGTTGTCCCTGACGGATGTAAGATCACGGTAGATATACGCACCGTTCCGGGCCAGAATCATAGGACTATCTTAAGAAGTGTCGAAGATCTGCTTGAGGAATTGAGGAAAAAAGATGCCGCCTTCCAGGGAGACGTGAAGATCGTGAGCGACCTCCCAGCCCTGGAAACCTTGCCCCAGGATCCCCTGGTGAAGGCTGCCCTGAATGCCTCGAAGGCCGTGACCGGCCAGAGGCAAAAGCCCCAGGGCGTTATGTATTACACGGATGGTGTAGCCTTTGTGCCCAAATTGAAAATCCCCATGGTCATCTGCGGCCCGGGGAAGGCAGGCCTGGCCCACCAACCGAATGAATACGTGGAGATCTCCAAGGTCCATGCTGCAGCCCGCATCTATGTCCAGATCGCCATGGAGATGTTAGGGAATTGAGGTTTGGACGGAAGGGGGATCCCCGTGAATAGCGAAACGACAGAAGGCGCGAAAGGCTCCCTCCAGCGAACTCCCCTCCATGCGGCTCATCTTGCCTGGGGAGCCCGCATGACCGCCTTTGCCGGCTGGGAGATGCCGGTACAATATAGCGGGATCCTGGAGGAGCATTTGACGGTGCGCACTCGAGCGGGCCTATTTGATGTCAGCCATATGGGCAGGATTCTGCTCAAGGGCAAGGCGGCCTTGAGCCTCATTCAGAGATTGACCACGAATGATGCCTCGAAATTGCAGGAGGGCCAGGCACAGTATTCGGCCCTCTGCCATCCGCGGGGCACCTTCCTGGATGATATCCTGGTCTATAAGTTGGCAGAGAACGAGTTTATGGTTAGCTCCAATGCCATAAACCGGGAGAAAGATTATCATTGGTTCCGGAAACATGAAGAGGAAGGGGTGGGCGTGGAGGATGTGAGCCAGGATCTGACTCAACTGGCCCTGCAAGGACCCACGGCGCAGGGGATCCTGGCCACCCTCACTTCCCTGGATTTATCCCAGATCAAATACTATCGCTTCGCACGTGGAGAAGTGGATGGCATCCCGGCGCTCATCTCACGAACCGGATATACGGGGGAGGATGGTTTTGAGCTCTACTTTTCCGCCCGCGAAGCGGAGCGGCTCTGGGAAAAGATCCTGAAAGCAGGAAAGCCCCTGGGCCTCTTGCCTGCGGGATTGGGATCTCGTGATACCCTGAGGCTGGAGGCGGGGATGTGCCTCTTTGGCCAGGACATCGATGATCAGCACACCCCGATCGAGGCGAATCTGGGTTTCATCGTCAAACCGGGCAAGGGGGATTATGTAGGAAGAGAGGTTCATCTGCGCCAGCTGCAGGAGGGGACTGTAGTCAAACTGGGGGGCTTGGAGATGGTGGGACGGGGAGTCCCGCGGCCCCACCATAAGATCTTCAGGGGCGGAAGGGTCATCGGGCAGGTCACGAGCGGCAACTTCGCCCCCTCCCTCAAGAAGTACATCGGTCTCGCCTATATCCAGACTGCTGATTCAGTTCCCGGCACCGAAATCGAGGTGGAAATCCGCGGCCAACGAATTCCCGCTCGCATGGTTGCCACACCCTTCTATCAGAGAAGGAGACCGTAAGAATGCGCTTTATTCCTCACACCCCCGAGGATATTGCTGCCATGTTGAAGGCGATAGGCTTGCCCGATCTGGAGGCCCTCTTCGCGGACATTCCGGCCGAACTTCGCCTCCAGAGGGAATTGAATCTTCCCGCGGCTACCTCAGAGCCTGAGCTGATTTCTCACCTCCAGGGGATGTCGCAAAAGAACGGGCATTCCCTCGATTATGGCCTCTTTCTGGGCGCTGGGGCCTATCACCACTTCGTCCCCCCGGTGGTGGAAGAGATCATTAGCCGCGAAGAGTTCTATACGGCCTATACCCCCTACCAGGCGGAGCTGAGCCAGGGCACCTTGCAAGCGACGTTCGAGTACCAGACCCTCATGTGTCAGCTCACCGCCATGGAGGTCGCCAATGCTTCCATGTACGATGGGGCTTCCGCAGTCGCCGAGGCAGCCCTCATGGCATCCCGGATCCTGCAGCGGAAAAAGATCCTCGCCTCGTCCGCCCTCCATCCCGATTACTTGGCGGTGTTGCGGACTTATCTGAAAGACCTGGGGGTGGAACTGGAGAACATCCCCTGGTTGGATAGCGAAGGAACCACCTCGATCCGGGAGGCAGAGGAGCTCCTCGACCGGGATGTGGCGGCCTTAATCTTACAGTCCCCCAACTTCTTCGGTTGCCTCGAAGAAGGCAGCCAGTTCGCCGACATGGCCCACGCCCACGGGGCTCTCCTCATCGCGGCAGTCGTTGAGCCCACCTCGTTGGGCATCCTGAAGCCCCCGGGGGAGTGGGGCGCGGATATCGTGGCCGGCGAAGGTCAGAGCTTCGGCAATCCCCTGAATTTTGGGGGGCCCTATCTGGGCTTTTTTGCCACCCGAGAGAAGTTCGTGCGCCAGATGCCCGGCCGCTTGGTAGGCCGCACCGTTGATCTGCAGGGAAGACCCGGCTTCGTCCTGGCCCTGGCCACCCGAGAACAGCACATCCGCCGGGAGAAGGCCACCTCCAATATTTGCACCAATGAGGCCCTCTGCGCCCTGGCCGCCACTGTCCACCTGTGCCTGTTAGGGCCTCAGGGTCTCCGCGAGTTGGCGTTATTGAATCTAAACAAGGCCCATTACGCGAAAGAGAAGATCGCCGGACTGTCCGGCTTTCGACTCCCCTTCTCCGCCCCCATCTACAATGAATTCGTGGTGCGGATGCCTGAACCGGTGGAGGAGATCAACCGGAGGCTCAGGGAGCGGGGGATCATCGGTGGCTTGGATCTGGGTCGCATCTTTCCCGAGATGAGCGATTGCTGCCTCTTCTGCGTCACGGAGATGAACTCCCGGGAAGAGATGGATCGCCTGCTCGAATCTTTAGGGGAGATCATCCCAGGAGGGAATTGATGGCCGGGATCGGAACCAGCGGTCTGATCTTGGAAGAAGGGCTGATCTTCGAGAAAGGGTCTTCCGGGAGAGTCGGCTATTCTCTCCCTCCCCTCGATGTACCCCAGAAAGGGATCGATACCCTGATCCCTCCATCCCTCCAGCGCATGGATCTGGAAGGCCTCCCTGAGGTCTCGGAGGTCGAGGTGGTCCGGCATTTCGTCCGCCTCTCCCAGTGGAATTACAGCATCGCCAGCGGGCCCTACCCCTTGGGTTCCTGCACCATGAAGTATAACCCTCGGGTAAACGAGCGAGTGGCGCGTCTTCCAGGCTTTTCCCAGATCCATCCTCTCCAGCCGGAAGAACTGAGCCAGGGGGCTCTGTTTCTCATGTACGAACTCGAGCGATATCTGGCCGAAATCTCGGGCTTGGATCGGGTGACCCTGCAGCCCGCTGCTGGTGCCCAGGGGGAGTTGACGGGCATGATGATGATCAGGGCCTATCATACAGCCCAGGGCAATCCGCGACGGATCGTCCTGGTGCCCGATTCTGCTCACGGGACCAATCCATCCAGCTCTGCCCTCTCCGGCTATCAGGTGCAGGCCCTTCCCTCCAATGACCGGGGATTGATCGATCCGGCCCAGGTGAGAAAACTGATGAATGA
>Ga0316628_100002346_pt1 | contig 13974 bp, 13 predicted proteins | sample OWC_Aug_M2_C1_D5_FD_207648 | JGI IMG/M metagenome (GOLD analysis project Ga0316628, IMG submission 207648) | Wetland soil microbial communities from Old Woman Creek delta, Ohio, United States - OWC_Aug_M2_C1_D5_C | ecosystem: Environmental > Terrestrial > Soil > Wetlands | place: USA: Ohio... | reverse complement strand
TTCAGGATCTCCCCCTTCCGGCCGATGAACTCGTTGTAGATGACCTCGCGCTCCGCATCCTTCACCTTCTGCATGATGATCTGGCGCGCCGTCTGGGCGGCGATCCGCCCCAGGTCCTTGGTGCTCAGCCGCTCGCCGAGGCTGTCGCCCATCTGCGCCTCGGGGTCGAGGACCTGTGCCTCCTCGAGGGTCATCTGCGTGTCGGAATCGACGACCGTCTCCGTCGCCGTGCGGAACGACAGGATCTCGAATTCCCCGGTGTCGGGATCGTAGGTCGCTTCGAGGATCTTGTTCATCCCGTACTTCTTCCGCGCCGCGGTCTCGAGGGCTTCCTTGATCGCCTCGATGATGACGGTCTTGTCGATCCCTTTTTCCTTGCCCAGCTGGGCAATGATCTGTCCCACATCCAGGATCATTTCTTTTTCTTTCCCTTCGCGAAGAGTTCTTCCTGCGTCACATCCAGGTTCGCCTTCCTGATCTCCCCGTACGGCAACCGGTACGTCGTCCCGTCCGCCACGACCTCGACTCCCTCGCCGTCGCAGCCGGAGAGCAGCCCGACGAGGTGCCGCCGGCCCTCCCGCGGCGCCGCGAGGCTCAGCCGGACCCGTTTCCCCAGGGACCGTTCGAAGTGCTCCGGCCGCCGCAGCCGCCGGGTCACCCCGGGGGAGGAAACCTCCAGCACGTAAGGGCCTGCCATGGGATCGTCGACCTCGAGGATCGCGCTGAATCGGCGGCTGAACGTCGTGATGTCGGAAAGGGAGACCCCGCCCTCACGTTCCACGAAGACCCGAAGGATGGTCCTCGGCCCCTCCCGCGCGATTTCGACGTCGAACAGGGAAAGGGAGAGATCCCGGGCGACTTCCCCGGCCATCGCCTCGATCTTCAAGGTGTCCATAATAGCCTTGGCAAGAAAAAAAAAGTGGGCTCCAGCCCACTTTCCAAGCCCCAAACCCCATCATACTACAGGGAAACCGGCGTTCTCCACAACACATTTCTTTTAACCGCGCAGGAGGAGTTTCCCCCGGTAATCGTCGAGGCGGAAGATCTTTTCACGGACGAAAAAGTCCCGGATCCCGTCGACGATCTCCACGCACGCGTTCGGATTCCTGAAGTTGGCCGTCCCCACCTGCACGGCGGCGGCGCCCACCAGCAGGAACTCGAGGGCGTCCGAGGCGCTCTGGATCCCTCCGATGCCGACCACCGGGATCTTCACCGCCTTGCACGCCTCCCACACCATCCGAAGCGCCACCGGCTTCACCGCGGGGCCGGAGAGACCTCCCGTCACGTTGGAGAGCTTCGGCCGGCGCGTCCGGGGATCCACCGCCATCCCGACGATGGTGTTGATGAGGGTCACCGCGTCGGCCCCCGCCTCCTCGGCCGCCCGCGCAATCGCTCCGATGTCCGACACGTTCGGGGAGAGCTTCACCCACAAGGGCTTCCCCGTTGCGTCGCGCACGCGCCGGGTGAGGCCGGACAGCCCCTCGGGGCTCGAACCGAAGGCGATTCCCCCTTCCTTCACATTGGGACAGGAAGCGTTCAGCTCGATCGCCGCGAGCGCCGGGATTTCGGAGAGCCGCCGCGCAACCGCCTCGTACTCCTCGATCGTGCGTCCGTAGATGTTCGCGACGTAGACGGCCCCGGCGTCGTCCAACCGCGGCGCCACCTCGTTCACGAACCGCTCGACCCCGATGTTCTGCAGGCCGATCGCGTTCAGCATCCCGGCGGGGGTCTCCACGATCCGTCCGGGAGCGTTGCCCGGCGTCGGCAGGAGGGACAGTCCCTTGACGATCACCGCCCCCAGGCGGGAGATGTCGTAGAACGGAGTGAATTCCAGGCCGTATCCGAAGGTGCCGGAAGCGCTCATCACCGGGTTCTTGAGGAGCACGCTCCCCACCCGCGCGGCAAGATCGGGCATCACGGGTTGCGTCACCAGACGACCTCCCTCGCGTCGAAGACCGGTCCTTCCCTGCAGACCCTGCGGTACCCGGACTTCTCGCCGTCCCGAATCGCCGTGACGCACCCCCAGCAGACGCCGAAGCCGCAAGCCATCGAGCTTTCGAGGGACACCTGCACCCGGATGTCGAGGGGAAGGGCGAGTTCCGCGATGGCTTTCAGCATCTCGCGGGGCCCGCACGCAAGGATCCCGACGCGATTCGGCCCGGCGGAATTCCGCCGATCGATCCGTTCGCCGAGGGCCGCCGCGACGGTCCCGAAGAAACCCGCCGTCCCGTCGTCGGTGCACAGGTGCACCCTGCCGGGAACGGCGCCGCCGGGGATCCACTCCCCGGGGGGAAGCTGGTCCCGTGTACGCGCCCCGAGGAAGATCTCGAAGTCGGCACGTTGTCCCTCGAGCGCCGCCGCGGCCGGGAAGACGCTGGAAAAACCGACGCCGCCACCCGCCAGCCACCACGAACGGTCCTCGCCCGGGAACTCGAAACCGTGCCCGAGCGGCAGCGTGAGGGCGAGCGGATCGCCTGCGTGGAGGCCCGACAGGAGGGCCGTCCCGCGCCCGACGACCTTGTACACGAACTCGACCGTCCCTTTTCCCCGGGTGCCCCCCGAGCGGAAGATCGCCAGGGGCCGCGGGAGCAACGGATCGTTCCCGGGCCACCCCGAGACCATCGCGAACTGGCCGGGGACGAAGTCGATCCGATCCGGGATCGCAACCTCCATCCGATAGAAGATGCCGCTCCCTGCGTTGTGGAGGATCTTCCCGTGGACGAACCGGGGGCTACCCTGCGGCATCGCTCTTCCGTACCTCCCGGTCGAGGACGACGGCATCCTCACCCGTGTCGGTGTAATACCTCTTCCGGACCCCCCGGAACACGAACCCCATCGACCGGTAAAGGCGCTGTGCGGCCTCGTTTCCCGCGCGGACCTCGAGGAAGATCAGCGAGGCTCCCGCCCGCGCCGCGCGGCGGATGCACTCGGAGAGGAGCGCCCGGCCGATCCCCTGCCCACGCCGCGCGGGATGCACGGCGATGTTCAACAGGTGGGACTCCCCCGCGATGGTCCAGCAGACGGCGTAACCGAGGACCTCGTCATCCGCCCCCGCGACCAGGGTATCGGAGAAGGCGCGCGGGAAGTCTTCGAGGAACATCTCCCGGGACCAGGGCGTCGGGAAGGAGACCTCCTCGATCGCCATCACGCCGTCGAGGTCCGACGGGCGCATCTCACGGATCCGCACGTCCCTGCGCTACCAGCGAAGGAGCGACGAAGCCCAGGTGAATCCGGAACCGAACGAGGCGAGGCAGACGATGTCGCCCTCCCGGATCCGGCCCTGCTCGACGCACTCGTCGAGCGCGATCGGGATCGACGCCGCCGTCGTGTTCCCGTACCGCTCGACGTTGGAATATACCTTCTCCTCGGGCAGTTGGAGGGCCGCCCCGACCGCCTGGGTGATGCGCAGGTTCGCCTGGTGGGGAATGAGCAGGGAGAGGTCCTCGATGGCGAGGCCGTTCGCCTCGAGGCTTTCCCGGATCACCTCGGGGAAGCGACGCACGGCGTGGGTGAAGACGTACCGGCCGTTCATCTTCGGAAAATGTCTCCCGGCATCGATCATCTCGTGGGAAATCCACGGGTTATCGATAAAACTGGGCGCGTCGACCCACAGATCCTTTGCGTATTTCCCCTCCGAATGAAGATGAGAGGAGAGGATGCCCTTCCCCGGATCGGCGGGGCCGACGACGACCGCCCCCGCTCCGTCACCGAAGATCACCGCCACGTCGCGCCCCTTCGTGCTGAGGTCGATCCCCGTGCTCTGCACTTCGGCGCCGATCACCAGGACGTGGTCGTAAAACCCGCCCTTTACGTAGGCCTCCGCCACGGAGAGACCGTATACGAATCCGGTGCACTGGTCGCGCACGTCGAGGGCGCCGATGGTCCGCATCCCGAGCTGGTCCTGGACCAGCACGCCGTTCCCGGGAAAGACGTGATCCGGCGAGAGCGTGGCGAAGACGATGAGGTCGATGTCGTTCACCGCGATCCCCGCGTTCGCGATCGCCTTGCGCGCGGCGTCGGCGCCGAGACGGGACGATCCCGTCCCCGGGTCGACGTACCTGCGCTCCCGGATCCCGGTTCGCTGGACGATCCACTCGTCAGACGTGTCCATCCGCAGCGTCAGTTCCTCGTTTTTCACGACGCGGGGGGGGAGGGCCCGCCCCGTGCCGACGATCCGGGCTCCGCGCATTGCGCCTCCCTTCGTCACGATACCAGCACCGCCGCGGCCACGACCGTAGTGTACTCGTCCTTGACGATGGCCGACTGCGTGATGTTGAAGGAGCGGTAGATCTTCCCGCTGATCTTCCACACCTCCCGCTTCTCGTCCCAGCTCTTGTCCTCGTCGAACTCCACGCCGAGCGTGGACGCCAGCATCGCCGCCGCCAGGTCCTCCGCGTAGTCCCCGGCCACCTTCTCGTTCTGCCCGAAGGCGTGGTGCTCGCTCAGGTATCCGTACACCGAACGGTCCGAGGGGAGCGCGCACCCCACGGAGGCGGCGACCAGCCGCCGCGGTTCGTCGCTGCAGCACCGGCTCATGACCACGAAAACGATCTCTCCGGGGGCGAGGAGCTTGAGCCCTTCCTCCTTCTTCACGACCTTGCATTTCGGCGGAAAGATGCTCGACACCTGGACGAGGTTGAACTTCTGGATCCCTGCGTCCCGCAGCGCGAGCTCGAACGAGGTAAGCTGCTCGCGGTGGCGGCCGACCCCCTTGGTAAAGAAGATTTTCGTGGGAACGGACATGCGCGGGTTCTCCTTCGGGATCTTACTTCTCTTCCTTGCGCGCGACGAGCCAGCCCATCAGGCGGTAGCACAAACGTGCGGCCAGGTAATCCGGCGCCGCCATCCCGGCGATCGGGGCGAGCTCCATCACGTCGAACCCGACGATGTTCCGGTTCGAACGCATCACGTCCCTCAGGATGTCGATCCCCTCGAACCAGGAGAGCCCTCCCGGCTCGGGCGTGACGACGGCGGGCATGATCCCCGGGTCGAACACGTCGAGGTCGATCGAGATGTACACGTTTTCCGAGAGGGAGCTGACGATCCCCTTCGTGACGTCGGCCACGTTGTCGCGGACCTCGGAGGCGTAGAACGTCTTCACTTCCTCCGACTTCTTCAGGAAGCGGTCCTCCTCCTCGGACATGGACCGGATGCCTACCTGTACGAGGCGCGCCCCCGCATCGACGATCCTCCGGCCGACGCACGCGTGGTTGTGCGGCGTTCCGAGGTACGTATCCCGAAGGTCCGTGTGGGCGTCGAACTGCAGCACGGTCAGGTCTCCGTGCCGCTTGCGCAGCGCGGCAACGGCGCCGGCCGTTCCGGAATGCTCCCCGCCGAGCAGCACCGGGAACTTGCCCGCCCGCACCGTGGCCTTCACCCTCCGCTCGACTTCCTTCAGGGCCGCGACCGGCCCCGACAACGAGACGGGCACCTCGGTGGAGACGAAGATCCCGGCACGGTACGGCTCGATCTTGTTCTCCTCGTCGAACAGCTCCATGTGGGAGGAGGCGTCGAGAATGGCGCGCGGGCCGTTCCGCGTCCCCGTCATGTACGTCGTGGTCATGTCGACCGGGAACGGGATCACGACGAAGGTCGCGGCCTTCCACGACGCGTACCTGCCGGATATCCCTCCGAACGTAACGGAGTATGGAATCACGGTGGGAACCTCCTGTGAATCGGTTGGGGTGAGCCAGATTCTACCCCGGCGGCGTTCCCTCGCACAATACCGGCTCCCCGGCCGCCCTTGCATCCTTCAGCAGGATCTGCAGGGAACGCGCGCCACGGTAGACGTTTTCCTGGACGGTGAAGAGGAGGTCCGACCGGCCCGCGGCGTCGGCGGGGATCTCCTTGCGGCGGAACGCCACGCCGGAAAGACGGCGCCCGTCCTCTTCCACCGCGAAGCGGATGTGACGCCCCCCCGCCCCGATGCGGGAAATCTCCGCGACGCGGACGTTCGGTAAAAGGAACAGCGGCTCCTCGTTCCCCATCCCGAAGGGGCGCAGGCGGCCGAGATCGGCAAGAAGGTCCGGGATGATCTCGTCGATGCGAAGCCGTGCGTCGATCGTCCGCCGCCGGACGAAGGGAATCTCCCGCGCGTGCCGGTCGGCGATCCCCGCAAGGCCCTCGCGGAAGGCGGCGAGGTGCTCCAGGGAGAGGGCGAGGCCCGCCGCCTGTGCGTGTCCGCCGAACCGCGTGAGCAGGTGGGAAAGGCTGGACAGGGCGGACACGATGTGGAATCCCTCGACGCTCCGGCACGATCCCTTGGCCGCGCCGTCCTCTTCCTGGAGCAGCACGACCGGGCGGCAGTACCGCTCGAGGACCTTCGAGGCGACGATCCCGAGCACCCCGGCGTTCCAGGCGGGATTCGACAGGACGATCGCGGGTGGGATCTCCCCCGCCGCCGCGAGGGCGGCTTCCACGGCGACGACGATCCGCTCCTCCTCCCGCTGCCGCAACGCGTTGTCCTCGTTCAACTCCCGGGCAAGACGACCGGCCTCTTCCCGGGATTCCGCCACGAGGATCCGGGAACTGCGAGCCGAGTCCCCGACGCGGCCGGCTGCATTCAGTCGCGGCCCGACCCGGAAGCCGAGATCCGTCTCCGTCGCGGCGGAGTGCGGCACGCCCGAGACATCGAACAGGGCTTCGATCCCAGGGCGGGGCGACTTGCGGATTTCCCGCAGCCCCTCCCGGACGAGGAGGCGGTTCCCTCCCCGGAGGGCTGCCATGTCGGAGACCGTTCCCAGGGCGACCAGGTCGAGATACGGACGCAGCGGCGGTTCGGGACGGTTCGCGAACCCCCCTGATTCCCGCACCGCCTTGCGCAGCGCGCAGACGAGCAGGAATGCGACCCCCACGCCGGCCGTCTCCTTCCCGGGAAACGCGCAATCGGGCTGCATCGGGTTCACGACGGCGAATGCCTCCGGGACGGCCTCGCCCGGAAGGTGATGGTCCGTCACGATCACCTCGACTCCCTGCCGGGCCGCCTCGCGCACGGCCGCGACATCGGAGATCCCGCAGTCGACGGTCACGACGAGGCGAAACCCCTCCCGGGCGGCAGGGGCGAGGACATGCGTCTGCAGGCCGTAGCCGTCCTTCCTGCGGTCGTTCTGGTGGATCCGCACGGGGAGATCGGGGAAGACCTGCTTCAGGAAGAGGTAGAGGCAGGCGGCGCCGGTGGCGCCGTCGGCGTCGTAGTCGGCGTAGATGAGCAGCGGTTCCCCGCGCGACCCGGCGGCCGCGAGGCGGCGCGCCGCCTTGTCGGCGTCCTTGAGGAGGGAAGGGTCGGGAAGATCGGAGAGCGTCCCGTAGAGGAACCGCTCGACGTCACGCGGTTCGACGATCCCGCGGTTGACGAGCACCTTCGCCGCCGCGGAAGCAAGGCCGTTGCGGGTCGCCACCTCCCGGACGGCGTCCGGATCGGGGGAGCGGAGGATCCACTCCCGGGGAGCGGCGTCCTTCAAGCCGCCGCCCCGGTCACCTCTTCACTTCGGTCATCTTCTCGCCGCGCCATACGGCGACGACCGGGCTGGCCACGAATACCGAGGAATACGTCCCGACGACGATCCCCATCGCCAAGGCCAGCGCAAAGTTGTGAAGGACGATCCCGCCGAAGATCAGCAGCGTGACGACGGCGATGAAGACGGTCAGCGAAGTGACGATGGTCCGGCTGAGGACCTCGTTGACGCTCAGGTTGATCGTCTCGGAGAAGGTCCCCTTCTTCCGGAGCCGGATGTTCTCCCGGATCCGGTCGAAGACGACGACCGTGTCGGTCAACGAGTACCCGCCGATGGTGAGCAGCGCGGTGATGAAGAGCAGGTCCATCTCGATCCCGAGGGCCCAGAAGATCCCGACGATCGCGAAGATGTCGTGGAAGGTGGCGATCGCCGCCGCGACTCCGAATTTGAACTCGAACCGCCACGCCAGGTAGACGATGATCGCCAGTGCGGAAATCAAGAGCGCCATCTCGGCGTCGCTGCGCAGCTTGTGGCCGATGGCCGGCCCGATCTCGGATACGCTTTGCACGACGAACGGGTTGTCGGCAAGGGACTTCCGCAGGAGGTTCACGACGGGTTCGGCGATCATCTTTTCGTCCTGCTTGGCTCCGGCGCGCAGCTTGAGCATGAGGATGTTCTCGCCCGATACCTCCTGCAGGGTCGCCTCGCCGTGCCCCGCCCCGGCCAGCAACGACCGGATCCGGTCCATCGCGAAGGGCTTCTGGAACTTGAGCTGGATCTCCGTCCCCCCCGCGAGATCGATCCCCAGGTTGGCATTTCCACGATAGATCTGGACGGTCCCGACGATGCCGAGGAGGACCAGGGCCGCGGAGAACGCGAAGGCATATTTTTTCAGACCCATGAAGTCGATCTTGGTGTTCTTGACCAGTTCGATCATCGCGCTGCCGCCCCCGCTTCCCTTATATGCTCAGCGCCTGCATCGGCTTCTTGGCGTTGAGGTAATCGAACACCACCTTGGTGCACACGAGCGCGGTGAAGAGGTTGATCGCCACGCCCATGGAGAGGGAGACGGCGAACCCCTTGATCGGCCCGGTGCCGAACTGGAAAAGGATCACCGCCGTGATCAGCGTGGTGACGTGGGAATCGACCACCGTCCAGAACGCCTTGTCGTACCCCGCGTCGATCGCCGCCCGCACCGATTTCTTCGCCCGGATCTCCTCGCGGATGCGCTCGAAGATGAGGACGTTCGAGTCTACCGCCATCCCGATCGCAAGGATGATCCCCGCGATTCCGGGCAGGGTGAGGGTCGCCGAGAAGGCGGCCATCCCGGCCAGTAGGAAGAGGATGTTGAAGACGAGGGCGAAGTCCGCCACCATCCCGGCGAACTTGTAGTAGAACCCCATGAAGATCACCACGAGGAGGGCGCCGATCAGCGCCGCCCGCACGCCCTTTTGTATCGAGTCGAGGCCGAGGGAGGGTCCGATGGACACGTTCTGGATCACCTTTACCGGCGCCGGCAGCGACCCGGCGCGCAGGACGATCGCGAGGTCCGACGCCTCTTCCGGCGTGAAGCTTCCGGTGATCTGCGCTTCGCCGCCCGAAATCCGCTCCTGGATGACGGGCGCGGAGTAGATCGTGTCGTCGAGGACGATCGCCAGGCGGCGTTTCACGTTCTCGGCGGTCACCCGGTCGAAGACCTTTGCGCCCCGGGTATCGAAGGAGAGGGAGACGTGCGCGCCGCCCGCCTGGTTGCCGAAGTTCACCTTCGCCGTCTTGATCGTGTCGCCGGTGAGCAGCGCCCGCTTCTTGACGACCATCGGGGTCTTCGTCGCCCGGCCGGTCTGCGGATCCACCGACTTCTGGTAGAGCAGTTGGTCATCCTCGGGGAGGTTCCCCTTGAGGGCCTCTTCCACGCTCGCGCCCTCGTCGACGAGCTTGAACTCCAGCAGGGCCGTCTTGCCGACGAGCTCGATCGCGCGCTGCTGGTCCTTGACGCCCGGAAGCTGCACCACGATCCGGTCCTCGCCCTCGGCGATGATCTGGGGTTCCCGGACGCCGAACTGGTCGATCCGGTTCCGGATCGTCTCGACCCCCTGCACCACCGCGTTCGTGCGTATCGCCTGGATCTCCGCGGGCTTCATCCGTGCGATCACCGTCGCCCCGTCGGGATTCACCTCGCCCAGGCTCACGTCGAGGGAAGGGAATTCCTCCTTGAGGGTGGCCTGGGCGCGGGAGGCGAAGTCGCCCGGGGGAAACCGGAGGGAGAACCCGCCTTCCCCGGCCTTCTGGAAGGCGAGGACCGGCAGCGCCTTTTCACGGCAGACGGCGCGCGCATCGTCCGCATATCGCATGGTCGTGTTCTCGATCGCCTTGTCGATCTCGACGGCAAGGCGCAGGAACACGCCTCCCTGCAGGTCGAGCCCGAGGTTGATCTTGGGAACCCTGTCCCTCCATCCCGCGGGGACCCGGTCGGTCAGCGAGGGAACGAGGATGATGATGGAGGCCGCCGTGAGGACGGCGATCAGCGTGATTCTCCCGGTGATGCTCTTCCACATGATCCGCTGGTGCTCCTTTCAGAAGGAAACTCGGACTCCGGGCTCGTGCCCCCCCGTTTTTCCTGTTGCAGTGGTACCCTTGTGAAGCAAGAACGTGGGCACTGCGAGGGTAACTCCGATGCCCATGGACGGGCAAGTGCCGCGGGAGCCATGGATGGCGGGAGCGGCCCCGCCACGTCCTGCGTCCCGAACTCGATGCGTCACCGTTTTTGACGGCCGCTATGCCGGCTTCTGCGCCTCGGGAACGGCCGCATCCTGGCTTGAGCCGGAGACCGCGCTACGGGTGACCTTTACGCGGACCTTGTCGGCGATCTCGAGGGTGATGGTCGTCTCGGTCAGCCCCTTCACTTCCCCGTGCAGGCCGCCGGTGGTGACCACCCGGTCGCCCACCTTGAGGTTCTTGATGAAATCCCGATGCTTGCTCGCCTGTTTCTGCTGCGGACGGATCAGCAGGAAGTAGAAGATGACGAACATCAGAAGGATCGGGAGGAGCCCCATGAGGCCACCGCCCCCTCCGACTCCGCCGCCCGGAGATCCGCCCATTGCATACGCCACGCCGGTCACGAACATAAGGATCTCGCCTCCTTGGACGCTACTCGTTCTCCGAAACGCTAGATTCTTTCACAAGTTCCACGAAATTTCCACGGGAAATAGCCTCCCCCGCCCGCCGCATCAGGCGGGCGTAGAAATGAAGGTTGTGCACGGTCATCGCCATCGACCCGAGCATCTCCCGCTGGAGATAAAGGTGCCGCAGGTATGCGCGGGAGAATCCGCGGCACGTGGGACAGTCGCACCGTTCGTCCGGCGGAAGGGAATCGTCCGCGTACCGGGCCTGCTTGATCGACACCGGACCCGCGGAGGTGAACATCATCCCGTTTCGGGCATTGCGCGTCGGTAGAACGCAGTCGAACATGTCCACCCCCCGCCCGATCGCGAAGAGGATGTCCGCGGGAGTTCCCACCCCCATCAGGTAGCGCGGCATGGATTCGGGAAGCATCGGCGCCGTCCCGGCCACGGTCTCTCGCTGGAGTTCCTTCCCCTCCCCTACGCTCACCCCGCCGATGGCGAATCCCTGGAACGGGAGAGCGCAGATCTCCTCGACGCTGCGGCGCCGCAGGTCCGGGAACATCCCCCCCTGGACGATCCCGAACATGCCGCCCCCCTCGCTGGTCCGCGCCGCGAGGGAGCGGGCCGCCCACAACGTCGTCCGCCGCACCGCCGCCTCGACCTCGTCCCGGCCCGCAGGGTACTCCACGCACTCGTCCAGCGCCATCCGCACGTCCGACCCCAGGGCTTCCTGCACCGCCACCGCGAGCTCCGGGGTGAGGGTGTGAGCCGACCCGTCGAGGTGGGAGCGGAACGCCACCGCATCGTCGGACACCTTCCGCAGCGCGCTCAGGGAGAAGACCTGGAACCCGCCGCTGTCGGTGAGGATCAGGCGGTCCCACCCCATGAAACGGTGGAGCCCCCCCTGGCCGCGGATCCGTTCGTGCCCCGGGCGCAGGTACAGGTGGTAGGTGTTCCCGAGGATGCAGCCGTATCCCATCTCCCGCAACTGGTCCGGCCAGATCCCCTTGACCGTTGCCGCCGTCCCCACGGGCATGAACGCAGGCGTGCGGAACGAGCCGCGCTCCGTCTCGACGACCCCCGAGCGTGCCGCGGTCCCCCCGTCGCGCGTCTCTATCGTGAACCGGAGCGTCACCCGCCCCTCCTCATGAAATGAACATCGCGTCGCCGTAGCTGTAGAAGCGGTATTCGTCGGCGACCGCTTCCCGGTACGCGGCCCGCACGGCGTCGACGCCCGCGAACGCCATCACCAGGGCCAGGAGGCTCGAGCGCGGAAGATGGAAGTTCGTCAACAGCGCATCGACCGCCCGGAACCGGTAGCCGGGGAAGATGAACTTCCGTGTCGTCCCTTCCGACGGGGCCACAGTGCCGTCCTCCCCCGCGCACGTCTCGACGGTCCGCACGCTGGTGGTCCCCACCGCGACCACGCGCCCGCCGCGGCCGTGCGCGGCATTGATCTCCGCCGCCGTCTCCGGCGGCAACCGGTACCGTTCCGGGTGGATCGCGAACGCCTCGACCTCCTCCGTGCGGATCGGGGAGAAGGTGCCGTACCCGACCGCCAGGGTCGCCCGGGCTACGGCGACTCCCGCCGTCGCAAGCTCCCCGAGGAGGTCCTCGTCGAAATGAAGTCCCGCGGTCGGCGCGGCCACCGAGCCGGGGCTCCTCGCGAACACCGTCTGGTACCGGACCGCGTCCTCCTTCGCGGCGGGATCCCCGGGGCGGCGCCGGATGTACGGCGGCAGCGGCACCTCTCCCGCGCGCTCCAGCGCCTCCGCGACGGGAACGCTCCCCCCCGACAGGAGCACCTCCCAGCGTCCCTCGCCGAGCCTGCGCGCAAGACGGACCCGCAGGGCGTCTCCGACCTCGAACTCCTCGCCCTCCGCAAGGCGCTTCGAGGGGCGGGCGAGCGCTTCCCAGCGTTCCTCCCCCGCGGCTCCGGCCTCCGGCAGGGGCGACAGGAGGAAGACCTCGACGGCTCCCCCCGTACCCCGCGCCGTGCGAAGCCGGCCATGGAGGACCTTCGTATCGTTGACGACCAGCAGGTCCCCGCGACGAAGAAGGGACGGAAACTCGGAAAACACGTGGTGCCCGACGGCCCCGGTCGCGCGGGAAAGGGTCATCAGGCGGGCGTCGCGCCGGCGGGGAGCCGGATGCTGCGCAACGAGACGCGCCGGCAGGTCGTACTCCAGCAGGTCGGTCCTCAGGGCGTTCCTCCGGTTATTTCGGTACCGGGGTAGTAGCGGGCGAGGATCTCGCGAAATCCCGCGCCGCGCCGCGCCATCCCGTTCGCCCCGTACTGGCACATCCCCACGCCGTGGCCCCACCCTTCCCCCGTGAATCGCCACTCCCCACCGACGGAAGCGATCTCCATCTTCAGGCTGCGGACCTTGGCGTACCCGGCCGCCTTCCGGAACTCCGCGGCCTGCAGCTCCCGGGAGACGCCGCCGGAAGAGATCCGGACGCGGCTCGCCCGCCCCGTCGGCGTGCGGCCCGTCACGGCGATCCGGAGATCCTTTCCGGGCGGAACGCCGAGCCCCTTCGCAATCCGGCGTCCCTCCGCCGCGGACATCCGGTACTCCCACCGGTAGACGGGACTGTCTGCGCAATCGTCGCACAGCTGCGACCGCAGGTACGGGACGTCCATCCCCCAGGCGGATCGGGCGTCCTCGGTCCGTCCCCCGCACGTGGAGTGGTACACCGTCCGCGCAAGCTCGCCCCGGTATCGCACCACCAGCCCCCGCGTCCGGTCCGCGGCCTCCCGGAAAACCGCCGCGACCCCGTCCATTCCGTCGAAGACCTGGTCTTCCACGCCGCATGCGACGTCATACGCGGGGTCGCGCGGCTTCGCGGCCGCCCCGGCGGCGTACGTCCGCGCGGCAACCGCCAGGGCCGAGAGCGCTTCCGGTTGAAATCGCGGCGCGGCTTCCCGGCTGATCACGGCGGCGACGTACGTTTCGAGCGGTACGACGGCGACGGCCAGCAGCTCCCCTTTCCGCGCGATGAGGCGGACCCGCCCGTCCACCCTCCGGTTCCCGATGCGCAGGTCCGGCATCCCCGCCGCGTCGAGGGTGTTCCCGAGGAGCCTCGACCCGTTCCACCGGATCCGATCCCCGACCGCGGACAGGGCGGCGCGGCCTTCCGCCTCGGCGGCCGGCCTCCCGTCGACGCCCCAAGAGCGGATCGCCGCTCCTTCAAGGACGACTCCCGGCGTCCCTCCCGCCAGGAGGACGCGGATGAACCGGGTTCCGGCGATTTCGAAGGGTGAGGGAGCGACCGCGATCGGCCCCGGACGGGGGGATGCCGCCGGGCCTCCCGGCGGCGGGACGTCGCCGCCCCCCCTCGGAGGGACCGGCGCCCTTGCCGTTGGCGGCATCGTACGCAGCGCGCCCCCGCACCCG
>Ga0316628_100002345_pt1 | contig 13975 bp, 12 predicted proteins | sample OWC_Aug_M2_C1_D5_FD_207648 | JGI IMG/M metagenome (GOLD analysis project Ga0316628, IMG submission 207648) | Wetland soil microbial communities from Old Woman Creek delta, Ohio, United States - OWC_Aug_M2_C1_D5_C | ecosystem: Environmental > Terrestrial > Soil > Wetlands | place: USA: Ohio... | reverse complement strand
GTTCCCTTGAGTGAAAAAGCGACGATTTCGGGAACGCGCTTTCCTTTCCCCTTCCGGAGGGTAAGGGCCGCGTGTTGGAAAATGTGGGCTTCGAGCAACCCGCCGCCGATCGTTCCAGCGACGAGCCGGCCCGCGGAAAAGAGCGCCGCCGCTCCCGCCGCCTGCGGCGCCGATCCGGCCGTCTCCAAAATCACAGCCAAGGCGAGCGATTTCTTCCTCCGGATTCCTTCGGCCAGATCGATGTAGATGTGCGTCATGTTTCTCCCCCGCCGAATATTCATTAGCATATTAGAGATTGAAATTAAAGCGTTTGAATTTTTGACTTCCCCGGAAAACGGTGATACGTTCTTTCCCAAGGGTGTTGGAGGCGGACATGAATCAGACGATTCCCTTCACTTTGAACGGCAAGTCCGTGAGTCTGTCCGTGGACGGGGAGCGGAAGCTCCTTTGGGTCCTGCGGACGGACCTCGGGCTGACGGGTACGAAATTCGGCTGCGGCGAGGGCTTCTGCGCCGCCTGTACGGTCCTGGTCGACGGCGAGGCCGTCCGATCGTGCCAGTATCCCGTTAAAAACGCGGCCGGGAAATCGGTCCTGACCATCGAAGGCCTTGCCCAAAACGGGAAGCTCCATCCGCTCCAGGAGGCTTTCGTTAAACATGACGCCCTCCAGTGCGGATTCTGCACTCCGGGGATGATCCTCGTCGCCTACGAATTTCTGAAAAAGAATCCGAAGCCGACGGAAAAGGACGTCCGGGAGGCCTTGGAAGGAAATCTCTGCCGGTGCGGGGCCCACACCCGGATCATCCAGGCGGTCCTGGACGCCGCGGGGACCAGGTAAGGAGCCGGACATGAGCACGCCGAAAGACGAGCGCGACGAATATCAGCTTCCGGGGACGCTGGGCCGGCGGGAGTTCCTGAAAATCGCCGGCGGGGGGATCGTCATCGCCGTTTCGATGGGCGATTTCGAGCTGTCGGCCCAGGAAGGGCGGCGGGGCGGGGCGAGCTATCCCGAGGATTTCAACGCCTACCTCCTCATCGGGGCCGACGGCAAAGTGACCGGATACACCGGAAAAATCGAGATGGGCCAGGGCGCGATCAGCTCGCTCCCGCAGCTGATCGCCGACGAGCTGGACGTCCGCTATGAAACCGTGGACATGGTCATGGGCGACACCGACCTCTGTCCCTACGACATGGGGACGTTCGGATCGCTGACCATCCGCATGTTCGGGCCGGCCCTGCGGGCGGCGGCGGCCGAGGCCAGGGCCGTTCTCATCGAGCTCGCGGCCGAAAAGCTGAAAGTCCCGGCGGCGGACCTGGCGGTGAAAGACGGCGTCGTTTTCGAAAAAGCCAAGCCGTCAAACAAAGTCTCGTACGGCGAGCTGGCCGGAGGGAAGAAGATCGAGCGCCACATCAAGCCCAAACCGCCGGTCAAGGATGTGTCGCAATGGCAGGTCATGGGCAAACCCTTCTTCCATAAGGACGCGGCGGCCAAGGTCACCGGGAAAGCCCTTTACGCGGGTGATATCCGCCTCCCCGGAATGCTTTACGCCAAGGTCCTCCGCCCGCCGGCCATGGGAGCGAAAATCAAGACGCTCGACACGGCCGCGGCCGAAAAAATCGCCGGGATTCGGGTCGTCCGGGACGGCGAGCTCGTGGCTGCGCTCCATGAGCTCCCCGACGTCGCGGCCTCCGCCCTTGCCCTGGTCAAGGCCGAATTCGACATTCCGGCCTCCAAGCTCGACGACGAGAACATCTTCGACCACCTGCTCTCGGTCGCGCCCGAGGCCCGGAACGTGGCTTCCGGCGGCGACCTCAAGGAAGGCGAATCGCTGGCCGCGAACATATTTGAGGAAACATACCTTAACGGCTATGTCGCCCATGCCCCGATGGAGCCGCACACGGCCATTGCCGACGTGAAGGGCGACAAAGCGACGGTCTGGGCCTCGACCCAGGGCCCGTTTCGAGTCAAAGAGGAAGTGGCCCAGGCGGCGGGGATCCCGGCCGCCGGAGTCCACGTCATCATGCCGTTTGTCGGCGGAGGTTTCGGGGGAAAGACCCGGAACATCCAGGCGACCCAGGCCGCCCGCCTTTCGAAGATCGCCGGCCGTCCGGTCCAGGTCGCCTGGAGCCGGGAAGACGAATTCTTCAACGATTCATTCCGGCCGGCGGCCGTCGTCAAGATCCGGTCGGGCACGGATAAGAACGGAAAAATCGTTTTCTGGGACTACAACGTTTATTTCGCCGGGGAGCGGAGCTCGGCCCAATTCTATGCCATCCCCCATCACCGGACGCTTTCGCGCGGTGAATGGGGCGGAGGAGGAGGTGCGGGGACGCATCCGTTCGCCGTCGGGGCTTGGCGGGCGCCGGGCTCCAACACCAACGTCTTCGCCCGCGAATCCCACATCGACATCATGGCCGCCAAGGCCGGCATGGACCCGCTCGATTTCCGGATGAAGAATCTCACCGACGAGCGGATGAAGCAGGTCCTCAAGGCGGCCGCCGACAAATTCGGCTGGACGGCGGCGCCGCTGCCCAGCCGCCGGGGCACGGCCATCGTCTGCGCCGATTATAACGGGACGTATATTGCCACGGCGGCGAAGGTCTCGGTGGATCGCAGGTCGGGGGGCATCCAGGTCGAGCGGGTCGTCTGCGCCCAGGACATGGGCCAGTGCGTCAACCCCCAGGGGGCGACGATCCAGATCGAAGGCTGCATCACCATGGGCCTGGGCTATTCGTTGACGGAGGAGATGCATTTCAAGGGGAACGAGATTCGCGACCTCAATTTCGACTCGTACGAGCTGCCGCGGTTCTCGTGGCTGCCGAAAATCGAAACCGTTCTCGTCCGGAACGACGCCCTGCCAGCCTCGGGGGGCGGCGAGCCGGCCATCATCAACATGGGCGCGGTCGTGGCCAACGCGCTGTTTGACGCCACGGGCGCCCGTCTCCGCCGGCTTCCCCTGACCCCGAAGCGGGTCAAGGCCGCCCTGGCGGCGATGGAGAAATGAAATGAATAAGAAAACGTTGGGTTACGTCATTCTCCTCGGATCCGTCTGGGGGTTGGCCGAATGCGGCCTGGGAATCGGACTGAAAGCCTGCGCCGCTTCGCTCTCCGGATCGGTGATGACCGCGGTCGCCCTCTTTTTCATCGCCACGGCTTATGTCTCCGGACGGAAATTTCTGAATGTCGCCCTGGCCGTCGCCGTGGCGATTCTCTTCAAGACGCTCGACGCTCTAATGCTCGGCCTCCCGCTCGGTTCGACGGAGGTCGTCCATCCGGCGTTCGCCTTCGTCCTGGAAGGGGCGGCTTTCGTCGCCGTGGGGGCGCTGGTGACAAGATTCATGCAACGGTCGCATATGCGAGGCGTGTTCTGGGGCGGGATGTCGGCCCTCATCAGCGCCGCGGCGTTCCCCCTGGTCAAGGCCGTGTCCTGGACATCGGCCTGCGTCGTTCCGGGGAGCAACGTTCCGACGGCCTGGGCCTATGCCCCGGTGGCCATGGTGCTCTCGATGCTGACAGTGCCGCTCGCGCTGGGCATGGCCGAAAAGGCGCTCCGGTTTTCGACGAAGGAATCCTGGCGCATTCCCGCCGCAGTCGCCCTCTGCGCGGCCCTCATGGCCTTCGTCCGGGGAATTTAGGGACGCATTACTCAACCCCGAAATTATTTAAACTATTTATTATTTATGAGTTAAGGCCATTTTGATGCGTCCCCAATTCTCGCGGACCAAACAATATTTATTTCAAAAAAGTCATTAGGGGGAAAGAAAAATCGTCTTTAAAAGAAGACAAAATATCAAGAATAATTTCGGGGTTGAGTAATGCGTCCCCTATCTAAAATGGTCGAAGCCGCGGGATTTCAGCGAAGTCCGTTTGCCGCGGAGGAAATAACGAAGCCCTGAGGACCTGGGGCGAATCGTTCCGACAGCCCGGAGCGGCCGGCCGAATTTCCGGGCGAACGCGACCGCGATCTTGTCGAAGCTCTTTCGCTCGACCGTGGCCAATAGGCAGTAATCCTCTCCCCCGGCCGCGGCTGTCTCGATCGCGTCGAAACCGCGCCGCCGGGCGACACGCTCAAGCTCCGGCGAAACCGGAAGCCGGTCCAGATCGATATCCGCCCCGACTCCCGATCGTTCCATGATCCGCCGGATATCCGAATCGATCCCGTCGGAAACATCCATCATCGCCCGGACGCCGGCCCGCCCGGCCAGCCATTCCCCTTCTTCCAGGTGCGGCCGCGGCCGGTTGTGGGCCCGGATGAGGCGCGCCTCGTCGCGGCAGACTTTTTCCCCCGTCCCTCTTTTCCGGCTCGCGCCGGCCAAAATCACCTTCAATCCGCCGCCCGAATCACCCAGCCGGCCGGTCACGGCAATGACGTCGCCCGGCCGGGCCGCCGAACGGAGCTTTTCCCGCCCGGCCCGCACCATCCCGATCACGACGACGTTGATGACGAGGCCGGCCGGCGATTTCGTCGTGTCCCCGCCGGCCAGCCGGACTCCCGACGGCACAGCCGCGTCCCGCCAGCCGGCGAAAAACGCGTCGAGCCAGTCCAAGTCGATTCCGGCCGGTATCCCGATCGACAACAGCGCCCATTTCGCCCGTCCGCCCATGGCCGCGATATCGCTTAAGTTGACCGCAAGCGCCTTCCAACCCAAATCCCGGGCCGGGATCCGCTTCCGGATGAAATGCCGGTCTTCGATGAGCATGTCGGTCGTCACGATCAGCCGTTCGCCCTTGATCCGGGGCAAAACGGCGCAATCGTCGCCGATCCCTTCGATGCCTTTAGGCAGACCTTTGAGAAAGGGCCGGGCCATCCGGTCGATGAAGCCGAATTCGCCGAGTCGGGCGAGGCGGCCGGAATCCTTTTCCGCTTTTTTCAATTTCCCCATCCCCTTCATCCTGCGCGCATTCGCCGCCGGCCGCGGCCGCGACGAGCTTATTTCCCGCCGGCGCGTCGCCCGGCCGTCTTCCGCGCCCCGGCCGCATCGACCAGCGTCCGCAATTCCCGCGCCGCCGCTTCGGGGTCCTCCGCCGAACAGATCGCCGAGACGACCGCCAACCCGTCCACGCCCGCTTCCAGGACGCGGGGCGCGTTGCCGGCGTTGATCCCGCCGATCGCCACGAGCGGTTTCCGCACCAGCGGCCTCAGGCGCCACAAACCCTCGACGCCCCACGGCGCGGACGTGTCCGTTTTCGTAGGGGTGGAGAAAATGGGGCTTACGCCCAGGTAATCGACGTCGAGGCGCGCGGCCGCGACCGCTTGCTTTTCGTTTTCGACCGACAAGCCGATGATCGCCTTGGGCCCGAGAATCGCGCGCGCGTCTCCGGCCGACATGTCCGATTTTCCCAGGTGGACGCCGTCGGCCAGGACGGCCAGGGCCACATCCACGCGGTCGTTGATGATCAGGGGAACGCGGTGCGGCCGCAGGATTTCGGCGATGAGCCGGCCGAGGGCGATGAATTCGCGGGTCGGGGCCGTTTTCTCCCGGAGCTGGACGATCGTCACGCCTCCGGAAACCGCGGCCTTGACGATCCGTTCGATCGACCGGCCGCCCGAAAGACCGCGGTCGGTCACAAGCATCAACCCGAAATCGGCTTTCATCCCCGCGATTCCGAGCCGGCTATCAGCCGCTTCGTGATGTCGATGTCCGACATCCGGTAGAGGGCGTCGATGAATTCGACTTGGAAGGTTCCCGGTCCGCCGGCCTTCTCCGCGGCCATCTCGCCGGCGATCCCCATGACCGCCATGGCCGCGGCCGCGCCCTCGAACGGCGAGGGATCGACGGCGATGAAGGCGCCGGTCAGGGCCGAGGCCGTGCAGCCAAGCCCGGTCACCCGGGGCATCAACGGATGCCCGTTGGCCACGGTGATGATCCGGCCGTCCGACACGATTCGGTCGATCGCTCCGCTGATGGTCACAACGCTGCCGAATTTATCGCTCAAGGCCAAGGCCGTTTTCAGCGCCGCCTCGGGTTCGTGCCGGCTGTCGACGCCCTTGGTCAGGACGTTTTCCCCGGCCAGGGACAGGATCTCCGAGGGATTTCCCCGGACGACGGTCGGTTGGAAATCTTCTAGAAACTGGCGGGCGGTATCGGTGCGGAACTTGGTTGCGCCCGCCCCGACGGGATCGAAAACGACTCGAAGGCCCCGCTTCCGGGCCGCCTCGGCCGCCCGGAACATCGCCTCGATCCAGGGAACGCTGAGCGTGCCGATATTGACGACCAGGGACGAGGCGATGTTGACCATGTCCTCGACCTCGTCGAGGGCGTGGGCCATCACCGGCGACGCCCCGATCGCAAGCAAAGCGTTGGCCGTCGTGTTCATCACGACGTAATTGGTGATGTTGTGAACGAGCGGCGCATCATCGCGCACACGGGCGATATCTAGCCAGACGGTTTCCGCGTTCATCGATTCTCCCTTCCGTTATCGACGGTTGCCCGGCTCCCCCTCGCCGGGTCCAGGGGAACGGATACCTTGTCCGGATTATAGCACGAGGAACGTTATTTTTTCTTCATCGGGCAGTTGGCGCAATCGCCGCCGGCTTCGCCCGCCTTCTTCGCCGCCGCGGCTTGGGCTTCCTTCATCTTGGTCAGCCGCTCTTGCATCATCTTTTCCCGTTCGAGCATTTGCACAACTCGTTCCTGGATCCTCTTGACCGCCTCGGGATCCTTGGATGTGAGGGTGATGACGACGCCGTCCTTGATGTTCTCGACCTTCTTGTCAAAGCCTTGGAGCATCAAAGGGCCGAGGCCCAGCGGCAATCCGCCCGCAAATCCCGGTCTCATCGCCATGCGACCCCGCATCCCGGGCATCATGCCCATCGGCCGGCCCATCATGTGGCGCATCATCAGGCCCTGCATCGGGCATTGCATCTGGCCGCCCATCATTCCACCCATCATTCCGCCTTGCATATGGCCTTGCATTTGGCCTTGCCCCTGGCCGCCCATCATTCCACCCATCATTCCGCCTTGCATATGGCCTTGCATTTGGCCTTGCATTTGCCCGCCCATCATCCCGCCGCTCATTTTCATCTGTTCGGCCTTCTCGGCCTGCTTGGCCAGGTATTTCTCGGGCTCCTTGGCGAAGCTCGTCTTGCAGCCTTCGGAACAGAAGTAGTAGGTCGTGCCTTTATAATCGAATGTCCACTTGGCGCCGGCCTTGGTCACCGTCATCCCGCAAACGGGATCGACGGCGGTTTTCGCCTCGGCTTGGAAACCGGCCCAGGCGGCCAGGCCCAGAATGAACATAACGGACGCGATCAGGAGAATTTTTTTTGTCATGGAAGGACCTCCGCTCAACATCTCAATCCAAATTGTATTCTACCATAATCCGATTAAGAATACTATATATGTCGGGATTCAACCCTCCGCCGGCCCGTTCAGGCGGACCCGCCGGAGCCGGAGCGAATTCGTCACGACGGAAACCGAGCTGAACGCCATCGCCGCCGAGGCGATCATGGGATTGAGGAGGACGCCGAAAAACGGATAAAGGGCGCCGGCCGCGACCGGGATGCCGATGACGTTGTAGATGAACGCCCAGAACAGGTTCTGCCGGATCGTCCGGATGGTCCGGCGGCTGAGCTCGATGGCCTTGGCCACGCCGTGAAGGTCATCGCCGATCAGGGTGATGTCCGCAGCCTCCATGGCCACGTCCGTGCCGGAGCCGATGGCCACGCCCACGTCGGCGGCGGCCAGGGCGGGCGCATCGTTGATCCCGTCGCCGACCATGGCCACCTTCTTGCCGGCTTTCTGGAGCTTGCGGATCTCGGCGGTCTTGTCCCCGGGGCGCAGCTCGGCGATGAACAATTTGAATCCGGCCGCCTGGGCGATGGCCTCGGCCGTCCGGCGATGGTCGCCGGTCAGCATCACGACTTCCAGGCCCATGTCCTTGAGACGCGCAACCGCGGCCACGGATTTGCTCTTGAGCGGATCTGCAGCCGCCAGAATCCCGGCCGGGCGGCCATCGACTCCGATATAAACCGTCGTCTTTCCCTGGGAGGCGAGGTTCTCGACGAGCCCCGTCCACTCGGCGATATCGACGCCGCGCTGGGCCATCAAGGCCGCGTTCCCCATGAGGACAGCCCGGCCCTCGACCCGCGCCTCCAGGCCCAAGCCCGGCAGGGACCGGAAATCCGAAGCAGGCGGGACGACCACGCCCGGCGTCTTGGCCGCGGCCACGACGGCCTCGGCCAGCGGATGCTCGGAGCCCCATTCGGCGCCGGCGGCAAGCCGCAGAAGCTCGGCCCTCGACCAGTCCGGGCCGGGCATGACGTCGGTCACGACCGGCCGGCCCTCGGTGAGCGTGCCGGTCTTGTCGAAGACGATCGTCGTCAGCTTGGAGGCCGTTTCAAGGCTTTCCCCGTTGCGGATCAGGATGCCATATTCGGCCCCCTTCCCCGTCCCGACCATGATCGCCGTCGGCGTGGCCAGGCCGAGGGCGCAGGGACAAGCGATGATCATCACCGCGACGAAGTTGAGAAGGGCCAGGTTCAAGGCCGGTCTCGGGCCGAAAATCATCCAGACCACGAAGGTTAAAACCGCCAGACCGATGACGGCCGGGACAAACCACCCGGCGATCACGTCGGCCAAGCGCTGAATGGGGGCCTTCGATCCCTGGGCGTCCTGGACCAGCCGGACGATCCGGGCCAGGACGGTCTCCCGGCCGACCTTGAGAGCCCGGAAGGTGAACGACCCGTTCTTGTTCATCGTCGCCCCGATGACTTCGTCGCCGGCGTTCTTTTCGACGGGGATGCTCTCGCCCGTGATCATTGATTCGTCGACGGCGGAGCTTCCCTTCACGATCGTGCCGTCCACCGGGATCCGTTCACCGGGCCGGACGACGACCAGGTCGCCGGGATGGACTTCGGCCAAGGGGATGTCCGTTTCGTTCCCGCCGCGGATGACCCGGGCGGTTTTCGGCTGGAGGCCGAGAAGCCGCTTCATCGCTTCCGATGCCCGCCCCTTGGCCCGGGCTTCGAGGAACCGGCCGAGGAGGATCAGGGTGATGATGACCGCCGAAGTGTCGAAATAGACGTGGCGGCCGTACATCCCGTGGGCGAAGATGTTGGGGGCGAGGGTCACCGCGATACTGTGGAGATAGGCGGCCGACGTCCCGACAGCGACCAGGGTGTTCATGTCCGCCCGGCCGTGCTTGAGGGCGGCCCAGGCCCCGCGGTAGAAACGGGCCCCAAGCCAGAACTGGACGGGGGTCGTCAGGACCCAAAGGAGAAGGGGCGATTGGAGAAAGCCGGGAACGAAGGAGAACAGTGAGCCCATGCTCCCGACAAAGACGACCAGGCTGAGGGCCAGGGCGATGAAAAACTTCGTCCGCAGGTCGCGAAGCTCGCGCTCCCGGATCCTGGACTCGATGTCGTCCGAAGCCTGGCCCGCGGCCGGCTCGGACCCGGCGAAGACGGGGCGGATCACTTCGTATCCGGACGACTCGAGGGCCGCGCACAGCTCCTCCAAGCCGATTTCCGTCGGCAGGTATTCGACCTTGGCCCGGAGAGTCGCCATATTCATCGCGGCCTGGATGACGCCTATTTTCGCGAGGAGGACGCGCTCGATCGTCCCGGCGCAACCCGCGCACATGATGCTCTTGATCGGGATTTCAGCCGAAGCCGAGGCGACGTCATAGCCGGCGTCGCGGACGGCCCGGACGAGGTCCGCCGCTTTGGCTTGGGATGGGGCGTAGATCACGGTCGCCCGGGCGGTGGCGAAATTAACGCTGACGAACTCGACGCCGGCGATTTTCCGGAGGGCTTTTTCCACCGTCTGGACGCAGGTCGCGCACGTCATGCCCGAGACGGGCAGGTCGAGCCGGACGGAGCCGGACCGGGCTTCAGGGATGACGGCGGCGGATATCCCCGCCGGCATCTCGCGGGCCGGGCCGGGCATCGGCTCGCCGTCTTTATGGATATATTTTTCGGGGTCGGCGTCAAATTTCATTTTGCATGCCGTCGAACAGAAATACCACCGCCGGCCGGCGTAATCCGACACGCCCTTGGCCGCGTCTTCCTTGACCGTCATTCCGCAAACGGGATCGATGGCCATGGAGAATTCCTCGCTTTCAGGAAACGCGCCGGAACCGGGCGATCAGCCCGATGATTTCTTCGATCTTTTGGCTTTGGTCGGACCGGTTGGTCCCGGCCAGCGACGCTCGGGCACAGGACCGGAGATGACGATCGAGGATGCGCTCCTCGACCCGGGCCAGGGCGGCGGAAATCGAAGACAGCTGGGTCAGGATGTCGACGCAGTATCGCCCGTCCTCGATCATTCTCTGGATGCCCCGGACCTGGCCTTCAATCCGGCGCAGCCGGGACAGCTCCGCGTCGTGGGAGGGATGCGCCGCGTGGGATTCGGTGGAATGAAGCCTGTCGCTCATGAGAACCTCCTCCAATAATATACTATACCCCCCTATGGTATGTCAATTTGGGGACGCATTACTCAACCCCGAAATTCGTTATGCCATTCATTATTTTTAAATAGGTCAAGTAATTTCGGGGTTGAGTAATGCGTCCCCGAATTATTCGATGGTGCCGCCGCCGAGGACGACGTCGCCGTCATAAAATACGGCCGCCTGCCCCGGGGTGATCGCCCGCTGGGGCCTGTCGAATTCGACGAGGACAGACCCCTTCGGCCCCGGGCAAAGCACGGCCGGCGCGCCCTCGTGGCGCGACCGGATCTTCACCTCGGCCCGCGCCGGGCCGTCGATCCCGGCGATCGCGACCCAGTTGACGTCCGAAACCGTCAATTCCTTCCCGAAAAGCGCCTCGTTCGGCCCGGCCGCGACGGTGTTCGAAGCCGCGTCCAGGGAGACGACATAAAGCGGATGGGCGGCGGCGATCCCCATCCCCTTCCGCTGGCCGATCGTGAAATTGAGGAAGCCGCCGTGGCGGCCGATGGTTTTTCCCGTCGTGTCGACGATCCTTCCCGGTTTGAAGGCCCCGGGGATCCGGCTCCGCAAAAACGCGGCATAGTCGTCGTCGGGGACGAAACAGATCTCCTGGCTTTCGGGTTTCTCGGCCACGGCCAGCCCCAGCCGCCCGGCGATTTTCCGGACCTCGGCCTTGCGCAGCTCTCCGAGGGGAAAAAGGGTCCTCGCCAGCTCGTCCTGCCGGAGGGCGAACAGAAAATACGATTGATCCTTGGCCGGATCGATCCCCTTGCGGAGGCGCCAGCGTCCGGCGCATTCGTCGAAATCGATCCGGGCGTAATGTCCGGTCGCGATCCGTCCGGCGCCCAGGCGGGAGGCCCGCTTAAGCAGCGGGCCGAACTTGACGAAGCGATTGCATCGAAGGCAGGGATTCGGCGTCCGGCCCCGGGCGTATTCGGCGACGAAATCCGAGATGACCGCCCGGTCGAATGTCCTGCGGAAGTCGGCGACATAAAAAGGAATCCCCAGCTGGGCCGCGACCCGGCCGGCGTCCCGCCGAGCCGCCGCCCCGCAGCAGCTCCGGAGCTCCTCCGAGAGGCAGGCCGCCTTGGGAAGGGCGAAGAGATTCATGGTCATGCCGAAAACGTCGCGGCCTTCTTCCTTGAGGAGGGCCGCGGCGACCGAGGAGTCGACTCCGCCCGACATGGCCACGACGACGCGTTCGGAAACGGAGGCGCCGGCGCTTGTTTTCGTCATGGGAGAATATGATATATTATCGAACGAACAACAGTCCATCATTCCGCGCATCGTTTCCCGGGTAAATCGCCGATCCGACATGAAGAAAGACTCGGTCCTTAGAGCGACGGCCGCCCTGATCCTCTTCCACGCCCGGGTCGGCTCGCGCGTCGCCATCAGGGCCCTGGCCCCCGTCCTGGCCACGACTTTCGGCCTTTTTTATCTTCTCCGGCCGGAGCTGTTCCTGATGCTCGCCCAGCGGTTGTTCGGCGAAGCCGAAGCGGTCGCCCGGGGCATCATCGTCGCGGCCGTTCTCCTGGCCGCGGCGGCCACCGCACGAAAGGCGGTCTTCTACGGGCTTGCCGGCTGGATCCGAAGCCTGCCGGTGGGCGGGCGGGCCCACCGCCGGGCCGCCGTGTTCGCCGTGACCCTGGCTCAGCTGCCGATCACTTTTCTTCTTCTCATTTTTTTCCTGGTGGGAACGCTGGGAGTGGACCGGCATCCCGGGCCGCTTGGCTTAGACAAGGTTCTGGCCGCCGTAGCTTCCGCTGCTCCCTGGCTGATTCTCGCTTCCGCGGCCGCCGCCGTCGTCGTCGTGCCGGCCAATTACGGCCTCCTGAGATCGATTTTCGGGGTTGCGGCCGCAATGTTGGCCGGTTCGGGAAATCCCGCCTACGGCGGCGCCGCCGTTCTCGTCCTGGCGGCCGTCGATTACCTCTCCGGTCCGCTTCACCTTTCCCGCAAAGGGACCGGCCGGCGCCGTTGGAAGGTCCCGATCCGTTTTCCGGCCTTGATCGGCGTGCGGGCGCTCGGGATCACCGGATGGTCCGGATTCCTGCCGGCCGGAATCGTCATCGGCCTGACCGTTCTTTTCCTGAAAAACAATCCTTTATCCGATCCGCTCCGCGACGCGGCGATGCGGACCGGCGGAGCGCTGAGCGCGGCCGTCTTCCTGGCGTTCACCTCGGGAATCCTGGTCTCGAGCCGCGCGCCGTGGCCTTGGAGCCGGTCCTGGCCCCGCTCGGCCCGGCACCGGATCATCTCCGATGCCTTGTTTCTGGGAATCCCCGGCCTACTCCTTTGCCTTCCCTTGCGGTGGCTCGGCTGGCCCGCGGTATACGGCGCGGCGATTTTCCTTCCGGCCGGCGCCGCCCTGGCCGCCGGCGCGGTCAACGGGCCGCGCGAGACGCGGTCGAAAATCCTGGGCTCGCTGCTTCTCGTCGGGAGCCTGGCTGCGGCGGCCATGGGGCTATGGACCGCGGCCGGCATCGTCTTTCTTCTTCTGACGCCTCTTTTGATCGAGACGGCCGCCCGCCGGGAACAGTCGCTGAAAGTCACGGCCTGGGATGAGCTGCATCATGACGCCGCCGGAGATCCCGGCTCCTGGAGCACACGATGATCCGTTTTGAAAACGTGTCCTTCGCATATGAACGAAACGTCCCGGTCTTCCAATCACTCAGCCTCATTCTGGAGAAAGGCCTGACCTTGCTTCTGGGGCCGAACGGTTCCGGAAAGACCACCTTGCTGAAGCTTGCGGCCGGGGTGGAAAAGCCGGACCGGGGGAATATCCGGATCGACGCCCATGATCTCTGGAAGCACGAAGTCGCGGCCCGGAAGGAAATCGCCTATCTTCCGGAGCATCCGGACCTGACGCCGTACGCTTCCATTCGGGAGATCATCCGGTTTGTCTGCCGGCTCCGGGGAGAGCCGCTGGCCCGCGGCGAAGAAGCCCTGAACACCCTGGAGATGGACCGGGTGGCCGGACGGTCGGTCCGGGAGCTCTCGCAGGGACAGCGGCGCCGGGCGGTCCTGGCCGCGGCGATGATCGGCCGGCCGGGGCATCTCCTGCTGGACGAGCCGCTGGAGGCCATGGACCGGCGGATGCGCGATTACATCCTGGTCTGGATCGAGGGCCGGGTCCGGGACGGAGCGGCGGCCGTGATCGTCTCCCACGACCTGGATTCGTTCGGCGCCCTGGCCAATGCGGCCGTCGGGATGAAGGACGGCAGGCCCGAATTCTCCCCATCTCTCCCGGCCGAGGCGGCCGAGCGGAACAGGATCCTCGAGCGCTACGCCCGCGGGCTGTGATTCCTCGCAAAGCATTGACAGTGGGGAATCGGCTGAATTACATTTACCAAAGAGAGCGAAGGAGTCGAAAAGCCATGAAGTACGAACCGCCGCGGTTGATCATGCTCGAAGCAAAACAAGGCGCGGGGTGGTGCATTAACGGTACGAATGCGTTGGCGTCCGGATTGCCCATGTATTGCTTTGTCGGGACGACCGTCTCGGGTTCGGCGACTTATTGTTCCGACGGAGTAGCGAATGCAACCCCGCCGGAGCAGTGCGATTCCGGCGGCGGGGTGAGCTTCC
>Ga0316628_100002344_pt1 | contig 13977 bp, 11 predicted proteins | sample OWC_Aug_M2_C1_D5_FD_207648 | JGI IMG/M metagenome (GOLD analysis project Ga0316628, IMG submission 207648) | Wetland soil microbial communities from Old Woman Creek delta, Ohio, United States - OWC_Aug_M2_C1_D5_C | ecosystem: Environmental > Terrestrial > Soil > Wetlands | place: USA: Ohio... | reverse complement strand
GCCGTCGCCGCCGAGTCGTCCACCGGTACCTGGACCACGGTGTGGACCGACCTGCTGACCGACCTCGACTACTACAAGGGCCGCGCCTACCGCATCGAAGACGTGCCGGGCGACGACACCTGTTTCTACGCCTTCATCGCCTATCCGATCGACCTTTTCGAAGAGGGCTCGGTGGTGAACGTGTTCACCTCGCTGGTCGGCAACGTGTTCGGCTTCAAGGCCGTGCGCGCGCTGCGCCTCGAAGACGTGCGCTTCCCGATCGCCTACGTGAAGACCTGCGGCGGTCCGCCCCAGGGCATCCAGGTCGAGCGCGACATCATGAACAAGTACGGCCGTCCGCTGCTCGGCTGCACCATCAAGCCGAAGCTCGGCCTGTCCGCCAAGAACTACGGCCGCGCCGTGTACGAGTGCCTGCGCGGCGGCCTCGACTTCACCAAGGACGACGAGAACGTCAACAGCCAGCCGTTCATGCGCTGGCGCGCGCGTTTCGACTTCGTCATGGAAGCCATCCACAAGGCCGAGAAGGAGACCGGCGAGCGCAAGGGCCACTACCTGAACGTCACCGCCCCGACCCCGGAAGAGATGTACAAGCGTGCCGAGTACGCCAAGGAAATCGGCGCGCCGATCATCATGCACGACTACATCACCGGCGGCTTCTGCGCCAACACGGGCCTGGCCAACTGGTGCCGTGACAACGGCCTGTTGCTGCACATCCATCGCGCCATGCACGCCGTGCTCGATCGCAACCCGCACCACGGCATCCACTTCCGCGTGCTGACCAAGATCCTGCGCCTGTCGGGTGGCGATCACCTGCACACCGGCACCGTCGTCGGCAAGCTCGAGGGCGACCGCGCCTCGACGCTCGGCTGGATCGACCTGCTGCGCGAGAAGTACATCAAGGAAGACCGCAGCCGCGGCATCTTCTTCGATCAGGACTGGGGTTCCATGCCGGGCGCCTTCGCCGTCGCGTCGGGCGGCATCCACGTGTGGCACATGCCGGCGCTGGTGACCATCTTCGGTGACGACTCGGTGCTGCAGTTCGGTGGCGGCACGCTCGGCCATCCGTGGGGCAACGCCGCTGGCGCCGCCGCCAACCGCGTCGCCCTCGAAGCCTGCGTGGAAGCGCGTAACCAGGGCATCGCCATCGAGAAGGAAGGCAAGGCCGTCCTCGAGAAGGCTGCCAAGTCGAGCCCGGAACTCAAGATCGCCATGGAAACGTGGAAAGAGATCAAGTTCGAGTTCGATACCGTCGACAAGCTGGACGTCGCTCACAAGTGACGCCGTCATCCCGGGTCGCGCCGCACGGCGTGATCCGGGATCCAGTCAACGAATGAATTGAGGTTAATGCAATGAGCGAAATGCAGGATTACAAGTCGAGCCTGACGGATGTCAGCAGCCGCAAGTTCGAAACCTTCTCGTACCTTCCGGCGATGAGCGCCGACGAGATCAAGAAGCAGGTCGAGTACCTGGTGAAGAAGGGCTGGAACCCGGCCATCGAACACACCGAGCCGGAGAACGCTTTCGACCACTACTGGTACATGTGGAAGCTGCCGATGTTCGGCGAAACCAACGTGGACAAGGTTCTGGCCGAGGCCGAAGCCTGTCACAAGGCGCACCCGAACAACCACGTGCGCCTGGTCGGTTACGACAACTTCAAGCAGTCGCAAGGCGCTGCGATGGTGATTTACCGCGGAAAGATGAAGTAAATCTCAGTCGGACGATAAGCCGTAATGGGCCCCTGTCCGACGTGGTCGGACAGGGGCTTTTCATTTGCCCTCCAGGGATGGAGTAATGCCGCGAGAGCGCATGGATGTGCGTAGCGGCGCCGAAGAAAACAATGAGGTTTCGACGATGAGCAAGACCAGCGTGGCAGCCAAGACATCCGAAACGGACGTGTCGCAGTACCTGGTAACGCAGGAACCGTATTACCGGCCGGTATCGAATGAAGTCGAACTGTACGAAGCCGCCTACAGTGTGCGCATGCCGGTGATGCTCAAGGGCCCGACCGGCTGCGGCAAGAGCCGCTTTGTCGAATATATGGCATGGAAACTCAAGAAGCCGCTGATCACCGTGGCCTGCAACGAGGACATGACGGCGTCTGACCTCGTTGGCCGTTACCTGCTCGATGCCAGCGGCACCAAATGGCACGATGGTCCGCTCACTGTGGCCGCGCGCATCGGGGCGATCGCTTATCTGGACGAAGTGGTGGAGGCACGCCAGGACACGACCGTGGTGATCCATCCGCTCACCGACCACCGCCGTCAGCTGCCGCTCGACAAGAAAGGCGAGATGGTCAACTGCCATCCAGATTTCCAGCTGGTGATTTCCTACAACCCGGGTTACCAGAGCCTGATGAAGGATCTCAAGCAGTCCACCAAGCAGCGCTTCGGCGCGATCGATTTCGACTATCCAGATGCGGAAGTCGAATCCGAGATCATCATGCATGAAACCGGAATCGAGAAAGCGGTCGCCGAGAAGCTGGTGCAGATCGCGCACCGCGCGCGCAATCTCAAGGGCCATGGCCTCGACGAAGGCATCTCGACGCGCCTGCTGGCCTACGCCGGGGCATTGATCGCCAAAGGTATCGCGCCGAAGGCTGCCTGCCAGATGACACTGGTGCGCCCGATTACCGACGACCCGGACATGCGTGATACGCTCGACGCCGCTATCAATACGTACTTCTGAATCGCACACACAACCTGAACGAGGAGCGGTCATGTACTCCGAGCGCGTCAGTCGGCTCACCGGTTCACTGATCCGCGAGATCCTCGCGCTCACCCAGCAGCCGGGCGTGATCTCGTTCGCCGGCGGGCTGCCGGCGGCCGAGGTGATGCCGGCGCTCGATTTCACCGGTGTGCCGCAGGTCTTGCGCCAGTACGGCACCACCGAAGGCGAGCCGGCATTGCGCGAGCGCATCGCGGCCGATCTCAAGGCGCTCGGTGTCGGAGCCGCGCCGGAGCGGGTGCTGATCACGGCCGGCTCGCAGCAGGGCATCGATCTGGTGGCCAAGCTGTTCATCGATCCGGGCACGCCGGTGGCGCTGGAGGCGCCGAGCTATCTGGCCGCCATCCAGTCATTCCGCTTTTTCGGCGCGCGGTTTCTGCCGCTGGCGCTCAGTGAGCAGGGTATTGATCCGGACGAACTGCGCCGCCTGATTGCGCACGACCGGCCGGCGTTCATCTATCTGATCCCGAACTTCCAGAACCCGGCCGGCTACAGCTATGCGCGCAAGGTGCGGGAAGAAATTGCCCGGGTGCTGGACGAAAGCGGTGTGCCGCTGGTCGAGGACGAACCGTATCGCGAGCTGATGTACGATCCGGTCGATCGCACACCGATCGCCAGTCTGCTCAAGCACGCCCCGTGGATCTATTACGGCAGCTTCTCCAAGACCGGGCTCCCCGGGTTGCGCATCGGCTTCACGGCGGCCAGTGCGGATCTGCATCCGTTGCTGGTACGCATCAAGCAGTCCACCGATCTGCACACCAACCGCGTGGGGCAGTGGTGGGCAGGGCAATTCCTTGCAAACCCGGACTATCCCGCGCACCTCGAACGGCTGCGCAGCCGCTATCGCGCTCAGCGCGACATCATGGCGGCGGCGCTGGCGCGGCATTTCAGCGACATCGGCGACTGGAATGTGCCGGCCGGCGGCCTGTTCTTCTGGGTGAAGTTGCGCCAGTTGTGCGACACGCGTGCGCTGCTGACGGCGGCGCTGGCACGAAATGTGGCGTTCATGCCCGGCGAGCCGTTCTATACGGATCAGGACGCGCCGCGCGGCGTGCTCCGGCTCAACTTCAGCCACGCCAGCGCCGAGCAGATCGAGCGCGGCATCGCTACGCTGGCGCAGGTCATTCGTTCGACGCCGGCACTTGATCAGGCAGCGGCCACATGAACAACCTGAGACGGGCGCTGCAAGCGGTCGCCGTGGCGGTGCTGGCTGTTGCTGCTGGAACTGCCGGCGCAAGCGCCGACAATCGCCTGCTGGTGAAACTGCCAGCCCCCATGCAGGAACACATGCTGGCCAACATGCGCGATCATCTCCAGACTCTCGACCAGATCAATCGCGCACTGGCCGAGGGCCGCTGGAACGACGCCGCCGATATTGCCGAACGGCGGCTCGGCGTCAGTTCGCTTGCCGCCCACGGCGCCGGGCACATGGCGCCATACATGCCGCAACCGATGCAGGCCATTGGCACCGCCATGCATCGCGCGGCCACCGATTTCGCCGTGCATGTGACAGAAGGCGACCTGAGGCAGTCCGTGAAGCAGCTCGGCGAGGTCACGCGCCAGTGCGTCGCCTGCCACGCCGCTTACCGGATCCGCTGAAACGGAAACGACACGGGAATACTTTCCATGAGCGTTGATCTCAAGGAATACCACGAACAGCTCGACCAGCTGAATTCGCACGTGCGCAGCACGCTGGAGGCGAGCTTCGCCGAGGCCGCGCGCGTGATGTCGCCGCAGGGCCTGCACAACTGGCTGGAGGGTGCCAAGGGCCTTTCCCAGCTCGGGCGCGGCAACGAGCTGGTGATTACCTATATCCAGTCCATGCCGGCGGTCGCCAAAGAGGCCGGCGAGGATGTCATCAAGGACAGCATCGTCGCGGCCATGAAGCTGTCGTCGATGGTGAGTGGCGAGGTCATCCAGCTGATGTTTGACACCTTGCCGACCGCGGCCAATCGCCTCGGCGATGCCGAGCTGCTGCGCGGCTATCTCGGCCTGATTCACCAGCTGTCCTCGAAGGTGCCGCGCGGCCTGCGGCCGATGTTGTCGCATCTCGACGAGCTGTTCAGCAAGCTGACGCTCGGCGGTTTAAGACGCTGGGCGCTGTGGGGCGCGCAGGCGCACATGCGCGACTTCGCGGCGCAGATGGAATATTTCGATCTCAAAAGCACCGATTCGCAGGCGATGCTGCAGAAGGAGCGGCGCGGCACGCTGTTCATCGACAACCAGCGCAAGCTCAATTTCTACCTGCGCGCCTTCTGGGGCCGCGACTTCTTCATGCGCCCGACCTCGGGCGACTACGAAACGCGCGAGGGTTACCGGCCGTTCATCGAAACGCGAGTCATCCATATGCCGGACGCGTTTGACGATTTCGCCGGCCTGCCAGGCAAGGATCTGTACCGTGCCACCGCCGCGCATGCCGCCGCGCATCTCGTCTATACCACCCGGCCGCTGTCCATGGAGCAGCTCAACCCGGCGCAGATGTTCGTCATCGGCCTGTTCGAGGACGCGCGCGTCGAGGCGCTGGCGATCCGCGAGTTCCCGGGCATGAAGCAGATGTGGTCGGCGTTCCATGCCAGGGTGCGCGAAGTGAGTTGCCCGACCGAACCGGTTGTGGGACTGCTCGAGCGCCTTGCCTATGCGCTGCTCGACGAGAATTACCATGATGACGACGGCCTGATTCGGGAGATGGCCGTCGCGTTCCGCGAAGGGTTTGCAATGCGCCCCGATGACAATCAGCTGTCATGGGACCTGGGCATAACGCTTTACAACAGGCTCGGCGAGCGCGGCAGCATCCCGAGCCTGCGGGTGCTGGAATCGATGGCGATTCCATACCGCGACGATAACCGCTACTGCTGGGCGTCCGACGAAATTGCCTGGCACGAGGCCGAGTACGTGCCGGCGCCCAAGCAGGTGCGCAAGTACGTCAGCGCCATGGAGATGGTGAACGAACTCGATTGCGAGCTGGCCGGCGACGATGCCCAGGAAATCTGGGTGCTGAACACGCCGTTCTATCTCGACCAGGAAGGCGTGACCATCAACGAGCTCGAGGGCAAGGAGCCGGTCAGCGAGCCGTATCACTATCAGGAGTGGGACTACAACGTACAGCTGCATCGTCCCAGCTGGGTGACGGTGCTGGAGAAGCGCCAGAAACAGGGTGATCCGGCCGACATCGACCGGATACTGACCGAGAACCGGCCGGTAGCCTCGCGCCTGCGGCACATCATCGACGCCATGCAGCCGGAGGGCGTGCAGCGCTTCCGCCGCCAGGAAGACGGCGAGGAGATCGACCTGAACGCCGCGATCCGCGCCATGATCGACATCCGCATGGGCCAGATGCCGGACCCGCGCATCAACATCCGCATCGAGCGCAAGGTGCGCGACCTCGCGGTGCTGGTGTTGCTCGATCTCTCCGAGTCGACCAACGAGAAACTCGGCGATTCCGAGAAACCGGTCATCCAGCTGGCGCGCGAGGCGACCTCGCTGCTGTCCTGGGCGATCGACCGCGTCGGCGATCCGTTCGCGATTCACGGCTTCGCCTCCGATGGCCGCCACGATGTCGAGTACTACCGCTTCAAGGATTTCAAGGATTCGTACAACGACGACGTCAAGGCGAAGCTGGCCGGCATGCAGGGCGGGCTGTCGACGCGCATGGGCGCGGCGCTGCGTCATGCCGGCACGTTCCTGCTGAGGCAGCCGGAACAGAAGAAACTGATCCTGCTGGTCACCGATGGCGAACCGGCCGATATCGACGTGCGCGACCCGCAGTACCTGCGCCACGATACCAAGAAGGCGGTCGAAGAGCTGGCCACGCGCGGCGTGCGCACGTTCTGCCTGACCCTCGATCCAAATGCCGACGACTACGTGGCGCGCATTTTCGGGACGAAGGGCTATATGGTGGTCGACGACGTCAACCGTCTGCCGGAACGGCTGCCGATGCTGTATGCGGGCCTGACGCGCTAGGCCCGGTTTGTGGTTCGGAATCGCGCCGCGCCGCATGTCTCATGTAAGTGTTAGGATGGAGTATCAGGTTGCGATCGGATTCGCTACATGTCTAGGCTACGCAAGCTCGTCGCAAGCGGACTGATCATCGGCATCGCCGTCCTGGGGTCAGCCGCAAGTGCGGCAGCCGATAGACCCCTGCAGATCGGTGTGCTGCCGTACCTTCCCGCACGCTCCCTGATTGTCGAGCACCAGCCGCTGCGCGACTATCTGCAGCAGGGCCTCGGCCGCGAGGTGGAGGTCTATACGGCGCCTGATTTCAGGACGTTCTTCGAAAACACCCGCCAGGGCCGGTACGATGTGGTGATCACCGCGGCGCATTTTGCGCGCGTGGCGCAGATTGATCAGGGCTATGTGCCGATGGTGCGTTATTCCGGCGGTGCGCGCGGCCTGCTGGTGGTGGCGCGCGACTCGCCCATTCGTCGCCTCGACCAGCTGCGCGGCAAGATCATCGCCGGTCCGGACAGGCTGGCGCTGGTATCGCTGGTAATGGTCCGATGGCTGCATGAACACGGCCTGGAGGAGAAGCGCGACTACACATTGACCACCGCGGTGTCGTTCAACACTGCCATCCTGACGGTACAGCGCGGTGAGGCCGCGGCGGCGGTCACCGCTCCGGCCGCCATGCAGCAGATGCCCGCCGAGCTGCGCGACAGCGTGCGCATCCTCGGCGACACCGGCGATTACACCAATCTGGTTTACCTCGCCAATCCGCGCGTCGGCAGGCGCGAAGTCGCGAAAATCAAAGCGCTGATTCTGCGTTTCGGGGCGGATACCCAGGCCGGCCGCGCGTTCCTGAGTACGACCGGTTTCGGTTCGATTGTTCCGGCAACGGCCGCGGACATGAAACGGCTTGACTCCTATGTGCCGGAAACGCGCAGGCTGGTTTCGACCAGTCCCTGAGCAACCGCTGTCAGTGCGGCCGGGGGCGCCGGTCGGTGCAGGCACACCGACGGCATCTGATATGCGCGACCATTATTGGGTACTATCAGTATTACTATGTTTCGCATAACCACTATATAAGCATTCCCGAATACTCGAATCGACAATGACGAGGTTAATGCGTCTCCATCTGTGGCTGCTCCTGGCCTGGACTGGGTTCGGACTGCCAACGGCGACGGCGGCCGCCGACAAGCCGCTTGAAATCGGTGTGTTTCCGTACATGAGTGTGCGTGCCGTGCTGGCCACCTACCAACCGGTCCGCCGTTATCTGGAGCGGGAACTGGGCCGGCCGGTGGAAATGTATACTGCTCCGGATTTCCGCAGCTTCATCGCGCGCAGCCAGCAGGGCGAGTACGACGTGTTGATTACGGCCCCGCATTTCGCGCGTCTGGCCCAACTGCAGGTCGGCTACGTGCCGCTGGCCGGGTTCACCAAGGAGCTGCATCCGATCATCGTCGTAGCCAAGAGCAGCCGCTACCGGAATCTTGCCGACCTGCGCGGCAAGACCGTCGCGATCCCCGATCGCCTGGCGATCGTCTCGATGATGGGCCTGCGGCTGTTGCGCGAGCATGGCATTGACGCCGACCGGGATTTCCGCCTGGTTTCGGCAGTCTCCCACAACAGCGCCGTCCTGGACGTGATGCATGCCAGGGCCGATGCTGCCATTACCGAAGCTGCGGCCCTGCAGCAGATGCCGGACGAGCTGCGCAACGGCGTGCGCGTGATGGCCACCGCCGGGAAGGCGCCGCATGTCATGCTCATGGCGCATCCGCGTCTGGGTCAGGCTGCCATCCGGCAACTGCGATCGCTGCTCGAGCAGTTTGCGAACCAGTCGCCGGAGGGTCGGGCATTTCTGGCGGCCACCGGTTACGAGGGCCTCAAGCCGGTGCCCGCCGCGGTATTGAAGAGCCTCGATCCCTATGCCCGGGAAATACCGCAAATTCTGAGAACATCGCATTGATCCCGCTGCATCCACGACAATCCCTGCGCATGAAGCTGGTGCTCGCCAGCGTCGTCGTCGAGATCGTGCTGTTGAGCCTGCTCGTGGGCAACAGCATGCGCCTGATCGAACAAAGCCTGACCGACCAGGCGCGGGTGCGCATCCAGGAACTCAATCCGCTGCTCAACGCCTCGCTTGCCGGCGTGCTGGCGCAACGCGACTACGCGACGCTCGGGGAAATTCTCAAGGAGAGCCAACGCAAGGAAGGTGTTGCCTATCTGGTGCTGTTTGACGCGGACGAAAACATCGTGGCATCGGTGGGCTGGGACCGGCGCGCGCCCTTGCCGCCGGTGGAGTCGGATATCGCCCACGCCGGGTCCGGTGACCCCGATCGCTTCGACACCATGATGCCGATCACGCTCGCCGGCCAGCGCTACGGGGTGTTGCGTTACGGCATCTCCACCGGGTTCCTGAAGAATGCCAAGTCCGTGCTGTTGCGGCAAAGCCTGCTGATCGCCGCCGCCGAGGTGGTGCTCTCCATCGCCCTGCTGACGCTGCTCGGATTCTGGCTGACCCGGCATCTGGCGCTTTTGAGCCGCGCGAGCGAACAGGTGGCGGCGGGCAATCTCGACATTCATCTGCCGGTGCGCACGCGCGACGAAGTCGGCCAGCTGACCAGGGCGTTCAACCTCATGTCGGAGGCGGTGCGCAGCCGCATCGGCGAGCTGAGCGCGAGCGAAGCCCGCTTCCACGCGATCGCCGACTACACCTATGCCTGGGAGCACTGGACCGCACCGGACGGGCATCTGATCTGGGTGAATCCGTCGGTCGAGCGCCTCACCGGCTATACGCCCGATGAGTGCCTGGCGATGCCCGATTATCCGCTGCCGCTGGTGGCGGAGCATGATATCGGACGGGTGACGGCGGAATTCCGCAAGGCGCAGAGCCGCACCAGTACCGGCAAGGACTTCGAATTCCTGGCCAGGCGCAAGGATGCCTCGGAGTTCTGGGTGTCGGCGTCGTGGCAGCCGATTTTCGGTGCGCGCGGCGAGTTCCTGGGCCAGCGCGCCAGCCTGCGCGACATCAGCGAGCGCAAGCAGGTGGAACTGGCGTTGCAGGACAAGGTGCTGGCATTGCAGCAGTCCGAGGAAAACCAGAAACAGCTGCTGCACCAGTCGCAGCAGGAACAGGCACGCATGTCGTCGCTGCTATCGGCGATGAACATCGGCATCCTGTTCGAAGACTTCGCCAACTGCGTGATCTATGTCAATCCGGCATTCCGCCGCATCTGGCTGATCCCCGACTCGGTCGAGCTGGCGGCCCGGCCGACGCGCGAAGTGTTGGGGCACTCGGCGAATGTGCTGGCGCGACCCGACCATTTCTCGCAGCACATCCTGCACGTGCTCGACACCCACCAGGTGAGCGAAACCTTCGAGATCGTCATGGCCGACGGACGCGTGGTGACGCAGCTTTCCTATCCGGTGCGCGACAGCAAGGCGAACTTCGTCGGACGCCTGTGGATCTACGAGGACGTGACGCGCGAACGCCAGACGGCGGAGCAGCTGATCTACCTGGCGGAACGCGACTCCCTCACCGGTCTGTACAACCGGCACCGTTTCCAGGAGCAGCTCGGGCAGATGCTGGTCGATGTGGAGCGCCGCAACTCACGCGGTGCGCTGCTGTTTTTCGACCTGGACGAGTTCAAGTACATCAACGACACGTTCGGCCACCGCGCCGGCGATGCGATGCTGATCCGGGTCGCGGGCGAGGTCAGCGCCCTGATCCGGCGCAACGAGGTCTTCAGCCGCATCGGTGGCGACGAGTTCGCGCTGCTGATGCCGGATGTGACCGAGCAGGAGGCCGCGCATCTGGCGGAACGCATCATCCGCGCGATTTCGCAGATCCCGTTCCGTTACGACGGTCAGAACCTGCGCCTGACCACGAGTCTCGGTATCGCGCTCTATCCGGCGCATGGCGATAACGCCGAGGAGCTGGTGTCGCACGCGGATGCCGCGATGTACCAGGCGAAGGAGGCCGGGAAGAATGCCTGGCGCGTCTATCGCCAGGAACTCGACGCATCGCGCGAAATGCTCCGGCGCATGTCGTGGCATGAACGCATCGGCAGCGCCATCGAAAAAAACCTGTTGCGCCTGCATTTTCAGGGCATCTATAGCGCGGCCGACGGCGCCCTCACGCACCTTGAGGCCCTGGTGCGCATGGTGGATGAATCCCAGCCGGAGCGCGTGATCATGCCCGGACATTTCATCGGTTTTGCCGAAAAGACCGGCCGCATCCTCGACATCGATCGCTGGGTGATCCGGGAATGCGTGCGCCTGCTGGCCGGCTCGGTGAAGATTCCGCCGCTGGCGGTGAATATCTCCGGGCGTTCGTTCGACGATCCGGCGTTGCCGCAGTACATTGGCGAGCAGCTGGCGAAATTCAAGGTCGAGCCGAAACGCCTGCTGGTGGAGCTGACCGAGACCTCGGCGGTTTCGGATCTGCACGATGCCCAGCGCTTCATCGAGGCGTTGCACCAGACCGGCTGCCGCGTGTGTCTCGACGATTTCGGCACCGGCTTCTCGTCGTTCGCCTACCTCAAGCACCTCAAGGCCGACGTGCTCAAGATCGACGGCCTGTTCATCCGCGACCTGCCGAACGACCACGACAACCAGGTATTCGTCAAATCGATCGTGGATGTCGCGCGTGGCATGCACAAGATCACGATTGCGGAATTTGTCGAGGATGCCGAAACCCTGGAAATGCTCCAGCGCTTCGGCGTGGATATGGTGCAGGGCTATCACCTCGACATGCCGCGCGCCGGTCACCCGGCGCTGAACGTGACCGGCGACTGATGCGACGCGACCGCGGCGGCGTGCACGCCACCCGCAGTTCCCCCGGTGCCGGATCCGGCCCCTTGCCCTCATGTCGGTGACCGCCGGCCTGCCGGACTGGCCGCGCAGCGCGCCACCGCCCCTGACCGCCGCGGTGCTGCGTGCGACGCCCGAGGATTTCGTGGTGGAAGAGCAGCTGCCGTTCACGCTCGCCGGCAGCGGCGAGCATCTGTGGGTGAAGCTGCGCAAGCGCGGCTGGAACACCGAGCAGACCGGGCGCGAACTCGCGCGCCGCGCCGGGGTGACGCGCCGCGACGTGGGCTACGCGGGCATGAAAGACCGGCACGCCGTCACAGTGCAGTGGTTCAGCCTGCATCTGGCCGGACGCGCCGACCCGGACTGGCAGGGGTTGCCGGACGGCATGCAGGTACTGGAGGCAGTGCGGCACACGCGCAAACTCAAGACCGGTGCGCTCGAAGGCAACTGTTTCGCCATCACGCTACGGGATTGTCAGGGCGACCCCGGGCAGCTGCACGCGCGCCTGGAATCGATTCGGCAGCAGGGCGTGCCCAACTATTTCGGCGAGCAACGCTTCGGTCGCGACGCGGAGAACATCCGGCATGCGCGTGCCATGTTCGCCGGCACCGAGGTGGTGCGTGACCGGCACAAGCGCGGCATCTACCTCTCGGCCGCACGCTCCTGGCTGTTCAATGCCGTGCTCGCCGAGCGCATTCGCCGCCGGATCTGGCAGACCGCGCTGCGCGGCGAGACCTGTATTCTCGCCGGCAGCAACAGTTTCTTTGTCGCGGAGTCGGCGGACGAGACTATCGAGGAACGCCTGCGCTTCCACGACATTCATCTCAGCGGGCCGCTGTGGGGTGAAGGGGAGCCGCCGACGCGCGACGAGGTCCATGCCCTGGAGATGCAGGTCGCAGCCGGCGAGCCGGAACTGGTTCAGGGCCTGGCCGGGGCCGGGCTGCGCCAGGAACGGCGCGCGCTGCGCGTCATTCCCTCGGGCCTCACGGCCGAGGCGGTCGATGCCTCAGGCTGGCGCCTGAGTTTCTGCCTGCCGCCCGGCTGCTACGCCACCGCCGTGCTGCGCGAGCTGGCCCATTACAGTACTTCGCATCATTCGCCGGCCTGACGGGTGCGCGAGCGCCGGCGCGTGCGCGCCGGCTCGGTTTCCTCGCCCAGGCAGCCTTCCGACTCGAGCCACATGACGTTGATGATGCCGAACGCGCAGGCCAGCAGTACGCCGAGTATCCAGGTGAAATACCACATGACCGTCTCCTCTCAGTAAGCGCTGCGGTGTTGTTCGCGGATCTGTTCGACCGTGACCTTGCCACGCATGGCGCGATACGCCCAGATCGTGTACAGCAGCACGATCGGCAACAGCACCACGGTCGCCCAGAACATCAGCATCAGCGTGCGCTGGCTGGAGGTCGCATCCCAGAGCGTCAGGCTGCTGGCCGGGCTGAGGCTCGACGGCATCACGAACGGAAACAGCGAGAAGCCCGCCGTCAGGATGATGCCGGTGATGGCGAGCGCGCTCGCGACGAATGCCGGCGCGGGACGATGCCGGCTGCTGAACAGCAGCACGCCGGCCAGACCGAGGAATCCGAGCACCGGCGCGAGCACCATCCAGGCATAGGTCCGGTAGTTGTCGAGCCAGGCGCCGGCCACCTTCGCGACGGTCTTGGCCAGGGGATTGGACGGGGCATCGTGGGCGGCGGACGAAACGATCCGGAAGCCGTCGATGCCGAAACTCAGCCACAGCCCGGCGAGCGCAAACAACAGGCCGGCGACCAGTGCCGCAATGCGCGCCGCGTGCCGGGCGCGCTCCTGCAGCGGGCCTTCCGTGCGCAGCTGCAGGTAGGTGGCGCCGTGCATGGTCAGCATCGCCAGGCTGACGAGACCGGTGACCAGCGCAAACGGATTGAGCAAGGCAAAAAACGAGCCGGAGTAGTGCGACCGCAGGTCGGCGTCGAACTCGAACGGCACGCCGAGCAGCAGGTTGCCGAAAGCCACACCGAACACCAGCGCCGGCACCGCGCTGCCGGCGAACAGCGCCCAGTCCCAGAACCGGCGCCAGCCCGGCGTCGGCAGCTTGCTGCGGTACTCGAAACCGACCGGCCGCAGGATGAGCGCGAACAGCACCAGCAGCAGCGCGAAGTAGAAGCCGGAGAACGCCGCCGCGTAGACCAGCGGCCAGGCGGCGAAGATGGCGCCGCCGGCGAGAATAAACCATACCTGGTTGCCGTCCCAGTGCGGCCCGACGGTATTGATGAGCACGCGCCGTTCCTCGTCGTTGCGCCCGAGCGCCGGCAGCAGCGCGCCGACGCCCATGTCGAAGCCGTCGGTGAGCGCAAAGCCAATGAACAGCGCGCCGATCAGCACCCACCAGATCAGGCGCAGAGTTTCGTAGTCGAAGATCATGGTGATCGCTCCATGGCGGATCTCAGCCGGCGGCGCGCGCGGCGGCGGTTTCCAGGTGATAGCGCCCGGTGCCGAGGCTGCTCGGTCCGAGGCGCGCATACTTGA
>Ga0316628_100002342_pt1 | contig 13980 bp, 13 predicted proteins | sample OWC_Aug_M2_C1_D5_FD_207648 | JGI IMG/M metagenome (GOLD analysis project Ga0316628, IMG submission 207648) | Wetland soil microbial communities from Old Woman Creek delta, Ohio, United States - OWC_Aug_M2_C1_D5_C | ecosystem: Environmental > Terrestrial > Soil > Wetlands | place: USA: Ohio... | reverse complement strand
CGTCGCAGCCCCCACGTCCGTGGCCGGCAGGTCGTCGGACTGTCCCTTCGGGAGGTAGTGCTCGAACACCGATTGCGCGATCTCGGCCGACTCGCCGGTCTTCGAAGCGTAGTGCCGCCCCATCACCCCCTGCAGTTCGGGGAACTCCTTGATCACGCCCGTGGTCAGGTCGGCCTTGCTGAGGAACGCCGCGCGCCGGCAATCCTTCGCCTTGGCGGGGAAGCCGAAGGAAGCGACGAACTCCGCGATGTCGGCCATCCGTTCGATCTTTTCCCAGTACGTTCCCAGGTCCGCCTGGAACAGGACCTTCTTCAGCGCCTCCGTGCGTTCGAACAGGGGCCTCTTCAGGTCGTCCCCGTAGTAGAACTCGGCGTCGGAGAGGCGGGCCCGGAGGACCCGCTCGTTCCCGGCGACGACGACCGACGGATCGGGAACGATCATGTTCGAAACGAAGGCGAATCCCGGGAACAGCCCGCCTTCGGCATCTTCGAAGACGAAATATTTCTGGTTGTTCCGCATCGAGGTGACGAGGACCTCCCTCGGCAGGGAGAGGTACTTCTCCTCGAATCGTCCCAGCATGACCTCCGGGTACTCCACGAGGTTTGCGACGGTCTCGACCAGCGGCTCGTCCTCCACCCATTTCATGCCGATCCGCACCGAAGCCGCCCGGATCCCGGCGCGGATCCTCCCCTTCCGGTCCTCCAGGTCGACCAGCACCCGGGCCTCGGCCAGCCTTCCGGCGTACTCGGAGGTCGAGGAAAGGGAGATGACCCCCGGGGCGAGGAAACGGTGACCGAAGGTCACCCGGCCCGCCGTCACGTCGCCGAACGAGAACGGCAGGACCTCTTCACCGTACAGCGAGACGATCCAGTGCACCGGGCGGGCGAACCGGACGTCGAGGTCGGCCCACCGCATCGACTTTCGGAACGGGATCGCCGGCAGGAAGTCGGAGACGATCTTCGGCAGGATCTCCTGGACGGGGCGCGCGGCCTCCTCCCGGACGAAGCCGAGGTAATCGCCGCGATCGGTCGGGAAGACGGACAGGTTCGAGACGTCGATTCCCTGGGAACGGGCGAAGCCGAGACCCGCCTTCGTCGGCTTGCCGGCGGGGTCCAGCCCCACGCTTTTCGGCGGGCCGAGCACGGTCTCCTTCGACGCCGCCTGGGCCTCTTCGAGTGCACGGATCACGTACGTCAGCCGCCGCGGGGTCCCGTAGATGTCCACCTTCCGGAAGGAGAGACGGGCCTTTTTCAGCATCGCCTCGAAATGCTGGCCCCCGAACCAGAGCGCGGGGCCGACGAATCCCGCCGGGATTTCCTCGCAGCCGATCTCGAGCAGATAGTCACGTTCCATCGGAATCCCTCTTCGCGGATGGTTTCATCGGATTATCGGGAGAACTTCCCGAGCAGCGGGAAGCCCAATTCCTCGCGCGATTTCAGATACCCTTCGGCGCAAACGCGTGCCAGGTTCCGGACGCGGCCGATGTAGGAGGTGCGCTCCGTTACGGAGATCGCGCCCCGCGCGTCGAGCAGGTTGAAGGCGTGGGAGCACTTGAGGCAGTAGTCGTAGGCGGGAAGGACGAGCTTCGCCGCGATGAGGCTCTGGCACTCCTTTTCGTACATCGTGAACAGTGAGAAGAGCATCGAAGCGTCGGAGAACTCGAAGTTGTACTTCGAGAATTCCACTTCCCTGCGGTGGAAAACATCTCCGTAGGTAACGTCGCCGACCCACTTGAGATCGAAGACGTTGTTCACGTTCTGCAGGTACATCGCGATCCGTTCGATGCCGTAGGTGATCTCCCCGGAGACCGGCTTCAGGTCGATCCCGCCGCACTGCTGGAAGTAGGTGAACTGCGTGATCTCCATCCCGTCGAGCCACACCTCCCACCCGAGGCCCCACGCGCCGAGAGTGGGAGATTCCCAGTCGTCCTCGACGAACCGGATATCGTGCTTGAGCGGATCGATCCCCACCGCGCGGAGGGAGTCGAGGTACATCTCCACGTAGTCCGTCGGGCACGGCTTCATGATGACCTGGAACTGGTAGTAGTGCTGGAGCCGGTTGGGATTCTCCCCGTACCGGCCGTCCGTCGGGCGGCGGGACGGCTGGACATACGCCGTGTTCCACGGCTCGGGACCGAGGGCCTGCAGGAACGTGGCGGGATGGAACGTCCCGGCGCCGACTTCGATGTCGTACGGCTGGTGGATCACGCAGCTCTTGTCGGCCCAATACTTCTGCAGGGACAGAATGAGATCTTGGAAAAACACCGTTCCCTCCCGGTGGAAGTGATAGGGATAGTTATCATCCCGCGGGAGGGGTTGTCAAGACAAATCATTGGAAAATTGAGGGGTTATATCACTCGAAGTTACTTTCCGCCCAGGCTCCGGAGTTGTTTTCCGAGGCAATACTCGATATATCCCGGGATAACGGTTCGTAATTCCTCGGCAATCACGATGGGAATCCGGAGTCGACCTCGTGCCGCGGTCTTTCCCGCCTGCAGGGCACGCCATGTTTTCACGGCGCCCAGGGACAGTGGGACTCCCCCCCCGGACCGGCACTCCTCGCACAGGATCCCCCCCTCCGAGGCGAGGAACCCGTAGGAACGGCCTTCCGCTCCCTTGCACTTCCGGCAACCGGACAGGTCGGGTCCCCACCCGCCGATCGCGAGGAATTCGGCCTCGGCCCTGCGGGCGGTCTCCGGCGGCGGCTCACCGTCCGCGATCGAGCGAATCCCCCGCAACAGGACGTCGAACGCCAGGGGCTTGGGTCCCGCCTGGGGAAACAGCTCCGATGCGATCTCGAGCAGGTGGTCCGCGTGTCGCACACGCTCCCAATCCTCCACGATTCCCCAGAAACTGCGGTTCACGGAGGCGGACGAAAGGACGGCCATCCTCCCCGGACGCTCCGTCCATGAGATGTCGAGAAGGACGTACCGCTGCAGCGTGCCGCCGAACCGTTTCCGGCTGCGCCATGCGGATTTTCCGACCGTCACGAGAACTCCGGCGTCACGGGTGAAGAAGGTGAGGCGGCGGTCGGCCTCCCCCAGGTCGATGGCGCGTGCAAGGAAAGCGGGCGAGGAGTGGAACGAAGGGCGGATCACTGGCCGAACGTCAACTTCCGGACCTGTCCCCGTTCCCCGAACGGCGGCAGTCGCCGCCCGTTCAGCGTTCCCGCCACGCCCCCCGCGTTGCCGAGTTTCAGGGTGATCCGCCTCTTCGCCTGGATGCTGATCTTGTCGCCGGCGTACAGCGTCACGTCGATCGGATCGCCGTCGTCGAAGCTGTACATCACCCACGCCTGCTCGCTCGCCTCGAGGAACAACTGGAAGGGGCCGACGAGGGGGCCGTTGCCGCCCACCGACACGACCGAGGGGGCCTTTTCCGCCGGGGGCGCCGCAGCCTGCAACGAGGGAACGGCCGGCGCCGTCGTGTTGTCGACGCCGGAAGGGGCGCCTGCCGCCGTGTTGTCTCCCGTTTTCGGCGCGTTATCCACTGCCTGCGGGGAAGGGGGCGCGACGGCGGCGGGGGTCGGAGCCGGCGGGGGCAATGGCGGGCTTTCGGTGTGGAAGGTCACCCAGGCAAGGATCACCCCGAGGAGGAGAACGGCCCCGGCGGCGATGGTGTACGTCGCCCGGCGGCTCCCCCGCTCACGGTCCCGTTCCACCCAACCGAACCGCAGGGGCGCAGCGGCTTCGCTGGCGTCCAGGCTCCCGGTCGACCGCTCGAACTCCGCAAGTACGGGGCCCGGATCCTGCGAGAGGTACTTGGCGTACGTGCGGATGAAGCCGGTGGAGAAGACGCGTTCCGGGAATCCCCCGAAGTCCCCCTCCTCGATTCCCGCGATGAATCGATGTGCGATCCGGAGCTCGGCGGCGACCTGGTCGATCGTCTTCCCCATCGACTCCCGCCGTTCCTTCCAGGAGGAACCTGCGCGCCCCTCCGTCATGGCTTCTCCGATCGGAGGAGCGCGACATACCCGGCCGCCTGTTTCCTCTCCTCGGGGTTGCTGGAAACCGCGAGAACGTTGTCGAACGCCTTCAACGCTTCCGCCGGCCGCGAGAGCCGGAGGTACGCGCGTCCCAGGTCCATCCAGCACGAGGCGTAGCCGGGCAGGATCTCCACGCACCGGGTGAGGACGGACGCCGCGTCGTTCCACTTCCCCCGGCCGGCGAGGATCGCGGAGAGTGCGGTGTAGGCCGGGGCGTACAGCTCGTTCGCCCGCAGCGCCCGCCGGTATGCACCTTCCGCGTTCGCCGAATCCCCCTTGGCCCGATACGCCTCCCCGAGATTGAAATACGCCCGTTCCGGGGTCGTGTACATCACGTTCGCGGCCGCAGCCTCGAACTCCCGGATCGCCTCGCCCCACTTCTTGCGCCCCGCCAGGACGATGCCGAGGTTGTTCCGCGCGTCCGCCGAATCGGGCTTCAAGTCGATCGCCCTCCGGAGATGTTCCTCCGCCTTCGACAGGTCGCCGCGCGCCTGGTAGGCAAGACCCAGGGTCATCTCGATCTCGGCGTTCCCCGGATCGAGTTCGGATGCCTTCGTCAGCTCCCGCATCGCCATCGGCAGGTTCCGCTGTTCGAGGTAGGTGACGCCCATCCGCATATGCGCGTCGGCTTCCCTCTTCCGATCCTGGTTCTGGGCGGCGCAGGACGTCAGAACCAACGCCGCCCAGCAGGCGGCAAGCAGAAGGACTCCCGCCCTCCGGACGGTCACAGGTACCTTCCGATCAGGAGGGAGAGACGTTTCCGCGCCGCCGGCGGGATCTTCCTCCGGTCCGTGATGATCGCATATTTCAGCGCTTCGCCGCATCGGCACCGGCCCGAAAGCGGTAATCGAGCGGCGATCTCCCGGACGATCCGCTTCGAATTCTCGACATTTCGGCGCAGGACGTCGAGGATCGCGTCGATCGACACATCCTCCTGCGTCTCGTGCCAGCAGTCGTAGTCGGTCGCCAGCGCCAGCGTCGCGTAGCAGATCTCCGCTTCGCGGGCGAGCTTCGCCTCGGGCATGTTCGTCATCCCGATGACGTCGACACCCCATTTCCGATAGATGCCGGATTCGGCGCGCGTCGAGAAGGCGGGCCCCTCCATGCAAAGGTACGTCCCCCCCCGGTGGACGCGCCGGACGACCTTGCGCGCAGCCGTATACGCCACGCCGGAGAGGTCCGGGCAGACCGGGTCGGCGAAGGCGATGTGCCCCGCCACGCCGTCGCTGAAAAAGGTGTTCGGCCGGAACCGCGTCTGGTCGAAGAACTGGTCGACGACGACGATGTCCCCCGGCCGGATCCGTTCCTTCATGCTGCCGACGGCCGAGATCGAAACGATTGCGCCGGCGCCGATCTTCTTCATCGCGTAGATGTTCGCGCGGTAGTTGATCTGCGAGGGGGAAAACCGGTGTCCTCGCCCGTGCCGAGGCAGGAAGGCGAGCGTCCTTCCCTCGATCTCGCCGACGGTGAGCACGTCGGACGGCGATCCGAACGGGGTGCCGACGGCGACCTGCCGGACGTTCTTCATCCCTTCCATCTCGTAGAGGCCGGAACCGCCGATGATTCCGAGGATGTCGGACATTGGACCTTCCTTCTTCGCGCGGCGATATCCATTGACTATAGGCAGATCGCGAACCGCGCTCAACCCCTTTTTCCCGATGCCCAGGGACGGGCTAGTGCCGCGACGCCCAGGGACGGGCTAGTGCCGCGGGAGCCATGGATGGCGGGAGCGGCCGGGAGCCATGGATGACGGGAGCGGCCCCGCTTCCACTGCGTCCCAATTTTTACAAGGTACCGTATTTGTGAACCTGCCCCCTCAGTTGTCCGCAGGCGGCGCGGATGTCGGCGCCCCTCCGCTCCCGCGTGATCGTCTGAACGCCTCCGGCGATGAGAACATGACGGAAGCGATCGACAACCTCAGGGGCGGGCGCCCTGTACGGCGATGTTTCGTGCCGGTTGTAGGGAATGAGATTGACCTTGATCATCGCGCCGCGGAACAGGCGCGAGAGCGCAAGCGCGTCCTCGGGAGAATCGTTGACCCCCGCAAGCAGGACGTACTCCGCGGTCACCTTCCGTCCGCTTTGCAGGGGGATCCGCTTCATCTCGGCGACCAGTTCCCGAAGGGGGTACTTCCGGTTGACCGGCATCAGGAGGGAACGGAGATCGTCCCGGGCGGCGTTGATCGAGACGGCGAGGCTGACGGGGTGCCCCAGTGAAAACGGAAGGAGCTCCGGAATGATCCCGGCGGTGGAGACGGTGACGCGCTTGCCGGAGAGGCCGAACCCGAATTGCGACAGGAGGATCCCGATCGTCCGCGAAACCTCCGGGACGTTCAGCAGCGGCTCTCCCATTCCCATGAAGACGACGTTCGACAGGTGCTCCCCACGCTCCACAAGACGCTTTGCGGCGAAACAGGCCTGCTGGACGATCTCGGCCGAAGTCATGTTCCTTCGGAAGCCGGCCGCACCGGTGGCGCAGAAGCCGCACAGGAGCGGACACCCCACCTGCGAGGAGATGCAGAGGGTCCGCCGTCCCTCGTCCGGGATCAGCACGCTTTCGACCGCCTCGCCGTCCTCGAGCCGGAAGAGGTATTTCTGCGTCCCGTCGGCGGAGGTTTCCACGCGCTCCGCGGGGAATCCCGAGATGCGGCACGAATCGGCAAGGATGTTCCGGAACTCCTTCGAAAGGTCCGTCATCGCCGCGAAGTCGCCGGCATGTTTCTGGTAGATCCAGCGGAAGAGCTGCCGGGCGCGGTACCGCTCCTTCCCCCAGCGGGAGAGGAACGCTTCCAGCTCGGGGAGCGTCATCCCCTTGATATCCGTCCGCCCGGCGTCGCCGCTTGTCATTGGTCCAGATTACCATGCGGGTGGCAAAAATAATCCCGGGCCGCGTGACCACGGCCCGGGATGATAATGCGCGGAATCGTTTCCGTCGTCTAAAGCGCCTTCTCCATTGCGACGGCGTCGATGATGGCGTTCAACGTCGCGCAGGGACGCATCGCCTTCGACGCCTTCCCCGGATCGGGATCGTAGTAGCCGCCGATATCCATGGGCTTCCCCTGCGCCGCGATCATTTCCTGCGCGATTTTCGCCTCGTTCTCCTCCATCTGGCGCGCCGCCTTGGCGAAACGCGCCTGCAGCTCCTTGTCCTTCGCCTGTGCGGCCAATGCCTGCGCCCAATACAACGCGAGGAAGAAATGACTTCCGCGGTTGTCGATCTGGCCCAGTTTCCGGGCGGGCGATTTCTTGTTGTCGAGGAACTTCCCGATGGCCTGGTCCAGCGTCTCGGCCAGGACGAGCGCCTTGTCGTTCCTGAACGCGTTCCCCAGGTGCTCCAGCGAGGCGGCAAGCGCGGAGAATTCGCCCAGGGAATCCCACCGCAGGTACCCTTCCTTCACGAACTGCTGGACATGCTTTGGCGCCGAGCCGCCGGCCCCCGTCTCGAACAGTCCTCCACCTGCCAGGAGAGGCACGATCGACAGCATCTTCGCGCTGGTGCCGATCTCGATGATCGGGAACAGGTCGGTCAGGTAATCCCGCAACGCGTTGCCGGTGACGGAGATCGTATCCTTCCCCGCCCTGAACCGGTCCAGCGTGAAATTCATCGCCTCGACCGGGGCCAGGATATGGATCTCCATCCCCTTCGTATCGTGGTCCTTCAGGTAAGTATTGACCTTTGCGATCACCTGCGCGTCGTGCGCCCTGTTCTTGTCCAGCCAGAAAACGGCGACCGCGCCGGTCGCCCTGGTCCTGTTGACCGCAAGCTTGACCCAGTCCCGGATCGGGATATCCTTCGCCTGGCACATCCGGAAGATGTCCCCTTCCTCCACCTTCTGATCCAGCACGGTCGCCCCGGAGGCGTCCACGGCGCGGATCGTCCCGTTCCCGGGAGCCAGGAACGTCTTGTCGTGGGAGCCGTACTCCTCCGCCTTTTGCGCCATGAGACCGACATTCGGAACGGATCCGATGGTCGCCGGATCGAACGCTCCCCTTTTCTTGCAATCCTCGATGATCGTCCGGTACGTCGTCGCGTAGCACCGGTCGGGAATCATCGCCTTCGTATCGTGCAGCTTCCCGTCCGGCCCCCACATCCTCCCCGAGTCGCGAATGACCACCGGCATCGACGCGTCGACGATGATGTCGTTCGGCGCGTGCAGGTTCGTGATGCCCTTGTCCGAATCGACCATCGCGAGCGCCGGCCGATCCTTGTACACGGCCTGGATGTCCGCCTCGATCTCGGCCCGTTTCGCCTCGGGCAATTTCTTTATTTTCGCGTACAGATCCCCCATCCCCATGTTCGGGTTCACACCCAGTTCCTTGAACGCCGCCGCGTGCTTCGCGAAAAGGTCCTTGAAGAATACCGAGACGGCGTGCCCGAACATGACCGGGTCGGAGATCTTCATCATGGTGGCCTTGAGGTGGAGCGACAGCAGCACGCCGCTCTTTTTCGCGTCCTCGATCTGCTCTTCGTAGAATTTCCGCAGGGCGCGGACATTCATCACCGTCGCGTCGATCACTTCCCCGTCCAGCAGCGGCAGCTTTTCCTTCAGGACGGTCGTTTTCCCGTCATTGCCGACGAACTCGATGCGGATATTCGTCGCTTTTTTCACGGTGACGGATTTCTCACTGCCGTAAAAATCCCCGGCGGTCATATGGGCCACATGGGATTTCGAATCGCTCGTCCACGGCCCCATCTTGTGGGGATTCTTCTTCGCGAACTCTTTCACCGCGAGCGGCGCCCTGCGATCCGAGTTTCCTTCCCGGAGGACCGGGTTCACGGCGCTTCCCAGGACCTTCGCATACCTTGCCTGGAGCTTCTTCTCCGCGTCGTTTTTCGGATCCTCGGGATAGTCCGGAAGGTTGTAGCCGTGCGCCCGCAACTCCTTGATCGCTTCCATCAACTGCGGAATCGAGGCGCTGATATTGGGAAGCTTGATGATATTGGCCTCGGGCTTCTGTGTGAGCTCGCCCAATTGCCCCAGGTAATCCGGAATCCTCTGCTTCTCGGTCAGGTTTTCGGGGAAATTCGAGATGATCCTGCCCGCAAGGGAGATGTCCCGGGACTCGATCGAGACGCCTGTTCCCTTCGTGAACGCCTGAACGATCGGAAGAAGCGAATAGGTCGCCAGCGCAGGTGCCTCATCCGTTTTCGTCCAAATGATCGTTGCCGTTTTCGTTTCCATGTTCCCTCCGTTCGTCCAGGACGCCGGGTCGGAATTCAACCTTTTCCGACGGATTAACTTACGATGTCCAACGAGCTGAAAAAATAATGTATTTCCGTTGCGGCAGTCTCCGGGGCGTCGGAGCCGTGGACGATGTTCTGCTCCACGTTGTCGGCCAGGTCGGCCCGGATCGTCCCCCGGTCGGCCTTTTTCGGGTCGGTGGCCCCCATCAGTTGCCGGTTGCGCGCGATGACGTTCTCCCCTTCAAGGACCATCACCACGATCGGGCCGGACGACATGAATTCCGTGAGCGACCCGAAGAAGGGGCGCTCCCGGTGGACGGCGTAGAATCCCTCCGCCTCCTTTTTCGTGAGGTGGAGCATCCGCATCGCCACGACGCGGATCCCCGTCGCCTCGAACCGGCGGATCACCTCGCCGATGACGCCCTTGCGGACCCCGTCGGGCTTCACGATCGACAGGGTGCGCTGCCGTTCCATGCCGTGCATCAGTTGACCGTCGACTTGACGAGGTCATACCCCGACATCAGCGCCTTCTTGTTCAGCTCTTCCGTCCCCTTGGGAACCCGGGAGAGGACCGCCTTTTCCACCGCCTCGATGCTCACCTGGCCCGTGATGGCGGTGATGGCGCCGAGGGCGACGATGTTGGCGACGAACGCCTTCCCGATCTCTTCGGACGCGGTGCGGATGATGGGAAGCCGGATGACCTTGAACGCCCCCTTGGGGACCTCTTTCACGAAGTCCTCGTCGACCAGCAGGATGCCGTTCGGCTTGATGTCCTTGTAATACTTCATGCACGCCTCGGGTGTGAGGGCGAGCATCAGGTCGATCTCGGTCGCCTTGGGGAAGTCGATCGCGGAGTCGGAGATGATGACCTCCGACTTGGACGCTCCGCCGCGGGCCTCGGGACCGTACGACTGGCTCTGGACGGCCGTCTTCTTGTCGAAGATCGTCGCCGCCTCCGCGAAGATGACCCCGGCCAGGATCAACCCCTGCCCGCCGGAGCCGGAAAACCGGATCTCGTATCGTCCACTCATCCCCTTACGCCCTCCCCTCTTTCTGCTTCTTCAGTCGCGCGACCAACCCGTAGTAGGTCTCGCAGTACTCGGGGAGCCCCTCCTTCTTGTAGAGAACGCCCATGGGGAGCTTCCCGACCGTCTTCTCCGGAGGCAGCTTGTCGAACGCAACGGCCGGGATGAAGGTGTCCTTCATCCACAGGAGCATGTCCGTCGGGCTCTTGAACTTGTTCCGGCGCCCGTGCGTGGTGGGGCAGGCGTTCATGATCTCGACCACGGAGAGGCCCTTGTGCTGCATCGCCTCGATGATCAGCCTGTCCAGCCCGGCCGCGTGGTAGGCGGTTCCGCGGGCGACGAAGCTCGCCCCCGCCCCCTTCGCCAGCTCGGGGATGTTGAACGACGGGTCGATGTTGCCGTACGGCATCGTGGTCGCCATGTGGCCGGAAGGGGTGGTCGGGGAATATTGCCCGCCCGTCATCCCGTAGATGTAGTTGTTGAAGACGAGCAGGGTGATGTCGATGTTGCGCCGGCACGCGTGGATGAAGTGGTTCCCGCCGATCGCGGTGGCGTCGCCGTCGCCGCTGACCACGATGACGCGCTTTTCCGGCTTCGCCATCTTGATCCCGGTGGCGAACCCAAGCGCACGGCCATGGGTGGTGTGAAGCGTGTTGAAGTCGACGTATCCCGGAAGCCGGGATGCACAGCCGATTCCGGACACCAGGGCGACGTCGTCCTTGGCGATCTTCATCGCATCGACGGCGCGCAGGAGGGACTTGAAGACGATCCCGTAGGTGCACCCCGGGCACCAGATGTGGGGCAGTTTCCCGCCGCGGATGTACTGGTCGTAATTGAACGCCATCTACTTGACCTCCTTTACCTTGGCGAGAATCTGTGCCGGGTTGATCGGATCGCCGTCGACGCGGAAGATCCCCTCGACCTTGCAGCGGCCCTTCGCGCAACGCTCGACTTCGAAGATGATCTGTCCGAGGGAGAGCTCCGGAACGATGATCGCCTTGACGCGCTTTGCCAGCGCCGCGACCTGCTCCTCGGGGAACGGCCACATGGTCAACGGACGGAAGAGCCCCGCCTTGATCCCTTCCTTCCGGGCGGCCTCGACGGCCGTCTTCGCGGAGCGGCCGGAAACGCCGTAGGCGAAGATCGCCACCTCGGCGTCGTCGAGGAGCGTTTCCTCGAACCTTATGATGTCCGCCTTGTTCGCCTCGACTTTCCGCATCAGCCGCAGCTCGTCGGTGTGGATCCGCGGAGAGGCGTTCACGGGGAAGCCGTCGGGACCGTGGTTCAGCCCGGTCACGTGGTACCGGTACCCCTCGAAGAAGTTCGCCATCGCCGGGACATCGCCCTTGGTGTCGTCATAGGGCAGATACTCGGCCGGAGCGCAGGTCGGCTTCGTCCGGTTGACGATCGGCAGGACGCCGGGGTCGGGGATCTCGATCCGCTCCCGCATGTGGCCGACGATCTCGTCGAAGGCGATGATCACCGGGGTGCGGTACTTCTCGGCCAGGTTGAACGCCCGGACCGTCTCGGAGAAGATCTCCGGGACGTAGGCGGGAGTGAGGCAGATGACCGGGTGGTCGCCGTGCGTCCCCCACTTGCACTGCATGATGTCGCTCTGGCCCGGGCCGGTCGGCACGCCGGTCGACGGACCGCCGCGCATGACGTTGAGGATCACGCACGGGACCTCGGTCAGCATGGCGAACCCCATGTTCTCCTGCTTGAGCGAGAAGCCGGGGCCGGAGGTCGCCGTGAGCGACTTCGATCCCGCCAGCGACCCGCCGATCACCGCGGCCATCGCGGCGATCTCGTCCTCCATTTGCATGAACGCCCCGCCGATCTGCGGGAGACGCTTCGCCATGAACTCGGCCACCTCGGTAGACGGGGTGATCGGGTAGCCGGCGAAGAAGGTACACCCCGCGTAGACGGCGCCCTCCGCGCACGCCTCGTTCCCCTGGAGCAGCTTGATCTTGCCCACCGTGTCTCTCCTTTGTGGTTTCCGCCTGCGCGGAACGCTATTTCTTCTCGACGAAGATGGCGAAGTCGGGGCACCGGAGCTCGCACGCCATGCAGATCGTGCACTTGTCGATGTCCACCACCTTCACCTTGAACATGTCCATCCCCAGCACCTGGGTGGGGCACAACTTGACGCAGATCTCGCACCCCTTGCAGTACCTCGGGATGATGCTGATCTTGACCTTCGAATTCTCGGTCGCCTCGATCTTCTCCGCTACCTGTTCCGTCGCCATCGGTTCCCGATCCTTTCTTTAATTAACATTGACTTTCAGCCCCAGGCGGCGGGCGAGGGTCCTTCCCATGTCGGCGGGCGTCTCGGAGACGGAGATCCCCGCCGCCCTGAACGCCTCGACCTTCTCCGCCGCCGTGCCCTTGCCGCCGGAGATGATCGCTCCCGCGTGGCCCATCCGCTTCCCCTTGGGAGCGGTCTGGCCCGCCACGAAGCCGACCACCGGCTTCGTCATCTTCGCCTTCACGAAGGCGGCCGCCTCCTCCTCCGCCGTGCCGCCGATCTCGCCGATCATGATGACCGCCTCGGTCTTCGGATCGGCCTGGAACGCGGAAAGGACGTCGATGAAGTTCGTCCCGTTGATCGGGTCGCCGCCGATGCCGACGCAGGTGGACTGCCCCAGGCCGATGGTGGTCACCTGGTGGACCGCCTCGTAGGTCAACGTTCCCGACTTCGATACGATGCCGATGTTCCCCGGCTTGTGGATGTAACCGGGCATGATCCCGATCTTGCACTCCCCCGGGGTGATGACGCCGGGGCAGTTCGGCCCGACCAACCGGGTCTTCTTCCCGTCCATGAACCGCTTCGCCTTCACCATGTCGAGGATGGGAATTCCCTCGGTGATGCAGATGACGATGTCGAGTCCCGCGTCGAACGCCTCGCAGATCGCGTCGGCCGCGAACCCGGGCGGAACGTAGATGACCGACGCGTTGGCGCCGGTCGCCTTGACCGCGTCATGGACGGTGTTGAAAACGGGCACGCCCTCGATCTTGGCTCCCGCCTTGCCGGGGGTCACGCCGCCGACGATCTTCGTGCCGTACTCCAGCATCTGCTGGGTGTGGAACGCCCCAACGGAGCCGGTGATCCCCTGGACGAGAACCCTGGTGTCCTTGTTTATGAAGATGCTCATGGACGCGCCTCCTTAGTTCGCCCGGCCGGCGGCGGCCTGGACGGCTTTCTTCGCCGCGTCGCCCATGTCGGCCGCGGAAATGATGTTGAGCTTCGACGCCGCGAGGATCTGCTTCCCCTTCTCCACGTTGGTTCCCTCGAGACGGACGACGAGGGGGACGGTGAGCCCGAGGGTCTTCGCGGCCGTGACGACCCCCTCGGCGATCACGTCGCACCGCATGATGCCGCCGAAGATGTTCACGAGGATCGCCTTCACCTTCGAGTCGGACAGGATCAGCCGGAACGCGTTGGTCACCGCCTCGGCGGTCGCGCCGCCGCCCACGTCGAGGAAGTTCGCCGGGCTGCCGCCGCAATGCTTGATCATGTCCATCGTGGACATCGCGAGCCCCGCGCCGTTGACCATGCAGCCGATGTCGCCGTCGAGGCTGATGTAGGAGAGGCCGAACCGGGACGCCTCCGTCTCGGTCGGGTCCTCCTCGTCGAGGTCGCGCAGGGCCTCGAGGTCCTTGTGGCGGAACAGCCCGTTGCCGTCGAAGTTCATCTTCGCGTCGAGGGCGACGATGTCGCCGTCCTCGGTCAGCACGAGGGGGTTGATCTCCGCGAGCGAGCAGTCGGTGTCGACGAACGCCCTGTAGA
>Ga0316628_100002341_pt1 | contig 13981 bp, 11 predicted proteins | sample OWC_Aug_M2_C1_D5_FD_207648 | JGI IMG/M metagenome (GOLD analysis project Ga0316628, IMG submission 207648) | Wetland soil microbial communities from Old Woman Creek delta, Ohio, United States - OWC_Aug_M2_C1_D5_C | ecosystem: Environmental > Terrestrial > Soil > Wetlands | place: USA: Ohio... | reverse complement strand
AAGCCCAGCCCCGACCGCTTCGGCCGGGCGCTCGGCGCCGCCGTGTCCGGCCTCACCGCGCTCGAGAAGATGGAGCTCTACGCGACCGGCCGCGTCCCCGAGCGGCTCGACGCCGACGCGCAGAAGCTGCTCCGCGCCAACGTCGGCGCGCTCTACGAGGAGAGCGACGCGTACCCGATCTACGAGGGCCGCATCGGCGCGAGCCCGCGCGAGCTGCGCGTGGCCCTGCTCGACGCGGCGCAGTCCACCAAGTTCGCGTGCCTCTCGCCCATCGCCGTGCTCGAGGAGATCGAGCAGCTCTGCACGCGCCGCACGGAGTTCGAGTGGCTCCAGCAAGATCCGCTCGGCGGCGGCTACCACGACACCAAACAGTTCCTCGAGTCGCTGCAGTCGCGCTTGCTCGACGACTGGGAGCACGAGCTCTACGCGGCGAGCGGCCTGGTCGACGAGTCGCGGTACGCCGAGCTGTTCGAGCGCTACGTCCAGCACGTGAGCGTGTGGGTGAAGAAGGAGCGCATCCGCAACCGCGTCACCGGCGAGTACGAGGAGCCGGACGAGAAGCTGATGCGCGAGGTCGAGCGCCTGCTCGACGCCAAAGGCGACCCGAACGAGACACGTCAGGCCATGATCGGCGCCATCGCCGCGTGGGCCATCGAGCACCCGAACGAGAGGGTCGAGGCGGGCACGGTGTTTCCGCTGCACCTGAAGCGGATGCGCGACGCGATCTACGAGGGCAAGCGGCCCGAGGTCGCCGCGCTCGCGCGCGACGTGGTCCTGCTCGTGCGGGACGAGGGCGCGGGCCTCGACGACGCCCGCCGCGGCGACGCCCAGCGGTGCATCGACGAGCTCGTCAGCCGCTTCGGCTACTGCCCGCGCTGCGCATCCGACGCGGCCAGCCTGACGCTCCGCCGCCGCTTCGGCGATCTCGTCGTCTGAGAGCTTGAGAGTGCTCGCCCGCGAGGTACGCGCGCTGGCGCTCCCGGCCATCGCGCATTCGCTGCTGCAGACGCTCGTCTTCGTCGTCGACCGCGTGATGCTCGGGCAGCACGACGCGGCGTCGCTCGCGGCGATGCAGCTCGCCGGGCCGCTCGAGTGGAGCGTCTTCTCGATCTTCCTCGCGTTCGAGGTGGGAACGATCGCGCGCGTGGGGCGCCTCGTCGGCGAGGGAGACCGGGCAGGGGCGCGCCGCGCGGCCATCGTCTCGCTCGGCTACGCGCTCGCGGCGGGCGCCGTCGTCGCGCTCGCTTCGCCGCTGCTCCTCGCGGCGCTGCCTCTCGGCGCGCGCGCGGCGAGCGCGGGCGTGCTCGGCGACGCGGGCGATTACCTGCGCATCACGCTCGGCGCGTCCCCGGTGATCTACCTCGCGGCGATGGCGACGGCCACGCTGCAGGCGTCGGGCGACACGCGGACGCCGCTCTTCATCGCGATCCTTTCGAACGTGGTCCACATAGGGCTCAACCGAGTCCTCATCCTCGGGGCGTTCGGGATACCGGGGCTGGGCATGCGAGGCTGCGGGGCCAGCACGGCCGCCACGTTCGCCATCGAAGCCGTGCTCGCCCTCGCCGCCCTGTCGCGCCGCGATCGGCCCGTTTCGCTGAGGCGCGTCGCGGCGCCTTCGACCCGCTCCGACTACGCGGACCAGGCGCGCGGCGTGGCGCACATCGGCTGGCCGGCGCTGCTCGAGCGCGTCCTCTACCACGCGGGCTTCCTCGGGTACGTCGCCATCATCGGACGCCTCGGCGACACCGTCATGGCTGGCAACCAGGCGCTCATCAGCGTCGAATCGATCTGCTTCTTGTCGGCCGACGGCTTCGGCATCGCGGCCGCGTCGCTGGTCGCACAGAAGCTCGGCGCGGGCCGGCCCGAGGAGGCCAAGCGCGCGGCCACCTTCGCGGCGCGCGACGCCTTGGTCCTGCTCACCTCGCTCGGCGTGGTCGTGCTCGCGGCGCGGTCGGTCGTGCTGCCGATCTTCACCAAGGACCACGCGGTCGTCGCCGCCGGTCTGTCCGCCGTGCCCGTCCTCACGCTCGCGCAGCCCTTCATGGCCGTGGCGATCGTCATGGGGCAGGCGCTGCGCGGCGCCGGCCGAACGCGCACGGTGCTCGGCATCAGCTTCGTCGGCGCCGTCTTCGTCCGGCTCTCGTGCACGTGGCTCTTCGCGATCGTCCTCGGCCTCGGCCTGCCTGGCGTGTGGCTCGGTTCGACGTGCGACTGGGTCGTGCGCGCGGGGCTGCTCGTGTGGTCGAGGTCGCGGCTCGGTCGAGCTTAGCGCTGCCACTGTGGATTTTTGACCGATTGCGAAAAGCTCCTGAGTGACCACCTTCCATACAGTCGGCTCAGGAGGTGCATCATGTACGACCAACCATTCACCGTCCTCGTGGCGTACGGCACCGCGGAGTCGGGAGCTTTCGCGCTCAGCGAAGCCCTCCGCTTCGTGAAGCGCACTGAGTCGGGCTCGGTCCAACTGATCCATGTGGCTGACCGCAGCACGAGCCTGACCCAGATGCACGATCTCGCCTTCCGCATCCGTGACGACGTCGCCAAGCGCGCGGCCGCGATCGACCTCGACCACACGCGCTTCTCGACCATCCACGTCCGGTCGGGCGATCCGGCGCGCGAGATCGCCAAGCTCGCCGGGGAGATCGGCGCAGCGCTCGTGGTGACCGGCGCTAGCAAGGCGCGGAGCCTCCGCGGGATTCTGCGCGACTCGATGATCGAGAAGATCAAGGCCGAGGCGCCGTGCCCGGTTCTGGTCGCCGGCCCGGTGCCGGGGAACCTCGCGCCGGAGATCGAGCCGGCGTGCGCGGACTGCATCGCCATCCGCGAGGAAACCAACGGACGCACCTACTGGTGCGCGCGCCACTCGGAGCACCACATCCACGGCCACCCGCACTCGTACCGGCGCGACATCCCTCTCGGCCAGCACGACTCCGAGTTCCTGCCGACCGGCGTGGGCTTCTAGCCGCTCCCGAGCCGCTCCAGCTTCGACCGCGCCGTGCGGACGCCGAAGAGCTCGTCGTCCACGAGGATCGGCCCGAGCGTGACGCTCGCCATCACCGCGGCGGCGAGCAGCGCCACGCGATCGCCCGCGCCCTGCCGCTCGACCGTCCACACCGAGCCGCAGCGCCGGGCGAGATCGTACATCCCCGTGAAGCCCGAGCGCTGCTCCGCCGCCAGCGCGTCGCGCAGATCCGCCTCTTCGCGCGGGCGGCCTCGCACGCGTCGCGTCGCGCCTTCGAGCACGAGGCGCGCCTCGTCCACCGCGGCGAGCTCGGCGAGCCCGAGCGTCGCCCCGAAGAATCGCTCCGCGTTCAGGCGCCACGCGTCGAAGTCGACGCGCGCCTCCGGCCGCTGGGAAAAGACACGGATCACCGCGGGCTCGCTCGTCATCAGCCCTCCGGAACGAAGCGCCGGCCGAGGCGGCGCTCCGCGTTGCGCGCGAGCTCGGGCGCCAGCTCTTCGAGCGTGGTCTTGCGGAGCTCGGCCACGCGCCGAGCGGTGTAGAGGACGTACGCGGGCTCGCACGGCTTGCCGCGCATCGGCACGGGCGCGAGGTAGGGGCTGTCGGTCTCGACGTGGATGCGATCGAGAGGCGCGCTCGCGGCGACCTCGTGGACCGAGCGCGCGCTCTTGAAGGTCACGATCCCCGAGAACGAGAGGTCGAAGCCGAGGTCGAGCGCGCGCCTCGCGAACGCTTCGTCCTCGCTGAAGCAGTGGATGATACCGCCCACGTCGCGCGCGCCCTCCGCCTCGAGGATCGCGAGCGTGTCGGCCGCGGCCTCGCGAGTGTGGACCACGATCGGCTTGGCGAGCTCGCGCGCGAGCGCGATGAGCCTCGCGAAGGCCGCGCGCTGCACCTCGCGCGGGGAGTGGTCGTAGTGGTAGTCGAGGCCGATCTCGCCGACCGCGGCGACCTCGGGCCTGCCGGCCAGCGCGCGGAGCTCGGCGTAGACCGCGTCGTCGAGCGTGGTGGCGTCGTGCGGGTGGACGCCGACGGCCGCGGCGATGCTCGCGGGCCGAGCCGCCGCGAGCTCCACGGCGCTGCGCGCGGGCTCGAGCGTGGCCCCCACGCCGACCACCATGAAGCCGGCCACGCCGGCCGCGCTGGCCCGGTCGATCGCCGGCCCCGGTCCCCCGGGGAAATAGTGGGGGTCGAGGTGACAATGTGTGTCGATGAGCTTCGGTTGGCGTGCGTCCAGCACGTCGATATTCGCCTCCGCTTGGCTCGGCTTCATCGTCATGGCGCCAGAGCCGTATAGACTACAGACTTCACCTTGCGGATGGATAGCCGAAGGCGACAGCTCGGAGCGAGATGTTGATCGGGCCGAAACCGGTGGATCGTGCCGCCGCCGTGCGCCGCGCCGGCTGGACATGGATGGCGTCGCTCCTCGTCCACGGGGTGGTGATCGGCGTCGTCACGGTCGTGGCCGTCGTGAACCTGCGCCATCAACGTGAGGAAGAGGCGCGGCTCCGCGCGCAGCAGCCGCGCGATCCGATCCCGATCGAGCTGCCCTCCGTGGCCGAGGGGACCCTCCGCTCCGAGGCGGACGAAGAGCGAGTGGGCGCGCAGCCCGTGGTCACCGGCGGCGCCACCGCGCAGCGCCTCGATACCGGCCGCGACGGGCGCGGGGGCGATCCCGCGTCTGCCGTGCAGGCGACGCACCTGTCCGACCGCGACGAGGCGCTCCACCTCTCGCCCGATCCGGTGAGCCACCTCGATCGCGATCAAATGCACCGCATCCGCAGCAACGCCCGCCGGGCGTCGTGGGAAGACCGCCGCATGACGACGCACCCGATGGAGCTCACGTTCATCGCGACGGGTCGCGGCGACGTCCAGCAGCGGCGCCCGATCAGCCGTGACGATCCGAGCCGGGGCGCGATGCGATCGCAGGACGCCGCGCGCGCCGGCGGCAAGGTCGGCCCCGCCTTCGAGGACGACGGCGACGAGCGCGCGGCGAAGCGCGATTTCGGAGCCGATCGCGACGGCAGGCCGTACTCGGCCCCAGGCACCGGCCAGCACGACGCGCGTCCCGGCGAGGACCACCACCTCGCCGCCGACGTGACGCGCGCGCGGCCCGACGTCACCGAGGGGCCGGTGGCCGTCGCCGCGACCGAGCGCGATCGCCCGCGCGACAACGTCGACAGCGAGCAGGACGTGGCAAAGGCGCTGCGCTCGATCGTGCACGGAAGCTATGCCGGCGGGCCCGAGGGCGCGGGCAGGGGCGGCTCGGGAGGCGGCGGCGCGCCTGGCGCGGGGGGCGTGGCCGAAGAGGGCTCGCACCCTCCGCCGCTCGGTCTCAACGACGGCGACATCTACGATCTCGAGACCAGCGATCCGCGCCTTCTGCCGTACTTTCGCAAGCTCCACGCGAAGATCGAGCCGTTCTGGCAGAACGCCTTCCCGCGCAGCGCGATCCTCGATCTCAAGCAGGGCACCGTCATCCTGGAGTTCATCGTCTTCGAGGACGGCTCGGCGAAGGTGACCTGGCCGCCCGTGCGGCCGAGCGGCATCGACGAGTTCGATCGCAACTGCGCGGACGCGATCCGTCGTGCGGCGCCGTTCGAGCCGATCCCGCGCGTGCTCGGCGTGAGCCGCTTGCACATCCGCGCGCCGTTCGTCGCGCGCAACCCGATCGTCAAGTAGCGCGTCGCCGGCTCAGGGCGGCCCGATCGTGAGCCGGTAGGTGTTCGGAGCATCCCACTGTGGCAGGCGCAGCGGCGGCGCGGCGCGCACCCAGTGACGCGACGGAGGGTGCGCGCGCGCGGGGAGCGTCGCCGGAAGCGCGTAGCGCTTCGCGAGCGTCAGGCGGTCGTCCTTCGCGGCCGGCGCCACGACGACCGCGGGCGGAATGCCGAGCTCGGCCGGGGAGGGGCCGTGCGCGGGAGCTTGCGCGAGGGGGGTGTCGGGTGTGGGCTCGGGCTCGGGGCGGACGTAGGGCTCCGAGTGCTTGGCGATCTCGAAGCCGGGGATGCCCGCGACGATCCATCGCGACACGTGCGCGGAGAAGATGTTGGACGCCGGGCAGAAGACGAACGGCGCCTCGATCCGGGGCGCCACTGCGACGGCGACCTCGCCGCCGACACCGACGTTCCGGCGAGCCTCGTCGGCGAGCGCGCGCCACGTGAAGGCGGGAGGCATCGGTGCCCAGCCCACGTAGGCCATCTCGAGCGTGCTCGTCCGCCACACGACCCACGCCGCCGCGTAGGTCCGGCCCGGGATCCACGCCCAGCCGCGCCCCTCGATGGCCACCCACCGCCCGTAGTGGAAGGGGAGCCATCCCCACTCGTAGTCGCTCACCCAGGCGTAGTCGTCACGGTAGACCCAGCGGCCGGCGGTGACGTAGGGCATGAAGCCCGGGCCGACCTTCTGCGGATCAGGCACCCAGACCGTGCCGAAGCTCGGGTCGTCGACCCAGCTCCCGTAAGGCGCAAGCAACCGCCGGAAGTCGATCAGGGCCGTCGGATCCGTGTCCGCGAAGGTCTCGGTGGGCTCGACCAGTGTGTCCGGCGGGGCCTCGGGGTCGGGGGAGGCGGGACGCAGCGCCGGCGGGACCAGCTCGGCCATGCTGATGCAGCCGCCGACGAACACCAACGTCAGAGCCAGGGCCTGACGCGACACCATGCACGACTAGCAAGCGAATCACGTACCGCGCGACGAGGCCGTCGCCACGCGATCGGCTCGGCCACGCGATGCACGGCGTGCACCGCGCGCGCTATTAAAGCAGAAGTCACTTGAACCGATCGAGTCTTGACCGAGAGCTTGCGTCGACATGCGCAAGCGAGACGACGCGGCCGAGCCGCCGCGTTGCAGCCTCAGGCCGACTGGGAGGCCAGAAGCCCGGCGGCCTGGGCATGCCGACACGGCACGTGCCGGTCCCGCCGGAGACTTCACGCCGCCGCTCGTTGGCAACCAGCATGGCGCAAGACCATCAACTCAAGTGGTCTGCCGAGTAGTGCCGGAGGAGGGAGTCGAACCCCCGACCTAGCGCGTATGAAACGCCCGCTCTAACCATCTGAGCTACTCCGGCGCAGGGGGCGCGCAGTATGAGCAAGCGGGGCGGAAAATGTAAAGACCCTAGTTGCGGTCGCCGCGAGGGTAACCTGCTCCGCGGCTGCCGCCGCGAGGGTCACCTGCTCCGCGGCTGCCGCCGCGATGGGCGGCGGCGACGCATCAGCAGGGCGAAGCCCAGGACGGCGCCCGAGAACGCGAGCGCGCCCCGCGGGGAGCCGTGCGGCACGTCGCACGAGCAGCCGCCCGCGTCGTACTGCGGCGGCGGGAGCGTGGAGGGCGGCGTGCAGTCCGGCGGCCCGGACGCGCGCTTGTAGACGCCCTGGTCGAGCGTGTGGGCGTACGACCCGGTGTTGGCGTTGTCGTGGTGGAACGACTCCCACTGCACGACGCCCTGCGAGCTGCCCTGGGTCTTCCAGGCGAACATGTAGCCCTCCCGTGTGGTGGCGACCACGTCGAGCGAGCCGCCGCCCGTCACGTCGCCCACGGCGGCGGCGCCGATCGTCCAGCCGTTGGTGAACTTCGGCCAGCCCTTGGCCTCGACGCCGCACGCGTCGGCGGCGTGGATGAAGTACGAGCCGGTGCCGAGGATGGTCTCCGGGTAGTCGTCGCCGGAGATGTCGGCGACGGTCGGCATCGCCAAGAACTGGAAGTCCTCGAGCACGACGGGCATGCCGTCGAGCATCTTGCCGGTCTTGCCGCTCCACGACGCGAGGAGGAACTGCGCCAGGTGGGGGATTCCGCCGCCGGCGAGCGAGCCGATGAGGCTGAGCGAGCCGCCGCTCATCACGGGATCGGGCACGCCGTCCTGATCGAGATCGCCGACCGCCGGCTGCGAGAGGATCGGGAACATCGTGTCGGGCTGCGCGAGCGTCCACGGGCCGAAGATCGCCGTCGCGTCGAAGCCGGGCTCGACCTGGTTGGTGTTGGGGTTGACGTGGTTCGCCGGGACCTTGTTCGGCGGATCGCTGAAGCCGGACTGCACGCCGGGGTCGGCCTTCAGCACGAGCGGCGGCGCACCGTTGCCCATGATGCCAATCTCCTCGACGCCGTCGCCGTCGAAATCGGCGGCGAACTGCGAGGGAGGTACGCCCGTGCCGACGACGGGAAAGAGCTTGAGCGACGTCATCGTGATCGGCCAGTTCGGGAGATAGGGCCCGTCGGCCTGCGGATTCGGCGTGTTCATGCCGCGACCGTCGATGGCGAAGACCGGTCCGGAGCCGCCGCCGCCGCCGACCGTCTCGTTCGAGCCGGTCACCAGGTCGGGGATGCCGTCGCCGTTGAGGTCCGTCACGGTCGGCGTCGACATGATGCGGTCCATCTTCTCCGCCTTGGAGCTGTTCACGCGCACGGGCCAGCCAGACACCGCGGTCCCGTCGGCGTGCCACGCGTAGATGAACGCATCGAACGCGGCCTGCACGATGTCGAGCTTGCCGTCCTTGTCGAGATCCACCAGGACCGGCGCGGCGAACGCGCCGCGCGCCACCGCGTGGTGCAGATCCATGCAGTCGCCGGTCGGCTTCGGCGCCGCGGGGTCGAGCGGGCACGAGGGTACGAGCGGCAGCCGCTTCGGCCAGCCGGGCAGCGTCTTGCCGGTGTGATCGAGGACGTACATGGACCCGTCCCACGTCGAGAAGACGAGCTCGGGCTTGCCGTCGCCGTCGAGGTCGCCCACGGCGGGCGCCGAGCCGATCGTCTCGCGCGCGATGTCGGGATCGATGCCGCCGCTCTTGGCGTTGGCGTAGCCTGGAGCGGCGAGGTAGCTCGGCACGCCGGGGCCGGTCACCGCGGGGTTCAGGCCGTCGATCAGCACCGTGCGGAACGGGAAGCCAGGAGCCTCGACCGGCACGCCGGTGGCGAGGGAGTAGACGTGGAGCGTGCCGTCGGTCGCCCCGAAGACGATGTCGCGGACGCCGTCGCCGTCGATGTCGGCGAGCTTCGCGCTGCCCTCGGCGGAGGTGCCGAGGTCGATGGGGAAGCCCGGGAGCAGGTCGGGATCGTTGCCGTTCAGATCGTTGGTGATGGCGATCGTCCTGCGGGCCTCGCCGTTCTGGTCGAAGCCGCCGTAGTGCGCCGTCGCACGGACGCGCAGGGTCACCGTGCGATCGTTGGGGCCCCAGCAGAACGTCTTGTCCCGGTTGCACCGCGGCTGCGAGTCGGGGTCGGGATCGTGCTTGGTGTCGAGCTGGCGAGGATCGAACGTCGCGAGCGGCGCGTTCGGCCCGCCGCTGACCGTCGAGCTCGGGACGTTCTTGATCGCGGCGATGAGCGGCTGGAACTGCGAGTCGTCGGGCTCGACGCCAGGCGCCCACTCGACGACGTAGTCGTACGACGTCGCGCGCTTGGCGGCGACCGTGCCCACGACGGCGACCGTGCCGCCCACGCGATCGGCGTAGATCGGCTGGTACCAGGTGGGCGAGGTGACGTCGACCTCGGGCGGGATCTTGCCGTCCTTGACCATCGACAGCGCGCGGAACGCGTTGATGCGGCCGTAGTTGAAGCGCTGGTCCCAGCCGGGCTTCGACTCGTAGAACGCCCCGAGCCCGGTCGTCGGATCGATGTTCTTCGACTCGGGCACGTTAACGTCGTCGGCGCCCTGCTTGAGGAGCTGCATCACCTCTTCGGCGGACAGATCGATCGGCTGCGGCAGCGAGCGGCCCATCGCGTAGACGAGCCCCGCGATGCCGGCCGTGCGCCCCGTCGCCTCGCTCGCGCAGCTCGTGCCGCTGACGCTGAGCGCGGCGTGGCCGCCGTAGTTGGTGCACGAGTCGAAGGCGAGGAACGTCGTCGAGTCGTGGTAGTTGTCGCCGTTGTAGCGGATCGTGTGGACCGGCAGCGTGTGGTTCCACGTCGCGGGCATGTTGTGGTGGCGCGAGTTCTCGTCGGCCATGCTCGCGTCGACGAGCACGCCGTGCGCGTACGCGTAGTCGATGGCGCGGCGCGAGAAGGGCGTCTGGTTGATCGTGCCGAGCGCCTCCTGGATGACCTTCACGCCCATGTCGGTCGCGTAGACCGCCGCCTTGGCGAAGTTGTTCACGTCGGTGATGAAGCTCTCGCCGACGCGGAGCGGCATGAACATGCAGCTCGGGCACGTGCCGATGCCGGAGCTGTTGTTGTTGCCCTCGGCCGACGAGTCGTTGGCCTCGCCGGTGCCGTGGCCGTAGCGCGTGTCGTCGTAGGGGTCGTTGTCGTTCTTGTAGAAGTCCCAGCCGGCGATGTCGTCGACGTAGCCGTTGCCGTCGTCGTCGACGCCGTCGGAGAACCACAGGATGAGATCGCCGGGGTCGAGGATGCAGTTGTGGTTGCGATCGCCGGCGGTGCGATCCGTCGTCGACGGCGTCAGCGGGTCCATGCCCTGGAAGCACTTGTCACCCGTGACGACCGGCGTCATGCGCGGGTCGTTGGCGTAGTCGGCGACGTTGAAGACGCCGTCGCCGTTGCAGTCGTAGCCCGCGAGCGCGCCGGTGCCGCCGCACGCCTGGCCCTGCGCGTTCTGCGGCTTGTGGTTCGCGAGCTCCGCCTTGTTGAGGGCGACCTTGTTGACGATGTCGGAGCTGTCCCACTCGATGCCGGAGTCGAGCACGGCGATGCGGACGTCCTGGCGGCCGATCTCCATCGCCTGCGAGTCCAGCGACGCGAGCAGCGCCCAGGCCTTGTCGATGCTCATCCCGGAGGCGCCGAGCGCGAGATCGGCGCCGAGGTACGGCTGCGTGCCCTGGTCCTGCTTGGGCAAAAACGACCAGTAGTTCCAACGGTCGGCGTAGCCCGGGTCGTTGGGCCAGTTGTTCTGGTCCGTCATGTCGGCGTTGGGGTCCGTCGGAGGCCACGTCGCCCGCGCCGCGGTGTCCGTATGGAAGACGAGGGCAAACGCCGCGCACGCCCCAACAAGGCCGATGCCGCGCAAGAGCAGTTTCATAGAAAGGCTCCGTCGTCAGAAATCGCCGAACAGATCGCGGATGCGCGTGCCGAGTGCGAGCGCGATCCGATAGAGGGACTCGATCGAGGCCGCCGACTCCGCGCGCTCGATCTGCGAGAGCAGCGAGACGCTCAAGCCCGTCCGGTGGCTCATTTGCTTGAGCGTGAGGTCCTTCTCCTTGCGCATGTTGCGGATGATGTCGCCGATCGAGCGCTGAAGCTGCTCCACCGGCAAGCGCACCAGGCCTTTCTCGCGCAGCACCTTCTCGAGCGTCTTGCGGAACTCGTCCACGTTGATCGGCTTCTTCAGGTATCCGACCGCGCGGAGATCCATCGACGCCGCGGCGCTCTCGTAGTGGGGGAAGCCGGTGAAGATGATGACGGCGATGTCGCTGTCGATCTTGCGCACGCGCCGCAGCACCTCGATGCCGTCCAGCTTCGGCATCATGAGGTCCAGGATCATCACGTGGTAGTCGCCGTCGCGGACCTCGGGCTCGACGTGCGTGGGGTCGCTCAACGCCTTGACGTGGTAGCCGTCCGCCTCGAGCAGGGTCTGCATGTAGTCGCAGATGGCCTTGTCGTCGTCGACGATGAGGATGCGGATGGCGGGGAGCTCGGGAGCCATGCGGGCTTCTCTCCTTGTGCGTGGCGCCGGCCCTAAACCGGCAGCTGAGGCGCGATTACAGTATCACTAAAGGAGCAATTTGGGGGTTTTTCGCCACGAACATGGGGATCTCACGGCGCCGGCGGGTCCGCGAAGCGGAGCAATTTGCCCCCCCGCGGATCGCACACCCAGGCCCATCCGCGATCGTCGGCGGTCACGCAGTGCGCGCCCTCGGCCGTCGGCACCGTCGCGAGCACGCTGGGCTTGCCGTCGGGCGCGATGGACACGATCGCCATCGTCGCGCTCTTGGCGCCCGGCAAGTAGACGTGCGAGCGCTTGGCGTCGTACGCGATGACGTCGACGCCCGCGCCGGACGAGACGCTGCCGAGCAGCTTGCCGCCGTGGTCGACGTCGAGCACCGAGAGCTTGCCCTCGGCGCACCCCGCGAACAGGAAGCCGCGCGCCGCGTCGAGCGCGATGCCGCGCGAGCCGGCGCACCCGTTCGGCCAGCTCGCCACGATCGCGTGCGTCGCGAGATCGATGGCGACGGAGGCGCCCTTCCAGAGGTGCGTGAAGGCGCGCTTGCGCGTCTCGTCGATCACGAGCGACTCGGGCCCGCCCGGCACGGCGATCTCCGCGGCGTGGACGGGCGCCGGCGGACCCTCCTTCGGCAGCGAGAAGATCTCGATGCGGTCCCGGTCCGGCTCGGTGACCCAGACGGCGTCCGCGGAGCCGACCCAGCGGACGTAGTCCGGGCTGCCCGCGAGCTTGGCGCGCGCGACGATGGCCGCGGCGCGGGGAGCGATCACGTCGAGCTCGATCGCCGTCCGGTCCGTCGCGAAGAGCAGGCCGCGGCCCTCGTCCGCGGAGGTGGTGCCCTCGTCGTGGCCGCCCGAGTAGCGGCTGCTCGATTTCGAGAAGCCGCCGACGAGCGTGACGGCGAGGGTGTCGGGGTCGACGAGCGCGAGCTGGCCCGTGCCGGCGGAAGGGGCGAGGACGCGGCGAAGCCCGCGCGCGAAGCCGAGGTCGTCGAAGCCGACGCCGCCGGCGCCGCCCGGGAGGGCGATGTAGGGAGCGGTCGGCACAGCCGTCGTCGCGAGGGGCGTGGGGGCGGAAACGGTCGCGAATGCGGGCGAGGGCGGTGGACTGGCGTCGGCCGCGTGAGCAGGGGGATGAGCGCAGGCGCCGCAGAGCATCAGGCTGGCGAGGGCGGCGGTACGCATGCGCCGAGCATACCGCCGACACCCCAGCCGCGAGCGACCGAACGGATTGCGGGCAAAGCGCAAGACGTGCATCCGATCTGTGCCGCGGGCTAGCAACTGCACGCACCTGCAGCATGGCTCGGGAAGTGCACAGGATCAGGGCTCAGCCATGGCACTCGGATATATTAGTGTCGTCCCCAACGTGCGAGCCTGCCCGGACTGCCCCGCAACCCACGCGCATGTCTTCGAGGAGTTGCTGCCTCACCCGCAACACCCCTGCGCGTTCCGCGTGGCGACGGTCGGCGAGCGCGAAACCATCCCCCACGCGTGGTTCGGTACGTACGCGCTCGGCCTGGTGCGGCGCGGCATCGTCATCCGGCAACGGGTCGACGGGACCGGCAGCGCCACCGCGGTGGACGTCGTCGGCCCCGGCGGCGCGCTGCTGCTCGACGGGAACGAAGAGAGCGTGTCCGGCTACGCCGCCGCCGAGGCGATGGTCTGCCTCTGCCCCTCGCTGAGCCTCGAGCAGTCCTCGTGCTCTTCGATGGGGACGACGCGCGACATGCTCCGCCTGCACACCGTCGCGCTCGAGCGGATGGACCGGCTCGCCAACGCGCGCAACCAGCCGACGGCGCGCGCCCGCGTCGCCGCGCTGCTCACCGCGCTCTCGGATGTATTGTCCCCGCCGCGGAAGCTCGAGGTGATCCCGCAGCACCTGCTGCGCCGGGATCTCGCGGCGCTGCTCGCGCTGCGTCACGAATCGGTCTCGAGGGCGCTCGCCCAGCTCGAGCGATCGGGGGCGATCCGGCGGACGCGCGACGGCGTCGCCCTGCTCAGCCCCCAAGCCCTCGAAGCCTGACCGCGCTCAGGGGTACAGGCACTGGCACTGGAGCACGCCCGCGTCGGCGATCGCGCAGCCCCCGCACTGGCAGAGCGTCGACGCGCACGGGCACGCGAGCGCGCCGCCGCACGCGGCGGGCAGCGCCTGGCACGCGTAGGTCGTCGTCGTGTTGTCGCAGCAGCCCGTGGAGTGCGTCCCGTTCGGACAAACGCCCGCGTCGTCCGGCATGACGCACGCCCCGCCCCCGGCGGTCGTGACGACGCACGCCTCGCCCACCTTGCACGTCTGGCCGTTGCAGGGCGTCGGCCCCGTCGCCTGGGAGCTCGTCGAGCACCCACCGAGCACCCACACGACCGAAAGAAGAAGAACGCGCATGTTCGGCTGAGCAGCACGCAGCATGCCACGTCCTG
>Ga0316628_100002339_pt1 | contig 13982 bp, 9 predicted proteins | sample OWC_Aug_M2_C1_D5_FD_207648 | JGI IMG/M metagenome (GOLD analysis project Ga0316628, IMG submission 207648) | Wetland soil microbial communities from Old Woman Creek delta, Ohio, United States - OWC_Aug_M2_C1_D5_C | ecosystem: Environmental > Terrestrial > Soil > Wetlands | place: USA: Ohio... | reverse complement strand
CCACATTCGGGATGTGACCGAGCGCTTTGCGCGGCAAGGTTTCGTGGCCATTGCTCCGGAACTGTTTCACCGCACGGCGCCGGGCTTCGATGGATCGTATACTGATTTTCCCTCGGTCATGCCGCACCTGCAGGCGCTCACTCCGGACGGCTTGATTGCGGACGCGCGTGCGGCGTTTGATTGGCTGCAGAAGAACCCGCGCGTATTGCCGAACACCACCGCCAGCGTAGGATTTTGCATGGGCGGGCGCGCGTCTTTCCTGGCAAATTCGGCGCTGCCGCTGAAGGCCTCGATTTCGTATTATGGGGGTGGGATCGCTCCGGCGCTTTTACCGCGCGTGCCGCAACTGCACGCGCCCATGCTGTTCTTCTGGGGAGTGCAGGACGCGCACATTCCGGCAGAACAGGTCCGCGCAATTACGGATGCGATGAAAGAGGCCAAGAAGACCTACGTGAACGTCGAATTCTCGGACGCCGATCACGCCTTTTTCCGCGATGTGCATTCCAGCTACCGCGAAGCCGCCGCGAAGCAGTCCTGGGATCTGTCGCTGAGGTTCCTGACAAGTTACGTGAAGTGACCTGTGGAAAGACAGAGGCATTGAATCCACAGATGGACACAGATAAACACTGATGAAAACAAGAAAGAAGACAAAAGAGATGGGCGGGTAAAGAAAAGACTGAAATCATTTTTCTCTTATGTTTTTTCTTTATCAGTGTTTATCTGTGTTCATCTGTGGATAAATCGCTGCGTTTGTTTTCATTTGCCACATGGACGGAGAGAATATGGACGAACGGATGATTGATACGCTGGCCATCAAGGAAGTGGTGGAAAACTGGGCTGTCTGGCGAGACTCCGGGGACTGGGAACGATTCCGGACGGTTTGGCATGAAGAAGGAGTCATGATGGCGACGTGGTTTCAGGGGACGTTCGAGGAGTTCATTCGCGTCAATCAGGAAGGCTGGAAACGCGGCGTCAGCATCTTGCACCTACTGGGCGGAACGTCCGTGGAGATATCAGGCATTCGCGCTATCGCGCAAACGAAAATGACCATTTCGCAGCGAGCCATGGTGCATGACGTCCAGGTAGATGTCCTGTGCACCGGGCGCTTCTACGATTTCTTCGAGAAGCGCAAGGGTCGCTGGGCCATCGTCTTGCGGCGCCTCTTTTATGAAAAAGACCGCATGGACCCCGTCGACCCATCGGCAACGGTAAAGCTCGACCCGAAAATCCTGGCCCAGTTTCCCGAGGGTTACCGGCACCTGGCCTATCTGCAGTCCAGCCTCGGCTTTAAGGTCAAGACAGACATGCCCGGGCTAAAAGGTCCCGAGGCGGATGCCCTCTACGCGAAGGGAAAAGAATGGCTTGTGGGCGTCGGCGCGCCGATTACACTTCCTGCGCCTTCTTGATCAGGGCGCGAGGGGAGTAGGCGTTGGCCTTGTATTGGCTGAGCATGCGGTGGGTGTTGAAGAAGCTGGCATTCAGGGAAATGCAGGACCGCATCACTACGGCATACGCGTCTGGAGCCCGGTAATACATGGGGATGATCTGGCGTTCGAGTTTTTCGTATAAGGAAGCGCTCTCGGCGGCGGATTCGTCTCCGGTTACTTTGCTGTCGTAACCGATGGCCCATCCGGTCACGCCCTCGACGCAGCCTTCGACCCACCAGCCGTCCAGCACGCTCAGGCTGGGGATGCCGTTAAGCGCCGCTTTCATTCCGCTCGTGCCGGAGGCTTCCTGCGGGCGCTGCGGAGTGTTCAGCCAAAGATCGACGCCCGAAGTGATAAATTTCGCCAGCGCCATGTTGTAATTCTCCAGATACACGATCTTCATCGAATCCTTAAGCCCGGACGCAGCTTGGATGACCCGCTGGATCAGGGCTTTGCCGCCGCCATCATGCGGATGGGCCTTTCCGGCATACAGAATCTGGATGGGACCTGCCGATTCGGCGATGGCCTTCAAGCGCTCAATATCCTTGAACAAAAGGTCCGCGCGTTTATAGGTCGCGGCGCGGCGAGCGAAGCCGATGGTCAATACGGATTCATCGAGCAGGACTCCGCTTCGTTTCTGCACTTCCTTGATCAGGGCAGCCTTTGCCAGGCGATGCGCTTCCCTGATTTCCTCCAGGGGAATGCCGATGGCGTAGCGCATGTAGGCGTTGTCGCGGCGCCATTCCGGAATTTGCCGGTCGAACAAATCGGTGAACGGCGGGGACGCCCACGTGGCTGCGTGCACACCGTTGGTAATGGCGTGAATGGGAAAATGGGGGAACATGCTCTGCGAGACTTCCCCGTGCCGCATGGCCACGCCATTAACGTATCGGGAGAAGTGAATGGCCAGGTCGGTCATGTTAAGCGCATTCGCGGTTGCGAATCCGGACTGCTGTAGCAGGTTGGTCCGGTTCTCCCCGAGGATCTGGCGCACCAGTTCCCAGGGAAAGCGGTCATGTCCGGCCTCCACCGGGGTATGCGTCGTAAACACGCACCGGCGCCGTACCACCTCGACATCCGCCTCGACGGGAACGGTGTATTTGCGAAGCTTGAGCGTCTCCTCAAGCAGGGCCAGAGTGAGGAACGCGGCGTGTCCTTCATTCATGTGATAACTATTCATCCCCCGAATGCCCTGGCTGCGCAGCAGATTCACGCCGCCCATCCCGAGCAGAACTTCCTGGCAGATGCGATAGCGCTGGTCGCCGCCGTACAGAGTGTCCGTGAGAGTGCGGTCCCAATCCGTGTTTTCGGGCAGGTCCGTATCCAGCAAATAAACGGGCACAATAAATCCGGACAATCCATGAACGCTATAGCGCCATGCGCGAACATGGACCTCGCGGTCCTCGATCTGAACGGTAAAGGAACCATCGACAGCCTGAAGAACAGTTTCCGGGTCCCAGGGATCCGGCTCCTCGGTTTGAGTGCCATCCGCGTCCAACCGCTGGCGAAAGTATCCTTTGCGGTGAGCCAGGGTGATCGCGACGATGGGCAATTCCAGGTCCGCGGCGGAGCGAAGCATGTCCCCCGCCAGAATTCCCAGCCCGCCTCCATAGGAAGGAATCGCCGGATCCAGGGCGATTTCCATGGAAAAATAGGCAATCTTTGAAATACTTTTCTCAGTCACCATGGCGAAATCATAGCACTGGAGCATCCCCGGGGCGCTGCACTGATCTGCTCGCGCGTTTCGTAACCTACATAGGTTCCAGCGGCATGAGGCCCTGGTTAAAACGGGATGAATGTTCCGGCGGCCCGGCGATGTTGGCGGTGGCGCGCGAGGAATCTCTGGACGGCTGAGGAATGGACTGAGAAAATGCGCCCATGATTCTGAAGTTAGCCACGCTCCATGTGCGGCCGGGCCAGGCAGATTAGAATTTGAAATTCCAAATTTGAGATTTGAGATTAACAGAAATCGGGAGGCGGGCATGCGCCAGGCAATTTTGGGACCGGGAGGAGTCGGCGGATTAATCGGAGTGGCGCTGGCCAAGGCGGGCGAGCCGGTTACGGTGGTGGTTCGGCCAGGAACATTGAAGGATTATCCGGCTGAACTTTCGCTGGAAAGTCCGGCGGGCACGGTTCGCGTGCCCGTGGAGCGCGCCGAGAGTGTGGCGCAGGCGTATGACGTGTTGTGGGTCGCCGTGAAGGCCACTCAACTTGACGCCGCGTTGCGCAGCGTCGTCGTGAAGCCGGAGCAGATCGGCGCGGTCGTGCCCTTGCTGAACGGGATAGATCATGTGGCGTTGCTGCGGGCGCGATTCGGGCATGAGCGCGTGGTTCCGGCAGCCATTCGCGTGGAGGCGGAACGCGTGGCGCCTGGCAAGTTTCTCGTGGGGTCAGCCGTTCGGCTTACCGTATCTTCCATCGGAGAGAGCCGTCTGGCGTCCACGCTCGACCAATTGCGGAAGTTTGGCGTGAAGTGCCAGTTTGATGCCGACGAAATGAAAATTCTGTGGGGCAAGCTGGTGGTCCTGGCGCCCTATGCGCTGACGACCACAGCCGCGGGCATGACCATTGGCGAAGTGTGCCAGACTCCGGAATGGCGGAAACGCCTGGAAGCGGCCATTCGCGAGGCCTGCGCGGCAAGCACCGCGTCCGGAACACCCATCGACGCAAACGAAATCATTCCCAGTTTCGACAAATTTCCGCCGGCTGGCCGCAGCTCCATGCAGAAGGACGTTGCCGCCGGGAACCCGCCGGAACTGGACGCCATCGCCGGGCCCATCCTGCGCGGCGCGCAGGAACACGGCTTTGATGCGCCGGCAACACGGGAACTTGCCGATATGATTCGAGGGAAATCAACGTCGTCGAGCCGGGGGTGAAATTATTTCCGCGCGTGCCTTCGGCAGCGAATTCTCGCGTGAAGGGCAAATCCCGGTCACGGCAGCGCCAGATGGAATCGCTAAGCCCAGCGAAAATCCCCGGGTCTGAAGACCCGGGCTACAGCACCGCCCCGCCGCAAAAATCAACATTTGCAAACGCGCATTGCTGTAGCCCGTCTCTTAAGAGGCGGGGATTTTTTCGGGCGCCAACTGCCCGCTAGCGCCCCGACAACGCCGCTTTGGCCTGCTCGGGATGCAGCAGCGGGACGGCCACCAGGTGTTCGGCCAGGAACCATACCTGCAATTCATTCGAGCGGATCACGTCGCTGACGAGCAAATCGTTGGTTCCGTCGTCGCCCACTTCGGTCGCTTGCCGCGCCATGGCGCGCGCTTCCTTCAAAATAAATTCATGCGCTTCGAGCAGCCGCGAAATCTGCACTGGGACTTCTTCCCTGCCGCGAGGCGGACGCGGAATGATGGTGGTCTCGGCGACATCGGCGGCCATGGCGATGCTCACGCCGCCCAGGAGTTGAATTCGTTCGGCAATGGTGTCCACCAACTCGTCCTGCTCGCCATGGTGCTTGTCGAAGAGCAAGTGCAACTGGTAGAAGGTGACACCGGCCACCTGCCAATGATGTTTCTTGTACATATCACGGAGAGTCATGGTATCGGCGAGGATTTGATTCAGGTTGTTGACGCTGGATTCGCAGGCCGTTTCGTCCAGAGCGATCGGCAATTTGGCGATTTTGCCGTACGGCTGGATTTCCCTGCCGTGCTGGTGCAGGACGGGCTTGGCGCGCTGCGATCCTTCTTCTAGCTGGTTGATTCGGGTGCGAGTGTCTTCTTTTTTGGGGCTCATGGCGTGGTCTCCTTCGGCGAACTGGAAAATAGAGGTCACTTCAGCTATACGCCCATCCTCGTTTCACTGTCAAGCGAAGCACTTTCGGATAATCAGATTGCCACGGAGACACAGAGAAAAATAAAAAGAATCGTTTTTCTTCTCTGTGACTCTGTGCCTTCGTGACAGAATTTTTTCCGGTTTCGTTCGGATTCCGCGTTGTATGGGTGAACTGGATTAGGGTATCAGTTTGGGCCATAGTCCGCGCTACGCGGCTGCTTGTGACCGGGAAATGCCTGTGATAGCTTGGGAACAAATTCACATGGCGAGGTTGCCGGGCCGCCAGAATGGTGCGCGGCTCGTCCCATGGCAAGAACCGAATCGTTCCGCCGGAAATGGCATCATCTTTTTTTGGCGCTGCACAATGTGGCAGCGTTCATCCTCAGCACGCAAGGGAGACAAACGTGAAAAAGATTCAAGCGGTTCTCGCAGCACTCGCACTGTCCATTTTCGGATCGTTTCTGGCGCTCGCGCAACAGCCCGCGGCGCAAACTCCGCCGCAGCCCATGAGCTTTTTCATCACCAGCGCGGGATCGGGGCATGGCGCAAATCTCGGAGGCCTGGCCGGAGCCGACCGGATTTGCCAGACGCTCGCTGCCGCCGCCGGCAGCACAAAGACCTGGCACGCTTACCTGAGCACGCAAGGCGCCGATGCCGTGAACGCCCGGGATCGTATCGGCGCGGGTCCCTGGTACAACGCCAAAGGCGAAAAGATCGCCAACAGCCTCGCCGATCTGCATGGAGACACGGCGGAACTCGCGCGTCTTGGAAATAATCTGGTGAAATTGTCGGCGCTCACCGAGAAAGGCGAGGTGGTCAATGGCCGCGGCGACACGCCGAACCGCCACGACATGCTGACCGGCTCGCAAACCGACGGCCGCGGCTACACGGACGCCGCCGATCACACCTGCGGCAACTGGACCAGTGATACGACGGGCACGGCGCAGCTGGGACATTTCGACCGCAGCGGGGCGGGAAACACGTCCTGGAATTCCGCGCATCCCAGCCGCGGCTGCAGCCAGGACAATCTGGTGAGCACCGGAGGGGCGGGGCTATTCTATTGTTTTGCGATCAATTGAGGGGGGGATGCGGGGGCGGAAACCGGAAACAATCGTAGTTAATGGATAAGTTGCATAAGTCTCTACAATTCTGATATAACGTCCCCGTTAAGCGACAGAGGCGGCAGTACCTTACAACTCTAAGGTAAACTAACCCACCCGCCTCTGTCACTTTCCATGCCGCTGGTCCCGCCAGGCGGTTTCAAAACTCCGCCCGCGCTTTTACCGGTGAAAGAATCCGACATAGACCGCTTTGCCTATGATGTGTCCGTCCATTGCTTTCAGGACATCGGCGCGCGAAGCGTCGGGGCCCAGGTCCAGGGTGTTATCGAGAACGTACAGCTCGAAAGTGTAATGGTGAGGCTTGCCCGGAGGCGGGCAAGGGCCCTGGTAACCGTTTACGCCGCGAATATTCTTGCCCTGAATGGCGCCGTCTTCCATCTTCGGGCCGGCAGCAACGCCTTCGGGAAGCTGCGTGGCGGTGGCGGGAATATTCCACACAATCCAGTGCGTCACATCAGACATGCCCTTGGCCGGATGTGCGTCCGGATCATGAAAAATCAATGTAAAGCTGGCGGCGCCCTTGGGCACATTCGTCCATTGCAAGCTGGGAGACACGGCGGCGGGCGTTGCCGAGCAACTGAATTTTACGGGAATTTCGCCGCCGTCATTGTAGGAAGGACTGCTCATCAGGAATTGAGGTCCCGCAGGGGCGGCCGGGGGCGCCGCCTGCTGCGCGGCGGCAGGAAGCAGGCCCGCCGCCAGCAGAAGGGCAAGGGCTTTCACGGATTGCACGATGGTAATTCTCATTCTTAATTTCCTCCCTTTTCGATGCCGGGATGCTTTGAAAATCAGATTTCGCGTAATCCGGCTCCTAGAGTTAGTATTACAGTTTACGGAGAGTTGCAAGGAAGATATCTTGCCGCGGCAGCGCGGGTGACCGGCTGAAAAATTATTGAAACGCGCGGCAGGATTTTCTACTCTAAATGGCAACGGGATGGTTCCCACAGGAGGAGCTATGCGCGCGCAATCACTTTTCATGACGTCGGCAATCGCGTTCTTGGTATTTACAGTTCCGGCGCACGGACAAGGCCAGATGCAAAGCCGCGCGCCCGTCGTGTTGCCCGAAGGCGACGCGAAGCCCATCGTCCAGTCGGCCTGCTCCGTCTGCCACAGCCTGCGGAACATCACCGGGTCAGGACATACGCCGGAAGATTGGAAAACGACCATGTCCATGATGCTTAATGTAGGCGCTCCCGTGCCTCCGGATAAGGTCGAGATGGTCACGAATTACCTGAGCAAGAATTTCCCGGAGAAGCCAGCGCCCCCGGCAGTATTGATCCCCGGAAATGTGGAGGTCTCCTTTCAGGAATGGAAGCTGCCCACGCCCGGCACAAGACCGCACGATCCCCTAGCCGCACCCGACGGCACGATCTGGTATTCGGGGCATATGGCCAATCTGCTGGGACACATCGACCCGAAGACCGGCGAAATCAAGGAATACCGCACGGATACGCCCGGGTCGGGACCGCACGGACTGGTGATGGACAAGCAGGGCAACATCTGGTTCACGGCCAACTTCAAGGCGTATATCGGGAAGTTCGAGCCGAAAACCGGAAAGTTCACGGAATATCCGCTGGACCCGGAAGCGCGCGACCCGCACACGCCGATCTTCGATCAAAAAGGGATTCTGTGGTTTACCGCGCAAGGGGCGAACATGGTGGGGCGGCTTGACCCAGCCACGGGCGAAGCAAAAACAGAGACGGTGCCCACGCCAAAATCAAATCCTTACGGCATGGTTGTAACCAGCAAGGGAATTCCCTATTTTGTGGAGTTCGGCGCGAATAAAATCGCCAGCATCGATCCCGATACGATGGCCATCCACGAATACCTATTGCCGAACGAGGATTCCCGCCCGCGCCGCGTGGCGATCACTGCCGACGACGTCCTGTACTACTCCGATTATTCGCGCGGCTACCTCGGGCGGTTCGACACCAAGACCGGAAAAATGACCAAGGAGTGGCCGTCTCCCGGCGGACCCAATTCGCGGCCCTATGGAATCACGATCGTGAACGGCATCGTGTGGTACAGCGAAGCGGCTGTGAAGCCGAACACGCTGGTGCGCTTCGATCCCCAGACCGAGAAATTCCAGACCTGGGCGATCCCCGCCGGCGGAGGCGTGGTGCGGAACATGATGCACTTCGCGGACGGCAAACTGGTGCTGACGGAGAGCGGTGTGAATACGGTGGCGCTGGTCACAGTGAAGAACGGCAACAAGATGGCCATGGGCGCGAAATAAAATTTTGAGACTGCCGCGCGCACGCCCGATGATGGGCTTTAAGCTCTGGAACAGACTAAACCTGCGTGTTACAAATTTGCCACAAACTAGGTTGGTCTGAACTACACGTAAAGTTCCGAATTACCTTCCGCTCTTCGTCAAATCCGCCGCGGCGCGCTGGCTCACGCCTGATCCAGTGAGATAGAAATAGCCGACTCGATTGTTGGACTGGGAGCCCCACCACATGCGGCCATCGGCGTCCTGAAAAAAATCGCGCATGCCGTTCTCGGAGAACAGGAACGGGTAGGTGGTGATCTTCCCGGTCGCCGGATCCATTTCCGTGATCGTGTCCATTTCCAGGGACGAAATCCAGAGGTGCCCGGTGTTTTTATCGATCTCCAGGGCGTAGGGGCTGGGCCTGCCTCCGGGAAGCGCATACTCCTTGAATGTTTCAGTTTTCGGATCGAAGCGGCCAATTTTTCCGGCCTCGTATTCGCAAAACCACACGTTGCCCTGGGCGTCGATTTTTAGGCGGCGCGGCCAGGAGTCGGGCGTGGGCTGCGTGTACTTGGTGATTTTCCCGGTCTTAGCGTCGACTTTTCCGATCTTGCCGTTTTTCGTGAATTCCGAGAACCACACATTCTCGTCCTTATCGAGCGCGATTCCATAGGCGCTGGGAACTTCGGCGAAATCGCTGTAGGTTTCGGTTTCGGGATCGAAGCGCGACAGCGGAGATCCGGTGGACCACACCATTCCTTTGGAGTCGACCACGAGGGTGTGCCGCGTTCCCCTGCTCTTTTCGCGGTAGCGAGTGATCTTGTGGGTTACCGGATCCATTTTGCCGAGCGTGTCGGTGGCCTGTTCGGAAAACCAGATCATGTTATCGGGACCGATCACGACAGCGTGGTTGGACGCCTGATCGACATCGGGAATCGTGTATTCGGTAAATTGTCCGGTCTTCGGGTCGAGCTTGGAAAACCAGTGCCCGCGATATTGCCAGATCCAGACGTTTCCGTCGCGCAAGGGTCGCGCCGAACCGGGGAAGCGATTAAAGCCGGGCAAATCGTAAGAGACGTAAACCATTTTCATGGCGTCATCGCTGAAGGAATCCGGCGGGACGGCCTGAAATTTGGGCATGTCCGCGGGAGAGCGAGGCAGGGGCGAATCGGGCCCGAAATATTTCGTGAGGTACGCGGTGACATCGTCACGGTCCTGTTCGCTGAACGGTCCGATGAGATAACCGAACACGCTGCGCATATAGTTGACGCGGTCGCGCCATCCGGCTTCGTCGCGAATCTGCGCGGCCATGCGACTCTGGAATCCGTGGCAACTGAAGCAATGCGTTGTCAGCAGGTCCTTGCCGCGCCCCTCGGGAAGAATCTGCGCGCCTTGATAAATGGAAATGTCACCCCAGTGCACGGTTCCCTTCTCCAAGGCGATGTCGAAGGAAACGTTCTGGTCGGCGGAGAGTTCCATCGCGTTGCGCGGCTCGAAGCGGAATCCGATCGCGCGAACTCTTACTTGGTATTGCCCTTCGGGCAGATTCTCCACGCGATAGGCGCCATCGCGGTTGGACAGGACGTTCACCGTGATTCGGGAATCGAGATTTTGCGCCTCGACAAAGGCGCCCTTGAACGGCTTGCCATCGGGGCCCTTCACGGTGCCGGAGATCGTCGCGCCGTACGCCAGCGAACTCAGTCCGCACAACAGCAGCGCCCCCATCATAGTTCTTCCCGCTAAACGCATGGAACCTCCACGGTCAACGTGTCGCATAGGAAATTTCTAAAAAAATGACACGAAACATTTTCATGGCATTTCCTGCTTCAGGCCATCTTCTTTGGCGGAATCTAACAGGAATGAGGAGGGGTTGCAAGGGATCGAGACGTAAAGCAAATACTTGTTAAGAGACGGAGGGGGCAGGAATAGGAGCTACAAATTTCGCATTCCCTCCAACAGATCAGCCGCGCCCGCTTACTTGGAAGAAATTGTGAATTTATCTTTCGCTTCCCCGGTCCCGGCAGCGGGATCAGCGAGCCGGACCATGGTTCCGGTCAGGGTATCGCCCGCCAGGACGAATTTCACGTAGTGGTAGTTTGGAAATCCGGAATCCTGATAGAGGTCGGAGGGGGTGCGGTCGACCGGGTAAGGAATGGCGCCGCCTCCGCCGGAAACAAGATAGACCACGCCATCCTGCAGGGTGCGTTCGTAATTGTGAATGTGACCTGCGACGACGACGAATTTTGCCTTGCTCGCGGCAGCCGCCGTTTGCAGGTATTGCGCCAAGGTGATTTCGTTGGGACGCGGATTGTGGTCGACATTGTAGCGGGTCTGAATATCCGCGACCGGCGGGTGGTGCATGGAAATCAGGACGAATTTGATCCCGGCGGGCAGAGATGCGATCTGGGCTTCGAGCCAATGGCGCTGCTCGCTGCCGGGCAGCAAAGAGTCGTCACTATCCAGAGCGATTACGTGGATTCTGCTTCCCAAACGGACCGAGTACCAGCGGCGGCCCTTGAATTCCGGAAAAGCAGCCCACCAGTTGGCCAAACAGTCCGGAACTTCGCAATGTGAAAACTCGTGATTGCCCAGCGCCGGAAAAATGCGCAAGCGCGCGTCGCGCCAAATTTCGGTCTCCACGGCATAAACCTGATAATCGCCGGGGGTTCCGCCTCGCCAGGGGACGTCGCCGTTCAGCAGGACGGCGTCGGGCTTTTCTTCCGCGATCCGCTTGACGAGAGCCTGCCGAGCTGTGGGATTTGTCGCCGTCACATTGGTCGGGTCTGTGAAACGCATATCGCCGTAGGCGATGACCGTGGGCGGCGTCCGGAGGTCTCCCTCTTCAACGGTGAACGTCGGCGCTGAGATGTCCGGAGCGGGCGCCTGCGCGGCGCTGGATTGCAGCGCGCGCGGGCGTGCATCGCTGGTTCCAGCGGCGGCGAAGGACAACGCGGCGACGATCAGGGTGATGCGAATAAATCTGGTACTGGCATTCATAATTTACTCCGGACCCGTTTCCACCGCGGGCGGAAGCAATAAACCCGAATGAGCGATAGCTTTAATAGTATTTACTTTAGGTCTACCAATTTCCAGGGGAAATAAACATTTCGCCATGAAGATCGGACCCACGGCGCGCCGATGCGATTGCTGGAACGCCGTGGGTCCATCCTTCCCGTTTCTGTTTCTCACACTCTCGAGCCCCTTGCTGCAGGAGCCGAAATTGCGAACCTCAGGTTGAGCCTCTTCACTTCTCGCGAGGAGACCAGCGAAAGCCGGCGGCGATCGAAGGCTTGTAATACTCGCGTTGGATCATGTACTGCGGATCGCCCTGATAGAAGCCGAACACTTCGTTGGTCAGGTTGAGGCCGTACATGACATAGCTCAATCCATGCCCCAGATAGATGCTGCCTTGCGCATCGACCTGCGTGTGAGAATAAAAATAGAGATCGCCGAAAGGACCCTTGAGGCCACCGGGAGTCACGTCCGAGCCGTTCGAGCCGTCCGTGTATTGGTAACTATAGATGTTGGCCTGGTTGTAGGAAATGCCGACGCGGATCGAGACGCGCCCGCGGTCATAGGTGGGACTGATGTTCCAGGTGTTTGGAGCGTTGCGCAGGAGCCTGGGGTGATCAGACCGGCCAATCAAGCCGCTGGCGCGAGACGCCGTATAACCGTAGTTCGCGGAAATTCCCAGACCTTTGAATGCACCGGGAAGAAATGTGAGGTGCTGAATATAGGAAGCTTCGAATCCGCTGATCCACGCGCTGCCGGCATTCACGGGCTGGGTCACGGTATAGGTGCCCACGGGAGCGATCGGAGAAGGCTGAAAGTTATCAAGAACAAAAGTGGAAGTAACGATGGGGTCGGAGAGCCTCTTGTAGAAAAATCCGGCAGAAACCAATCCAAAGGGGTTGAGGTAGCGTTCGAACAGGACGTCGATATTGTCGCCCGTTTCCGCTCGCAGGTTGGGATTGCCGAGGGTGGCCGTATTCTTCAGGGAGCCTGGGCTTCCCGTAGTGGTGAAGGTTACGGATTGGGCGATATCCTGCGGATCAGGGCGCGAAATCCCGCGGGCATAGACAAAACGGAGATTGGAATTCGGAGTGAGCGCGTAACGAAGCGCAACGCTCGGCAGAACTTTGAGATACGAACCGCTGGCCCGATCGGTAAGGGTATTCGTCTGATTGTCAAAGCTGACGGTCGTGAGACTTGTATTTTCAAACCGAACGCCCGCCACCAGACGCACCTTACTGGAAAAATCAATGGTGTTCATGACGTAGCCGGCGCCAACCTTCTCTATCAGATCATAATTGGCGGGGTCGGCGCCGAGACTGGTCGAGGCCGTGAAGTCTCCGGCTTTGGCATTGGAAAATGCGAGGACGTCCTGATAGCTCGGAGCCGGACCCAATTGATAAGCATTGCTGTAAAAGTTGCTGTTGGAGAAGCGGCTTTGAAACTGGGACATGAAGATGTCTGTGTTGGGATCTAATCTGTCCGAATAACTGTCATCAAACTTGTGGGCATTGCGGAACTTGCCGCCAATTTCGATAGTGGCCAAGTGAGTGCCCACGTGATAGCGCTTGGCCATGGCCGCATCGAAGGCTAAATTCAGCTGCGCGCTAAGTCCATGGTCATTGGTGATGTGGTTCAAAACATAGTTTGCCGGATTATAGGCTTCGCTGAAGCACGAGGCGGTAAATTGCGGCTCATAAACGTTCGTGGTTGCCGCGGGATTGTATTGGCAGGCGCTTGTGCTTAGCGTGGAATCGAAATTGGCCTGGCCGGGGGACACGTTGGTGAAGCTGGAGCGGGAGGCAGAAAGGCTCCAGGAATACCAAGTGGAGGTAAAGTCATGTTTCCCGCCGATCACAAGACTTCCGATGGCAATGTCCGGACGCCGGATCGAATTATTGAAGGACGGCGTGCCGGTGCATGGCTGTATGGTGACTCCGGAACTGTCCGTGCCGCAACCATTGGAACCTAGCAATTGGATTCCCGGTGTGTTGTCATTTACGGAGTAAACCCACCGGTCGCCATAGTTCTTGAAATCCGAGTACAGTCCGCGCATGTAAATGCTGGAATTATTTCCGATCCGGTAGTCAGCGCTTCCGGCGAGACCCCAGCGGCTGCGGTAATAAAGGTATTGGCGAACATCAAGCGACTGAAAATATCGCTGCGTTGCGCCGCCGGGAAGTGTGGCGACATCGGCAACGGGTTCGATGTCGTCGATGCCGCGGCCGTTCCAATCGTAAGTGCCGCCAATCAGAAGGCCGAGGCGCTTCTCCGCGCCGAACCGCTGCCCGATGGTTCCCGCCGATTCGATCAGTCCACGGCCTCCGGCAATCGGCGTGAATCCGCCCATCTGGCTGATGCTGATCGTGGGCTGCTGCCCGGCGGTTTTGGTTACCATGTTGACCGAACCGCCGATGCCGTCGCCATCCAAGTTGG
>Ga0316628_100002338_pt1 | contig 13983 bp, 12 predicted proteins | sample OWC_Aug_M2_C1_D5_FD_207648 | JGI IMG/M metagenome (GOLD analysis project Ga0316628, IMG submission 207648) | Wetland soil microbial communities from Old Woman Creek delta, Ohio, United States - OWC_Aug_M2_C1_D5_C | ecosystem: Environmental > Terrestrial > Soil > Wetlands | place: USA: Ohio... | reverse complement strand
CCCCCTTCCGCCGCATTCGTGGCACAAGCCAATGTTTCCGGCATGGATGCCTACCGCGCGCTGGCCGGCGCTGCGCAGAAAGACTATCCTGGCTATTGGGCAAATCTCGCGCGTGAACACATCAAATGGCACAAGCCCTTCACCAGGGCGCTGGACGAGAGCAATGCCCCGTTCTACAAATGGTTCGAGGACGGCGTGCTGAACGTTTCCTGGAATTGCTTGGACAAGCACCTCGCGACCCAGCCGGAAAAGACCGCCATCATTTTCGAGGCCGACGACGGCAAGGTCACCCGCGTGACCTACCGCGAATTGCACGGCCGCGTATGCCAGTTTGCCAATGCGCTCAAGGCGCGTGGCGTCAGCAAGGGCGAACGTGTCGTCATCTACCTGCCGATGAGCATTGAGGCAGTGGTGGCCATGCAGGCCTGTGCGCGCATCGGCGCGATACATTCCGTGGTGTTCGGAGGCTTCTCTGCCAAGAGCCTGCATGAGCGCATCGTCGATGCGAAGGCGTGTGCCGTGGTCACCGCAGACGCCCAGTTGCGCGGCGGCAAAGTGATGGCGCTGAAACACATCGTGGATGAGGCGCTGGCCACGGGCGGATGCGAGAGCGTCACGAGCGTGATTGTCTACCGGCGCGCGGGCAATGACGTGCCGTGGAATGCGGCACATGACGTATGGTGGCACGACATCAGTTCGGGCCAGCCTGCTACTTGCGAACCTGAATGGGTGGGTGCCGAGCATCCGCTGTTCATCCTTTATACCTCGGGCTCCACCGGCCATCCCAAGGGCGTGCAGCATTCCAGCGGCGGCTATCTCCTGGGAGCCATGGTCACCATGAAGTGGGTGTTTGACTACAAGCCCGCCGACATATTCTGGTGCACGGCTGACGTGGGGTGGGTCACCGGCCACAGCTATGTGACCTACGGCCCGCTGGCCATGGGCGCGACTGAAGTGATCTTCGAGGGCGTCCCCACCTATCCGGATGCAGGGCGCTTCTGGAAAATGATACAGGATCACAAAGTCACCACTTTCTACACCGCGCCGACCGCGATCCGCTCCCTCATCAAGCTGGGCGGAGACCTGCCCGGGAAATACGATCTCTCCAGCCTGCGCCTTTTGGGCAGCGTGGGCGAGCCAATCAACCCGGAGGCGTGGATGTGGTATTACACCGTGGTAGGCAAGGAACGCTGCCCCATCGTGGACACCTGGTGGCAGACCGAAACCGGCTGCCACATGATCGCGCCGCTTCCCGGAGCGGCCCCGCTGAAGCCGGGCTCCTGCACCCTGCCCATCCCCGGCATAGAAGTCGCGGTGGTGGATGAACTGGGCCGCGAAGTCGCCCCCAACCAAGGCGGCTCGCTGGTCATCAAGAAACCCTTCCCCTCGCAGATCCGCACCATCTGGGGCAACCCCGAGCGTTTCAAGGTGGGCTATTTCCCTGAGGAGTTGAACGGCGCTTATCTGGCGGGCGACTCCGCCTTCCGCGACGAGGATGGCTACGTCTGGATCATGGGGCGCAATGACGACGTGCTGAAAGTCTCCGGCCACCGCCTCGGCACCATGGAGATCGAGTCCGCATTGGTCGCCCACCCGCTGGTGGCCGAAGCCGCAATTGTCGGTCGTCCGCACGATATCAAGGGCGAATCGGTTGTGGCCTTCGTGGTGCTGAAGGGCGCGCGCCCGACAGACTCTGCCGCAGCAAGGGAGATCATCGAGACGCTGCGCACCTGGGTGGGGGAAGAAATCGGCCCGATCGCCAAGCCGGACGAAATCCGGTTCGGCGACAACCTGCCCAAGACCCGCTCGGGAAAGATCATGCGCCGCCTGCTGCGCGACATCTCCCAGGGAAAGGAGATCACCCAGGACACATCCACGCTGGAAAACCCGGCGATCCTGGAGCAACTGAAAGAGGTGATCAAATAGCCATGCGGAAACAATTCGCAGTGGCGTGCGAACCCATTCTGGTAGACTGATGCCTATGGATGAACGCGCAATAAAACGGCTGGTGATAGTGCTCGTCGCAAGCATCATCGCAATCTTTGTGCTCAAGACGATGTTGCTCAAAACCGCAGACCGGGTGGGCAAGGCTGCTGCAGAGAAAAAGCAGGCCGCCTTACCCAGACCGGCCCCGGGAGATCAAACGCCCGCACCTGCGCCTGCGGTGGATGCACCGACGGCATCAGGTGTGAATGTGCCGCAATAGGTCTGAAGGAAATTCCGGAACGGGGACGCATGTGAATTTTGAAGAATCGGGCTTTGAAGTCCTCGATCGCTTGATTGCGCCGGAAATTGCCCAAACGTTGCTGGCCGAGCTGACCCGCTTGAAACTGGAACCGCTCCGGGGCGGAATACGCAGAATCGAAAAATTGGTGCCCGGAGTGGAGGCTCTGGCGAATTCGCCGAATTTCGTCGCAACCGCCGGGCGCCATCTGCCCGGCCCGCCGCAACTGGTCCGGGCAATCTATTTTGACAAGTCTCCTGACAACAACTGGTTTGTCACCTGGCATCAGGACCGGACCGTTGCGGTGTCCGGCCGTTTCGAGGCCGAAGGCTGGAGCCCCTGGTCCATGAAGTCGAATGCCTGGCATGTGCAGCCCCCGCTGGACGTGCTGCAAAACATGGTCACCATTCGCCTGCACCTGGATGCCGCGACCAGATCCAACGGTTGCCTGAAAGTGCTGCCAGGGTCGCACAATCTAGGGCTGCTGCCCGCGGAGATGGCGCTGGAAAACATTGACCAGGACCGGGTCGTATATTGTGAATCGCCCGCAGGTGGTGCGGTCATCATGCGCCCGCACATACTGCACTCTTCCGAAAAGTCGGCAACGTCCATGCCGCGCAGGATTCTGCATTTCGAGTATTCCAGCTATTGCCTGCCGGATGGCATTTCCTGGAATTCGTAGTTGCGGCGTGGCTTGACATTACATACCGAGTGGTATGTAATGTCGCCGTGAGTAACCGCCCCTCCCATCAAACCAAGGCCATGCGCGATCCCGATGCGACGCGCGACACGATCCTGGATGCCGCATTTCAGGAAATATACCGCCATGGGTTTCAGGCGGCCAGCCTGTCGAACATTCTGTCCAAGACGGAACTGACGAAGGGGGCGCTGTACCACCACTTCCCGACCAAGAACGACCTTGGGCTGGCAGTGATCGACGAAGTCGTGCACGCAGGCCTGGATGCCATGGTGTTCTCTCCCCTGCGCGAAAGCGACGAGCCGTTCGAAACCTTGCTTGAGATCGTCCGCCGCAAGGGCCAGAACGCCGAACTGGAAAGCGTCGCGCTCGGATGTCCGCTTAACAACCTCATGCAGGAAATGAGTCCGCTCGATGACGCTTTCAAGGAGCATTTGAACCGTGTGCTGACCGAGTGGCGCGAAGTAGTGGCCGATGCGCTGACTCGCGCGCAGAAGCAGGGGTGCGTGCGCCAAAATGTCGACTGCAGAGCGGCCGCATTGTTCATCGTGTCTTCCTGGGAGGGGTGCGCCGGGGTATCCAAGAATTTGCAGTCGGTAAAGGAGTTTCGCCTGTGCAACAAGCAGCTCGAAAATTATGTCGCCAGTCTGGGCGGCGGGTAGGGGTATCGTCTTTTTATTTCTGCAAAAGCATACCGGCCGGTCGGTATTGTTCAGGTATTTGACGTGTCATGGAGAGAGCAACGATGAAGATGGAAGAATACTCTGTGATTGATGTGCCCATTACTGGCGCGGAGCGATGCGCATTGTGCGGCGACGCATACATGTCCCTCGTGCAATTCTATCGAGCCTTCAATTCGCGCGACTTATCCCTGATGCAGGCGAATTGGCACGAAGGAGATGACGTCGCCATGGATAACCCCATAGGCGGCATTAAGCGCGGCTGGAATGAAATTCGCCAGGTGTACGAAAAACTGTTCAACGGCCCGGCGAAGTTCTATGTAGAATTTTATGACTACAGCCTGCACGAAACACCCGAGATGTTCTATGCCGTCGGGCGAGAGCGCGGGCGTTTCGAACGCGGGGGCGTAACCGTAGACCTTGCGATTCGCACCAGCCGCATCTTCCGCCGCATCGACGGCGCATGGCAGCAAGTGCATCACCACGGCTCCATTGATGACCCGGACTTGCTGGCGCGATATCAGCAGGCAGTGCTGGGCCGTTGAACCCGGACAAGAACCAATCCACAACCAAAAAGAAGGGGAACTGCCATGAACGTAGAAAAAGAACTGGATGTGCGCGGCCTCAGCTGCCCCTTGCCTGTGCTGCGCACCAAACAGGCGCTGAATTCCCTCGATGGGGGCAAAGTGTTGAAAGTCACGGCCACCGACCCCGCTGCGGTCAAGGACATCCAGGCATTGGCCCGGCACACGGGCAACGAATTGCTGGAATCTGCTGAGTCCGGCGGCGAATACACGTTCTTGCTCCGCAGGCAGTAGTCCAGACACCAGGATACCCGCCAGTTGCGCTTTCGTGGGGCGAGCGAAATACGAGATAACGGCGAAATCCCGGCAAAAAAATAGGCCGGGAAATGGGATCAAGGCTTTGCAGCTTGATTCCACTTCCGCGGCCACGAGCGCCGGAACGATACCACTCTTCAACAAACCGCCGCATCGATGGAGGGGACCGCCCTCCCCTAGCCCAGGCGCAACCTCGAATGCTTGGGCAGGTAGTCATTTAGGAATTCCATCTGACCTGCCAGAATGTTGCGGTTCTGCAGCAACAGGGCTTCATTCCGGTCCGGAACATAGGGCACATAGACCAGTTCCATGCAGCATTCTTCCGGCAGCCTGTCGTCTTTCTTGTTGTTGCAGCGCTTGCACGCGGTAACGCAGTTGCTCCACACGTCCTTGCCATTCCGGGAAACGGGAATGATATGGTCGCGTGTCAGCTTTTCCGCGGGGAACTTCACGCCGCAGTACCCGCAAATATGCAAGTCGCGCCCGAACAGGCTGCGATTGGTCAGGAGCGGTACGCGCCTGATTTCGCGCCCGGCGTTGCGCACCGCGATGATGCTGGGAACCGCCACCGTGGATTGCACACCGGTGATGCGCGACAGACCGCCGTGGAAGATGGCCTCGTCGCCCAGCGACCATGCGATTAGCCCTTTGACGTGATAGCGCACACCAGCTTTCCATTTCACCCAACTTTGCGGCGTGCCTCCCGAGTCAAGCACGAGAATTTGATGTTTCATGGGCCCTCCTTTCTTCTTGTTGATTGCGTTATCGTGATGTGGCCCCCCGGCAGAAGTCGAGTCTGCTAGTCGCTCCTTAGGAAAGAGTTGCCGTCCACTCGGCCTCGGGGATAAAAATGGCGTCCTCTGAAGAATTCGAATCTCCAACCTAGACCTTCGTAGGGTCTTGCTCTAATCCAGTTGAGCTAAGAGGACAATAATGGTGGTGACAGGTGGGATCGAACCACCGTGGTCTTCGTTATGAGCGAAGTGCATAGCCGCTCTGCCATGTCACCGCATGAGTTGGCGCGCCAGAACGGTTAAAGTGGGGCACTGGTGATGGGTGGATATTTCAATGTCCCGATTGCCCGCAGTTAGACGACCTAGTTCCTTGATGCGAATACTATTACGAGCTTTCCGTAGCCAATTCAGGTACGAAGCATGGGATACGATTTTCTTTAATTTACCGGCAGGCAATTCCGAAAACCGCCTTGGACGCAGATAATCCGGGGATATAATTTGCCTTGCACTTCCTTGCTTGCCGCGTTCCCATCATGCTGGTTCATGGTCCATAGCAAATAGTGCGGTTTCTTCGGCTCACACCGCCATTTCCTGCCCACGCAAGGAGTGCATCATGTCAGAAGTAACTGCACCACAAGGACTCACCACTGCCGAAGCCAAGCAACGGCTCCTAGAGCATGGACCAAACATGGTGGCGGAAGATCATCCCCATCCATGGCTACTATTCTTGTGCAAGTTCTGGGCGCCAGTCCCCTGGATGCTGGAAGCCACGATTGCATTGCAGTTCGCATTAGGCAAGGCCGACGAGGCCGCCATTATTACAGTTTTGCTGGTCTTCAACGCCGTGCTGGGTTTTGCCCAGGAGAATCGCGCCAACAGCGCTCTGGCATTGTTGAAAAAACGACTGGCAATCCAGGTTCGCGTCTTGCGCGACCATGTCTGGCAACAAGCAGCTGCACAAGACTTGGTTCCTGGCGATGTGGTGCATTTGCGCATGGGCGACCTTGCACCTGCCGACCTCCTCCTGTTTGACGGGCAATTGCTGCTGGATCAATCCGCGCTTACCGGCGAAGCTCTCCCTGCTGAAGCAGGCGTGGGTGCGGCTGTGCACGCGGGGAGCATTGTGAAGCGAGGCGAAGCATCGGGCGAAGTCACCGCGACCGGGGCACGCACTTATTTCGGCAAGACCGCCGAGCTGGTGCGCAGCGCCAAGACGGCAAGCCACCTTGAGACCCTCATCGTGACCATCGTGAAGTATCTGGTGGCGCTCGACGCGATCCTGGTTACCGCCTTGTTGCTCTATAGCTGGATGAGCGGCATTGCCATCGCCGAAATACTTCCCTTCGCGCTAATCCTGCTGGTGGCTTCTGTCCCCATTGCGCTTCCGGCAACCTACACCCTCGCGACGGCGCTGGGCGCGCTGGAGCTGGCCAAGCACGGCGTATTGGTTACACGGCTTTCGGCCATCGAGGAAGCAGCCGCTATGGATGTGCTGGCAAGCGACAAAACCGGCACCATCACCCAAAACCGCTTGGCACTTTCTGCGCTCAAAGCACGTGCGCCTTATGCCGACAATGACCTGCTGAGATTGGCCGCGCTCGCGTGTGACCATGCGACACAGGATCCGATAGACCTCGCCATTCTGGCCGCCGCCCAGTCGCGCGGCCTGCTGTCCGAAATTCCGCAACGCTTGAGCTTCGTTCCGTTTGATCCTGAAACCAAGCGTTCGGAAGCCCGTTACGACCAGAATGGCCTCAAGTTGACAGTGCTCAAGGGCGCACCGCGCGTGATAGCTGCACTGGCTGATGGCAGGCTCGACATCGGCGCCGACGTGGAGCGCATGGGTGCAGACGGTTCCCGCGTGCTGGCGGTTGCCGTCGAAACTGGCAACGATGGCATACAACTGGCTGGGCTAGTGGCGCTGCAAGACCCACCAAGGGAAGATTCGCAGTTGCTGATAAAAAACCTGCACGAACTGGGGGTGCGTGTGCTGATGGTCTCCGGCGATGGCCCGGCTACGGCCCGCGCAGTGGCTGAACGGGTGGGCATCGGTGGGCGTGTGTGCGCACCGGAAAACCTGAATCAGGCGATTGAGCATGGCGTGCTGGACTACGACGTGTTCGCCCGTGTATTGCCGGAAGACAAATTCCGCCTGGTGCAAGCATTACAGCAAAGCGGGCATGTGGTCGGCATGAGCGGCGATGGTGTCAACGATGCTCCGGCGCTAAAGCAAGCGGAGGTCGGCATTGCTGTGGCCAGCGCCACGGATGTAGCCAAGGCCGCCGCCAGCCTGGTGCTGACCAACCCCGGACTGGGAGACGTCAAGGCAGCGGTGGAAACCAGCAGGCGCATCAATCAGCGTATGCTCACCTACACCATGAACAAAATCATCAAGACGCTGGAAATCGCCATCTTCCTGAGTGTGGGCGTAATGCTGACGGGTGTATTCGTAATCACCCCTCTGCTGATCGTGCTGCTGCTGTTCACCAATGATTTCGTAACGATGTCCATCGCCACCGATAACGTCTCCTATGCGCGCAAACCCGAGCGCTGGAATATTCCCAACCTGATGCTGACCTCGGGCATCCTGGCAGCGCTGGTACTCATCCTGTCGTTCGGCGTGTTTTTTGCCGGGCGCGATTGGCTCCATTTGCCGCTGAATCAGTTGCAGACGCTGATTTTCGTGATGCTGGTTTTTTCCGGCCAAGGCAATGTGTATCTGGTGCGTGAGCGCCGCCATTTTTGGCAATCGCTGCCGAGCCGATGGCTGCTGCTGGCCTCCTTGCTGGATATCGTGGTTGTCGGCATTCTCTCCACCCAAGGTATATTTATGGCCGCCATTCCCTTGTGGCTAGTCTCGGGGTTAATGGCCTTGGTGCTGACATATCTCATCACACTGGATTCCATAAAGATACGTGTCTTCCAGCATTTTGGCTTCTGATCGGGTTAAGTCACGTAGTGTTCCTGCACTCATCGCGTTGGGCGGAATGGCAAAACGTGAAAACCTCGTTATTTTTTGAAAGGATTTTTGGGATGGCGCGCCAGGTGGTATTCGAAACCACGGCCTCAACCTGCGGAGGGTTGCGCTCTGATCCGCTGAGCTACTGGCGCATGACTGGTCGGGAAAGGGAGACTCGAACTCCCACGAATATTCACCGGATTTTGAGTCCGGGGCGTCTGCCGATTCCGCCATTTCCCGTATTGTGCTGGTGGGAGGCAAGGGACTCGAACCCTCACGTCATGGACACTGGTTTCTAAGACCAGCGCGTCTGCCAATTCCGCCAACCTCCCGTAAACTGTTGCGGAGAGCGATACCTGCTCTCTGCGGGTCCGGCAAGCACTCTCCGAGTGCACGCCATGTAGGTGATGCGCGGCACTAGGCTATCGAGTGCGCGCCGCATCGGGTTGCTGCATCACTGAGTCTGTTACTCTCAAGCGGTATCCCGCGCCGCGCACCGGGAACCCGGACTGTTGCGTTGTAGTCTCTGTGCGAATACAAGAACCGGACTGCATTGGGGGTGCCGCCCCATGATTGGCAGGCCACGAGGGACTCGAACCCCCAACCCCCCGGTTTTGGAGACCGATGCTCTACCGATTGAGCTATTGACCTAATGTGTGGCAGAGGTGGCAGGATTCGAACCTGCGCATGCCGGGTTACTACTCCTTCAAACTTCGTGACCCAGGCGGGATTCGAACCCGCGATTTCCTGCATGAAAGGCAGGCGTCCTGGCCTCTAGACGACAGGGTCATAACCGAAAATGGGGTGGAGAACGAGACTCGAACTCGCATCCAGCGGAATCACAATCCGCGACTTTGCCAATTAAGCTACCTCCACCATGGACGGCCTGTGCCGACTTGGTACATCACGCCACCACAACAAACTGGTCGGGGCGGAGAGATTCGAACTCCCGACATCCTGCTCCCAAAGCAGGCGCGCTAACCAGACTACGCTACGCCCCGTAAAACAAAAAAGACTTATCTCCATGTGGGAGATGAAATGGTGGATACGGTGTGGATCGAACCGGCGACATCATGCGTGCAAGGCAAGCGCTCTCCCAAACTGAGCCACGTCCACAAACCGATTGCACCCTCGGCGCCGCCAAAGGTGGGTAGCGAAGGAGGCTGCCCACGCAACCTCCTTCGCTACCACCGGATTTTTTTGCCCACAAGAGAGCAAGCCATCCCCGGTTCCGCCCGTTCACCAGTTTGTGCGCCTGGCTGAGTCCTCGTTACTCATCGCGCTTCAAAACCCAAACCCCAAAAACAAAAAACCCAAGTGCCTTTTCGGGTGCACTTGGGTCCTCGACCAAAACTTTTCAGTTCCCCGGGGGTTACATACTCCTATCCCCCGCAAGTGCCACACTTTCAAACCAATCCTGCCCTTCCTCAATCCGCACATACGCCGGATTTTTGCCTGCATCAACGGCGCTCAGGAGCACCGCCGCCATATGGCCGGGCAAGGGCATGCCACACCGCTGATGCGCGGGCAGTATTCGTATGAGCGATAAATGCCAGTTCATGTGTCTTCCTGTCATGCGTTAAAAAATGTGCTGCTTAAAACAAAAAAACCCAAGTGCCTTTTCGGGTTCACTTGGGTCCTGGACCAAAACTTTTCAGTTTCCGGGGGTGGTCTACCTTCTTCCACTCCCCGCAAGTGCTGCACTTCCAAACCAATACTGCCCTGCCTCAATCCGCGCATGCGCCGGGTTCTTGGGCGCATCGCCCGAATCGCTCATCGCCGCCGCCGGATGGGCGGCCACGAGCATGCCGTCGCGCAGCTGCGCGGGCAGTGTTCGTATGAGCGATAAGTGCAATTTCATTTTCATGTGTCCTGTTGTGACAACCGTGCTGCGTTGTTCAAGGCGCGCACTGTAGTGAGGGATTTTCTGTTTGTCAACACTTTTTTATAAACATTATATTTTTTATTTTTTGCTGGCGGCATGATTCAAAAAATTTACATGCTCCGCTCAACACCTCAACGCGATGGATAACACGCTGAAATAGCAAAAAGAAAAGCCACCTCTCGGTGGCTCTTGCTGTGTGCGCTTCGCAACTCGTTCAGAAGGGAATGTCGTCATCGAAATTATCGAAGTTGCCCTTGCCTGCAGGCGCGGACTTGGGAGCAGAGGATGACGCGCCGGACGATGGGGCGGATCTTTCCACCACTTCGAAGCTGCCCGCGCCGCCGGACTTGCTCCCCAGCATCTGCATCTCATTGACGACGATCTCGGTGGTATAGCGATCTTTGCCTTCCTTGTCCTGCCACTTGCGCGTCTGCAGCTTGCCCTCGACGTATATCTGCGAGCCTTTCTTCAGGTATTCTCCCGCGATTTCGGCCAAGCGCCGGTAGAACACCAGGTTGTGCCACTCTCTATGCGGTGTGATATGCATACTATTATTTCAAACATAAGTAGCCACGTCGATTTCAACGCGTATTTTTTAGTACATATACTCATACTATGTACTATTAGTAAATACAGGCTTTGCAAAGGGCTGTTCGATCTGCGGGATCGGCCCGCACCGTTTTTCAGCATCGCGCTGAAAAACCAAAGGCCGAACACGGCCGCGCGTACGCACATAGCGGATGCGCAGGCACTGCCCTGCTCGGAGTATGGACGTATCTTTGTTAAAGGGGATACTGGATGCCGGAAGGCAGTTTGAATGCCCGGTGTCTTTTTCGCCCGAGGCGGCAGGCGTTGTGCGATGTTGCTGGATATGGAACAGCCTGTCAAGAAGCAAATATCCGTCATGTGAATAACTGCTGAACTGATGCCTATACTTACATGGACTCTTGCTCAGCCTTTGAACCAACTAAAGCAAAACGTTCGCGCCAACAGGCTACACACGGAACAGTGGACTTTGTCACGTGTGAGCGCCGAACTTGGTCTGAATTGATTTCGAGTCCCCTAAAGTATTATCGCTTTATTGAGCCCGGCCCTATAGAAATGCATACTTACTATTAATCGAGGTTGCATTTAGAGTACGCAACATTTGTATCATCTCGGAGTACGGTTTCAAAACGGAGTTCAGTTGCTCCATCGCACGAGCACCATATGCGTGATCGACGGAACGTGCAAAATGAATTAATCCTGTCAGATGATTCAAGTAACCAAGTGGGTCGCTTGAGTGCCGTCGCGAAGCATGGCTCAGAAGCCCATGTTTCTTGATGTGATACAACGCGAGTTCAATCTCATCCTTGACCACTTTCGTTAGTCTCGGGACTGCATCGTTCACCACAAGGCCTGTCACAACCTTGCGGGCTCCTGGGCCCGAGATATGTGACTTGACCCGATTAACTCGAAAACCAGCGTGAGTAACAACGCGGGCAACGGCACTTATAATTTCCTGGCAAACGGCGCGATCAGCAGTCCTGTCCAGACTAAGGACAATGTCATCGGCATAGCGGCTATACGCTGCTCCGAAGGTGTCAGCGATGTCCTGAATCTCTTCATCCATGGGGGCCACAACAAAATTAGCCAACATGGCACTGGTGGGCGCTCCTTGGGGAAGGTGACCTACGAGGTTTTTTTCGGCATATGGCTTTTCGGATTCTTGTGCCTTATTTGTCCAGCGCCACTTGCGTTCACGCTTTCGAACTGAGCCATTACGCCGCGGTTGCACCGTGCGTGTGCACAGACGGGACATTTCGAAGCTAAGCAAGGCGGGGTATCCAAGAGAACGAAAGACGTGGTAAACCTGACGCTCCGAGATAGATTCGAAGAAGTCCTTTATGTCGACCTTGATCAGCCATGCGCACCCGACATGCGTTCCGGCATTCTTGAGAATTGATGACTTTGGTGCGTAAGCGGCTGACGCTCGGTGCAGTCGCCTTAGCGCCCCAGGAGAATGTAAAATGTGCAAATGAATCCATTTTTGTAGCCTCTTAAGCATGGGATTAGGGGCACAAATACGCCGATTGCCGCCAGAGCGCTTTCTGATCTCAAAATTCCTGTAGTCGTTGACCTCCCTCTTGATGGATGCGCGTAGGGAAGTCCAAGACGTATTAGTGAGATGAGCTAAGTGCATTAACGAGAACACCACAGGCACTTTTGCTGCTGATAGGGATTTCGCTACGGAGACGAGTTGCTCCATATACAGCGGGTTTAACCTCGCAGCCGAGGCACCCTTAGAGATAGCGTGAAGAGATGGTCCAAGCATTACTTTGACGCCCGCCCCGCGCGGCAGCGAGGTCGCTCCATATCTCAGAGGTAAAGGCGCTTTATCGAAGCTCTGAGAAATGGAGCAACTTCGATAAAGACTAGAAGGTTTCTCGACCTAGGGACTCCCTAGGTCACACGCCAACACTGACGAGTACAAGGCTACCAGCCTCGTTTGGCTAATGCTTGGGCACCCCCCCACAACTGTCAGGATAATATAACTCATGTAACTTTGGAAGAGGCCTGATGCCCTTGGTTGTAGTTGCTTTGGATTTGCGTAGTCTGTTCAACAACTCTTGCCCAAAGCGCGTTACAGAGTGGTCTTGCTTGTCAATCAAGTTCATGGAATACGCTCGACGTCTCAACTCAACTATCTTAGCCAAAGGTAGCTGGAGCCGCTGCTGAAGTTCAGTGTCGTTCCACTTCTGCAGCCTTGAGGCAATGGCCAGGGCGACGACAATTCCCCACTCTTCTTCCTGAGCACCTTTTTTCGACGCGACGTGAGCAGTCAAAGCAAGGGCCAGTTTATATTGCTTATAATCCCAGAGGTTTTCGGCATCAGCCAAGAAGTTGTGCCGACCAAAATAGAGTTGTAGATCGGTTGGAATTCCTCGATCTGGAAATAGCGCCCTGAAGCGCGGACCGTTGGCCCACAGAATAGCGGGCGCATTATTTGGGCAACCGTGCTGAAATACTACCGTCCCCCCCCCACCGGAATAACCAAGCCACATACCGCCCCTCAGCCGCGCACCGTATTTCTGAGCAATGACCACCATTGGACTAGTTAAGCGGCTCCGCGGCTCCTGAACGGGAAGTACCGTGACTATCCTATCCCGCGTAAGCTTTGGAATTGTGCGACGCACATTAACAATTCCATCCTCAATGGCGGCATAGCTTACTACCCAAATCTTCGTCCAGCCATAAGATAACCAACTTTTCACCGATCTATCCGCTGCACCGGCGTCCGCCTTCCAATACCCTGAGATGCGGTCGCCTGACCCAATGAAGTCCTCAACGAGAATAATGTTACGGATTCTGTCGGCCCGCATCGAGTGTACGTTTGGATTGGAGCGCACCCGGTCTCCGTGTATGCGAACCAAATTTTCCAAAAGATGTTTTACGCGGTCGGCGCTTGAACCTTTTATGCGTCTAACACCATCTGTGTCAAATACACTCGGCGGCTCAGGTATGTGAAACAAGGCAACATTCTCTTTCCCGACCTTATTAAGAATAGACTCGATGGCCGCCTGCAAACCAAAGTCGAATTCTGATTCAGATACGAGCGTTAATTTTCTTAGCAATTGGCGCGCAACCTCTCGGTCGACTGCCTCAAATTGCGCCAACCAGTTATTTGCTGCTGGAGAGTTCTCTAACGTCATATGCGACCGTACCTAATAGCAATTGTGCGGAGACGAGCATCCTGATAAGAATAAATGGAAAGTTCAGAAGCAATTAAACTACAGTGAAGCATGCTTTGAACTAATCAACGGACGTGACGCAGTCCGAGCAATGGCGGCAGCTATGTCCGACCATCGGACACAGTCTGTCAGGTCAAGTCCGTGCCACTGCAGTTCATGTGACTAGCTCAGAGCAGATCCAATTGCTCATTCGAATCCTTCGGTAGAACTACACGCGCATGATGCCTAATGGGA